>Ga0247842_10007783_pt1 | contig 11468 bp, 4 predicted proteins | sample LaCruzMarch2015__3_FD_192411 | JGI IMG/M metagenome (GOLD analysis project Ga0247842, IMG submission 192411) | Freshwater microbial communities from meromictic Lake La Cruz, Castile-La Mancha, Spain - LaCruzMarch2015_19m | ecosystem: Environmental > Aquatic > Freshwater > Lake | place: Spain...
TCAGGTCTTTCTCAACAAGGACTGACTTCTTCGCTTTCATTCCTTCGTAAAGGTCAGTCCCGGAAGGATCGGCCTTTTTCAGAGAGTCTCCAAGTTGGGCGGTCACCGGAAGCCTTGGAAAGCTAATCCCTGTCTCGGTCTCGATGGACATAGTGAGGTCTTTCGGGAGAGTAGCCATTAGCCTGTCCTGCTCCTGTTTGGCAAGTTTCACCAGGCGTGGATCGTCCGAAGAAAAAACGGGGTCAACCATCGCCAGCAGTTTTTCTCCGGGCTTCTGCTGCTTGCCGAGGGTACGAGCTAGCGTAAGGGCTGTGATTGACTGGTAATAAGAAATCGGATTGCGGTCTCCGAAGAATTCAGCCCCGGAAGTCTGAGGTCTCTTATCTGTGGTGATATTTCCACCATCGTTGAGCACCAGCATCTCGAACGGCACCACTCCAAGCGAACCGTCAGGGACGATGATAACCGGTGTGTTCTTGGGGAGATCAGGAAGGATGTCAACCAGAAGAAGGTCTGACAGTTTCTTGCCGGAAAGGAAGTCAAAGGCTGCCAGCTTCTTCTGGAGAGAAGCGTCAGACCCCAGTTTCATCGGAAGGCGAAATTTTCGGACAACTTCGTCCACATCTTTTCTCGGAATCGCCTTAAACAGGCCCTTTACAAGGTTTTTGCCCTTGGTCAGGTAGATGATGATTCCCGGATCGGTAACGTGAAAAGCCAAGACCCATTCGTTATCCTTCAGGTCTGTTTGGGCAAGGTCCATTGGTTGGGGATACTTTGTAGCGGCAAAGAGGGGGTATCGCTCCCTGAGCATTTTGATGTGCGCCCGAAGTTTGCTTTCCAATTGCTGTACTTGAGGCTCCAGGGATTCAATCACGAGCTTGTTGTTCTTCTCGAACGCCTTCTGAAGGTCCTTCTTCAGGCTTGCCAGCTCATTGTTGATCGAACTGTCCTGTTTCAAAGTCTCCGGCGGAACAGAAAGGTTCTTTCCTTCTGCCATCCGGCTCATGGCCTCCGCGAACACCCTGGCCCTGGTGTACTCACTGGTCTTGAAGGCTTCCATGGGTCTGTTCTGCCGCATCTGTACCCGCGCCAGGCCTTCGTACGGAGCAGTCCGGTAAAATCCATTGATCCTTACGTCGAAAAACGTCTCGCGCTCTGAGGGATTGAGGCTCGATCTAAGTTCCTCATTGTATTTCACCGCCTTTTCGTAGTATTCCGCCGCAGCGTCGTCGTCTTTGAGACCTTCGCAAGCCCCGGCTAACCCTGTGTACGCGGTGAAAAGATCGTCAGCGTTCCTGTTCTCCTCTGCGGATTTGAGGATTTTCTCGTAATATTCCTTTGCATTGGGGTAGTCCGGCTTGAGCAGATAGAACCGGCCCCAATAGGAGTCGTACCCCGCGTCTTTCAGCAGCGGTTCAGCCTTGGCAAAGGCGCCCGTGTCCATGTACGTGTCTGCAATAAGCGCCTTGGGCCCGTTTGTAGGAACTTTGATCTCGGTGTAGATGGCGAGTCCTTTATGAAAATTTTCAAGGGCTCTCTTATAATCCCCTCGGTGCTGGAAAACCCGTCCCAGATTGACCAGGACTCCTCCTTCTCCGTTGCGATCTTTGAGCTCTCGACATATGGTAAGAGATTTCTCATAATGGTCCACAGCCTTGTCGTACTGACCCCAATTCTTAAAGACGATTCCCAGGTTGTTCAGGGTAGCGCCCTCACCCTTGCGATCCTTGAGCTCTCGTTTTATGGTAAGAGATTTCTCATAATAGTCCACAGCATTGTCATATTGACCCCAAGCCATATAAACTACACCCAGGTTGTTCAGGGTTTGCCCTTCCGTCCGGCGATCCTTCAGTTCTCTTGTTACCCGGAGACCCTTCTCGTAATAATCCACCGCCTTGTCATACCGACCCCAAGCGTGGAATACACCACCCAGGTTGTTCAGGGCTCCACCTTCACCTTTGCGATCTTTGAGCTCTCGGCATGTGGCAAAATCCTTCTCGTAATATTCCACCGCCTTATCATACTGGCCCCAAGCGTAGAACACGCCGCCCATGTTGCCCAGGGCATAAGCTTCTCCCTTACGATCTTTGAGCTCTCGGGATATGGCGAGACACTTCTCGAAATATTCCAAAGCCTTATCATACCGCCCCCAATCCTTGTAGACGTTGCCCAGGCCCATGAGGGCGTTTGACTCGCGTTTGCGATCTTTGAGCTCGCGGAATATGGCAAGAGACTTCTCATAATAATCCACCGCCTTGCCATACTGACCCCGATTCGCAAAGACGATGCCTAGGCCCAAAATGGCGTTTGACTCGCTCTTGCGATCCTTGAGCTCTCTGAATATGGCGAGACACTTCTCATAATAATCCACCGCTTTATCGTACTGACCCCAATACCAGTAGACCATCGCGAGGTTCCCTACGGTTGAGGCTTCACCCTTGCGATCTTTGAGCTCTCGGCATATCGCAAGAGACTTCTCGAAACAGCCCGCCGCCTTGTCATACTGACCCACATTGGCGTAGAGCAATCCCAAGCTGTTGCTGACCAACGCGGCGTTCTTTCGGTCCCCGAGTTCTTGGCAAATGGCAATGGCCTGGAGGAATTTCTGTTCCGCCTGTTCAAGGTCTTCATGAGATTGAGCTTTCTCTTGGAGGGCATCCGCTTCCTTAAAAAGCCGTGCCGCATCCTCCCCGGACTGAGCCGTGAGGGCGCTTGGAGGCAAAAGAGCGCATATCGCAACAAATACTGCCGAGACAACCACGAGTTGCCTGAACATGAAAGCCTCCTGACGGACATTGAAACTCAGTTCACTTCTCCCACCAGTAGGAACGGGGCCCAATAGAACGGATGATCATAGCCTGCCTTCCGTATTTCTTCTCTGGCAAGTCTCAGCGCCTCCAGTTTGTTCCTACCTTCCTTCAGGTGCTTGAAGAAACCTTCCACCAGATTGACGGAAGCGGTCTCACTCACAGACCATAGGCTCATCAAGACACTTCTGGCCCCAGCGTACTGGAAGGCCCGGCCCATTCCCATGGTCCCTTCGCCCTTGACCTCTCGTCCCAAACCGGTCTGGCAAGCAGTCAAAGCGACAACGTCCGCACCCAAGTCCAAAGACATTACCTCGGACATTCTCAGAAATCCGTCCTTATCCTGTGGTTGGTCGACGAGTGTCAGGACCAGCACGGGTTCCATAATCCCAGGCAAGCCCTCTCCCACATAGCCGTGGGTGGCAAAGACAACAGACCGATACTTGTCCAGTTTTTCCTTGAACAACAGCGGCTTGCGTGCGTCCATTCCAACATAAAGGTCAGTCGAGTCAGGCTGGAGATTCTTGAGGGCTGTACCCAAGTCTCCCGTGAGGGGAAGCCTGTTAAAGATTAGGCCGGTTTCATTCTTGATGGACATCAACTTGTCGGAAACAGAAGCAAGGAGTTCCGCTCTGCGCTTCTTTTCCATCTCCCGGAGACGCGAATCATCGGATTCGAACACCGGGTCGGCCATCACCAGGGTACGAGGACCGGTTTTCTTTACCTGTCCCAGGGTCCTGGCTAATTTAAGAGCCGTCAAAGACTGGTAATAGGATATGGGGTTCCTATCCCCGAAATAGACCACTCCTTCGGGGTAGGGTCGCTTAGCTGACGTGTTCCATCCTGTCCCCTCGTTTATGACCAGCATCTCAAAGGGAAGTAGTCCGACAATACCGTCAGGAAGGATGATAAGAGGTTGTCCCTCCGGGACGGATTCCAGGAAATCACCTACAAGAAGCGTAAAGAGATTCCTTCCCGCTGGCAAAGCGTCCTTGAAGGCAAGCAGATTCTTTGGCGTGATCTCTTCCATATCCAGGGGCCTGCGGAATGACCGGACAAGTTCATTGAGTTCCTTCCTGGGAATGGTTTTGAAAAGGGACTTGACCAGATTTTTCCCTTTGAGGAGCCATATACAGACTCCGGTATCCGTTACCTGATAGGCAAGACTCCATTCCTCAGGCTTCACAGCAGTCTGCTCCACATTCATCGGTTGCGGGTACTTGGTCGCGGCAAAGAGGGGGTACTGCTTGCGGAGCATGTCAATGTGGGTTTGAAGCTTGCCCTTGGCTTCTTTTATTTGGGGTTCAACCGCGTCCACGACCTCGCGAGCGCCCTTTTCGTAACCCTCCTGTCTTTTCTTGATGAGAGACGCCAGTCTCTCGTTCAGTTGCAGGTCCTTCTTCAGGACATCTTCGGGGACCTTCACGGACGTTTCGCCGGACCTCCTGGACATGGATTCGGCGAAAATCCTGGCCTTGGTGAATTCCGAGTGCTTGAGGGCTTCAACCGGTTTGTTCAGCTTCATCAGGACACGAGCGAGTCCTTCATAGGGTTCGGTCCGGGGGAATCCCCATACCCTCACGTCGAAAAAAGTGGCCCGTTCAGCCGCGGAAAGTCCGGACCTCAGCTCCTCGGCTTGATCAACAGCCTGGGTGAAATATTCCGTTGCCCTGGAATAATCTTGCATTGCCTCGTATGTCAGTCCCAAGCCCGTCCATGAAATGAATAGGTTGGTGGGATCTTTTTCTTTTTCACCAAATTTCACAAACTTCTCGAAATTAATCCTGGCATTGTCATATTCCCCCTTGAGGAAATGGTATCGCGCCGGTAACGAGAAATATCCTGTTTCCTTAGAAACGAAGTCGACGTAGGGCTTGGCTTTGTCCAGATCGCCCAAGTCTAGGTAATTGTTTCCAATCAGGAATTTGGCCCACATCATGTATCTACTTGATATATCTCTGACGGAAAGCCCTTGCTGCAACATTTTCAGAGCCTCGGCATAATCTCCTTTCTGGGCGTACACTCCCCCGAGGACGATCAAGACTTCTCCTTCCCTGTCTCGCTTCCCTATCTGCTTGGTAAAGTTGAGAGCTCGCTGCAAGTGTTCAATGGCTTTGTCATATTGACCAATATCCCGATACGCCATTCCCAGTTCCGTAAGCGCAGTCGATTCGGCGCTTAAATTTCCTAGTCCGTGAGCTATATCCAAGGATTTCCGATAACATTCCATCGCCTTGTCATGCTGCCCCCAACCTTGCAGGACAACTCCCAGTTGGCGGAGGGTCTCACCTTCTTCGCTCGCATTACCGGCGGCTCTGTACGCGGCCAACACCTTCCCGTATAGTTGAGCTGCTTTCTCTTTTTCGCCGCTCTCCCGGTACCCCCACGCAAGTGACCTAAGCGTCGTAGCTTCCAGCTCCGGATTGTTCAGCCTCCGTATTATAGCAAGGGCCTTTTCTGCGCAGTCGCTCGCCTTGTTGTATTGCCCCAAAGACTGGTAACCTATGCCGAGGCTCGTGAGAGCTGTTGCCTCGTCTTCCGCGTTACCGAGCTTCCTACTGATTGCCAGCGCCTTCTCATTGTGTTCCGTTGCCTCGTTATGCTGCCCCAGATTGTTGCACGTGGCTGCAAGGTTACGCAGGATGTGGCCCTCGCCTTGGACGTCGCCGATCTCTTTGGAGATTTTCAGCGCCTTTTCGAAGTATTTCGCAGCCATGTCAGATCGACCGGTCTTATCATACAGGATCCCCAAGCTCTCGATTGTCTTCTCAATTCCCAAGTCGTTTCGTGCTTTCTCGAAGATTCTCAGAGCTTGGTCAAATTTCTGAAAAGCCCTTTGGAGGTCCTCTTTGGAGCGAGCTTTATCCACAAGCGCATGGCCCTCGTTCAGAAGTGTCACCCCGTCGTGAGAAAGCCTTACCCTCTCTTCCCTGGACTGCGCCCAGACCGAGCTGCTCAGAAGAATGAGAACACAGCAAAGAGCGGCAATAATTGCGACTGTGGTCTTCATGGCCTCCTCCAGCAGAACTGAATGCGGAACGATTCCCCTAAGACTTAAATGGCAAAAGGCTGTTCAAGATGACACCCGTAAGCGAATACTGTCACTTTGCGGAAGTCGCAAACTCAACCCCGTAAAATGCGTCCCTGGACCCTATTCCACATTGGTCGTAGGCTATCTTGAACCAGCCGTTTTCGCCCCAGCCGGTTCCCCAGCTATTCCCGCAGATCCAAAACTTTCCCTCATCATCGTATCCCACTATCGTGATGGCGTGGCCTCCCCCTTTTTCACCAGTTGTCGTCGGGTTGTACACCCCCTGTTTATAATTCAGAAAATCCGGGAAAACCAACATTGATGTCGCCAAGGGACCATATTTGCTGAGCCATGTCTTGGCTTGCTCAGCGTTTTTCGTGGCCCGCCATTTTAAGATTTTGGTTTTTGACGATCCTGATTGTCCACTTGTCGAAGCCGGACAGCCCCCCGCCGCACAATCTTGATCGATCGGACGCCATGGGTAATCGGATTCAAGCAGGAGTCCTTCATACTCTACAAAGTCTAGGGCCTTGTAAATATTCCAGCCCTTGTCACAACATCTTCCGCAGCCGCAAGAGAATAGTTGTCCCGGGGAAAACTGAATTCCCGAGTGCGCCTTTTTCTGAAAAATCTGGTGTTGCATTTCGACCACAGCGACTACGGACATGGCCACACATGAACCGCACCGCACCTGGTCCCTTATCGGAGTAGACCAGTCCTGACCGTTGACATCTCTCCAATCCCATTTAGTCGGGCGGGTGGCTTGGGCGACATCGAGCGCAACCCGCTCGTCTTTGGTTATAAGATGAGGTAGCAACACGTCTTTATCGAGAAGCTCCCGGGCTCCGCAAAGGGTCCTCAGTTCCTGGTCGGACACCTCCGACACGGACGTTGCACCAGCTGTCCAATTGTATCCCTTCTTCGCTATGAGGGCGTTGAGACTCTTCACGGTCAACAGAGTTTCACCCTTTGGGGACAAGTTGGAGACAAATAGCTCTCGACTGGTTTTTGCGCCCACCACGTCTACCGTAAGTTGAGATGTGCCCCAGTCTACGTTGTCTGCAAGCCTTTCGGCTCGGTAGCGAAGTTCCTCGAGTAGTTCACTCGATTGAAGAGCCAAAGTCCGTATAGGTCGACCCGGTTCTTCAAGATAATCCCTTCGGCCCAGAAAGCAGTCAGGTTCACTTGCGGCCACGGCGACAATCCGCTCGTACGGCGATCGACCGTCCACCTTAAGGTGGATGGATGATCCAGGTTCAGGAATTCGGATCGGTTTCCCACGTCTTACCCTGTTGTTCCACCCTGATTCCTGATTTGGCCAAAGCACTGTCACCTTGTTGGATTCCGAAGAAGGATACAACAATGTCAGGTAACAATCACGGTCGGTTTCGGCCGTGAAATGTAGCTCATCGCCCGGTTTCACAGAGGAATTATCAGTTCTCAGGAAAACTTTGATGTTGGTACGTGGGTTGCGATTAGTAACCAGGCTCCCTTCACCAAGGGGTCCTTTGCTCGCCAAGCTGGAATTTTCACCCTGGTCTTTGGCAAACCGCGCGCCCTCTATGGATTGGGCGCCCACATCGGGATTTGTCCACCAAATGGCGCAGGCTCCAAGAAGTGACAACAAAATACCGAAGATTCTCTTGGACGACATCTTATGGCCTCCTTAGGTCAGGCATGTCTCACTGGCCGGACTTTTATGGGCCACTTCCCGGACAAGAAGAGGCCACCACGTGACTACACTATCTGATAATAACGGAGAAAGATGCGGTTTCCGCGGGGACGGCATCTTTCTCCCACGGACGGACATACCTCATGGAGATCGTCGTTTCACCACTTCCCACTGCTCTGAAAAGCCAGAGCTCGACACCCGCGGCTCCGGCACGATCCGTGTGCGGCTCACGGTCGAACGAATCGACGAGCTTCACTTTCGTCTCATCTAAAGGTTGAGAGAGCTCCCATTGGTAACCTGTCGAGGGGTTTGACTCCAGGGTCAAGGTGAATATTTTGTCCGTCACCACCTCTATTCGGCTTTGCGCAACAGTGAAGGTGATAGGGAAACATACCAACAAAACAACAATGGCCAGCCTGTTCATTAGTCCTCCGATCTCCCTACGGCAGCAGGCGCGACGACAGCGACCGGGGTTCCCCAGCTGTCGTATATCATCGTTTCTCCGTCTTACCGGGTCTGTGGATAATACCGTTAGATACCATATAAGGTCGGGGTGTTGTCCGTATCAGTTCACCTCCCCCACGAGGATAAACGGGGCCCAGAAAAAGGGATGTTCGTAGCCATCCTTCCTAATCTCTTCTCTGGCAAGTTTTAGAGCATCCAGCTTATTCTTGCCGTCCTTGAGATTCTTGAAAAAGCTCTCCACAAGTTTCACCGATCCAACCTCGGAGACCGACCACAAACTCATCAACACTGACTTTGCTCCGGCGTATTGGAATGCCCTGCCCATGCTCAGGACACCCTCACCGGAGAGGTTGCTTCCCAGACCTGTCTGGCACGCGGTCAGAGCTACAACATCGGCGTTGAGCTTCATGCCCATGACTTCGGTCATCCTGAGAAAACCATCCTGATCTTTCGGCTGGTCAACAAGAGTCATTGTCAATATGGGCTCACGAATTCCCGGAATATCCGTGCCGAAGTACCCGTGGGTGGCGAAGACAATGGAAGCGTAACCCGCGAGCGTCTGATCGAAGAGGACGGATTTCTTTGCCTGCATGCCGGTCAGGGTGTCGGTTTTTCCGGGATTCAGTTTCTTGAGGGATTCCGCTAGCTCAGCGGTCTTTGAGAGTCTGGGAAATGTGATACCGGTTTGATCCTTGATCGACATGAGCTTTCCAGGTAGAGAGGTCAGGGTCTTCTGTTTTTCCTTCGCGGAAACGTTCTCGAATCGGGCGTCATCGGGCTCGAACACCGGATCGGCAATAACGAGGGTCTTTGCGCCGGTTTTCTCCTTTGATCTGAGGGTCCTTGCCAAGGTCATAGCGGTAATGGACTGGTAATAGCTTATGGGATACACAGTGCCAAGATAGGTTAGACCTTCCGGATAAGGTCCGTTGCCTTCTTCTTTCCAGGTCGGTTTACCGGAGACCACAAGGGCTTCAAAGGGAAGAACCGCTAATATCCCATCAGGGATGATAACAAGCGGTGTGCCTTCGGGAACATCCACCAGTACCCTTAAAAGGAGATTCTTATATAAGGCTTCTGCTAGGGCCGCGTCGAAGTTTTCGAGATTTGCTTGCTCAAAGGATTGCCGGAATCTTTTTACGTCTTTCTCCAGGTCGCTCAGTCTCCATTTTTTGTAAGCCGTCTCGCCAATTTCTTTGCCTTTGATCAGCTTGACCCCGACTCCCTCGTCGGAGATATCAAAGACTATTACGCATTCTTCTGGTCTGAGAGATGATTCCTTGAGTGTTACAGGTCTCGGGTACTTTACGGAGGCGTACGCCTTGTACTTGTCCCACAGCATTCCCACAAAGACTTTCATCTCTTGTTCAGCGCCCTGGAGCTGTTTGGTGAGATTTTCATGTTTTTCCGAAAATTTGTCCTTTTCGGTCTTCTGCAACTCTTTTTTGAAGGCAGCAACTTTCGTAACGAGTTCATCCTCTTTTTGGAGTATCTCTTTCGGTACACCGGAGTATCCCGTTTCCGATCTCAGAGAAATGTTGTCCGAGAATGCTCTTGCCCTGGTCACCTCACTGGAATCGATACTCCCCGCCGCCTGATTCAGTTTCATTCTCACGCGTGTCAAACCTTTGGCAGGCTCCGAACGGTCGAAACCGTTGACCCTGACCTCAAAGAAATCTTTCCTTTCTGAGGGTAGAAGACCTGATCTGATCTCTTCGGTGAGCTTCATTCCTTTCTCGTAGTATTCTTCCGCCTTCTCGTAGTCCTCCAATCCCTCGTAAACCTTTCCGAGTCCGGTGTAAGCAGTGAATGAGGCGTTTATATCACCGCTCTTCCCTGCCAGATCGAGGAGTTTATTATATTTGATCTTAGCGTCTTCGAATTCGCCTTTCATCAGGCGGAGCTTACCGAAAGCCCAGTTCAAACTCATTTCCTCAGCAAAGCCCTCTACTTTGTCCACTGGGACTGCTGCAGTCATTTCGTTCAAAGTCTCTTCCGCTTTATCCAATTCGTTTTTTTCCATGTATGTCCATGCTATCAACGCCCTAATGGACTTAGTGGGTGTGCCGATCCTATTTTGAAGTTCAAGCGCCCTTTGGTAATTCTTAAGCGCATCGTCATATTTTCCATAGCCGAAGCATACCCGACCGATACTGGAAAAATTCGCTGATTCACTTTTCTGATCGCCGATTGTTCGAGCCAACTCGCAAGCCCTCTCATAATTTTCCAGGGCTTTGTGGCGCTGACCCGAGGCATGGCAAATATTCCCCAGTAAACCGGAGCTCCAGATTTCCCCTTGACTAGCGCCGATTCCCTTTTGAATTGCCAGCGCCTTGTTACAGTATCCCAGAGCCTTTTGGTACTGGCCCAGACAAAAATAGATTCTCCCCACGTTGCTTAAAGTTGTCCCCTCTTCCTTCACGGCTCCGACTTTCCTGTAGATCTCGAGGGCCTTCTCATAATTTTCCAGGGCCTTCTGATACTGCCCCAAGGATGAGTAACTCGTGGCTATGTTGTTTAACTCGATCCCTTCCTCCCCCTCGTTACCAAGTCTCTTCTGTATGGCCAAGGCCCTCTCACGGTAATCCAGTGCCTTCTGATATTGTCCTAACTGATGGTAAAGCGTGCCAATACCTCCCATAGCGTATCCCTCACCCTGGACATTGGCTGTCTTTTTATGAATTTCCAAGCCCTTTTGGAAATCATCCAGCGCCTTTTGGTATTCACCTATCCATCCGTAAACGTAGCCGATGGAGGTCAATACGCTACCCTCGTCTCGAGTGTTTTGGAGTTTTCTACTAATTGCCAGGGCGTTCTCATAATATTCCAGGGACTTTTGGTACTGTCCCATCACCTGGTAGGTGTAGCCGATACCGTAGAGCGCCCATGCTTCACCTTGCGGATTGGAAATTTTGCGGTGCAGTTCCAGGGCCTTCTCTTGGTATTCCAACGCCTTTTGATATTGGCCTAACTTGGTATAGACACCCCCAATGTTCGCCAGGGTTGTTGCCTCCTCCTTAGCATTGCCCACTTTCCCCTGCAGTTCCAGTGCCTTCTCAAAATACTCCAGAGCTTGCTGGTACTGACTCGTGTCTCTATAAACCAAGGCAATATTGTTCAGAGTAGGTCCCTGCCACTTGGATCCGGCTCTGCGGAAAATTTCCAGAGCCTGTTCATACTTCGCCAACGCCCTTTCCTTGTCCTCTTTGGAACGGGCTTTCATCCTTAGTTCATCAGCTTCTTTGAAGATGGCGATTCCTTCCTTCTCACCTTGAACAGACCCGGCGGGAAGCCCAACCGAAGGAAGAAGAACCATCACCATCAGCAGGAGAGCGATCAAGGCGCATATTTTTTTCATGGAACCGCCTCCCGTGTGTATAAGAAGTTGCTGGAAATAGCCCTCTTCCGGCGTAGCGACTCTAAGTCCGAACGACCAGACAACACTTCAATTAGTAGGAATTCAGACCCGAAAATGACATGACCACCCGAAAAT
>Ga0247842_10007785_pt1 | contig 11465 bp, 11 predicted proteins | sample LaCruzMarch2015__3_FD_192411 | JGI IMG/M metagenome (GOLD analysis project Ga0247842, IMG submission 192411) | Freshwater microbial communities from meromictic Lake La Cruz, Castile-La Mancha, Spain - LaCruzMarch2015_19m | ecosystem: Environmental > Aquatic > Freshwater > Lake | place: Spain...
TACCTGCCGACACGGTAGGAATAGAGCGGCACCTGTTCATGGTCTTTGAGTTTTTTTACCAGCGTCTGGGGTTCGGGTTCCGCTCCCAGCTCGTTTAAGGCGTCACGGATGCGACGGGCTTCTTTTACCGGCAGATCAAGGATATCTTTCTGCGCCCTGCGGGACAGATGGATTGCGTACACTTATACCCCATGGGCATCGCAGAATTCGTTGAGCTCGCGGGTTTTTTTATTCCGGATGTCGGCAAGTCCTTCCTCAATTGCTTTGAGGGTGTCTTCGCTGACGGGTTCCCGGTCGGTCTGGGTGGAGATGAGCCGGGAAATAACTTCGTCATAGGTCTCCCGTGGGTGAGTCCGGAATTTTGTTAACGACTCTTTGGTCTCTTTCCGGATCCTGATGGGAATACTTTCCATGTTCAATTGTAGTAGGGTGTACCATATCAGGCTACTGGTGTATGCATGGCAACCGGGGAACAGGTTAATGGGGGTACCGGTAGAATCATGTAATACGCATGAGCGATATTGTCCAGAAGTTGTGGGGGTTCTGCCATACCCTCCGGCACGACGGGATCGATTACGGGGATTATATCGAACAGATTACATATCTTTTGTTCATCAAGATGGCGGATGAGCGCAGCGTTGTGCTTCCCGCCGGCTGCGACTGGAAGACGCTTGTTTTAAAGTCCGGTACGGATCTTACCGAGCACTATGTCGATCTGCTCCGCACGCTCGGGAAACAACCGGGACTTCTTGGCGATATTTTTGCCGGCGCCCTTTCACGGTTCACGAACCCGGTGAACTTAAAGCGCCTGATCAGTTTGATCGATGAGACGGAGTGGACGGAGCTCAACATTGATGTGAAAGGGGAGGCGTTCGAGGGACTTCTGGAAAAGGCGGCAAGCGAGGGGAAGAAGGGTGCCGGGCAGTACTTTACACCGCGTATCCTGATCCAGTCGATCGTCCGGTGCATGAAGCCCGATCCCCGGGTGCATGCTGAATTCACGATCTGCGATCCTGCGTGCGGGACCGGCGGGTTCCTTGTCTGTTCGTACGAGTGGCTTTTAGAGCAGACGAAGGGCGGGGCACTTGACCGTGATGTTGCGCTCCGCGTGAAGAATGGTACGTACTTCGGGCAGGAGCTGGTTGCCCGCCCGCGCCGGCTGGCGCTGATGAACCTGTTCCTGCACAATGTCGAGCCGGTGATCAAATATGGGGATTCGATCTACGAGAACCCGGACAGCCGGCGCTTCGATATGGTGCTGACGAACCCGCCGTTCGGGACGAAAGGGGCGAACCAGGCACCGGACCGCGAGGACTTTGTGATCTCGACTTCCAACAAGCAGCTCAACTTCGTGCAGCACGTGATGACGATCTTAAAACCCGGCGGACGGGCGGCGGTTGTTGTGCCGGATAACGTACTCTTCGCAGACCAAGCCGGGGAAGTGTTCAAGGTGCTGACCGAGGACTGCAACCTGCACACGATCCTCCGGCTCCCGAACGGCACCTTCACACCCTATTCCCCGGGCACGAAGACGAACGTGCTTTTCTTCACGAAGGGTTTCCCCACCGAGACGATGTGGGTGTACGATGACCGGACGAACGTGCCGGGTATTACAAAGAAGGATCGCCCCCTGACACCGGAGTATTTCGCGGAGTTCGAGCGGGTGTTTGGCGCTGATCCAAACGGCGGCTCGAAGCGGAATGCTGCGGACTCCAAAGAAGATCGCTGGCATTCGTTCCACATCAGCGAAGTGAAGGAGCGGAACTACAAGATCGATTCGCTGAAGTGGCTCAAGGATGATTCGCTCGATGATGCGGATTCTTTACCTGAACCGGAGGAACTTGCGGTCGAGGCGATTGAAGAACTGCGGCTGGCGGTGGACGAGCTTCAGAAGATTGTGGTGTTGCTGGAGAATGGGAATGGGGATGTTCCGGTGAGCGAAGGGAAGAAATGAAATCGAAAAAAGTCGCAATCCCTCAAGATAATTCTCTCGATGATGAAGCATTGCCTGAAGGCTGGTATCATGCAAAATTAGGAGATATCGCCTCCCGGATTACAAAAGGTGCAACTCCGACATCGTATGGATATGAATTTCAAAGAATAGGAATAAAATTTGTTAAAATTGAGAATATTATTAATGGTCAAATTTCCGAATCATCTCTCAAACAGTTCATTTCATCAGAAGCCAACGAAAATCAAAAACGTTCAATATTAGAATCTGGAGATATCCTATTTTCAATAGCAGGTACTATCGGTAATGTATGTCTGGTGAAAGAAGAAAATTTGCCTGCAAACACTAACCAAGCTATTGCAATAATAAGAGGTACTTCTCAAGTATTTGATCCGAATTTTCTTCAATTTTTTTTAAAATCGAGATTGGCATTAGATCAAGTTACTTCCAAAGCACGTGGCGGAGCGATGAACAACGTTTCGCTAGATGATGTTCGTGATATCATTGTTGCAATACCTCCGCTCTCCGAACAGCAGCGTATCGTCGCCCGTGTCGAAGCCGTTTTAGCGCATGTCAATGCCACCCGCGAACATCTGAGCCGGGTGCCGTTGATCATGAAGAAGTTCCGGCAGGGGGTGCTGGCGGCTGCGTGTTCAGGGAGGTTGACGGAAGGATGGAGGGAGGAGAATCCGGAGATAAAGTCCGCAACAATATGGATGGAAAAAACAGAGAAAAAAAGCATTAACCTACAATCGGATTTGCTGATTCCTGATTATTTACCAAATCTACCCGGATCTTGGGATTACTGTACCGTTAAGGAAATTTCCCAATTTATCGGTAGTGGGATTACACCAAAAGGAGGTAGAGAAGTTTACGTATCTGAAGGGATTCCATTCATTCGAAGTCAAAATGTGTATCCTGATGGTTTAAGATTAGATGATATCGTTTTCGTCACCGAAAAAATGCATAAAGAAATGAAAAGAACTCACGTGTCTCCTAACGACGTTCTCTTAAATATTACTGGGGCGTCAATTGGAAGATGCACTTGTGTTCCCGAAAAATTTTTTGAGGCAAATGTGAACCAACATGTTTGTATCATTCGTGTTGTATCAGAATTTTTACCACAATATCTTTCAATATTTCTTACTTCTCCAATTGGACAGAAACAAATTTTTGATAGCCAAGGCGGGGTTACAAGACAGGGTTTGAATTACAGTCAATTAAGAGCAATCATTATTCCCCTCCCGCCCCTTGCCGAGCAGCATGAGATCGTTTGTCGTGTCGGTTTGCTATTTGAGCGTGCGGATGCGTTCGATCAAGAGGTTGCTACGGCGAGCCGGCGGTGTGAACGGTTAACTCAGGCGGTTCTGGGGAAGGCGTTTCGAGGGGAGCTTGCTGATAGTGCCTCACAGGGAAAAGAAATATTTGAAATTTCTGACAGAATAATTAAGGAAATCGCTTTTTTCAAGAAGGCCCATTCCACCGTATTTTATGAAGGTATGATAACGGATGAAGACATTCAAAAATTAGAAAAAATTCCCACCAATGATTGTACCTCTGAAACGAAGGATTTATTCACATCAATTTTGTTAAAATATAGTAAATTATATGGGAAAAATTTTCAAGATCCCCTCGATCACTTAAGAAGATTCGAAGAGAACAATAAAGATCCAAACCACAGGGATCATATTTGTCATTTGTTCCGGTTATGGGGAATGGGGCAGATCTTCTATAAACATGGATTTTCCAGATACTTCCCAAAATTCAACAAAAAGGATCCTGAAGAGCAACGCGAAAGAGATTTTGATTTTGTCTGGTGCCTGACGGCATTATATCATGATATCGGCTATGCAACATATTCGAAGACTACTGGCGAAAAGCATGGGGATTGTGGTGCAAAAATATTGTTAGAATGTCTGAACGAGTTCACAAAAACTACTGGCCAGCCATGGACACCTCATGCAAGGCGGGCGGTTGATGCCATCCGACTTCATGATGTTGAAGACGCAGTTGATGTAATCAAAGATCCGTGGTCTGCTTTGTTGATTATCTGTGATGAACTTCAAGAATTTGGGCGCAATCTCCCGGCCCCGGGAAAAATTGTTAGGGCTGAAATTCAAGAAATGGATGTTTGCTTGAATCTGATTGCGACCCCACCAGCAATGCATGTTAATATGCTATACCCGAGAAACCAACCGACCAGCAGAAATGACATTGACGCTGAAACTGCGGATAAGAAGAAAAAACTGAATGAGCTTTTTGAAAAGCGTATTCATAATCTCTCAATTAAAGTCGATTGTCTTCTAGTATGATATCATTTATTGAGTTTCGTTCGCCCCATTCCGCTCCTATCCGGCGTGCGGCTACGAATGAGCGTGGTAGCGGCGGTGCGAGCGGTTGACGCAGGCGGTGTTGGGGAAGGCGTTTGCGGGGAAGTTATGATGGCGAGGATTAATAAAATCGGAATATTTTTATGACTATGTTTTATATGAGCCCTGATTTCAATATTACATTAATCTGACTATTATGGCAACTCCACGCTCTGGAATATTAGATATTGTAATCCACGATCCTCAAGAACTTCGAGGATTATCCGGAGTATCTATCAGTTTTGAGATGGGAGTTTGGAGGTCTGAACAATTTTCAAAATATCTTTTCAGATTTCTACCAGAATTTGCTCTTTCATATTCTGAAAGACAAAAAATCAATGATCAAACCTCAGTTGAACTCCTACAACGGGCCGCAGAATTAGTTTACACAACAAAAAAATTTGAAAATCGCGGAGAATTTGGCGAATTAATTCTTCATGCGTTAATCCGGGAATTGTTTCAATCGATTCCAGCGATAAGTAAAATTTACTATAAGGATAGTCACAATTTGACTGTAAAAGGATTTGATGCAGTTCATATTGTTCAAGCAAATGGATCGTTCGAATTATGGCTTGGCGAGGCAAAATTTTATGAAGATATTAACGATGCTATCGGAGCGGTTGTCGGAGAATTGAAAAAACATTCAGATGCTCAATATTTGCGGCAAGAATTCGCCTTAATTACAAATAAAATCGATGATTCGTGGGAGCATGCTGAAAAGTTAAAATTACTACTTCATCATGACGTGTCTTTGGATAAAATATTTGATCGAGTTTGTATTCCTGTTCTTTTAACTTACGAATCCGAAATAGTTCAAAATTATGACGAATTAAAAAGTGAATATGAATTAAAACTCAAAGCAGAAATTTTAAAATATTTTGAAAAATTTTCAAAATCTGATTTACCGAAAGATTTGAAGATTCATTTGGTATTGTTCCCACTGAAGAGTAAAGATGAATTGATTAAAAGCTTACATGGTCGTTTAGAAGCATGGCAGAACATATAGACGTAAAAGAAATTAAACAGACACTTATCGACAAATCTATTGAAGATATTGATATCTTTTCAATTTTAAAAAAAATTGCTCTATTAATTAATAATCCTCAGACCCCAGAAGATACACGTGAAGTTCACGAAATAATTTTACGCCTTCTGGAACAAAAAGAGAAATTATCAGAATATGAAGCGTTGCTCACAGCGCTAGTCAAAGAAATTGGACTCTATCCATATTTAGATGAAGAAAAACTAGAACTATCCGATAGAATTGCTTATGAATATAATAGACCCCTTGCATTATCCAACGTCGTTTTTCATCGAATTCAGAGTGAAGTGTATCGGGCGTTATTATCGGGCCAAAATGTCATTCTCAGTGCTCCAACGAGTTTTGGAAAAAGTCTTATCATTGATGCGATGATCGCCCTAAAAAAATTTAAGAGAATTGTTGTTGTCGTCCCCACTATCGCACTACTTGATGAAACTCGCAGACGATTCTATAATTCGTTTAAAACTGATTACAAAATTATTACTAATGTAAACCAGGAACCCGGAGAATATACAATTTTTATCTTAACTCAAGAGCGTGTATTAGAATTTCTAGATGAAAAAGGAGTGGATTTTTTTGTTATTGACGAGTTTTATAAGATCAATCCCTCAATGGTAGATAATAGAAGTATCGAGTTGAATCAAGCGTTTTATAAATTATTAAAAACTCAGGCTCAATTTTTTATGTTGGGTCCAAAAATCACAAGCATATCCGGTATCCCAGAGAATATTCAATGTACATTCATTAATACCGACTATAAGACGGTGATTTCTCAATTTATAACGATCCAAACGGGTAAAAAGCCGATGAAGGATTTGATTAATTTAGTCAAAACATTGGATGAACCCACCCTGATTTTTTGTAAATCTCCTGATCGGGTAAATGCCGTAGCAATAGAGATGATAAACAGTAATTTTTTTCAAAAAAATGAGAATCTATCTGATGCAGCCACTTGGATGAAAAAAAATTATCATAAAGATTGGTTACTCCCGATAGCTTTAGAAAGAGAGATTGGTATCCATCATGGAAAGATACCCCGATCACTGGCACAGTTTTGTGTTCGGGCCTTCAATGAAGGTAAAATAAAATTTCTAATTTGTACTTCGACACTAATTGAGGGTGTCAATACCAAAGCGAAAAATGTGATAATTTTCGATAAAAAAATTGCCGATAAGGATTTTGATTATTTTACTTTCAATAATATTGCCGGTAGATCCGGTAGAATGTTTCAACATTTTATCGGAAATGTTTATTTGTTTCATGACCCTCCCGAATCAAAATTTCCTTCTGTCGATTTCCCGTTATTTTCCCAATTCGATGGAACGGCTGAACGTTTACTTATGCAAATGGAAGAAATTGATTTGACAGAAACTTCAAAAATTAATCTGCAGAAATATCGGGACCAGAACATTTTATCATACGATACACTAAAAGCCAATTCATCAGTTGATCCTGATTTGCAACTTGATTTAGCTAAAGAAATTATTGAAAATAAAAATGAATATCATCAAAAGTTATGCTGGACCGGCATACCATCATACGAGCAATTGGAGCTTACATCAAATCTGATTTGGGAACATCTTGTAAAAACTAATCGACCAGTGTCTGGCGTATCTTCGGGGAAACAACTAGCCTTTAAAATTCTTCACTTTTACAGGACACAAAATGTTCAAAGAATGATTTTTGAAGAAATCAATAAGTTAGAAGAAAACGAGAAATCTTTAGCCGCTGTGAATAAAAAAATCGAAGGTGTCTTAGATTTTGTAAGATTGTGGGCGACGTTTAAATTCCCTCAGTTGTTGATGGTCATTAATTCAATTCAAGCAGAAATTTATCAAAAATATCGTTTGAGACCCGGGAATTATTCCCAATTTGCGATGATGACTCAAAATTTGTTCGTCCATCCGTATTTCAAGGAATTGGATGAATACGGATTGCCGACAGAAGTTTCAAAAAAACTCCAAGATTATTTATCCTCGGCCAAAAATTTCGATGATGTATTAATTAAATTGAAGGAAATTAATCTTGAAGAGACCACATTAGATGAATTCGAAAAAGATCTATTTCGAGATACATGCCAATATATCTAACATACCTAATTTTTTTGAATTTCGCTCATTAAATATGCACAATCTCCAGTCCCGGCACCTTTTCCCTCAAATATTCCGCCAGCAACCGACGGTGACACTGCTCGGCCTTCGGCTCGCTGCACAGTAAACACCCGTTCTCCAGATTTTTCGCATCGATCTTCCCGATGACATTCCTCTTCACGAGCATCTCTTTGTATGCGGCATCATATTCCGGCCACGAAATCTCACCCTTCTGCCACTTCTTCAGTAACGATTCTTCCGGTGCAGCTTGGATGAAATAATAATAATCAATCCCCGCGATGACTTTCAGGAAATAAGCCAGATCGTTACTCTTGGTGAAACCCGCAAGCTGCGAATGGTTGTTCAGCCGGATATCGATGACGGTCTTCACGTTGTTTTCAATCAAGAGACCAAAAAAGGTTTTTGCATCTTTCTTGGTAAACCCGATAGTAAAAAGTTTCATTAAAACCTCGCATCAGAATAATTTTTTTTGCACTTGGTTTTTCATGTGTTTACCGGAAAAAGAATTAGATAAAGGCGAGATATTGATTCCCAGATTGCTGGTATATCCCGGCTCGCTCACAAATGGAGGAACCGGAACCCCATCTTCGCTCTTTTCAACTAAAGGAACTGATATTACCCGTACGGAGTTTTCCGGTATTGCATTCTCATTGATTGGAGCCATGTAGTCTTTAGATTTGTAAGCGATTTTCTTGTTCAGTTTTTCATACATGGTATCTACAGGATTGACCGGTTCACTGGAGATTGTCACTTGCTTATTATCGATAACTGAATTAATCAATTCCTTTTCCAGATCCTCATTCGCCTGCAACTTGATTTCAGGGCGTACATGAATGACCTTGATCCCTTTTGACTGGAGAACCCGCGAGATCAGGACAAATCGGTGGCATCTCTCCGGCTCCTTCTCAGCACACATCAGAGCGATCTTCTTCCCGCTGGAAATGATGGATAATACCTGGTTGATGCCATCCTGAAATTGTTCCGTGCTCTGGACTTTCTGGTAATTGACAGTTCCATCAGGAAAGAGCAGGTTGGGATTTGAGTACCTGCCACCGATTTTATCCCCCATATATCTATAATCTATTTGATTCTTTATCAGAGACTTTTCCAGATTATCCCGGTTGAAATAGAGATTATATTTACTGTACGGTGAGCTCCGTACGTCAATGATAGTATCAATCCCGGTTTTTTGTAAAAAATAGAGGAACAACTCAATTGGGTAATCTCCGTAGCCGATGGTGAAACATTTATGGGGATGAGAGTTCTGCGTCATATCAGCGAATATTCCTTTAGATCATTTGAGGGTATAATACCTACAATTAATCTGAAATGATGTGGTATTGGTAAATACTCTCCTTTATATTCATCTGCACCAACTCCGAGGGTCATAAAAAAATCATCGAACACCACGGAATCGTCAATCTTCGTCTCCTGATAGACCTTTTCGTAGTACGAATCGGTAACAGAAACACCCATGAGACCATAAGGTCACAGGCCTTACGCATGAAAATTATAAAGTGCATTCATCTCTTTTTGAACTATGGGCAGAGCAGGCTGTCAGAATTTTAGGACATGATCCTGTGACAGAAACTAACCGTTAAATTGCCATCGCAGGCCGTACTGCGACGTGATCGCGAATGCCAAATTGGCCTGAAAGGCAATTGATCTGCCCACAATTCGAGATCTATTATGACAGAACACATTCATGTTGCTGCTGGTCTTGATTTACACAAGAAGTTCATTATTGCAACCTTGTTATCAGATGAAGGTCGCAAAGAGCAGCGAAGATTTGAACGTACCGAACATGGACTTCTTGCCCTCAAAGAATGGACAAAGGAAAACAGATGCAACGTTGTAGCATGCGAATCAACAAGCGATTACTGGATACCGGTTTACGATATGCTGGAGGATCATACCAAAGTCATCGTTGGAAATGCCCGGGACATCAAGATGTTTTCGCATAAGAAGACAGATAAAGTAGATTCCGAGCTCATTGCACAACTCGCCTTGAATGGAATGATCCCATCGTCTCGGATCCATCCCAGGCAACACCGGGAATTTCGATCCTTATCGCGCCTGAGGCACAAACTGGTTCAGAAAAGCACTGACATAAAGAACGAGATCCATCACATTCTGGATTCACAATTATTCCGACTCTCATCAGTACTTACTGATATGTTTGGAAAGGGCGGATTGCTGATTCTTCAGGGGATTGTCAATGGAATGCCCAGTGATGAAATCATCAAGGTACTTCCACGCCATGTCCGAAAGAAGATACCAGACCTCACTGAGATTCTGCAAACGACAATCTCCCCGGAAGCGATCTACCGTTTAAGACATTGCCTGAATCTCTTAAAGTGTCTGAAAGAAACGACCAACGATATTACTGCAGGTATCCTTCACTATGCTACTGAACATTTTGAGCATGAAATGAAGATTCTCAAATCGGTTCCCGGGATAGGAAATATTGCTGCGGTGACGTTGTTGGCAGAGATCGGCAATTTCTCAGATTTTCCCTCTGGAGACAAACTTGCAAGTTGGCTGGGATTAGTGCCGAATGTGTATCAGTCTGCTGATACATTGAGAACGGGTGGTATCACGAAGAGAGGGTCCAAAGATGCACGATGGATTCTCATTCAGTCTGCCCATGCTGCTGCACGAAGCCGAAACAATGATCTTCGGAGATTCTTCGATAGTAAAAAGGCAATGATCGGAACTGGCAAAACAATTGTTGCGTTGGCAAGAAAGATTGTCGTTGTGATCTGGCACTTGATTACGTATGATGAATTCTTTGATCATAGGGATGAGAAAACAAGTGTCCCCTTAAAGTTTGTAAAGGTGAGAATTCCAGCATTGGTAACTTTGGAAGAGATCCTGAAGATTTTACATGAAGCTGCCGTTGTGTTAAAAGAGCCGGATCCGGGAGGAGGATAGGAATCCTTTCCCCCCTCCCTTGAATTGTATTTTCATGCCAAATTCTATAGGATTTTGTATCGTATGTAAAACTCATTTTGTGTTTAAACGTTCCATCTGATTTCTGCGTATGGTCCAAAGTAACGTAATTCTTCTCTTGATTCAGTTTTATTAGATTCAATGAACTTATAAGGGGGTTCGATTTTACTTCGTCAACAGGAATCCTATCATTGTAGGGGTCATCTTTTCCGAGAAAACAATTTCCGGGAATATCTACAATTTTTGATAATTGATCGCGAGGATATGAAGAAATTTTTTCCCAAACTTTCCCATCAACAAATATATTTTCCGGTTGGCAATTTTTCCCACATTTCGGTCCAAACCCAATTCGTACACAGTCTAACACCTTTGGCCCAGATAAATCTCCTGTTAACGTTTGCAGATCCGAATCCGAAAATGCTTCTGGATCCCCACGCCCTTCTCCAAAAATCGTAATTGGCCTTACCCATTCCTTAGTGGTAAGATCCTTTCCTGCGATACAATGTGCACCGTGCCTGCGTGAATTCGCAAGAATTACAATATCCCGAAATGCCATACGGAAGCTACCCCAATCAGATAAGTTCCCATTTATCCGGAAAGTGATTATACTTTCCTAAAGAATTCTTCGAAAGCATCGGTTGAACCTGTTCGTTCGTCCCTGCCCCGGCCCGATCATTACCCTCCCAGGCACCTTCATTGACTCCCCGTTCCTTGAGCGCCATCGAAATCCTCCTCCCGCCCCTTCCCAAACATCAAGAGTTCGTCTGCCTCATTCCTCTCCTACCGGGCGTGCGGCTGCGAATGATTGTGGTGGCAGCGAGCCGCCGGTGCGAGCGGTTGTAAGTGGGGGGTGCACAAGATCATACGTTTTCTGGTCGCACAAATGGGAGAGACCCTTTCGTGTGTGTCTGATCCCCGGTACACACAAGTTCCTTTATACTCTCCCGAATAAATACTGGAATGATACAGGCATGAATGCGATACCCCGAAAATATATCACTGATGCCAAAAACCAAAAACAAGCGGTGATTGTCGATCTG
>Ga0247842_10007789_pt1 | contig 11462 bp, 10 predicted proteins | sample LaCruzMarch2015__3_FD_192411 | JGI IMG/M metagenome (GOLD analysis project Ga0247842, IMG submission 192411) | Freshwater microbial communities from meromictic Lake La Cruz, Castile-La Mancha, Spain - LaCruzMarch2015_19m | ecosystem: Environmental > Aquatic > Freshwater > Lake | place: Spain...
CGTATGGGCTCCCGGGCTCTCCCATCGAACTTCAACCACCGGGCTGCCTGCCCCTCCGATAATCTCCCCTCCGGAGGATACGGTCCAGTCGTAACCGGTCATCCCGGTTTCGGTCGAAAAATAGTTCCCGTTCGTGGCTATGCAAACACTGTCCGGACCGGCGATGGTAGGAATGGGAAGGGTATCGGCCAACACATCCAATATGCCTGGCAAGACCGTCTGGCATCCGGATGCATCGGTATAGTTGACCCCCACCGATTGTGCCCCGGGGCCAATCCAATGAACCGTTGCCGTAGGGCTCGTGGCAGTGCCGCCTCCGGTGATCACCCCTCCATCGGAAACCAACCAGATATAATTCGACATCCCCGTTTCCGTTGAATAGATGTTGTTTGTCGAATTTTCGCAAACGGTATCGGGGCCGGTGATGACGGGAACAGGCAAAAGCTCAACATAAACCCCATACGAGGTAGCGGTAAGGGCCGAACATCCCTGCAGGTTGTTGTAATTAACGCTGATGGTCTGTCCCCCCGGATTGTTCCAGGTAACAATGGCAATGTTGCTGGTCGAAGTTCCCCCGGCCGTGATGGTCCCACCCGGGGAGATTTCCCAACTGTAGTTGCTCATCCCACTTTCGGTCGTATAAACATTATTGGATGAACCGGGACAGGCATGGTCGGGGCCGGTAAGGGTCGGAACGGGCCTTGGACCAACCGTAACATTGCTGATGGTTGGTTCCGTTGCCGTGCAACCCAAAGGGGTGGTATAATTAACGCCGACGGTATTTGCCCCTTCTGTGTTCCAGGTAACGGTTACCGAACTGTTTGTGGTTGTCCCCCCGGAGGTAATGGTGCCTCCCGCCGAAACCTGCCAGGTATAATTCGACATGCCTGGTTCGGTGGCATATACATTTCCGGTCGATCCGATGCATACCGACTGTGGTCCGGTAAGGGTGGGCAAAGGAAGCGGTGTGACGGTGACGGGGCAGGTGGTCGGGAGCTGGGTTGGACAGCCTTCCGGACTGGTGTAACCGACGCTGACCGATTGGGCCCCTGCCGTATTCCATGTAACCGTAACCGTGTTGTTGTCGATGGCGCCCCCACCGGTGACCGTTCCGCCGGACGATACCGTCCAGAGATAGTTGGTCATTCCCGGTTCGGTGGTATAGAGGTTCTCCTGCGAATTGACACAAACCTGGCCAGGGCCGGTGATGACGGGCGTTACCACCGGGTTCACCGTAACCCTGTGGCTGCCCGGTGCCGTGGCGGTGCACCCGTTGTTGTCGTTGTAATTGACCTGAACGGTGTCAATGCTGGCGGCCGGCCATACCACCGTTATGGCATTGGTCCCCAGCCCGGAGGTAATGGTACCGGTAGGTGAAACCGACCATTGATAATTCGACATCGAAGGCTGGGTGGAAAAACTGTATTCTAAGGAGCCGGCACAGGCGGTTTCAGGACCGGTAATGGATGGGGCAGGGCGGGTACCGACCGTAACGGGGAGGGTAGCCGCGATTCCGGAGCCGCAGCCATTGACCCCATAAACCGCGATGTTGCCCGGATTGGCATTGGCGCTTACGTTGACGGTAATAAAAAAAGTATTGTTCCCGCTGACGATGGTAAACCCTGCCGGCAGTGTCCAGAGATAACCCGTTGCCGAAGGAATGGGCGGAATGGAGAAAAACAACCCGTTGGAAGGCAAACAAATATGATTGGGGCCATCGATGGGCCCGGCAGTGCCGGGCAACAAACAACCGTTGAAGGTGATTTTGGAATTCGATTCGGGGATGGCGGACAGGTTGTTTTTTGGCGTGGAGCCAAAAGTAGCGGAATTTGCCACCAGCTGTGTCAGCAATTGTGCCGCACTGGGAGGGGCCGAACACTGAGAAGCGTTGATGCCACAGGTATAACTGGGAGTGATTAAGGCGGCGTTCATGGAACCATAAATAAATTCGATGGTACTGTTCGACTCGTACAGTTTTACCTGGAAATTCACGTGATCGGTATTCGACTGGTCCATCGAAAAATGAACCCATTCGAGGGTAAAAACACGGTTGCCCGCTGCGCCCGAAGTAACATATTTAACACTATTGGTAAGCGAATACTCCCAGGTTACCATTAAGTCGTCATAAAACGGTGCCAGGGCAAGCAGGGTACCGTTGGGCGAGGGAAGGGAAAAAGCGTTGTTGTCAAACCCATAGGGCTTGTCCAGGTCGCCGGCAGCCGGATGGGTCGAAAAATCGATAAATCCGTTGGTCGAAACATTCACTTCGGTAAAACTGTACCCTAAATAATTGAACGAAAAACCAATCGGGACCGGGTAACTGCGGTTGTTGTTGGGGTTGTTCCCAGCCCTCCACGAAGTGACCCATATCCCGGTATCGCCGATGGGGGCATAAACAATTCCGATCTGGCGGCTGACGGTATAAATCGAAACACCCTGTGCCATCGTCAACAGGGGAAATACCATCAAAAAAACAACAGCGTATATCCTTTTATCCATAGTACATTCAAATTGGGCAATGTACAAAGTTACATTGAAACCCGGTTTGATGGATCATTCCTGTTAAATGTTTTTCGCAAGTTGTCAACAAAAAGCATTTGCCGGATCCCTTTTCGCTCCATCTGCTGCCGACAGCCTGGAAATCGCTACATGATGAAGCACGGACGAAACGGTAAGAAAATAGCGAGGTAGCGAAATAGCGAGGTAGCGAAATAACGAAATAGATGCTTGTATTTTTGCACCCCAGGTCAATGAAAAGATGGCCCGGAACTTTGTGATAAAAAGTTAACCGCCAATACCCTATGTCGCCACAACCCAAAAAAATCATCTTCAAATCTTCAAATCTTCAAATCTTCAAATCTTCAAATCTTCAAATCTTCAAATCTTCAAATCTTCAAATTTTCAAATCTTCAAATCTTCAAATCTTCAAATCTTCAAATCTTCAAATCTTCAAATCATTTATTTTGCAATTCTGTAAATCTATTTTACATTTGTCCGTCTAAATGTAAAATATAGTTTTATGATAAACCGGCCTTTTTGGATCAATAAAATCAACCACGCCTGGGAGACCAGGCCAATCGTCTGGTTGTCGGGCGTGCGCAGGGTGGGTAAGACAAGCATTGCCAAAATGCTGCCTGATGCAACATACCTCAACTGTGATTTGCCCTCCGTGGTCAGGCGATTGGAAGATCCCGAATCGTTTTTTATAAGTGCCGGAAATGCGGGGACGATCATCTTTGACGAAATTCACAGGCTTGCCGATCCGAGCAACCTGCTAAAAATTGCCGCAGATGAATATCCACATTTAAAAATACTGGCTACAGGCTCCTCCACACTTGAAGCTACACAAAAGTTCAAAGATTCGCTCACCGGCAGAAAAAGTGTGATTTATTTGCCTCCGGTGTTATGGGATGAGTGTAAATCCATATTCGGTATCCCTGACCTGGATTTGCGGTTTTTGCACGGGGGCATGCCTGAACAAATGCTTTCCGCATCCAAAATTGAATCCTTTTTTTCGGAATGGATGGATAGTTTTTACGCCAGGGATATCCAGGAACTTTTCAACGTGCGAAACCGGGCGGGATTTTTGCAGTTGATCCATTTAATGCTGCGTTCCAGTGGGAACCTGATTGACATCACACAATTATCGAAAATGAGTTCTGTCACAAGGCCTACTGTCCTTTCGTACCTCGAAGCAATGCGCATTGCAAATATGGTTTATCCCCTGCCGCCTTTTCATGGAAGTGGCCGTCGGGAGATTGTCCGGCGTCCCAAAAGCTACTGTTTTGATACCGGCCTGGTCTGTTTTGCCAAGGGCTGGAACGACATCCGGCAGGATGACAAGGGGCTGCTCTGGGAACATTTGGTACTGGATATGCTACGTTCGCATGTTCCTGACAATAATCTCTTTTACTGGCGCGATAAATCAGGACATGAAATTGATTTCGTGATCAAACGTACTGAAAATAAGGTTGATATTATCGAATGTAAAATTAATCCGGCCTACCTATCGCTCAAACCCATCGTGGTTTTCAGGGAAATTTATCCGCATGGGAACAACTATTGCTACAGCCCTTTTACGGAAAATTTCTATGTTCTTGAAAAGAACGGACATAAAATTAAATATATCGGCACTTGCGACCAGATGTAAGCTGACCTTGAAACCGGGGCGTGCGCACCCTTGTGTTGTAATTTTGCTGATAATGGAACATGGATAGAAAATAGCGAGGTAGCGAAATAGCGAAATAGCGAAATAGCGAGGTAGCGAGGTAGCGAAATAGCGAAATAATTGAAAATAGCTCCTTTTATTTTTGCTGTTTTGCCGGCTATTTTAACTGGTATTCATGCCCGGAAAAAGAGATAACTGCATCTATGGCCCGGAACTTTGTGATAAAAAGTTAACCGCCAATGCCCTATGTCGCCGAAACCCAAAAAAATCATCTTCAAATCTTCAAATCTTCAAATCTTCAAATCTTCAAATCTTCAAATCTTCAAATCTTCAAATCTTCAAATCTTCAAATCTTCAAATCTTCAAATCTTCAAATCTTCAACCTCTCCGATATCCAGAATTTGATGACCGATTGCCGGGTTACCCCCATGCGTTTTGCTTCCAGGTCCAGTTTCCGGATCATCCATGCCGGAAAATCAACACTGATACGCCGTTGCTGCAAACCGGGACGTTCTGCTTTCTCCAATGCCAAATATTCAGTGATATCTTCAGCAGCTTCAAATTTCTTTTCAAGTTCTTCCGCTGTAATATATTTCTTTTTCATCTTTCCGTGATTTTCTGACCGATATGATTCTGATTTTGTGATCCCTGATGGTATAAATTACACTCCAGCATGTTTCTTTTGCCAGGGCTATCAACAGCCATCTTGGTTCATCAACACATCTGGCCGGGATCATGATCCTCTGTGAAACCTCCCATAATATCTTGGCTTCGTCAAAATCAATACCATGTTTTGTTTTATTGGCATGGCTTTTCTCCGGATCATATTCAAAATCCAACTTCATGTGTACAAATGTAGTAATAATGGTTTAAAAAAAGCACAGTTAGAGTAAAATTTCCCGGCGTTTAAACATCTGTTTTATCCGGGATTACCTGGTCAGGCAGCGAGGCAGCGAGGCAGCGAAATAACGAAATAGCGAAATAATTGAAAATAGCTGTTTTTTTTTGCTGGTTATTTTGACGGGTGTTTTTGCACAGCAGGTCAACGAAGAGATGGCCCTCCCTGTGGCTCGGAACTTTGTGGTAAAGACTTAGAGACTGTTTAAATTTTAACATACTATTCGTTTTTCTTTATTTATTTTTCACTGGCAATTATCCATTGTACTCTATTCATTGGGTTAACGACTAATGTAAAATGAAAAACGATGAGTGAAGATTGAATAATGAAAAGCTAATAGTTTTCAAGGAGTTACAAATTTCAAAATGAATTTTAAACAGACCCTTAACCGCTAAGAAGTCAAAGTGCCAGAACCCAAAAAAATCATCTTCAAATCTTCAAATCTTCAAATCTTCAAATCTTCAAATCTTCAAATCTTCAAATCTTCAAATCTTCAAATCTTCAAATCTTCAAATCTTCAAATCTTCAAAGCTTTTTCCCGGAGAAATAGTACCGGTAGTCGAAAACGAGCCGGATACCGGCGAACCAAACGGTTTGTGTGTCGGGCAACCCGCCGGTATAGTCATCGGGGACCCAGATGGTAGCGCGTTTTCCGGGGATATCGAAGCCGGCATGGATTTGAAACAGGAGACTGCCGGTTTGCCGTGACGAGTAAGTGCGGAAGGGGCGGTATTCAAGAATGGGGAATTCAAACCGGGTGGTGTACATCGAGAAATACCCTTGTTCCTCCAAGGAGGAGCCATCCTGGTCGGTTTCCCGGAGGGTTACGATATAGGGGTCCGGCCCGCGTTCCGACCCATACAAAGAGATGGCTGCTTCTCTTCCAAGTACGAACTGGAAGCGCCCAATGGGGGTTGGCAAACCGGTTTGCCAAGGGATGAGCCCGCCGTTGCCTGCGGTGGTGATCACTTTTTGCATGGCATTGGGCGAAGCGAGCGCCAGGATCGGGGCTAAAACGATCAGGTCGCCGGGGATCAGGAAAAAGGGCAACCGGAGCCGGATATAGTAAGCGTTGCGGGTAGGAATGGCAGCGACATAATCGCCAAATTGTTTCATTTCGGGTTCGTCGTCATAGTCAAACCGTTGGGTAGAGCCCATGTCGATGCGGGCGCCCAGGTCCAAAAAGGCCAGTCCGTCGCCCGATTCGTTCAACACCCCTTCCATCCCCAGTCCAACGCGAAGGCCCAATTCGAGACCGGAGCTGAAACCGCCGTAGTTCTGGTAGGAAAAAAATGCGTTGTTCAGGTAGTTGAAGCTGGTGGCGGCGCTGAGGCCGATAAACGGGCCCATTTCGGAACGGAAGCGGGGCATTTCACCCAATCCGGCGATGAGTCCGGGGATGGGGGTGGCCATCAACACGGTGTCGCACAGCGTCGTTATTTCCGGAGCAAGCGGTCGGGAAGGCATGGCCAGCGCCTTGCTCACATTGAAGGTGTCGGGGGCTGCCACGACCGGCCCACCCGAAAGGAAATTTACCCGTATCTTTCCGGAAGCAGCATCGATGAGCTGTTCCAAACTTTTCTTTACGGCTTCGGAGGTCCAGCCGATGTCCTCTTCCCGCATCGTGGCATCGCCCATCAACACGTGTTGCCCGCCTTGCCAGGTATCGACCTTGATCCCCGCTTCGTTGTAATAGTCGTGGGTCCCTTTCCGGTTGGCGGCATCGCCCCATAAACCGGCTACATGTCCGGAGGTAAAACTGTCTTCCAGAAAATGCTGCGCAAACGCCTCATCGGCCAGGGCGGCCAGGGCCAACGCCGACCGCTCTGCGGGGGTCAGGCCCGTTTCGTGGAGCCGGGCCGCTTTCTGCAACGCGCTGGCATGGTACCAGGTATAGATGCCCACCGAGTTGGGTTCCGTTCCCTCCTTGTGACAGAGGGCAAAATAGTCCTCCGGCCGGGTGTTTACATGCGCCAGGGCCAAAAGGAAATGGCCGTTGTTTTTCCCCGACCGGGTAACATAATCGGGATCGGCCCGGAGCAGCTTGATGTCGGAATCCCTCACCTCGCTCACCCGTTCACTGCGGTTGCGCGCCTTTTCCAAACCTACCTGAAGCCGGGCCGTGATGTTGGCCACCTCCATGATCCAGTCGGAGTAAAGGACAATGTTGGCCATGTCGTCGCCCGACATGGAATGGTCGCCACCGATCCCGCTCCAGGCGGCATAATCGAGACACTGTGGCTTTAACCCCTGCCCGGGTTCGATGATGTTCGGACAAAGCCGCAATTCATGGCCCATCCGGGCCAGTGCCCACATCCCGTCAAGGGCCCTGCGCCGGTCGGGATCAAGTTTTCGGATGGCCGCCATGGTGATCCTCCGGTGCTCGGGATATACCCAGGCCGAAACAGGCAATGCGAACATTCCAAATAAAATCAGGGTGAACAGTATCTTTGTTTTCATGGGAGCAGAATCTATGGCAAATATCGGGAAAAAATCGGATGATTTGAAGATTTGAAGATTTGAAGATTGAGCCCCCTCCGAAAAGGATCAAGGATCAACATATCTCACATCTCACATCTTATATCTCATATCTCTCTTTCTTACAGTGTTTTTAATAATATTTTCGTCTGATTTCACCTCTATGGGGACAATGCTGTTCTGATGCTGAACCGGAAAATTGACTTCGGCACTGTTGCCCGATCTCCAATAGTAGGGGGTGCCTTCAAATTGTTGTATGAGGCCCTGAAGGATCAATGGTTTGCGGTTGCGATGGTCCTTCCAGGCGATGGGTTTTTGCGAAACAGCGCTTTCGATTTCCATACACAGAAATGGTTGTTTTATTGGTGTTCTTGATTGCTTCGCAATTCAAAGTTTCGGCCGCAGGCGTTTGGTAAAATGGTAAAATGACATTCTCTTCTTTTTATACCGGTTCGGAACAGGTTTGCAAGTGTTGAGCTTTTGTTCCTCCCGGTATAACTGCATCTAACAAAAAAATGCTTCGCATTTTTTGTAAGATGCAGTATAATTCCAGAAAAACAATATTTTCCAGTATTCCCGAGATCATCCGGTCTGTTGACTTTTGAAATAGTCGGCTACGTTCTTGCCCGAAAAGGGGCTTCCGATATTGTCGAAAGCATATCGGATAACGCGTTCAAGCAATTCAACGTCCCGTATTTTGTAACGCTGAACAGTATCGCGCAGAATGACCGAAGAATAGATGTCTCTTTAAGCAGAGACAGTACGGTTGATTTTCCCGATCGTCGGATTCCAGTAATGATCTTTATCTGTGGCTTGTTGATAAATTTTGCTAACTGTTCCGTGTAGATTGGCCTTGAAATCATTTTTCTAAGAATATAGCCACAAAAATAGTCATTATATTTCAAGTTTTTATGGATATGGGCATAAAAACAATCTTGATGTAAGTGTTAAGTGTTAAGTGTTAAGTGTATATGGGTAGCGGTCGAATGAAGGAGTTTCAGTAAGCGTTGTTTTTTTTGAAAATGTTGGTCTCTTCACTCTCAATTCCCAATGCATACAGCGGTATATTGGTGAGCCAATCGTGGTGGCGGTAATCTGACATAGAGGTGCGTATCGCGGCCTGCGGGCGGTATTTGTCGTAATAGACTTTCAGGCTTTTTGCCTGCAGGTTTTCTTCCGCTTTTACTTCGATGGGGATGATCGCGTTGTTGTGCTGCACTATGAAATCGACCTCGGCGGTAGATCTTTCGGACGACCAATAGCAGATCACCGATTCACCGGTTGAATTCAGTTGTTGGAAAACAAATTGTTCTGTCAGGGCGCCTTTGAATTCGGTGAAAATGGAGTTCCCTTCCAGAAGTGTCGTGGAGCTGATGTCGCACATGGCCGCAAGCAGTCCAACGTCAACAAGAAACAGTTTGAACGCACTCCGCTCTTCATAGGCTTTTAACGGCAGGGCGGGTTTTGATACCCGGTGCACCTTATAAACCTGGCTGCAGTCGATAAGCCAGGCAAGCGCTATCTCATAATCTTTTGCCCGGGAGCCCTCTTTGATAATCCCGTAGATGAATTTTCTGTTTTCTTTGGCAAGCTGTGCCGGAACAGCGTTCCATAACATGCGGATGCGCGGGACTATTTCAGGCGGGGCATGTTTTGAGAAGTCCTGTTCATAAGCGGTCAGTATCTGCTTTTGGATTTTCCGGGCCTCCGTAAAATTATGGTCTGCCATGAAGGTGGCGACAACCTCCGGCATCCCGCCGGTAAAATAGTATTGTCGAAGCCGTTCGATCAATTTTGACTTGTAGGCAGTGATCAGCTTCCAGTCACGGCTGTTGCGTATGGCAATAAGCCGGCCCTCCCCGATGGCATCGAGAAATTCAACGAACGACAAGGGATGGAGATCCATAAAAGCTACTTGACCTACCGGGAACGAAATATTGGCATGGAGGGCCATGCCGAGCAGCGAACCGGCTGCAACAATTTGATATTGAGGGGCATCTTCCCGGAAGTACTTCAGCGCCGTGATGGCTTCCGGAACTGCCTGAATTTCGTCGAATATCAACAGGGTCTCCTCCGCCCTGATGGTGATGCCCGATTCAGCCTGCAGCGCAACAATTACCCTGGCGATATCAAAATCATCGGTGAACAGGGACTTCAGCCTTTTGTTCTGCTCAAAATTCAGGTAGATCGTTTGGGCATAGTGTGTGCGGCCAAACTCCTTCATCAGCCATGTTTTTCCTACCTGACGGGCACCCCGGACAATCAATGGTTTTCTTGAATTTGAACCCTTCCAGGCAATTAATTCTGCCAGTTTAGCTCTTCGCATCGTTGAGAAATTTGTACAAAAATACATAAAAACGTACAACTATTTGTTTAATGTTACAATAAAACGAACGACTTTTTGAAATTGGGAGGGGGCTCAAGTATTAAAGTTTTTAAGTGTTACGTGTTACGTGTTAAGTTTCCGGCGCTCCAAAACTTTTTTCAACGGCTATCCAACCTCAACATTCCAGATTGTCTCCCAGGAAAATCTGCGTGAATTTTTAAAACCAGACAATGGGGGTTAGGAGTTGGGTGTTAAGTGTTAAGTGTTAAGTGTTAAGTGTTAAGTGTTAATATCTCTGTTTTATTAAGCCCGAAGGGCTGACATGATGATAGAAAAAATTGGATTGGGAGACAACCAAACCCCAAAGGGGTGAAATAAAAAGTAAAGTTTCCAATTGACTTGAACAGAAAACTGCATAATGCCACAGAAAAACAATTGATGAATATTGAAATTATCTGTAATGGCACAGGACTCCATTGGCCCGACCTTGATGAAGATCTTTCGGTGACAGGGATTATGGAGGGACGATTTGATACCTAAAGAAGGCAAGGTGTTTGGCTGTCCCGCTGAAGCGGGATCTCCGCTTCGCTACAATTGGCTGTTGGTAAAAAGGCACAGAGGCACAGAGTCACAGAATTTGCATTTTGTAGAAAATTTCATCAAAATTTGGAATTGGTTGTCTAAACAGGTAACTTTGTAGGGTAATTGAAAAATTTATGCGGACAACGTATGTTTACGGAACTGAATTTTGGGATTTCTATTACGCTCAAAGACCAGAAATTCAGGACAAAATTGACTGGGTAATTGGTTTAGTCCGAACATTGAGAATGGTTCCAGAGAAATTTTTCAAACACCTTGAAGGTACTGAAGGGCTTTTTGAAATCAGAATCAAACTTAGCAGCGATATATTTCGAATTTTATGCTTCTTTGATGAGGGAAATTTAATAATCTTACTGAATGGTTTTCAGAAAAAGAGTGATAAAACCCCGAAAAATGAAATCGAAAAAGCAGAACGTTTAAAAAAGAGATATTATGAAGAAAAATCAAGAGAATAATCTTGTTTCCTGGGATGATCATATCGACAAGAAATATGGAATAATCGGCACGCCAACAAGAGATAAATACGAAGAAGATTTCGAAAATTTCAAAATAGGGGTGCTTATTCAAGAAGCCAGGAAACAACAAAACCTGACACAGGAAGAACTTGCCCAGAAATGTGGGACAACAAAAAACTATATTTCCAGAATCGAGAATAATGCCAGCGATATTCGGCTATCGACACTGAAGAGAATAATTCGTGAAGGACTTGGTGGTCACCTTAAACTGAGTCTTGAATTATAGGAAAATAAAGATCCCGTTCTCCAAGTGGGCGTGTTCAATTAAGTGTTAAAAAGTGTTAAGTGTTAAGTGTTAATGTCTCTGTTTTATTAAGCCCGAAGGGCTGACATGATGATAGAAAAAATTGGATTGGGAGACAACCAAACCCCAAAGGCCCTATGTTTGCAAAATGAAGCATAAGTCTGGAAATTTATTAGTTTTAAGGTACAAAACTATAAACCATAAAAAATCAGACTTATGCAAACACAAAGTAA
>Ga0247842_10007792_pt1 | contig 11456 bp, 11 predicted proteins | sample LaCruzMarch2015__3_FD_192411 | JGI IMG/M metagenome (GOLD analysis project Ga0247842, IMG submission 192411) | Freshwater microbial communities from meromictic Lake La Cruz, Castile-La Mancha, Spain - LaCruzMarch2015_19m | ecosystem: Environmental > Aquatic > Freshwater > Lake | place: Spain...
GGAATTCCTGTAGAATTTTTTTTCTGTTTTGAAAATATTCGTGAAATTTTTTTTTGTGAAAACGTTTTTGAAAATTTTTTCCGATTCTGGAATTTCTGTAAATTTTTTTTTCTGTTTTGAAAATATCGGCAATTTTTTTTTTTGTGAAAACGTTTTTGAAAATTTTCCCTGACAAGGTCGCAGGGGTTTGCCATTGTATTCGCCAATCCAATTTTGATCCACCGGGAGTATTTGCCATCACAGGGAGTAGAAGAGTGTCAGACAACTCTGGAATAAGGGCTTACTACAGGCAGATCCAGGGTGCCGAAAAGATACACGATTCTGGGCTCAATCTGGGCTCCGATTGCCTTTTTCCGGATCCAAAACCTCATTTCCAACAGGGCAAGTTTCAACATCTTTAAAAAATACCGCTTAAAACGCTTATTTTCGAAAACGGAGCGATTTAAACCGAATAAAATAGGTAAAAAATAGTGGGCTTTTACGGGCTCTGTAATTTTGGCATAGATTTCAGCCCACAAAGTGCAAGAAAGGCTGCCGGATGCCCTCCTACACCCCTCTATTGAGGTCACGTCGGAGAATCCGGGTATGTTACTGGCTCTGCGAGAGCGCCAAATAGATGATCTATTCCAGGCTCAATTCGGGCTCCGATTGCTTGTTTTATGATCCTGTTTTCGGACTCCAATGGAAGTGCTGCCAACACCGACGGAAAATATCGCTTTAAACGGTTATTTCTCGAAAACAACGATTTTAATCGCGATTTGACCGTGCAATTTAGCGGGCTTTTACAGGCTCTGTTTTTTGGGCATAGGTTTCACATCAAAAAGCACAAAAAAGGCTGCTGGAAGCCCTCTATTGCCCATTATTGCGATCACCTCGGAGAATTGGGGGTTTTTGGGGGTTTTGCCCCGTTTTTGAGTGGTTGGAGATAATTCTGGTGGGCGGGTGAGCGCGTGTACGGATTTTCCCAAAAAATATTTTCGGAAATTTCTCGCACGCCCGTAAAAATTTTCCCGGATTTTTTTTGAACTGGAAAATATTTTCCCGGATTTTCTGTGAGCCGCCAAAATCTTTTGGAATTATTTTGAAAATCTGCAAGCGCAAAAAATCAAAAAAAAAGTTTCCCACGAACCGGCATTCTCCCCATAGCACATTATCATCTTCATCAACAGGTTTCATCCATCGTCATCCGGTACCCGTGCAGTAAACACCTGTCCCGGAATCGACAACCAAAACGACAACCGAATCGACAACCTGCTCACACACGGGACGGTACGGCGGCACGTTCGCCCACAAGGATATCGTGGTCGTCGCTGTTGAACGTACTCATGATAAACGCCCGACCTCGCACGCATCCCGGTGACCGACGCTTTTCAATCCAACTTCCATTGCCATAGTAACGACAGGAAGTGTCCCCCGGTTTTTCTCTCGCAATGTGCAGACACGCCCGGATTCGCCCCTCATACCCTAAAGCCCTGCCCCCTACGCAATCGCAGGAAGGCTACAGAATCTGGCAATAGTTGTCGCATCCTGATGGGTGGATACACAAAAGGAGATGCGCTGCCATAACGCTACAAACAGATCCCAAACGGTGACCGGGCTGCCACACCCAAGTGCTATCGGGCTTCGAGCGGTTCAAGGTGGACGGCAAGTGCTGGGATTATAGGGGAGGCGGAGTTGTTATTGAGCAGGGCTTTACCCCATCTTCAGAAATAATGGCGATGCCACAACGGTGCTGATCTGCATCGGTATTCCGGATCAGGCGCTCCCACGCATCATACCCGCGAGCGAGTTTCTGAGCGTTAGGCACTTTCCCGATCAACAGCCGACGACATTCCGCGAAGCGTGATGTGAGGAGCGTGCGAAAGCAGCCGATGGCGACAGAGCGACGCAGAAGCGGAGCGACGAGCCATGGGCGTCACCGGCTCAACAGTACACCGCGAGAAAAATAGCGAGGTGATGTGATGCGAGCCGGAGCCGATGCGAGGACGAGCGAACATGACCGAGCGTTCATCATGAACCACAAAACAAGTTCTCGAAGGGGAAGCCCACGCGACGAGGATCCTGGCTCCGTTGAGCATCAGTGCCTATAGGCAAAGCTCATTAATCCAATTGTAGAGATTGTCTTCATTCTGAATTGTTCTTCGATCAAGACATTTTTTCGGAGGATATTTGGTTTTCACCACTGCTTCTGCAATAAAATAACATACTGTATGTGGATATCCATTTTTTATTATTGATAGTGCAAAAACATCTTCCAGATTTATTGCTCTGCCTGGTTGTCCTTTCTTATTTTTCAAATCGCGATATCGAACACCATACTTTGGAATCGAACGACCATCGTCATTACCTTGAGTTGGAAAGTATATAACCAACTCAATTTCAAAGAAATATAGTCGTTTACTAGAGAGCGATTGCAATCGGGAAATTTTTGTATTGACTGTAGATCTCATTCCATAACCTCGCATTTTAGGTCTTGTTTGTTATTGACTCGCATGATATGACCCGTGCACGCATGCGATTAAAGACACGGCAACACCTCAAACTATGCCTTTGTTCGAAGATTGCTTTGTGATACGAAATAAGTATGGATCAAAAAAGCCCCTCTTGGAAATTGAACAAATACAACCAAATGATTTGCTTTATGGCATTAAATTTATAGCTTTTGACATATAGCTATTGGCGCGTTCTAGATGGATCGATGCTGTATTAAATGCAAGATCGGCAGTCACAGGGTCGTTATTTTTCCCCGCATCAGCACCTGTAGATATTGAATTTCCGGTATCTACAAACGCATCTAATGCCAATAGATAATTTGTTTTTGAACCCTGCCATTTTGACGATACGGGTATTGCAGACATTTTGTTACGATCTTCTGTAGCTTGTGCGATTAATTGCACAGCATTACTTTTTAAGCTCATATAATTCTTGGATGAAACGTCTGTAGATATTTTTCTCAGTAACGCGGTTATTTTGCCAACTGAGTCAAGTATAGCCTGAGAAAATTCGGAATCCCGATCTTGCGATAAGATCGCGGTCTGGGTTAGTGTGCTTACTACAACCGGCGTTGATGAAGCGGTCATTACATCTCCTGGATAGGGAGATAAGATCATATCAGGATATTGGTCCCAATAGAGAGTGTTCTGTTTTGGCATGTATATCCACGTCGTGGGACTCGACGATTGAGGATTACAAACATATGAATTACTCCCCTGTTTAATCCATGTCCCGGAGATTAATATTGTCCCCTTACCCTGGGTAAAAAGACTGAATACAAATGTATTATCAGCATTAAACCGAATTCTTCCATCTTCAGTCTTCGAACCATATGATTCATTATCGCTCCAAACACCAATTATCGGATCTTGTGCCCGGGTAACTATTGGGGTTGGCGTTACGAGCACGGTAATGTACACAATCTGCGGGGTAGGTGTGCTTACTGCTACCGATGAGCCTGTATTGTTTGTGCATCCACTTATCAGTAAAAATCCGATTATCAGGAATGCAAGGAATCCGGTAACTTTCCAGTTTTTCATTATCTTTACACCCGCTAAATGACTATTTCTTGAAATGCCAACAAGATAAACCCATCTTTATTATTTTTTTCTAAACCTGCATCTCGGACAAACGCCATTGCATTTCTGGGGGCGGATCTCACGATCGAGGGTGGAATCGTGTATGTGGTGAATGAAAATCGAGCCTATTTTGGAGATTTGATTATCAGGACAAACCACTCAAAAGACCCATTCATTAACTAATCAAGCAGGATATTCTCTTCAGGTTCTTAGAAACATTAATCATAATATGCGGGTATGCTTAAACATGAGAAAATATTCCATCGCTTTGAGGTTATATGGTTCAAATTCAGGAATATGAACGGACATGCCGAAACTGTGGAAAGGTATGGCACTCATTAGTTTCAAGAGAGAAGGAATTAGACCTAAGAACAACCACCTCAAAAATGAGTGAATGTGGAAGTCAAATGCAAGCTGCTTCCTGCTGTAACATGTGTGGTGATCGGGGGGCTGCCCAATATGGTAGAAATGTCGATGCCAATAAGAGCGAAGTTGATAGATTAAAATCATGTCCAGAATGTGGGTCAAAAAACTATTCGGAAACGATATTGACTTATGCCAGATAATCCATTCACAATTGTATCAATTCTCGTTATAAAAAAGATATGGCATGGAGATTTCGGGCACCAATATAAATCAAAACGAAACATTATCTGTCGATTCTATCCATCCTGTTCAAATTATGCAATAATGGCATTAGAGAAATATGGTTTCAATAAAGGTTGGTTTTTAATATATAAACGCATAAAACGATGCAATCCCAAAAATACAGATTCTTGTATTGACTTTCCATAAGACTAACAAAAAACCAAGATAATTATGTAAATTCGACAAATCGGAGGAAATAATGTCATTTGATTACTATCCATTATCTGATACCTTACAACATGCAATTGATTCATTCCTTAAAAATCAGGACCTGCTCTACTGGTACCAGAATTATTCATGGGAGGAAGATACGCAAGGCAGCAATTTTAAGAATATTGTAAATCTTGAAGTTGAACTATTTGAATCCGCAAAGCATAACCGGGTATCATGTGAGCAGGTAATGAATGTAGCCAAGTGGGGGGGTCATCCCATGCTGGATAAAATCCAGTGCAAAAAGATTGTCGATCTCTCTCTTTATGAAGGAGAAAAACTGGCATCATGGGTTAGAGAAGATCCCGCAGAGGGGTTGCGTCAGATCCGCCCGCAGGTGTACTATGTCGGACCTACATATATAACAAAAATTCTCCGGTTCTCTCTTCCCGCAGAATTCGGAGCCCTCGATACACGCATTACCCGAGTTTTCGGATTAGGTGACCCCAAGCACAGTTATGTTCACCTGCTCAATCTGGAAGCTCAGGACCAGGGATGGAAATGGTTCATTAAATATCCACAACCTGCATGGCCGGATGAGTATTCCACTTTTATTTTTATCCTGCGGTATATGGTGCAGAAGCTCAATCAGCAGGGTATCAAGTGTCCCCACCCACAGATATTATATGATCACGGACTCAGGACACCGGGCGTGTGGGAGTGTGCCGATGTGGAGATGGCGTTGTTCTCGTTTGCGAGTGAGCGGATTTATCCGAAAATGCATCAGAGAAAAGGAGGATAACCTGTCATGAAAGAAAAAAAATTCTCACCCAGACATACCGCCCTAATCATACCGGATGGAAGGACCCGGATCTACGACCGGGATCCTGAACTCGCCAAGACAAATAAGCACGATGCAATTGAAATTCCGGCGAAAGATGTATTCCTTGGGAGGATGAGCTCTCTCTCTAGGCAATATGCTGAAAAATTCTATCCTGACGACTGGTTCATTCTTTCAACTAATAATAACAAAGGTCAGAATAACAAAGATCAGCCTTGGTTGGTCCATCCTGATACCCCCATCAAAGGGGATTATGACAATCCTCCATATCCAATCCCTCCTGAATTCATGGAAAATGGGGAGTTACAATACTGGCAACCGTTTTTGGAAAATAGATCTTTAAATCAAAAGTTAACTGAAGAAGCAGAAAAATTGAATTTATTGCCTCAAAACGGGAAGGATGATAAAGAATATTCAAGAATTATTTTCCTTGGCAACTGGAAAGGAGATACATGGGGGTCTTGGGAGTCTCAGAAAAATTGGGATAACTGGGTACATGATAATCCATCATGTAAGTTCAAATCGAGGAACGAACCTGATCTGAAAGACTATAGCGACTCTCCAATTTATTCAGTCTTTAATTCTCATCGATATGAGTATTCCCTTTACGTGGAGGTTATCAACGCTCTCTTTGAGCAGCACAATATCTGGCGTGAATTTCCCTTGCTTGACTGTGCTACTGAAGGGGAGATGATATCCAGGATATCAGATGCTATATACCGAAAATTCCCGCTTCATCGATCCCCCTATTCCCTGAAAAAAATCTGTGTGAAAAATTTATTCCGAATGAAAAATCCAGATTTTAACTATCCGAACCTTCCCTTAGGAATTCCCGCAAATATCCAGATTATCACTGCACCTAATGGGTATGGAAAGTCCACGATCTTCCGGCTTATCCGGGCGATCTTCAAAGGGAACTTAAAAGAGATTTCTGATATTCCCTTCAAATATGTAGAAATTACTCTTGATGATGGAAACGGGGAGTCCACAATACTAGTAGATAAATCTCATTTAGAAACATCCCAAACAGAGACCGTATTCTCAATCACTTTTTCACAAAAGAATGGAGAAACCAGAAAATTCCCTCCTAGTGATGAAACATTCAAACCGGACTATAAAGATCAGAAATGGATGGAAAAAACAGCACGACAATTAGGAAAAGTCATACCCCCGGTTTCCCTTCTCTTCCTCTCTTCTGAGAGATTATTCCACGACCCCCTTCAGAAAATTTATCCTTACGATCTTCTCTCAGAAGAGAATGATGAGAGATTCAAGAAAAACCTTTCACGGGCGCAGTATAATGCAAAATCACTCGCCAGACGGATCAATGGGGTTCTTGCCGATTATGCAATAATATCCCACAAACTTGATGTCAGGTTTCCGGTGGATTTATTGAAGAAGATCTCTTCAGATATTGGGGAAAAATACGGCTCCGGTTTTCCTGAGCCTGAAACACGTTTTTCAACACTCAAAGACAAACGCAAACAACTTGAGGTTATCGATTTTTTACCGTTCAAGAAATGGTATGACCATGAAATTGATCCTTTTGCCACTGGACTCCTTCATGAGAAATCAGCAATGAATTTCCAGGATTTCATGGGGTTGTATCTAAAACGGCAAGAGGAAAAATACAAAGTCTTTAACTGGCTCAACGATCGATGTCAGATGTTCGAAAATATTATCAAAGATCTTCTGATATTTACTCGCATCAGGATTAAGCGGGACAAAGGCTTCTCATTCTACAATTTATATGAAGGGGCTGGACAGTATCATGAGATTAATCTCGACCAGATTTCATCAGGAGAGATGCATCAGGTCGTCATGTATTATGAGTTTCTCTTTAATTCTGATCCTGGAACGGTTGTACTAATCGATGAACCTGAGATATCCCTGCACGTATATGCACAGAGTCTCTTCATTGATAACATCCTGAGTATCGCAAAGAAAAATAATCTACAGTTCATTGTTGCTACCCACTCACCTACAATAATCGGAGATCACGGGAATGTGACATACGATTTGCTGACTGGGGCATATAATGACTGATCCGAAAAGAAAAATAATCGAGGGTAATAATCCAAAAGATCTACGATCAGATTCTGCGTACATTATCAGAGTATTGAACACAATTTTATATTCAGATTCTCGCTGGGAAACGACGGATATTCCCAAAGAATTGCTTGAGTCGGAACTTATCTTTTTTTTTGTTGAAGATAAATGTCAAAAAACAATTGGGGAGTTTTTAGTTCAAAGAACAAAAGCAAGAGTTTATATTCCACAAATTCCGAAAAAGAAAAAAAATAGTGGTAATTATACTGCTGGGAGGGATGTAGTATCATGGATATTGGACAGAAAAATTTTGGAAAAATTTTCATCTGAACCACTTGTAAAAAAGATCATAAATAACCGGGTTATTGGCCTTATTGACTTAGATTTCGAACAATTATCTCCAGATACGCTGCATCAGGGATGCTTGAATTTATACCAATGTTCCCGCTATAAAAATCTCTTCGCCACTGAAACAAACGACATCGAGACATTTTTCCTTTGTTACGGGGGCTTCCCGATTTTTTTACAACGCTTTTCAAAGACTTCTACAACGGAGGAGGGCAATCATGCACTCACCCGCACGATTTTATATCAAGCAGAACTTCTTGGGGATGCATTCAAGGCAACGAAGAAAACGGGTGTAAAATTTTCGCATATGGATTATCTCACCCTAAAAGAATATCATAAGATTTTGGACTCTAAAAATCCTGAAGAGTGGATTATAAATTGTATTTTAAAAGAGAACACTGACAAGGATCCATCGAACATCAATAATTTTATCACGTTATTTTATAAGTTAAGAGAAGAGAGAGAAATTCAAAACTCCAAAAGTTGTCCTCCGAATATCGGTAAAGATGATCTTATTTCAGTCGACGCTTTATCTGGATGTCGCGGTCATTCTCTGATGCCAATTCTCTGTTGTCATTCCTCTTTCGATGTGAAAATGGATTTCATTCAAAACACTAAAGACGATACTGATATGCTTTTCAATAAAATTTTCAAAGGATTTAAGAAAAACAATTCAGTCTGCCAATCGAAACTTTACTTATCTTTAAGAGCATGGGAACAAAAAAGCCATGTTGATTTTCTGAAAAAATGTTTGAATGGGAAAATTTTCGATTAAAACAAGCAAATCAACAGCCAAGCTCCTCACATACATCCAGTGGACCGGTGCCTTTTCAACCCTACTTTGCCCCTCATACCCGGATGCTCCCCATCCCAACACAATCACAGGACGGCAACAGAATCCGGCAATAGTTGTTGCACCCTGATGGGTGGATCCGCCAAGGAACCTGTTGGTGGAAGAGAGACACTCCCTAATGTTTTTTACAAAGAGCCTCTAAAACATGTAAGATACATTAATCATCTTATAGCGAGTATGGCTTCAACATGCGGAACGGGGTCATCATCGCGGCTGCAGTTTCGATTGTCCTAATTCTCACACTATTAGTGTCACCTTCACTAGCAACAAATGGGTATATGGATCCCACAGCTGCCGATGGATTACCGAGAGAAGCGGTAAACCAGACCCGAATTCAGGAGTTGAAAGCACAGGATCAGAATATCACTACCCCGACACTTGAGGTATCTGGTTCTCCCGGTACTCCGAAGATTCCACCATTTTTAGCGAACCCTTCCCCGGGCACACCTCCTGACGAAACTGGATCTGCGTCCGGCAGTGAAACATATGTGTTCGTTACCAAATGGGGGTTAGAGGGATCTGGAGACGTGCAGTTCAACGTTCCCTATGGCGTCGCAGTAGATTCGTCGGGCAATGTCTACGTTGCCGACAAGGGTAATAATCGGATCCAGAAATTCAGTTCCGATGGATCATTTTTATCGAAGTGGGGATCTTACGGTTCTGGAGACGGGCAGTTTTATGGTCCTGAAGGAGTTGCAGTTGATTCTTCGGGCAATGTCTATGTCGTTGACCACTGGAACTATCGGATCCAGAAATTCAGTTCCGATGGATCATTTTTATCGAAGTGGGGATCTTACGGTTCTGGAGACGGGCAGTTTATAATTCCCGAAGGTATCGCAGTTGACCCGTCGGGTAATGTCTACGTTGTTGATGAACTCTTTGGTTGGATCCAGAAATTCAATTCAACTGGAACATTTTTAACTAAGTGGAGGGGAGCAGAGTTTCCCAGTCAGGCAACGATCCTCTTGGGCGTCGCTACAGATTCGTCGGGCAACATCTACGTTGCTGATCAGGATTATCCAAATAGTCGGATTCTGAAGTTCACTTCGAATGGGACATTTTTAGCAAAGTGGGGATCGTATGGAACTGGAGATGGGCAATTCTCAGGCCCTTATGGAGTCGCAGTTGATTCGTCGGGCAACGTCTTCGTCACGGAAGTGAATACCATCTACGGGAAATTGGACAATTATCGGATCCAGAAGTTTAATTCTGATGGGATATTTATGGTGATGTGGGGATCAAATGGTTCCGGAGATGGGCAATTCGAATCCCCTTGTGGTGTCGCAGTAGATTCTTCGGGTAACGTCTTTGTTGCTGACACTGGCAACAATCGGATCCAAAAATTTGCGCCTTTTTCTGCAAACCCCCCGGTTGCTGGCTTCACCGGCACTCCAACCTCCGGCACCGCACCACTAACTGTGCAGTTCACTGACAGCTCGACTGGTTCTCCGACATCATGGAACTGGGACTTTGGGGACGTATCGTCTGTAAATGCCACGCAACGGAACCCGGTTCACACGTATGTCAGCAACGGTACCTACACAGTCTCACTGAACGCAACCAACTCGGCAGGCAGCAACACCTTCACCCGGACGAATTACATCACGGTCGGTTCCGGTCAGGGACAGTATATATTTACAGAACAGCAAAATGGCGCCACCGTATACCTGAACCCGACCAACACCATCACGCTCAAATTAAAAGATAACCCGTCAACCGGGTATTCGTGGAATCTGGCAACAACCGACGGGTTAAAAGTCACCAGTGAATCGTTTTTGTCATCAGATACAACCGGAATGCTGAATGGCGCAGGGGGCATCCATTTCTGGAACATGACCGTAGTCGGGACCGGTGAACAGAAGATCTCGGGAATCTACTCGCGCTCATGGGAACCGGTGACCGGGAACGAGAACCGGTTTGATATGACAATTGTTGTTGTGTAATTCTCGCACATGACGTGCGGAGAAAACCGTAAGCGGTATACCCGCCCCGAATGGGAGATGACCGTGCGTTCCGTTTGCAATAATGCATCTGGACAATTATCCGGACAAAGTGTCCAGATCCCCCGACATTTTTCCCATGTGCATCTGCATCTGGACAATTATCTGGACAAAGTGTCCCGATCCTCTTATGAGTGGGGGCTGGACCGGAGGGAATCGTATGAAAATGAACGGGCATGAGAGAGTGTCGCGAAGAAACCTGATGAATATACGAATGCCATTGAAGGATCTGTGGCTACGGTCTTGCAGTACGTGAATACGGTTCCTGACAGCAGAGTTTTTGTCGGTGAACGGTGAAACTTATCCGGAGTACTGGTACACAATGGATCTCAAAGGAAGCAAGACAGAGAAGAGTCTCCTTGTAGCATTTGCCGGCGAATCGCAAGCCCGCATGCGATACGGGTTCTTCTCAAGCGTCGCAAAAAAAGAGGGATACGAACAGATCGCTGCAATCTTTTTGCAGACTTCTGAAGAGGAGAAGGAGCACGCCAAACTCTTCTTCAAACAGTTAAAAGGCGGGGCGGTGGATATCAGCGCAGCATATCCCGCAGGGGTGATCGGCACGACAATGGAAAATCTCCGGGCTGCCGCCACGGGAGAGCAGCATGAATGGGGTACGCTCTATCCCGGTTTTGAGAAGATTGCAAAGAAGGAAGGTTTCTCTGAGATCGCAAAACTCTTCCGGCTGGTGGGCGCAGTGGAAGCGCACCACGAGCGCCGTTATGCAAGACTGCTCGCAAACCTCGAACGAGACGAGGTGTTCAAAAGAAAGAAGGTGTCGCAATGGTACTGCCGGAACTGCGGGCATATCGAGAATGGCACGTCTGCACCCGACAAGTGCCCGGTATGCGATCACCCGCAGGCATACTTCGAACTGTGGTGTGAAGACTACTAAACCCTCTCTTTCTCCTTTTCGTTTTTTTGGCTATACCGTTGTTTCATCCGATGAATCCCTGTCATCTCACCGGGTATAAACGGCAGCATTATCTGTCTCT
>Ga0247842_10007796_pt1 | contig 11450 bp, 13 predicted proteins | sample LaCruzMarch2015__3_FD_192411 | JGI IMG/M metagenome (GOLD analysis project Ga0247842, IMG submission 192411) | Freshwater microbial communities from meromictic Lake La Cruz, Castile-La Mancha, Spain - LaCruzMarch2015_19m | ecosystem: Environmental > Aquatic > Freshwater > Lake | place: Spain...
CCACATAGTTCATTGAATTATCAGCCTCCTGCTCCAGAGGCCATTAAACTGGAGCACTTAGAAAATACGGTTGCTCTCTCTTAATTATTGGTACAACTTATAGGGGCAGGTCAATATCCGCTTAAACTTTTTGCGTTAGTTTTTGCCTCTGCAATTTTGGCTTTTTTGCCGTATAATTTGGGGAAGAAAAAGATTTTTCTCGGAGAAGCCGGCTCTACTTTGATCGGCTTTTCGCTTGCTTCTATTGCTTTGGCGGGTTATTGGGCAAGCGGAAGCATAATTAAGATTTGTATCCCCGTTTTAATCTTTGGGGTGCCGATCTTTGACATGGTCTTTACTACGATCATGAGGATAAGCGAAGGCAAGATTAAAGACTTAATCCAGTGGTTGCAATACGGAGGCAGGGATCATTTCCATCACCGTTTGGTAGATCTCGGTTTTAACCCTAACGGGGCAGTTTTGTTTATTTATGTGATTACCTGTATCCTGGGTTTTAGTGCGGTGATTACTAATGATAACCCTCTTTTTGAGGCAATCATGAGTATTATCCAAGCAGCGATGATCTTTGCGATAATTGCTGCTTTAATTGTCGTCGGTAAGAGAAGAATGGCAGCATGATTACCTCTAAAGATTATGATCAGCATATACTTTCTCAAGGCCTTCAATTTCAGATAAATGAATATTACCAGCCAAAAGATGTTTTTGCGAAAAGAAGAAACCGCATAGTAATTGAAGCTTTTACGCCTAAACCGGGAGAAAAAATTCTTGATGTCGGCTGTGGGGTAGGAACATTTGCCTTTCATAGCGCAAAAGCAGGAGCAAGGGGTTTTGGAATAGATTATTCTTTGGAATCAATCAAAGTCGCTAATGAATTATGCGCTAAATTTGCAGTTAGCGGTAGAACTAGTTTTTTCTTAGGCGATGCCACGCGCCTACCTTTTCAAAATGAGTATTTTGATAAAATAGTAGCGGCGGATTTTATTGAGCACATAAACGTTCAGGAGAAAGAAGAATTATTAAAAGAGATGCACCGTGTTTTAAAATCAGATGGATTTATTGTTATTTTTACCCCCAACGCAATCCGGGAGAAAATAGGTGATTCTTATTGGAGGATAAGGAATAAGCTGTTTGGGGATAAGATTCCTGCCACGGCATTACATTATGGCTTAATTAGCCACGCTGAGTTTAAAAAGTTATGCAGGAAAAACAACTTTATGTTAAAATCATCCTATAAAGATGTTACGCGTCCTTATTTAGCTAAGTTACCTTTACTGTGCCGTATTTTAGCGCTTAATTTGCTATTTACTTTGCAAAAAACATAGGGTATTTTTTACGAGTAATTTGTTCCGGGGGAAATCTTTTGTCGCGCAATAGAAAGAAAGATAGGATGGATAATAAGGGAGGTCTAGGAATGCGTATAACCAGGGTAATGAGTATTTTTGTTTTACTTTTTATGGCCATAGTTTATGCCTGGGCAGATGATAATGAGCAGAGTCAAAAAACTATCTCTGGTACAGTCGAGGATATAGATTGGGTAAAATCAATGATTACCGTGCGTTACACCGATCCTTTTTCAGGAAATGCGGATGAGCTTGATATTATTGTTCCGTCGGATGCTAAAATTATGAATGGCACCGAAATAAAATATCTTTCGGATCTTGAGCAAGCTGATCCGGTGACCGTTACTTATTATAATGATGGTGTAAGCGGTTTAAAAGCCAAAAGAATAACGGATCTTAATTCTGGAAACCAGGATTCATAAGTAATTGTGTAATTTTAATTTTAGGAGGGAATGTGCGTAAATTCATTCTGCTGTTTCAATGCCAAGACCGCAAAGGGATTGTGGCTAAAATTTCAGATTTTATTCTTAAAATCGGCGGTAACATCATTACTGCGGATCAATACAGTACAGATCCCGAAGGCGGATATTTTTTTATCCGCGTTGAGTTTGTCCTGGACAGTGATCAGTATAACCGCCAGAGCCTGAATTTAGCCTTTAAGCCCGTAGCGGCTGAGTTTTCTGCCAGTTGGAATCTTTATGACTGTTCGGAAATTCTACGTATGGGAATTTTTGTATCGGAACCGGACCATTGTTTAGTGGATTTATTGTATTTATGGAATGCCGGAGAGTTAAAGGTAAAAATTCCTTTTGTATTAAGTAATTGCGAAAAACACCGGAAATTAGTAACCGGGTATGATCTTCCTTTTTATTATCTACCGGCAGATAAGGATAACCGCCGGGAGCCGGAATTATTGTCTTATGCTCTTGAGACAACTGATTTTTTAGTGCTGGCGCGTTATATGCTGGTACTTTCGCCGGATTTTCTGCAAAAATATAACAAAGACATAATTAATATTCATCACGGGTTTTTACCTTCTTTTAAAGGTGTCGATCCTTACGGCCAGGCGCTTAAAAAAGGGGTTAAGGTTATCGGTTCAACCGTGCATTTTGTGAATAACCAGCTTGATGAAGGGCCGATTATTGCTCAAGAGGTTGAATCTGTATCACATAAAGATAATCGTCAGGATTTGATAAGGAAAGGAAAGCTTACAGAGAAAAAGGCCTTAGCGCACGCGTTATCCAGTTACATTGATTATCGGATTATTAAACACGAAAATAAAACTATCGTTTTTTAAAAAAGGAGGAAGTATGGCAAAGTTATGCGTAAGGGCTTTTGGAGTTTCTTGCGGTATTGTTGTCGGGGCGCTTACTTTAATTGTGGGTACCCTGAATATAATTTTTTTCATTGAAAGCGGATTAAGCCGGGCGATGACGATGCTTTATTTGGGGTACAGCCCGACATTGTTTAGCGTGATTTTGAATTCTTTGTGGGGTTTTCTTTTCGCCTTTTGCGTCGGAGGGACGGTTGCCTTGCTCTATAACCGGATTATTGATGAAAGCGGCAAAGAGATTGAAGAGAGAATAAAAGCAGTTGCGCGTACTATTTGGGAAAGCAAAGGTAAGCCTGAGAATAGCTCAGCAGAAGATTGGCAAGAAGCAGAAAAAAGAGTAAAAGGGTTCTAGATTTAAGAAGAAATAGTTTTAATTCTTTGGATAATTTGATGAATACTTGATTCCGGGGTAGAGGCGCCTGCGGTGATTCCTACGCTTTTAGCGTTAGCTAGCCAGTTTTTCTTTATTTCTTTAGGGCTATTAACCCAGTAGCTGTTTTTATTTAAAGATTTTGATATTTCGTAAATCCTTTTAGTGTTGGCGCTTGTTTTTGATCCGATGATAATCATCACTGAATTCTTTAATGGCAGCGCTTTAACTTCATTTTGTTTAATTCTGGTGGGGTTGCAGATGGTGTTATGGAAGACGATTTTTGGGATGTATTTACGTAATAATTCTATGATTGTCAGCACGCTATCTAAGTTTTGAGTCGATTGCACGACAATCCCTGCTTTTTTTAAATTTTTTATCCCGGATAATGGTACATTCGCAAGCCTGTCGATTACGATGGCTTTTGATTTAAGTTGTCCGACAATTCCTTGAACTTCGTCATGTTGCTTATCTCCGATAATAATTATTCGATAACCCTGATTTTCCAACTTACGGGCAATTTTATGAATTTCTTTTACCATTGGACAAGTGGCATCAATAATTCTGTAGTTTAATTTGGCGGCTTGTTCTAAGGTAAGCTTGGAGCAGCCATGTGCCCGGATAAGTAAGGTCTTGCCTTTTCCTGAAGTCAGCCGGACGATTTTTTTGATTCCCGTTTCCTGAATTTGCTTAACTACTTCTTCATTGTGCACGATGTCTCCAAGCATAAATACGTTTTTTTTTGTTCTGGCGGTTTCTAGTGCCGTGGTAATTGCTTTTCTTACTCCGAAACAAAACCCGGCAGATTTAGCGAGGTGTATTTTCATAGAATTTATCTTTTAAGTGGTATTTAAAAGTAATTATTTAATAATTTTTTGGGAAAAATTATCCAGCGCTCGTTTATATTTTTGATCAATACTTAAGCTACGGATTTTAATTTGCGCTTGGGTGTATAAATATTGTATCTGGTTTTGGGCATACGCTAAAGCGCCGGTAGTTACAATAATTTGCCGCATTTTAATAAGCTGGGCATTGTTTACGGAATTACCTTCAATAATTTTTTTAATTATCAGTTGATCATTTTTGTTTGCATGTTTAAAGGCGTACCAAAGAAGCAGTGTTCTTTTGGCTTCCTTAATATCCGAAAGATTCGATTTTCCAATTTCTTTTTTTTCGCCAAAAGTTCCGAGGATATCGTCTTTAATTTGAAAGGCGCGGCCCAAAAGCATGCCGTAAGCATATAGTTTTTTAATCTGTTTTGTTCTTGCTCCGGCTAAAGTAGCCCCGATGGTTAAAGGAGAAGCAAAAGTGTAATTAGCGGTTTTGTAGTCATAAATTTTATAAATGTCTTTTTGGGTCACTTTTTTTATGGGTTTTATCCCTAAGAGCAATTCCATAAATTCTCCGCTACCGGTATAGAAGGCTGCTGAAATAAGCTTCTTTAGCGCATCTTCTTTGCGTTGGGCATTCTCTTTGATTGCTAAAAAAGCATCCAAGGCCATGGCGTACATAACATCTCCGGCAACTATCGCTAAGTCTTCACTGTTGAATTTAGTTTTTTTGCTTTCGGGGAGGTATTTCTTTAGCAAAGCATGCATAGCCGGTTTACCGCGGCGTGTATCGGATTTATCGATAATATCATCGTGGACAAGCATGAAGTCGTGCAGTAATTCTAAAGAGAGGGCGCTGCGGTAAAGCCCCCGGGGAGGTTTTTTAGAGAAACCCAGATAGCCGATACAGAATAATATCGGCCGGATTCTTTTGCCATCACGGCAGATAAACTCCCGGATACTCTTAAAAAGAACAGGTGAAAGTTTGTTTAAGGCGGATGACTTGTTGATTGAACTGGTATAGGCGCAGAGTTCTTTTTCGAGCTTATTTTTTATTTTCAAAAACATAATTTATGTTAACATATAAAGTATAGTTATGCAATTATTTTGGCGTGGAGAATTACGTTGATTGCCAGGATTAATATGGTATATTTAACGCTTAGGCTTTTATAAAGCTAAATTTTTATCCGGGAGCGGAGAATAAAGATAACGTTATGCATAAGATAATTCGATATTTTTTAGTTTTTTTGTTGCTGATTTTGGTTTTACCGTTAAAAGCTCAAGCTGCGGATAGCTCCCAGCTGGCCAAGCTTATTATTTTTCATTCACCCAGCTGTCAGAAGTGCATTCAGGCAAAGCAAGAGGTAATGCCGGGTATTGAGAAAGAATTTAAAGATAAAGTTATCTTTGAATATCGCGATGTCAGCCAATTAGAGAATTACAAGATGCTTTTAGGTTTATTGCAGGAAAATCCCGGCGGATTTAAGTTCCAGGTTCCGCTTTTTTATCTGGAGGGCAAGTTTCTGTCCGCTGAGGGGCAACTCCGCGATAACCTGCGGAATTTTATTACGGCTGGAATAAAAAGGAATTCAGCCTTAAGTTTTAAAGCGGTGGATTTGGTGGCCTATTTTAAAACTTTTGTTCCGGCGGCAATTGTTTTTGCCGGCTTAACCGACGGGATTAATCCTTGTGCTTTTACCGTGATTGTATTTTTTATTTCTTTTCTTGCTTTGCAGGGCTACCGCAAAAGAGAGCTCATTTTAATTGGCTTAGCATTTATTTTAGCGGTATTTTTCACTTATTTAGGCATTGGTTTGGGGATCTTTAATTTCTTTTATCGTTTTTCGGGATTTTGGATAGTTACGCATCTGTTGAATATGATTATTGGGATTTTGAGTATAATCTTGGGAATTTTTGCAGTGTATGATTTCATATTATTTAAAAAATCAGGTTCTACTGAAGGATTGATTTTACAACTACCCAAATCGATCAAAGAGCGTATACATAAAGTGGTGGGGTTTTTTTATCGAAAGAATCTTGCAGAGAAACAACAAAATTTAAAACCCGCCTTAGTGAAACTTGTGTTTAGCGCATTAATTACGGGTTTTTTGGTTTCGCTTTTAGAAGCGGTTTGTACTGGCCAAGTCTATTTACCGACGATTTCTTTTGTTTTGAAATCCACAACCCTTAAGCTTGCCGCTTTAGGGTATCTTCTTTTATATAATATAATGTTTATCGTGCCGTTGATGGTGATTCTTGTATTAGCACTCTTAGGCACCAGTAGCCAGCAATTTTCCGATTTCCTAAAGAAGCATCTGGGGTTAATTAAAATCTTTATGGTTATTTTGTTTTTTGGTTTAGGGGTATATTTAATTTGGAGGGCTTGATGCGCAAGGGGGTAATTCTATTTTTATTGTGCTGCTGTTTTATAGTGCAGTTTAGTTATGCGGAAAATGTAAAAGTCGGCCCTGTCGATTTGCAGGAGTGGGATTTTGGCCAGGTTAAGCAGGGAGCAATCTTAAAGCATGATTTTGTGCTTAAGAATGAGACCAATGAGATATTGGAAATAAATAATGTACACACATCTTGCGGTTGCACAGCTTCAGAGTCAGGTAAGAAATCCTTACTACCGCAGGAAAGCACAGCTATTAAAGTTACTTTTAATTCCCGGGGGTATTTAGGGCTGGTTACGCAATTTATATATGTAAATACCGATAGTATAGATTTGGCGATAGTAAAATTTACAATTAAAGCTAATGTAGTAAAGGAGGATTAAACAAATGTGGTCATTACAGTTGAGAATGTGGTTATTGGTAACTTTGCTTTTTGGGATTATCTATGCCTTAATCGTTATTGTGGGATCTAGTTTTTTGCACGTCGGTAGTTTCAGTTTTTATTTAATTATCTCTTTGCTGATGATGATTGTTCAATATATGTTGGGGCCTAAGATTGTCGAATGGAGCATGCGGGTAAAATATATTAAAAGAGAAGAAAATCCCCGCTTATTTGCGATGGTGGAAAGTTTAAGCGTGCGCGCGAATATCCCGATGCCCAGAGTTGGCATCGCCCAAATCGCTATTCCTAATGCTTTTGCTTTTGGCCGCAGCCTTAAAGACGGCCGGGTTTGTGTAACCAGCGGGATTTTGAATTTACTTAATGAAGAAGAGCTAAAGGCGGTGCTTGGCCACGAATTAAGCCATTTAAAAAACCACGACGTACTTACAATTACTTTGCTTTCCGTTATTCCGATGGTGATGTACCGGATTGCCTGGCAGTTTCTTTTTTATGGCCGGCGCAGGGATGAGCGCGGGGGGAATACGGTATTAATCGGCCTGGCAGCTTTTTTATTCTATTTTCTAACCAATCTTCTAGTGCTTTATGCTTCACGTATCCGGGAGTATTTTGCAGACCGGGGATCAGTTCTTCTTGGGAATCAACCTAAGGCTTTAGCTTCTAGTCTTTATAAATTGGCTTATGGGGCAGCCAAATTAAACAAAGAGGACTTAAAGCAGACGGAGGGATTAAAAGCCTTTTTTATCAATGATCCATCGCGGGGTCGTAAAGAAGTATTGGAATTATCGCAATTGGATTTGGACAAAAACGGTATTATTGATACCGCTGAATTGGAGTTACTTAGAAAATCAAATATACGCTTAAATTTTGGAGATAAGATGCTTGAACTTTTGAGCACGCATCCGAATATGCTCAAGCGTATAAAAAAGCTTTCGGAACATCAGGTTTAAAAGAGCTTAAAAATAACAAAAAGGACCGTTTCCCTTAAGGGAAACGGTCCTTTTTCTCGCCCCATTTTCTTTTGACATAACCCTAAATATACTATATAATTACTAAACTATGGACATAAATGAGATTGTGCAGCAGAGAATTGTTAAATTAGAAGCATTGGCGAGCAAAAACGTGGTTTTATATCCCGCAAATGTGCCTATCCATACCACGATTGGAGAGTCTTTGAGTAGCTTTGAAGAAGGTAGAAAAGTTACTCTCTGCGGTAGAGTTATGGCTAATCGGGCGCATGGTAAAGTCAATTTTATGGATCTTCGGGATACTACCGGTAAGATCCAGCTTTATATTAAACGGGATATTGTCGGTGAAGAGAAAGCAGCGCTGCTTGAGCAGTTGGATATTGCCGATATTTTAAGCGTTAGCGGTGAGCTTTTTAAGACACATACCGGAGAATTTACGGTAAAAGTCCTGGATTTTGCGGTACTCGCTAAGGCTTTACGGCCGCTGCCTGAGAAATGGCATGGTTTAAAGGATGTAGAGCTGCGTTATCGGCAGCGTTATTTGGACCTGTTGACTAATGAAGATGTAAAAAAAGTGTTTTTATTACGCGCTAAGATTATCCAGGCTATCCGCAGTTTCTTAGATACTAAAGGATTTTTAGAGGTAGAGACTCCCATGATGCATGATATTGCCGGGGGCGCGGCCGGCCGGCCCTTTAAGACTTTTCATAATGAATATAGCATGGATCTGTATTTGAGGATTGCCCCGGAGCTCTACTTAAAGCGTCTTTTGGTAGGCGGCTTGGATCGGGTCTATGAAATTAATCGTTCTTTCCGCAATGAAGGTGTATCGACGCGGCATAATCCGGAGTTTACTATGCTGGAAGTTTATCAGGCTTATGCCGATTATGAGGATATGATTAATTTAACGCAGGATTTAATTTGTCATATTGCCAAAGAGGTTTTAGGAAAAGAGCAGTTGCTTTATCAGGGTAAGACCATTGATCTTAAAACTCCCTGGAACAGGCAGTCGTTTGCCGGATTAGTTAAAGATAAATTCGGTATAGAGCCGCAAGATGAAGCGTCGGTAATGCTGAATAAACTGCAGGCTAAGGGTTTGGCGAAGGATAAAAACCGTTTGAGCCGTTCTCAGATAAATAAGATTGTGGAAGATGCGTTAGAACAGGATTTACAGACGAACCCGACGTTTATTACCGATTATTTTACCAGCCTTTGCCCTTTGGCGAAGACTAAAAAAGATAATCCCTTGATTTCGGAGAGGTTTGAACTTTATCTGGCCGGTATGGAAATTGCCAATGCTTATTCTGAGTTAAATGACCCTTTAGAACAGCGCCGGCGTTTCCAAGAAGAGATTAAGGATCTTAATGCTGAGGAAAAAAAGTCCGTGGATGAAGAATACCTTTTAGCTTTAGAGCATGGCATGCCTCCGGCTGGAGGGTTAGGTATCGGTATTGATCGGCTAGTGATGTTACTTACCGATCAGCCGTCAATCAGGGATGTGATCTTATTTCCTCTTTTACGTTCACAAGAACAAGTAGAGGAAATAAGTTGATATGTTTTCAGAATTATGGCTTAGCCAGAGGTACTTAAGGGCAGGAAAACAAGAAAAAATTATTTCGATTACCGCGTTAATTTCTATAGTCGGGATTGCAATCGGAGTAATGGTTTTAATCGTGGTGATCTCGGTAATGAGCGGGTTTGACCGGTTCCTCGAGGATAAAATGGTAGGTACCAATGCCCATCTATCGCTGGAATTTTATAACGGCGTAAAAGATCCGTCTGGGGTAATTGATAAATTAAAAACTTTTCCTTATGTTCAAAGCGCAGCTCCTTTTATTGACGGCCAGGCTCTGGTTAAGGATGGGAAATCGATCTTTGGGATACAGGTACGCGGGATTGACCCTAAGTTACAGGCACAAACATCCAAGATTAACGAGTATTTAAAATCGGGCAGTTATGACTTAATGAACAATGAAGTGGCTTTAGGCGGCGAATTAGCTTTGCGCCTGGGTTTAGAGGAAGGAGGGGCCTTAAGCCTGATTTCTCCGGTTACTTTAAATAAAACCGATTTTTTGGTTAAAGGAATTTTTAATAGCGGGATGTACTTGTATGATTCTAGTTTAGTTTTGATGAGTATCAAAGGGGCGCAGGATTTTTACAAAATGCCAGCGGCGGTAAGCGGTATTGCCGTTCGTGTCGGTGATATTTATAAAGTTGAAAATATTAAGGAAAAATTGTATCGTGATTTAACGGGTTTTGGCCCTTATCAGGTGCGTACCTGGATTGATGCCAATAAAAATTTTCTTGAAGCCTTAAAACTTGAGAAAATCATTATGTTTATCGTGGTGACGATGACCACGGTGGTGGCGGCATTTGGGATTGTGAGCACCTTAATTATGTCGGTAATGAGCCGGATTAAAGATATCGGAATCTTGCGTTCGGTGGGCGCCAAAACTAAAAGTATTTTACAGATTTTTATCTTTCAAGGTATGGCTATCGGTATTACCGGTATTCTTTTGGGATTTGCTTCGGGGGTAGGTTTAGCGCTTTCATTAGATAAGTTGGTGGCTCTTATCTCTGGGCTTATCGGCAGAAGTTTAATTCCGAAAGATATTTATTATTTCGATCGTATTCCGGTAAATATCAATATTGGGGATATAAGTATTATTGTAATTTCGGCGCTGGTTATAACTTTAGCGGCGAGTATCTATCCGGCATATTATGCCAGCCGGATAATCCCCAGTGAGGCGGTTAGGCATGAATAAAGAGATTGTCCGGGTCAGCGGAATCGGCAAAAGCTACCGCGATAATTTAAGCAGTTTGGAGGTATTAAGGGATATAAATTTTAGCGTCGCGCGCGGGGAATTTTTAGTGATTCAGGGGCCAAGCGGCGCGGGCAAGTCGACCCTTTTGCATATTTTAGGCGGTTTGGATAATCCGACAACGGGAGAGGTTTATTTTCAGGGTGAGGATATCTATACTTTAGATGAAAATGCGCGTTCTAATTTCCGTAATCAACAGGTTGGATTTGTCTTTCAGTTCTTTCATCTTTTACCGGAGTTAAATGCTTTGGAAAATGTTTTGCTGCCGGGAATATTAAGATCCTGGTGGGAAAGAAAGAAGAGTTTAGCGGCGGCCCTTGAACTTTTAGAAAAATTAGGATTATCCTCTCGGCTTAAGCACCGGCCGGGCGCTTTAAGCGGAGGAGAGCAGCAAAGGGTGGCACTTGCCCGGGCTTTGATTAACCATCCGCAGCTTTTGCTTTGTGATGAGCCGACCGGGAATTTGGATTCGGAAAACGGCAAAAAGATTTTACAGCTGTTAACCGAGCTTAATCAGAGCCAGAAGATCACGATTATTATGGTCACCCATGACCGGGAGATTGCCGGTGGCGCTTCCAGAGTCATGCATTTGAAAGACGGGCATATTTTAAATCGCGCTACGGAGTGCGCACCCGCGCGACTCAATTAAGCGCGGGGTGCAAGTTGTATCCGTACACAAGGGAGGAATGATGAAGATTTACATTAACGGAAAATTTTATGATAAGGATAACGCTAAAGTTTCAGTGTTTGATCACGGATTGCTTTATGGCGACGGGGTTTTTGAAGGGATCCGTTCCTATAATTGCCGTGTGTTTAAATTAAGCGAGCATATTGACCGGCTGTTTGAATCTGCCCAAAGTATTATGTTAAAGATTCCGCTGACTAAAGAGCAGCTGATCAAGGCAGTTATCCAGACGCTTAAGGCGAATAAGTTAGATAATGCCTATATCCGCTTGATCGTTTCTCGCGGAGTAGGTGACTTAGGCCTTGATCC
>Ga0247842_10007797_pt1 | contig 11447 bp, 13 predicted proteins | sample LaCruzMarch2015__3_FD_192411 | JGI IMG/M metagenome (GOLD analysis project Ga0247842, IMG submission 192411) | Freshwater microbial communities from meromictic Lake La Cruz, Castile-La Mancha, Spain - LaCruzMarch2015_19m | ecosystem: Environmental > Aquatic > Freshwater > Lake | place: Spain...
TTAGTTTGGTAGAATCTTCTTCTTTGAGTTTCTAGGATGTCAAATTTAGATTGATATTCTTTTACGTCTTTTTGTTGTTTTTTAATTTCAGGACTTGCTACCTTTATTTCAGAGATTTCTTTTTCTAGTTCTTTTATTTTTCTTTCTGCTTCTAGTTTTTTCATTCTATTTTCATCTAATCTTAATTCGAAGTTTTCTTTTCTTACATTAAGTCCAGCTAGTTTTGCTTTTAGGTCAGCTATTTCTTTGTGTAGGTTTTCTTGTTCGTTGCTTGTTGATTCTTGAAGAAGCTTGTTTATTTCTTTTAATTTGTCTTCTAATTCTTTTATTTTAGATGATTTTTCTATGACTTGTTTTTTGATTTTATCTATTTCTTTTTCCTGGTCGTAGACTAGGAGGTTTACTTTACCAATGTCTTTTTCTTTTTCTTGAATGTTTTTAGATAGTATTGTTGCTTTACATCTTTTTATTGTTTCTTCTAGTTTTTGGAAGTCTATTGCTTCTTGTCTTTCTTTATCTAGGTTTCTTAGATAGGCATTCCTTTCTTTTAGAATTGCGAGAACTTCTTTTAGTTTTTCATCTGTTTTTTCTAGTTCTAGAAGAGATTTGTGCTTTCTTGTTTCATAGATTGAGATTCCTGCAACTTCTTCTATGATTTTTCTTCTTTCTTCTGGAGGAAGTTTGATAAGAGAAGCTATTTCTCCCTGTAGAACTATATTAAATCCATTTGGGTCTATGCCTGCTTGTGCTAGAAGTTCAATTAGCTCTTGACGTGTTTTGGTTTCGTTATTTATTTTATAGATAGATAGACCGTTTCTTCTAACTATTCTTTTAATTGAGATTTCTTGTGCATCCATTGAGAAGGCCCTGTCTGTGTTGTCAAACATTAGCTCTACTGTTGCTTCTTGGGATGGTTTGTGGAATTTGTTGCCTGAGAAAATAAGATTTGCTGCTTTTGCTGCTCTTATTGATTTAATAGATAGACGACCAAGAACAAAACATAGGGCATCAGTTATATTTGATTTCCCAGAACCATTTGGTCCTACAATTACGTTCATTGCATTTTCAAAAGGAATTTCTGTTCTAGTTGCAAATGATTTGAAACCGTGCATCACCAGCTTTTTTAAATAAGCCATGAAATAGTATAGAAAAGGGGGTTTTTAAGGATTATTTAGATTGAGTTGTTATTAAATTGAAGTTAAGGATAATTTCTTCAAAGACTTTTTCTGCTGTTTGGTTTCCGTTTATTATGATTATTTTTTCGTTTTTTAGGATTTGTGCTGCTTTTAGGAAGTTTTGTCTTACGTTTTCAAGAAAATCTATGTTTGTTTCAAATTTGTTTCTTTCTATTGGGTCTTGTTTCATTCTTTCTGCTGCATCTTTTGCTGGGATATCTACTATAAAGGTTATGTTTGGACTAGGCAGGTGAGCTGATTTTTCTATAAGTTTATTCATGTCTATGCCTTGTGCTGATTGGTAGGTTATTGTTGAAAGCTTAAATCTATCTGTTATTACAAATAGTCCTTTTTCAAGGGAGGGGATGATTAGTTCTTTTGATTGGAATGTTCTATCTTGAATAAATAGGTCTGCGAGTTTTTCTGCTGTTTCTAGAGGATTATTTGATTCTTTTAGAACTGCTCTTATATTGTTATCTTTGTAGGGGTTTCTTGTGAGAACTAGATTATTGTATTTATTTAATTTGAAAAGGTATTCTGCAAATTTTTGGAATTGTGTTGATTTGCCAGAGCCATCAATTCCTTCAAATGCAATAAATAGTGCCATTGATTTTAGTGGGGTGATAGGTTTTTAAACTTAATTTTATTTAGTTGTTTATGGTTCAAAGTCAGCTTCATCCTGGAGCAAGGTGGTTATTTAGAATTAGGGGATATTTTGTAACTTTATTTTTTGGTATATTTTTTGGTATTTTTCTTGCTCCTGCAATGATGTTTCTTTCTGTTTTATTTTTCAAGGGAGCTAATGCAGCTATTGCTGGGATTATTTTGTTTGGTTTTATATTTGGTATTTTGTTTATTATAATTGTTTCTGAGATTTATGCAAGAATGAGTTATAATAGATGGTTTTATGAATTTACTGATTCTAATTTAAAAGTTGAGAAGGGAATTATTTGGAAGAGATATTCCAATATACCTTACGAAAGAGTGCAGAATGTAGATATTACTAGAGGAATAATTGCGAGGATTTGTGGATTTTCTTCTGTAAATATTCAGACTGCTGGATTTTCTTATACAGGAAGAGGTATGCCTACGAGTGAAGGCTATATTCCAGCTGTTGATCCTGCTCATGCTGAACAAATTAGAGATTTTTTAATGAAGAAGATTTCTAAAAAGGGTAGAAGTCAGGGATTGTAATTTTATAGGTTTATTTTTATTAGATAATATATTAGGTAGTTGTAGGAAATCTGAGGCGCGTTTGTGAGGATACATGATTCATATAATTTCAATATTGATTTTATCCTTTAAATCTTTGTAATGTTATGTATTAATAGTAGTTACACAAAAGGGGGTAGTTGGGGGTTAGAATAGCTTTTTTTGTTGATTTGCTGCTTTTGCGTTAGCATAGGTTTCCCAGGTTTTTCGAATTATGCCCTTGTTCTCAAATTCATCAAGATGTTCTTCTAGGAATTTTTTAGTAAGTGGGTCTGAAGGGTAGCCAGAGCCAAAATCTATGTTTATTTCTTTTTTTAGTTTTTCTATTTCTGCATCTCTAGTTGTTTTTGCTATTATTGATGCTGCAGAGCATGAAAGGTGGTTGATATCTGCTTTGTGTTCTACAAAAAAATCAATTATTTCTGGGTTTTTTATATAGGCTTTGACTTGATTTTTCCAGGCTTCTCTATTTGTGGATGGACAGTCAATTACTACTTTTACTTTTTCTTTTATGTCTTTTAGGAGGTGATTTATTATGTTTGCTGCTTTGATTGCTTCTATTCTGTTGAGATTTATACCTGATTTTATTTTGAAGTCAATTTCTTCTGGGGAAGTTATTTCGTAGTGGAATTTGAATTTAGATTTTATTTTTTCTGCTATTTCTGTTCTTTTTTCTGGTGTTAGTTGTTTTGAATCTTTTGCGTCCCATTGTTTTAGTTCTGGTTCGTCTTTTTTTTCTATTAGAACTCCTGCTAGAACCATTGGACCTATGATTGGTCCTCTGCCTGCATCATCTATTCCTAGGATTAGTTCCATAGATTTTTATACTTCTTTTGTTTTAAGATATTATGCGAGGTGGAGAAAGATGATTAAATTGGATGTTATTTCAGATAAAGAGAGAGGATATATTTTTGGATTGTTTGAGGGAGATGGTTATAGGATTTATGATAAAGGAAGTAGGCATTATATAGTTGAATTTTATTTAAATTCAGAAAGAGATAAGCAGATTATAGCTTATATTTGTTCTTTATTGAATAAAATTGGTTTGAATCCTAATTGTTATAAAGATAAGAGGTTTAATTGCGTGAGAGTTAGGGTTTATTCTAAGGAATTGTTTAATATTATTAGTAAAGGAATTAGTTTGATTGGTAAAAGTGATGATTTTAGTTTGGGTTATGTTTCTGGTTTTATTGATTCTGAGGGTTATGTAAATAAGGCAAAATTTACTCTTGAAATTGTAAATACTAATAGGAAAATTTTGTATGAGATTAGGGATTTTCTTAAATCTTTAGGTGTTAATTCTAGTATATCTTTAAGAAATCCCAGCATAAAAGATAAATTGCCTTCTTATCGTATTTATATTTCCGTTAACTTTAAAAGACTAATGCACATCTCAATTAAAGCAGGGAAGCTATAGGCTTTCGCTATCTTTTTTGATAGCAGGGTGGAAACAACCCGATAGCAATGTTAGGTGTTGCCCAAAGCAGCCTGGTTCAGCTCGCGAGGCCCATAACCTCGAGGTCGCGTGGTTCAAATCCCGCCCCTGCTATTTAATTTTTTAATGATATTTTATTAGATTTTTGGAGAAGATTCTACTCATAAGGAGCTCTTTCTGATTTTTAAATTAGTCTGGAGAATTTATTGAAAGCCTCTTTGTTCACTCCCAAATTTAAATAGGAGTTCGAATTTTGGGCAATGAGGGGGGGAAGATTCGAACTCCCGAAGGCATAAAGCCACAGGATTTCTTATCCAAGTCTTTTTAGGGACCTGAGTAACCTTAAGTTTAGCAGAGCCCGAACCGAAATCCGGACACTCCTGCCCATTTGGCCACTTTGGTACCCCCTCATGTGAAATTACTATCTAATGATGATTTAAAAAGATTTGTTTAATGAGGGATTTTGGAGTAAGAGCTTTTGGTGAGAGCTGAACTCTCTTCGTTCACCTCTTGATTTAAATATTAGGAATAAGCCTCTGGTGAGAATTGAACTCACAACCTATTGCTTACGAAGCAATTGCTCAACCATTAAGCTACAGAGGCATAGATGTTATTTTTTTTAGATTTATGGAAGATTACAATTTAATTTCTTTTTTTAAATTGTTTTTGTATTTTTTTTGGCATGCAGGGCAGACAGCGAATATTTCGTTTTTATTTTCTTTTTTTATCTTAATAAGTGTCCCATTTATCTTGTTTAGTTCGTTTCTTTCTATTTCTTCATCGCATATTATACACTTTTCCATGGTAATTGCAGAACAATTATATTTAAAAACCCTTTTCTATTAAAAAAATAAAGGTGATAAAATGGGCTCGTGTTTAGATTTAAGAAAATATCAGAATGCTGACTCTGTACAGGATGCCATGGGCAAGATTCTTTCTGGAAAATCAGGTTATAAGCCAATTATTGAGCAGAGGGTTGATCCTGTTAAGTGTGAGAAGTGTGGAAAAATTATAACTGATTTATCAAAGTTTTGTCCTGAGTGTGGTGCGCCTGTAAAAAGAAAGCCAACTTCTGTAAAATGCCATAAATGTACTAAGTTATATGATGGTGAAGAGAATTTTTGTACTGAATGTGGTGTTAAGAGAGAATAAAATTAGTGTTCCTCTTTTATGCTTCTCAAAAGGTCTTCTAAGAAGCTTTCGGTAGATTCTCCTGTTTGTATTCTTGTTGTGCAATTGACTGCATGTTTTGTTAGTCCTTCATGGTCTTTGTATATACTTTTACCGCAATATGGGCAGGAAGTATAGTCGTCTCTTAAACTATCCATTTTTTGGTTCTCCCAATATAACATGTGCTACGATTGTTTCTATTGAGATTATGTCTTTTTTGTGTCTTTCGTATTCATATTGTGGGTCTCTACTATCTTGTGATTTATATCTGGCATAAATCTCTATTGCATGGGGGACATTTTCTGCAAAAACCGAATAGATACAGGGCCCATCAGTAGAGGTGTAGGCGTGATTTGCTTTTATTAAAAATAAATGGTCTCCACTGTATTTTTTACCTATTCTTTCTGGGTTATTTTGTGTTTCGTTTGTCATGTTTTTTCTATTAAATATTACTACTTTATAGTAACATGGGGTATTGGGTATAATTAAACTCTTTTATTGTTATTTTTAACAAAAACGTAATACTTATATACTAATTACAATTATGTTAAAATATGGAGAAGATAGTTCCCTATGTGCTAGATTTGAGGGATAAGAAGCTTTTATTCGAACTGGATAAGAATTCTCGGGCCAGCCTGACGGAGCTTGCTAAAAAGCTTAAGACTAGTAAGGAAGTAATTCACTATAGAATAAATAATCTGACTAAGAATAAAGTTATTCTCAAGTTTCAGGCTGTTCCGGCGACTTATCGTTTTGGGCAGAAGGCCTATAAGGTTTACATTCGTCTTGGAGATTGTAGTGAACAGGAATTCAATAAGATAAAAGAATTTTTAATTGCCAGAAAGGATTGCTTTTATCTTGCAGTATGCAAAGGAAGGTGGGATTTAATATTTGGTCTTTGGGGGAAGAGTTTAGAGGATTTCTTTAAGGGTCATGATTTGTTTATGAATAAGTTTAGTAAGTTTATTCAGGAGAAAGAGTTGAGTATCGGGAGAGAGACAATACAGTTTAACAGAAGGTGGATGTATTCTGATAGTTCTCCTGTATCGGTTTTTACCTGGGGAGAGAAGGACAGTCAGACTAAGCTAGAGGAAAAGGACCAAAAGATTCTGGATTTACTTGTTGCTGATTCTAGAAAGAGCATAGTGGAGATTTCTGAGGAAACTGGAATATTGGTGGATAGTGTAAGGTATAGAATAAAAGCAATGGAGAAGGATGGAATAATCAAGGGGTATAAGTGCCTTCTAAATTCTTCAAAGGTTAATTTTACGACTTGCAAGGCTTTTATCTTTTTTAAGAGTATTAATGAGGAAAAGAAAAATGAATTTATTGAATATTGCAAGAATCTTCAAAATACGATTAATATCGTTATTACTTTCGCCCCATGGGATTTAGAGATAATGTTCGAGACAAAGAGTTATGAGGAATATTTTAGGATAATGGACGAAATTAAGGAGAAATTTAAGGATATAATTAATTTTTATGAGAGTGTTTTAATTCCGCAAGAGTTGAAGCAGGTTCTTATGGCTAAGGAATAGTAAAATTTTTAAGCTATATTTTTAATAGGTTTCTATAAGAAGAGTTCTGATAAAATTAAGATGAAAGAAGTACGAAAGGGAATGTTTAGATTTGATGGAGAAATCAAAGAACCATCTGGAAGACCAAGAGTTATAGTTCATCCTTGGTATGAGAAAGGGCGAAGTAATGCTTATCCTCTTTGGGCAGGTTCGACAGTTATCCCTGTAGGCAAATGTCGTGCCGAGTATTGTTATGATGGGCTCGTAAAGTTAGATAGTTTTAAATTAACTTCTAATTATTTGCATAATCTTAGAGCTTTTTTGGAGTGTTCTGTGAATACTAATATTATGGTTTTTGAAGAGTCAGAGATTGCAGAGGAAACTGCTAGAAAAATTGCAGATATTCGTGGTTCGAGGGGAATTTATGTTGTTCCAACAGAACCAAATTATCCTTCACCTAGGGGAGACAATAAAAGAAAAACAAGATTGAAGGGAATTATTGATTTTTTGAGTTCATGGAGTAGTCCCCTTTTTGCTGGGAGTCTTATTTCTATGAATTATTCTCCTTCTAATCGCCCTCGTGACAAATGGAGATGGGGGAGGTGTTTAGGAACTTTATTTCAGAATTGTTATGATGCGGGTATTCGGGGTAATCTGGTTTTGGGGTGTTGTGTTTTGGCGCGGGATGGAAATGCTCTAGATTTTAAAAAAACCCTAGAAGCTAATATTATTCCAGAAATCTCAGACCAACAAACTTAAAACTCGTGATTTCTTTTAAAAAACATGAGAATAGCAATTGTTCACAAAGAAAAATGTAAACCACTTAGCTGTGGACGTGAATGCATGAAGGTTTGTCCTGTTAATAAAAAGGATATAGAATGTGTGAAAATAGGGGTTAAATCTGAAATTGATGAAAAATTATGTGTTGGTTGTGCGATTTGTCAGAAAAGATGTCCGTTTGAGGCTATAGAGATTATTAATTTACCTGGTGTAAAAGAGGAGAACTTAATTTATAGATACGGGAAAAATGGGTTTGCGCTTTATGGTTTGCCGATTCCTAGACAGAATGCGATTTTGGGTTTATTGGGTAGAAATGGAATTGGAAAATCAACTGCAATTGAGATTTTAGCTGGAAAAAAACAAATTAATTTAGGAAAAGATGCAACTGAAGAAGAAGTTAGAAAATATTTTGCTGGGAATGAGTTGCTGAGGTATTTTGATTCGCTGAAGGGCAAGAAGATTGCTTACAAACCACAGAATCTTGCTAGCATAGCTGCAGATATTAGTGTAAATGAATTGCTTGAGAAGAGGGGATCTAAGAAAAGAATAGAAGAGCTTGCTAAGAAGTTAAATGTTGAGCATTTGCTGGAAAATAAGTTAAATAAGCTTTCTGGAGGAGAATTGCAGAAGATTGCAATTATAGCTGCAACTTTAGGGGAAGCTGATGTTTACTTTTTTGATGAACCCTTAGCTTACTTAGATATTCAGGAGAGATTAAATGTGAGTGATTATATTAGAGAGATTTCTAAGGACAAGATTGTTTTGGTTGTTGAGCATGATTTGCTTATTTTGGATTATTTGACTGATTATATTAATGTGTTTTATGGACAGAGAGGATGTTTTGGGGCTGTTTCTGATATTAAGTCTTCTAAATATGGTGTTAATTCTTATTTGGCTGGATTTTTGAAAGAAGAAAATATGAAAATAAGAGATAAGGAGTTGAATTTTAATTTTACTAAGAATAAGACTATTGCTGGTGCTTTAATTGCAGAGTGGCCCGCGTTTAAGAAGAAGTTTGAGAAATTTTCTTTAGAAGTTAAGTCAGGAGAAATAAAAGAAAATCATGTTGTTGGAATTTTGGGTAGAAATGGAACAGGAAAAACTTCTTTTGTTAAGTGTTTAGCTGGATTAGAAGAAGTTGAGGTTGATGGTAAGAAGCAGAGATTAAATTTAAATTTAAAAGTGGCTTATAAGCCACAGTATTTGTTTACTGATTCTGAAGAAACAGTTATGGAGATTATGAGGAAAGAAAAAATAAGCAAGAAAATGGCATCTATGTTTAATTTAGAAATTTTGCATGCTAAGAAGGTTAAGGAATTATCTGGAGGAGAATTGCAGAGATTTTCTATTGCTAGGTGTTTGAGTCAGGAAGCTGATGTTTATTTAATTGATGAGCCATCTGCTTATTTGGATGTTGAAGAGAGAATAAATTGCGCTAAGTCTATTAAGGAGATTATGACTGAGAGGCAGAAGACTTCATTTGTTGTTGATCACGATTTATTATTGATTTCTTATTTAGCTGATTCTATTATTGTTTTTTCTGGAGAATCTGGGAAATTTGGAAAGAGTTCAGAACTTTATGATTTTGAAGATGGAATTTCTGTTTTATTGAAAGAGTTGGATATAACTTTAAGAAAAGATAAAGATTCTGGAAGACCGAGGATAAATTCAAGAGGAAGTGTTTTAGATAGAGAACAGAAAGAAGAAGATGTTTGGGCTAAGTTTTAAAAAATAAAAAAGTTTAAATAGTGATTTTTAATAAGTAAACTATAAAAAATCTTTTGAAGATTTTTATAAAATATACAAGATGGTTTCATTTGTTCCAACAAAGATGTTTTTTACAAAAGGTGTTGGTATTCATAAGGATAAACTAGCAAGTTTTGAATTGGCTTTAAGAAATGCCGGTGTTGAGAAATGTAATTTGGTTTATGTTTCTTCTATTTTACCTCCTAATTGTAAAATTATTTCTAAAGAAGAGGGTTTACAGATTTTGAAACCAGGACAGATTACTTTTTGTGTTATGGCTAGAAATGAAACTAATGAGCCAAATAGATTAACTTCTGCTGCTGTTGGTGTTGCAATTCCAAAAGATAGCAATAACTATGGATATTTATCTGAACATCATACATTTGGAGAGAAGGGTGAAAAAGCAGGAGAGTATGCAGAAGATTTAGCTGCTACAATGCTTGCAACTACTTTGGGTATTGAATTTGATTCTAATCAGGCATGGGAAGAAAGAGAACAGACCTACAAGGCATCTGGTCATATTTTCAAGACAATGAATATTGTTCAGTCTGCTGAGGGCAATAAGGATGGTTTGTGGACAACTGTTATTGCTGTTGCTGTTTTGTTGGAATAAGTTTTTATAGTTGTTAATTTGTTTAGTTTTATGAAAGTTATACTTTATATGGCAGTTTCTGCAGATGGATTTATTGCTAGAAAAGATGGTAGTGTTGATTGGACTTCTAAAGATACTTGGAAAAGTTATTTTGATTTTTGCAAGAAAACAGGTAATTTAATTATTGGAAAAAAGTCTTATGATATAATGCCTGTTGAGGAATTTAGAGATAATTGTTTTTATGTTGTTGTAAGTCATAAGAGTGATGCTAAGAAGAAAACTTCTAATATTGTATTTACTGATAAAAGTCCTAAAGAAATTGTAGAATTTTTAAAAAATAAGGGGTTTGATGAAGTTGGTATTGGAGGGGGCGCAATAATCAATAGTCTTTTTATGAGTGAGAATTTGATTGATGAGATTTATTTAGACGTTGAACCAGTTATTTTGGGTGAGGGGATTAGGCTTTTTTCTGAAGATAATTTTGATAAGAGATTAATTTTGGAGAGTAGTAAGAAGTTTTTGAGTGGTATGGTGCATAACCATTATATTGTGAAAAAGTGAAGAGATGCGATTATAATCTTTACCCCACCCACTAGCACTTCGTTCCCCCGCCCACCCTCCCCTGACTGACGGATGATTAGTTATTTATTGTGGATATTACTCGCTCATTCGCATTCGCTCATTTGCTGAAACATTGTGGGGGATTTTGTGAGCTAGACCAGACTTTTTAATCGGCTAAGAATAACAAACGCGAGAAGGGATAGACATGAGATAATTAACTCCTTGGGATATAATAAAAAAACCTTTAAACTCAATTTCTCTAATTTTTTTATGCATTATCATTTGATATTAACTGAATTGTGCAATAGTCAGTGTAGATATTGCTATGAAAAATCATTTAAGGAGTTTGATAATCAGTTGAATAAGAGGTTTAAGTTTGATTTTTCTGGTCCTCAGAAGTCTGCAATTAATGTTAAGCAGTTGAAGAGTTTTATTGAAAAAGACAAAGATGCTGTGATTATTTTTTATGGTGGTGAGCCATTGTTGGAGATTGATAAGATTAAGGAGATAATGGATTCTATTGATGTGCCCTATAGGATGCAGACAAATGGGAAGTTGTTGAATAAATTGCCTAGGAAATATTTGAATAGAATTGGAAAGATTCTTGTTTCTCTTGATGGTTCTGGGGAGAGGACTGATCATAATCGAGGGGAAGGAACATATGACTTAGTTATGAAGAATATTAAGTTAATTAGAAAGAATGGTTATGATGGGGAGATTGTTGCGAGGATGGTTGTTTCGCAGGAATTTCCAGATGTTTATGAACAGGTTTTGAGTTTGGTTTCTGCTGGTTTTACAAGTATTCATTGGCAGTTGGATGCTGGATTTTATAAGTTTGATTTTAATAAAAAGCAGTTTGCTGGTTTTGTGAAAGATTATAATAAATCAGTTTCAAAACTTATTGATTTTTGGATTGGAAAGATGAAAGAGGGTGTTGTTTTGAGATTATATCCGTTTTTAGGTATTGTAAATGATATTTTGAATAATACTAAGACTAAATTGAGGTGTGGAGCAGGAAGAGAGGGTTATGCTATTGCAACTGATGGAAAGGTTGTTGCTTGTCCTATTATGAATTGCATTGAGGATTTTAAGGCAGGGGATTTGGGTAATAATCCTGATAACTTGAAGAAGTTTTTAGTTGATGAGTGCGGAGATTGTGTTGAGTTTGATTTGTGTGGTGGAAGGTGTTTATATTGGAGAAAGGCTAAATTGTGGCCTCAGGAGGGAGATGAGATGATTTGCAGTACTATTAGATATCT
>Ga0247842_10007801_pt1 | contig 11443 bp, 10 predicted proteins | sample LaCruzMarch2015__3_FD_192411 | JGI IMG/M metagenome (GOLD analysis project Ga0247842, IMG submission 192411) | Freshwater microbial communities from meromictic Lake La Cruz, Castile-La Mancha, Spain - LaCruzMarch2015_19m | ecosystem: Environmental > Aquatic > Freshwater > Lake | place: Spain...
AAAAGGCGATATTGGCGTACACAGAAACGGAGCGCTTATTAGCATGGACACAGGTACTGCTATTGCCTATTCAATAGATAAACTGCAGGACAGAGGATCTTTTTTCGTTGAGCCAAACGATCCTGTATATACTGGACAGGTTATTGGAGAGCACATCCGGCAAGATGATTTAGTGGTTAATATTATACGTACAAAAAAACTTTCTAATATGCGTGCTTCAGGTTCCGATGACAAACTGTTAATTACTCCGGCTCGTAAGTTTTCCCTGGAAGAAGCTTTAGAATATCTTGCCGAAGATGAATACCTGGAAGTAACACCCAAATCTTTACGCCTGAGAAAAATTATATTGGATGAAACTGAAAGGAAAAGAATGAAAAAGCATGAACCAGTGTGTAAATAAAAGGTTTGCTTTTAAACGCATGAAGATTACTTATCAGATTTGCATATCAGGTTTAGTGCAAGGCGTCGGTTTTCGCCCTTTTATATATCGTATTGCCAAAGAAATGGGTTTAACCGGATCAGTGGAAAATAATAATGAGGGCGTTACCATTCATGTTCAGGCTGATAATAATGGAGTGAATGATTTTACTGATAGAATAAAAAAAGAAAAACCGCTTGCTTCGCATATTGACAACATTGAGATTAAAGAAATCCCATTCATAAATTATTCTGACTTCCGTATTGTAAAAAGCGCCGATCTTTCTGATGAAATCACTGAAATAAGTCCTGATATTGCCGTATGTGATGACTGCCTCGCTGATTTAAAAACTCAGAAACACCGTTTAAATTACCCTTTTATAAACTGCACCAATTGCGGTCCTCGCTTTACTATAATCAAAGATTTGCCTTACGACAGAGAGACGACAACAATGAAAGATTTTGTGATGTGCGATACTTGTCATTACGAATACGCTGATATTCTCGATCGCCGTTTTCATGCACAGCCTGTGGCATGCAATAATTGCGGACCGGTATATGAATTGTATTATAAAGGTGAAAAATTTGCGGAATTTGAAAAAGTCGTGATAAATGCTGCTTCCGTTATTGATGAAGGGCTTGTGTTGGCGATGAAAGGCTTAGGCGGGTTTCACCTGTCATGCGATGCTTTGAACGATGTTGCGGTGAAACACCTGCGTAAATTGAAGAACAGGGAAAGCAAACCGCTGGCGGTTATGTTCAAGGACATGGAAGCAGTGAGAAAATATGCCGAAACAAACAGCGCCGAAGAAAAATCTGTGATATCGTGGCGCAGACCAATAGTTTTATTAAAAGAAAAAAAAACATACTCTATTCCTGAATCTGTAAGCAACGGACTTGGCACAATAGGGGCAATGCTGCCTTATATGCCGTTCCATTATTTATTGTTTGAACATTTGAAGACGCAGGCTATTGTGCTAACCAGTGGAAATATCTCCGATGAGCCGATTGTAATTGACAATGATGAAGCTGAAAAAAAGTTGTCGCAAATTTCAGATGCATTGCTGATATATAACAGGGATATTTATAACAGAACTGACGATTCTATTGTGTTTGTGGCTGACGGAAAAGAAAGGATTATAAGGCGCTCAAGGGGATATGTGCCAAATCCCGTTCAGCTTGGATTTAACGCCGAAGGAATATTTGCTGCCGGAGCGGAACTAAAGAATTGTTTTTGCATTGGAAAAGGAAATCAGGCAATACTAAGCCAGCATATCGGAGATATGAAAAATCTTGAAACATTCAATTTTTATAAAGAAACAATCAAACAATTCAAAAAGCTTTTCAGGGCAATGCCTGCGCTGGCAGTGGGTGATATGCACCCTGATTATCTTTCCACAAGGTATGTAAATGAAATGAATATCCCTGAAATGTTTGTTCAGCATCATCATGCTCATATTGCTTCATGCATGGCGGAGAATCATCTTGATGAAAAAGTAATCGGTGTAAGCTTTGATGGTACCGGTTATGGCGATGACGGAAATATATGGGGCGGAGAATTTTTTGTTTGCGATTTGAATGATTACGAAAGAATCTCGCATTTTGAATATATGCCGATTCCGGGAGGCGACAAGGTTTCCGAAGAGCCATGGAGAATGGCTGTTTCATATTTGTATAAAGTCTATGGAAAAGAATTTCTGAATTTGGATTTGTCTTTTTTGAAAGATATTCTCAAAGAAAAAATAACTCTTTTGCTTCAGGCGATTGACAAGAAGTTGAACTGTCCGTTGACTTCCAGCGCTGGACGTTTGTTTGATGCTATTTCAGCAATGACCGGCATTTGCACTTTCAATACTTTTGAGGCAGAAGCCCCTATGCGCTTGGAATCATTGATTAATGATGTATGCAGTGAGAAATATAATTATGAGATAAATCAATTTGTTTGTTTTGATTTGACAATAAAAGGAATTGTTGAGGATGTGCTAAATTCTGTTGAAACATCTGTTATTTCTGCAAAATTTCACAATACGATAATTGCTGCAATAGTGGAGGTCGTAACCTTTGCAAGAAGCAGGCATAATTTGAATAAAGTGGTTTTATCTGGAGGAGTTTTTCAGAACAAGTATTTGCTGAAAAATGCGGAAAATAGTTTAAAAGAAAATAATTTTGAAGTTTATGCCCACAGCCAAGTCCCTTCGAACGACGGAGGAATTGCTTTGGGACAGCTTGCTGTTGCGGCAAAACGTAGTAGCCTGAAAAATAATTTATGATATTTTTGTTCGGATAAAATAAATTTCATACATTCACACTGTATAAAAAGACCCAAAAATATTCATTACAAATGGATGATTTTTTAAAACTAATAAAAATAAAATCCTAAATCTAAAATTTCAAATCAAAATGTGTTTAGCAATCCCTGCCGAAATCATCTCAATGGATGGTGAAATGGCAAAAGTTTCGATAGGCGGAACGATAGTTAATGCGAGCCTGCAATTATTGGACAATCCCAAAATCGGAGAATTTGTACTACTTCATTCAGGGTTTGCCATCGAAAGATTAAGTAAAGAAGAAGCTGAAGAAACTTTACGTCTTTTGAAAGAATTGGATGAAACATATAAAGATGTCAGATGAAAACATAAATTTCAAACTAAAAGCGAATGAAATATATTGACGAATATCGCGATAAATCAATTGTTCTGGATCTTGTAAATAACATTAGAGCCATTTCGAAAAAAGAAATTGCTTTGATGGAAGTATGTGGCGGACATACTATGTCTATCCAGAAGTTTGGAATCCCTTCGCTTCTGCCTTTTAATATCCGTCTGGTGTCGGGTCCTGGCTGTCCGGTTTGTGTATCAAGCAGGAAGTTTATTGACAAAGCAATTGTATATGCAGGAATGAAAGATGTGATTATTACAACCTTTGGCGACCTCATTCGTGTCCCGGGATCTGAATCATCTCTGGAAAAAGAAAAAGCAAATGGCGCTGATATTAGAATAATATATTCTCCTTTGATGGCAATTGAGTTAGCAAAACAAAATCCTGAAAAAAAAGTAATTTTTCTTGGTATCGGCTTTGAAACAACTTCTCCGACAAGCGCTGCTGCTGTGGTTAATGCATACAGGGAAAAAGTAAATAATTTTTATCTTTTCAGTTCTCATAAGATCATGCCTCCTGCAATGGCTGCCCTTATTGATGAAGGTGTAAGGATAAATGGATACATTTGTCCGGGGCATGTCAGCACAATTACGGGATCAGGCATTTATGAGCCTATTGCAAAGCAATACAACCTTGGTTGCGTTATTTCGGGGTTTGAACCGGTTGATATTTTACAAACTATTTTCATGCTTGTAAAACAATTCGAGGAAGGTGAAGCAAAAGTTGAGATACAATATAAACGCATTGTAAAGCCCGAAGGCAATGTTAAAGCACAGCAAATCATAAACGATGTGTTTGAACTTCGTGATGACTGGTGGCGCGGGCTGGGAACAATTCCCAAAAGCGGATTGATGATACGGGAAAAATATGGAAACTGGGATGCAGAACGCATGATCCCTGTAAATGTTCCCGAACCGGAAGAGCCTAAAGGCTGTATTTGCGGTGAGATTCTGAAAGGATTAAAAAATCCGAAAGAATGTAAATTGTTTGGTAAAACCTGCACACCTTCTAATCCTATTGGTGCTTGCATGGTTTCTAGCGAAGGCGCCTGCCAGGCATTTTATAAATATGCGAGGATGAGATAAAAAAGTTGACAAGGCATAATGAAATATTATAATTTAGGAGATTTGGAAATTTTGTTACAACAAAAAAACAATGAATAAAAACATCTATAACATAACAGCTTTTCCAAAAATCAAAATTTCATTTCGGAGTTAGTCGAAAAAATAATACAGTAAACAGTTTAACAGAATATTAACAGAAATTAACAAATCATTAACAACATATGTTATATTGTTAAATACTTTTGTCCAATAAAAATAAATGTATAAAAAAGTATGAAAAAGATCAGATTAATTTTATTGACAATGCTGGTACTGTTTGTTACCGGTACTTATGCGCAAACCGTTAAAAAAGAAGAAGTAAAAATCAAAGTGTCTTTTCATTGCGCCAATGGTAAAGCACTGCTTGAAAAAGAGTTGGTAAAAGAAGATGGCGTTTCTTCAGCCATAGCTGACCTCGAAACAAAGGTCGTTACTATTCAGTATGATACTGAAAAGCAAAACAAGGAAAAGCTGGTTGCCGCTATTGAGAAGATCGGCTATTTAACCGAGTTTTCAAAGGAGGGTACTGTGATCAAAAAGGCCTGCACCCACTAGTAGCCGAATAATTAATAATTATTTTTTAAGATGTAAAATCCCGGGGTTCCGGGATTTTTTTGTGGCTTCATAAATTCTTTATTTTTGTTAACTGAATTAAAAACCCTGAAAAATATAAATTATTTAGAAAAGCTGTATGGTTTCCGACGAAGGCGCCTGCCAAGCGTTTTATAAAATATGATAGAATGAGATAATGAAAATGCCTAAAGTTACGAGTGCCTGGATTGCCTATAGTACTTTAAGTACTCCCTGCCTTGCCTGCAGGCAGGCAGGCAGGCAAACTTTAGTTCACTTTAAGTACTTCTTTTAAATGTTTGAAAAATTAATAGCTTTGTGTAAATTATGTAAAGCCTTCGGATTTTTGGAAGCTTGACATTGGAAATGAATTAATAAATAAGTTATTCTGCATTATAATTGAGAGGAAAATTAAATATGAAACACATTAAATTTCTATTGATCTTTTTTATCGTATTTATTGGAAAGCAAAACTTTTGCTTTTCGCAATATCATGAAGGTGATACATTAAAATTCTGGTCAGTAACTTATATTGATTGGCCTCCTTTACAAGGTTCGCCTCAACGGCTGGTTAATGCAATTTGCAAAAAAGCAGGAACCCATTGTTATGTTTTTGTTGAAGATTCGGCAGCACAACCTTTACAAGCTAATATTGATTCTCTTGTGCACACGTTTGATTATCATTTTTACGATTCTCTTACTTCTCGTTACGGACCTGTCCCGAATGTTTTTGATAATGATTTAAATATTTTTATACTGATATTAAATGAATCAAATTGGGGAGGATATTTTGATCCGGGACAACAGATGTCTGATTCTATGGTTTATGCCCGATGGAATAGACATAGCAGTCAAAGAGAAATAATATATGTAGAAATTAATTCCTTTAATTATGATTATAAATTCGAAATAGAAGCACATGAATTCGGACATATGTTACATTGGCAACAAGATCATTCACCTGAACCAATTACAAATCCCGTAATATATTGGGAAGATGCATGGGTTGACGAAGGCTTTTCGACATTTGGGGCAATTTATCTTACAGAAAATATTTATCAGCATAACATTTTAGATAATGCAACTTTTTTTGCATCCGATCCTGATATGCCACTGATATACTTCTCAGATTATAATCAGGTAAAATTATTTATGTTGTTTATGTACGAACATTTTGGTAAATGGAATTATATATCTGCATTAATCAGCAATCAACTAAATGGAATAAATGGTGTTGACAGCACATTAAACGAATTGGGTTATGCTGAATCATTTGATGATGCTTTTGAACAATGGGTTATTGCAAATTTTGCCGATGATTCGATTTATGCAGGGGGAAAATATTCATACATACATTACAGATTTTCTTCCTGTTATATTTCTGCAAACTATACCTCATTCCCAACAGGTATAAAAAGTGCCACAGTTACTCCTTATGGCTCGGATTATATCACATTTTCTTCCTCTGTTCCTAAACCTATAGTAATTAATTTTAATGGTCAACCTGATTCTAAATTCAGAATTGATTTTATTTTAAAGAATACTACAAATAATCACATTGATAGTATTATTGGGGTTTCATTAGATAGTTTAAATTATGCTACATTTATTGCCGATAATTTGGGGACGACTTATGATAAAGCAGTAATGGTTGTGATGAATGTTGATTCAACAATTCATGAAAACAATACTGCTTCTTACTCTTATTCTGCCGGAAATTATTTAGGCTTTAAAGAAAGTGAAACTAAAAATAAAATTGCTGTTTTCCCAAATCCAGTAAAAGACAAGCTTTTTATTGTTTCATCAAGTAATTTAAATACAATAATTGAAATAAATGATATTCAAGGCAGAGTTCATTTTAGTGAAAAGTTCATCAACACAATTACTATCAATATTAGCGGATTAGCAAAGGGAATTTATGTGTTACGAATAACTAACGACGAAGAAACTTATATAGAAAAAATAATTAAAGAATGATTTTACTGCCTATAACATCGTATCGCTTCAATTGTCTATATAGTGCAGATTTCAGCGTTTTCGCATTTAATACACTATATGTAACTTGACAGGTAAGCGCCTTGAAATTGGCAACTGAAAGCTATACGCAAATCGTTATTTAACAAATTTTCTTAAAAATCAATCATGATAGAATTCGAATTACAGGCTCATAACTTACCTTACAAAATTTTTGACTAGGTTTTCCATGCTTCATAAAAAGAAAGAATATCCAAAAGAAAAATCCAGCTTACACCCGCGAAACAGGCATCGTGAGCGCTACGATTTCAAACAACTTATCGAAAGTTGCCCTGAATTGGCTCAATTTGTCAAAATAAATATTTACAACGATGAATCAATTGATTTTTCTGATCCGGAAGCGGTGAAAATGCTGAACAAAGCTCTATTGAAGCGTTATTACGAAATCGACAATTGGAATATCCCTCAAAATTATTTATGTCCTCCCATTCCCGGAAGAGCAGATTACATCCACCACATAGCAGATTTATTGTGCAGCAATAATTATGGAAAAATCCCAACAGGTGAAAAAATAAAATGCTTAGATATTGGCGTAGGTGCAAATTGCGTTTATCCTATCATTGGGAACAAAGAATACGGCTGGTCATTTATAGGCTCCGACATCGATCCTGTTGCTATCGGATCTGCCACTAAAATAATTGAATTAAATCCCTCCCTAAAAAGAAAAGATCGAGCTTAGGTTGCAGTCTAAACCTGGTGATATTTTTTTTGGGATCATTCAAAAAGACGAACTCATTGACCTGTCTGTTTGCAATCCTCCTTTTCATGCTTCGTTGGCAGAAGCGAAGTCTGGTGCTTTACGAAAATTAAGTAATTTAAACCGGGAAAAGATCAACGAGCCCATCCTGAACTTTGGAGGCCAGAATAGTGAATTGTGGTGCAAAGGAGGGGAAGAACGGTTTATTCGCGACATGATCCGCCAAAGTAAGTTTTTCGCCGCTTCCTGCTTTTGGTTTTCTACCTCGGTCTCGAAACAATCCCATCTGAGGAGTATTTATGAGGCACTGAAAAAAGCGGAAGCTGTTGAAGTGAAGACCATTCCAATGGGCCAGGGAAATAAATCGAGCCGTATCGTCGCTTGGACATTTTTCACCCCTGAACAAAAGAATAACTGGGCGAATACAAGGTGGAATGCTATAGTGTAAACAAAGAATGCCTAAGCTGACAAGGTATAAGGCATAAGTAGTAAGGCATAAGGGTAACTGAAAAAATTTAAATGATTAAAAAAGTGTACGAATTCTATGGATAACGAAACATTGACAAATCTGGTAAGCGTGAAAATGCCATATGGAAAATACAAGGGCTGGACGCTTTGTAATTTGCCGGAACCATATTTGGTATGGTATCATGCAAAAGGTTTCCCTGATGGAAAATTAGGAATGCTCCTGCACACATTATATGAAATAAAACTAAATGGCTTGGAGTATCTTTTAGAACCTTTAAAAAGTAAAAGTTAAAAGCATAAGTCCTAAGGCAAAAGGGTAACTGAGAAAATTGAAAAACAATTCAGCAATTAAACAATTAAACAATCAAGCATTTTTTCTTCTTCGATTATTTTTTTTGTAATCAGTATCATATCTCCTATTATATGAGCATGCGCAATTTTATCAAAAACTTTTTCTGATTCTGAAAACCGCTTACTGAAAAATTTCCACAAATCTTTTACTTTATCCAATACCTGATTTTCGGTCTTGTAAATCTGCAATTCATTGTAAAGGTCAAGCAGAAAAGATAAAAACAGTCCATCGTTTTTTTTAGCAGGATGCAATTGTTTCCCTTTGATAATTGCCGGAAGCAGCGGGTTGTAAAATACGCCTCTGCCAATCATCCATTTTTGTATTGTTGGATATTTCTTTTTGATAGCCTGATAATCGGCAAGTGTAAAAATATCACCATTGTAAATAATTTCGTGTTTAAAAAGCGGAAGGCAATTCTGTAATATATCGTGATGTATCTCGCCTTCGTACATCTGTGTGCCAATGCGCGGATGTATAATGATATTTTCCAAAGGGAAATCATTCAGAACGGGGATAAGCTGGTATATTTCGTCGGTATTATTTAAGCCAAGCCTTATTTTTACGGATAAGCGTTGCGGAATATGCGGGATGATTTTTTCGAGTATTTCCCTTACCAATTCGGGATATGGCAACAAGCCTGAACCTTTTTTTTTACGGGTTATATTTTTTACAGGACAGCCCATATTCCAGTTGAGGAGGTTGTAGCCCCAATCATGGAGAACTTGAGCCATAAATATGAAATGTTCCGGTTTATTTCCAAATAATTGCGGAATTACGGGCATTGTATGATTATTGGCAGGCGATACATCTTTTGCAATACGGGAAATTCCATTTTTTTCCTGTGTCAATGAAATGAACGGACATACAGCAATATCAATACCTGTATAATGTCGGCTATAAACATTGCGGAAAATAAAATCGGTGTAACCTTGTAAAGGTGCCAGAAAAATCATGAAGATGTATTATGTATCCTAAAACCCGTAAGTCTTTTCTGAAAGACCGTTCAGTCTTCCCTGCTTATCGGTAGGCTGGCGGCAAGGCATGGCAGGCAAGTTTTATTGATGCCCTTTTGTGATATATTGGTTTCATTGTCCGAGATATGCTTTTAGCAATTTGCTTCTGGCGGTGTGTTTAAGCCTTCTAATAGCTTTTTCCTTAATCTGTCGTACCCTTTCTCTTGTAAGACCAAATTTTGCACCTATTTCATCAAGTGTCAGTCCATGATTGAGTCCAATACCAAAGTACAGGTTAATAATGTCTCTTTCACGCTCCGTAAGGGTCGAAAGAGAACGCTGTATTTCTTTTGAAAGCGACTCATGGATCAAACCACTGTCGGTATTGGGTGTATCATTATTAACATAAACATCAAGGAAACTTGAATCTTCTCCTTGTACCAAGGGAGCATCCACCGAAAAACTTCGCATTGATATCTTTAAAGCATCAGCCACTTTTTCTTCAGAAATATCCATTGCATTGGCAATCTCATCTGTTGATGGATGTCGCCCAAACACTTGTTCTAATCGTGAAACTTCCTTTGAAATTTTATTCAAAGAACCCACCTGATTAAGCGGCAAACGAATAATTCTCGACTGTTCGGCAAGAGCTTGCAGAATGGATTGCCTGATCCACCATACGGCATACGAAATAAATTTAAATCCTCTCGTTTCATCAAACCTCTGCGCCGCCTTTATCAACCCGAGGTTTCCTTCGTTGATCATATCCGGCAAACTCAATCCCTGGTTTTGATATTGTTTTGCAACCGAAACAACAAAACGCAAATTTGCTTTTGCCAGTTTCTCCAATGCTTGCCGGTCGCCAACTTTAATCTTTTGAGCAAGCTGTACCTCTTCTTCTGCCGTAATCAGTCCTTCCCTCCCAATTTCTGAAAGATATTTATCTAATGAAGCGGTTTCTCTATTGGTTATTGATTTTGTTATCTTGAGTTGTCGCATAACTTCATCTTTCTATATTTAATCTGCTGATAAACAGCTATTTAAACAACAGTCAAATACTTTGCAAAGATACAACAATTAAGTTGATTTTATAAATAATCTATCTAAATAATTTTTCAACAGTTTAGGCGCTTGATAATAAGCAACTTATACTAAGAAAAGGTAATTGGTAATCGGTAGCTGGTAATCAGTTACTTTTTTTACTGATTACCGACTACTCTTTTTCACCGATTACTAAAATTAGGGATGTAATAATTTGTCCCAGGCAAAGTATATCTACATTCCAAAACTATAATAAGCCCGCATTCCATTAGGATAAATACCTTCTATTAACACCCCTCCTTTTTTATTTTCCAAGGCTGTTTTTAAATCATCAATGGTTTTAACAGGGGTTTTATCAACTTCCGTAACAATGAAGCCTTCACTAATACCGGCACTTCGGAAAATACCTTCTTCAAGTTTCGAAATTTTCAGGCCATATTCAATTCTCAATGCTTTCATATCATAGGTTGAAATAGTTTCAAATGTAGCGCCCAGTGTAGAAATAATACTTGATTCATCTTTTTTTACCAGGTCAGTACTGCCATTTTTATTTTTTAGTGTTATTGATGCTTCTTTTTCTTCTCTGTTACGAATAAAAGAAACTACTACTTTATCGCCTGGTTTATGGGTAATAATGGCTTCCTGTAGTTCCGAAGATGTGTTTACCACAGAATTTCCAATTTTGGTAATGATATCGTTTTCTTTAATTCCGGACTCATCAGCAGAACCACCTTGCGTAACAGAAGTAACATACAAACCTTTAACCTTTGTGATGCCTTTTTCTTTTGCTAATTTGCTATCGATCTCTTCAAAAACAACACCGAGGTAAGCACGTTGCACTTCTCCATACTGTAAAAGGTCATTTACCACTTTTTTTACTATGTTAACAGGTATAGCAAATGAATACCCTGCATAAGAACCTGTATTAGATGCTATAGCAGCATTTATACCAACAAGCTGACCGGTTGTGTTTACAAGTGCGCCACCACTGTTTCCGGGATTAACAGCAGCATCGGTTTGCAGAAACGATTCGATAGCCGAATTCCTGCCAAGGATATTTAGATTCCTCGCTTTGGCGCTTATAATCCCAGCGGTTACTGTGGATGTAAGATTAAAAGGATTGCCAACTGCAAGTACCCATTCTCCTAAT
>Ga0247842_10007803_pt1 | contig 11438 bp, 14 predicted proteins | sample LaCruzMarch2015__3_FD_192411 | JGI IMG/M metagenome (GOLD analysis project Ga0247842, IMG submission 192411) | Freshwater microbial communities from meromictic Lake La Cruz, Castile-La Mancha, Spain - LaCruzMarch2015_19m | ecosystem: Environmental > Aquatic > Freshwater > Lake | place: Spain...
ACCTCTTCACGTTCAATAACAGGTCTTTTTTTCTTAGCCATAGCATCATTGATTTAGTGGCACAAAGTTACTCATTTAACTTAAAAGGCAAAGCGCAAGACATAAAACTTAATTGCAAAATTTATCCTCAGGATGCTTGGACCCTGTCAGGGTGGCGGACCCTGACAGGGTGGCGGACCCTGACAGGGTGAAGTTTTTTGTGAAAAAACGAACAATTGTTTCCTGCGATTGCTGATTACCGGAATTTATTTATCTTTGCCATGAAAATTATAAACTCGTCCTGCATTTTGCAGGACACAAACTCAATAAGTCATGGCTTATAAAATTAATGATGATTGCACCGCTTGCGGAACTTGCATTGATGAGTGCCCTGTGGAAGCTATTTCTGAAGGTGATATCTACAAAATTGATCCTGAAGTTTGTACCGATTGCGGCGCTTGTGCTGATGTTTGCCCGGTAGAAGCAATTCATCCGGAATAATCAGTAAATGATTTCTGAAAGAGCCATCCGACGGGGTGGCTTTTTTTTTCCCATTCCCCATTTTGGAAACGGGTTTAAAACCCGTCTCCACGGAGGGGCAAATCAGGTTGTGGGAAATTTTTTTAATTCCAAACATTCCCCGTCAAATACAGCATAGGTGAAATGTGTTAACCAATCGCCCAGCACAATCTGGCGTGCTGTACCGTTAAGACGGGTATCGAGCGGAAAATGATAATGGCCGTAAATCAGGTAATTCAGATCAGGATACTGTTTTAACAGGTCATTTGAATGAACAGTAATGCGCTGCTGAATAAGCCGGAGCGTTATGTCCTCTTCTCTTTTTTCTTTTTCCGATGAGGCTTTGCGGCTTTTTCGTGACCAGAACAGCGCCATTTTAATGCCCAGGTCAGGGTGAATCAGACGGAATAACCATTGATTGACAGGGCTGGCAAATACTTTTTTAATGAATTTATAACCGTGATCACCGGGGCCTAAGCCATCTCCGTGTGCCAGGTAAAATTGTTTACCGTTAAACTCCCGAAACTCAGGATCGCGGTGAAGCTGAATGTTCAACTCTTCAGCAAGATAGTTGAAAGCCCACATGTCGTGATTCCCGCGGAACAGGTGAACATGGATGCCAGCATCTGTAACCTCTGCCAATTTTCCCAGTAACCGTGCATACCCACGTGGAATGGCAGTCTTGTATTCAAACCAAAAGTCGAACAGATCGCCCATCAGGAAAATTTCGGAGGCATCAGCGCGAGCCATATCAAGCCAGGCTACCAGCCTTTTTTCCCTTATCAGGCTGCTATCATGATCAGGAATCCCCAAATGAAAATCAGAGGCGAAATAAACCTTTTGCCGCATGGCTTAATTTTCGGGCAATTTAGTAAAATTTTGCAATGCCTGCGAGGCGTACTATTATGAAAAGAGAAAAAGTAAAAGCAAAATGTAAAATGCAAAATGTAAAATGCAAAGTGCAAAGTGCAAAACGCAAAAGGCAAAGCGAATAATGCAAAGTGCAAAATGCAAAAAGAACAACGCAAAGCGAATAATTTAAAGTGCAAAATGTAAAAGGCAAAAATACAGCAAACGATATTTTTCAGGGCTAGGTCATTTTCGGACCCGGGTTTTTTGCCGGAATTCCAAAACCCGCTGATGATGGAACTTCACGTGTTTGTTGTCGGGGTATCTCATAATCAGGGCGGAATCCAACAATTCGTAATAGTGGAAGTCCTCCTCCGGGCTCAGAACCGGGCTGAGTCCGAATGCATAATTTAAAATTATCAATGAAGCAAGAGATTCGGGGTGTTTGGTAAGGAAATCAATTTCGAATGCACGTTGACGTTCCCAGATACTCCGGAATAATGTATCAAGTTTCTGGGTTAAGGGATAGTAATCCGCACTGTCTTGTCTTTCAATAAGCAGCATTTCAAGGGAATCAACCTCTGATTCGTTATGCCGGGTGTAACTGAAAAAATCATTCAATAACATGGCATCGGCCGGGCCTTTGAGGATCACATTGTCGGGAAAGTCGCGAGCGCTGCCCGATAGTTCGATGGAGTCACCCGCATCCAGCAGTAATACCAGAATCTTTCCCGATGGCGCTTTCAGGAGCCAGAATCCTGGTTCTTCTATCGCAGGGTTGAAACTGAATTTTCCGCTTTGTTCCAGGACAACCGAATCAATGACATGAATCTCACGGGTATCCATCTCCTGTAAAACCAGGTTGGATCCCGGTGCATCCGGAAAACATCCTTTAATGGAGGCATTGTTGCTGGTTTGATGATGACAGGAAGAAATGAAAACCAATATTACGAAGGTTAAAATACTATTCTTCATGATTTTACAATTTTGCCATTTCATTCATCGCAATTTACTTACGATCGCATTATTTCAGGTGTACGTGAATTCTTCGCATTTCGCTATTTCGCTATTTCGCTACCTCGCTACCTCGCTATTTCGCTACCTTACTATTTCGCCATTTTCCAAGTTCTCCGACAATAAACTTATCGATCGGAAAGGTAAAATCCCCTGCATTCAGCTGATTTATTTTAACCCACCTGAAACATTGGGCTCCATCAACAGGAGGAATGTCATTTTTAATTTCGGTAGTGCGAAACTGGAAAGGTTTAGTTGCCTTTACAAGGTAGTAAATGTTGAAAAGCTGCATATCGGACGGAAGGAGCGTGGTGGGCTGGTAAAAATCAGTAGTATAGAAGTGGGAAATGATTTCGACAGGTGTGTCAAGCTCTTCAATAAATTCGCGTTTGAGGCAATCAATGGTACCCTCACCAAATTGCAACCCACCACCGGGGAACTTTGTCATGTAAATCCCGAGCCTGAATTCATCGGTTACAAGTACACAGTCATCGTCAATAAGAAATCCGTAAACCCGGATGTTGAACTGATTTATTGCCATACCAGAATTTGATGACAAATTTAGCTGAAATCCATTTGCTAACTACAATGAAGCTGATAGCGAATTAAAACGTTGGATCTCAATTGGTAAGGTATTTTAGCCAATAACCTGGATCTCCGCCTCCCCGATAATGGGCTTTCCTTTGAACCGCAGGAACAGATTTACAATGGTCACCACATCCTTCTGGCAATAGGTTATAATGCGCTGAAGGTCATGTTCCTGCCAGTAAACCCGTGATACATCTTCGCCTTTGATGTCATCCTTTGGGGTTGGAATATTAAAAACTGTTGCAAGAAGTTCCAGGGAGGTATAATTTTTATAATCCCCAAACTTCCACAACTCCATGGTATCGAGATGATTGATCTCCCATGGTTTCTTGCCCGACAGGTCAAGGACGGCCGGCACCTCCAGGCCGTTGATCAGCATGCGACGGATCAGGTAAGGGTAGTCAAACTCCTTCCCGTTATGGGCACAGAGGTAGGTGATCTTTTTTGTGATGAGTTTATTCAGTAACTCAATAAAACCAGCCAGTAGATCCTTTTCTTCATCGGCGGAAAAAGATTTTATCCACAAAGTATTGTTTCGGAAAATTCCTGTTGAGATGCACACGATTTTACCGAATTCGGCATAGATGCCAGCCCGGTCGTAAACTTCACCAGACTTTACGATTCCATCGGCGCTGAATTTTTCAATCCGGCTGAGCTGACTTGCTTTTTTTTCCCACAACGCAGTGTAATTTTGCGGCAGTTGATCATGAGAGGAATACTGCGGCACGGTCTCGATATCCAGGAACAGAATGTTTTCAATGTTGTAATTTTCCAGCATACCCGTTGTTTTTAGAGTTCGTTTGATTTATGTAAAATTTTGTAAAGAGCATGATCATAATTAATGAGTCTGGTTTAAAAAGCCAAAATCACCTCACCCTAACCCTCTCCTAAAGGAGAGGGAATTCCCCTTCTCCTTGAAGGAGAAGGGGTTAGGGGATGAGGTCAATTTGATAAACTGTTATTTTTCGCGATCATAGCGTTTTTATACTGGACTCATTATTTAATTCAAAGTTCCTTGTGCCTTGTATCGGGATATCCGGGATAATTCACATTTATTGCTTAATCCCTGAAACTTCAAAAGGTAAAGGTATTGTTGAAAACTTTCCGGATTGAACAGTGTCAAAGTTAATCACGTTTATTTGATGGCCCGCAGGACATGCCTTTTTCCCGGCGGCCCCGGTAATTTTTCAGTTTTGAATCCGGCTGAACGCAATGCCCTGACAACAATTCCTTTAACGGAGTAGGTCATTAGGATTGCCCCTGGCGACAATCCATTGTAGATTTTCCTGAATATTTGTTCTTCCCACAGTTCCGGTTGGGCATCAGGACCAAAGGCATCGAAATAGACCAGGTTAAAGAAACCGGTTAAAGGAAAAAATGCTTCAAGTGAGGTGTGTATCTTATGTAATGTGAAACAGGGTGAAATAATGACAGGTTCGTACCAGTTTGCTTGATGCAGGTTTGTGAATATCTCTGAAAAATCATCAGATCCAATCGAATGGGGATAATTCAATGATTTCCAGTAATCTGCTTCCAAAGGAAATGCTTCAACTGATGTATAAAGAACCCTGATTCCGCTCTTTTCGGCTTCAATTTGGGTAAGCAGTGCATTTAAACCAGTACCGAACCCGATTTCCAAAATATGAACGGCAAAAGGAGACTCCCGGATATGTGATGTAAGCTCGCCAATCGGCGACGATTGGCAGAGCTGCGGGGCTGCTTCATCACCATTTGAAAATTTCCCTGTTTTTGCAAATACAGCCTTGAGCCCTGATTCAATGAAAATGTGCCGTGATTCCTGAATTGCCCCGAAGGTGGAATGATAATGCTGGTTTACACCTTTGTGAAATAATGTGTGGGAGCCATCGAGCGTAGTGATAATCTCCAGATCCATGTTAGCAAGGGTTAGAAATCAATCATGATGCAAAAAATTGCTCCAGACCCAGACCAGAATTTCAGGCTTGATCTTTTAGTTAAGATTGAGTCTGCTCCGTGAAGGCAATTTAACGAAAACCGGACACTGAGCGAAGCCGAAGTGTCCTTACTGACAGATGTTTGCATCCTTCGACTCCGCTCAGGATCCAATTGATCGGACTTTTCGGAGCAGGCTCAATTTTAAGTTTTAAGTTAAACCTACCAGATCCTCGGATACTTGTTCGGATTATATTCATGCATCATCTCATACACCATCTCAAACACATCCTCGGCATTTGGGTTTGAGAAATAGTCGCCATCGTTGGTATAGGCAGGGCGATGGTCGTTGGCGGTGAGGGTGCGAGGTTCGGCATCAAGATAGCGATACCCCCCCTGTTCCTCCATTACCTTTTGCATCATAAAGGCGGTGGCGCCGCCGCTGCCATCCTCGTCGAAGAATAGAATTTTATTGGTTTTCTTCAACGACTTCAGGATTTCATGGTTGATGTCGAAAGGGAGGAGGGTTTGAACATCGATCAGTTCGACAGAAATACCAAAGTCGGTGATCTGCGGAAGCGCCTCCTGGGCGATTTTTACACACGACCCATAGGTGATAATGGTAATGTCGGAACCTTCGTGAAGCACCTCGGGAACACCAAGCGGAATGCGGTAGTTGCCAATATTGTCAGGCATCTGTTCTTTCAGGCGGTATCCGTTTAGCGGCTCAATGACCAGACCGGCATCGTCGGAGGCCATCATGGTGTTATAAAAGCCGGCAGCCTGGGTCATATTCCTGGGGACCATCACATAAATTCCCCGGATGGAATTTATTACCATGCTGAGCGGGGATCCGGAATGCCAGATTCCCACGAGACGATGACCACGGGTGCTGATGATCAGTGGCGCCTTTTGTCCGCCAACTGTCCGGTAAAGCGTAGTAGCCAGATCATCGCTCATAACCTGAAGGCCGTAGAGCAGATAGTCGAAATACTGAATTTCGGCAATGGGGCGCAAACCACGTAGCGCCATGCCAAGTCCCTGGCCAATGATGGTGGCCTCGCGAATTCCGGTGTCGGAAACCCGTGTTTCACCATATTTCGCCTGCATACCTTCAAGCGTCTGGTTTACCCCTCCGATTTTACCTACATCTTCGCCGAAAATCAGCGCCAGTGGGTTGTTTTTAAAGAGCATGTCGTAATTGGCATTAAGAATCTCCCGGCCGGTAACCACCGGAGAGTTTTCATTGAAAACAGGAGGTATGCCTTCAACCCTGAGCGCACCGTGTTCCGATTCACTATAGAGGTGAGAACTGTATCTCGCAGCATTTAATTTTCGCTGTTCAGCCATCCAGACATCGAGATCAGCTTTCATCGGCTTCTTCATGCTGCAGGAAGTACAAACATCCCGCATAATCTTCTTGGCTGATGAAATAATGTCTTTCCTGATTGGTTCGGCGATGGCTTCAAGATCAGCAACAATTTTATCGATCCTGGCCTGTTTTTTACAAGGGCAGTGTGTGGTTTTAACTACGCTGACCAGGTGTTCACGTTCTGCTTTGAAAGGGGCAAGGAAGGCCTTCCATCCGCGGTCGCGGGCATTTTTAGCCGTTTTTACAGATTCAGCCTCAATGGCATCCAATTCGGCAGCGGTAGCAATTTTTTCTTCAAGGATCCAGTTGCGCATCAGCGGAATGCAGTCGTGCTCCTTCTCCCAGGTAAGCCGCTCGGCATTCTTGTAACGTTCGTGTGAACCTGAGGTTGAATGGCCCTGTGGTTGCGTTAGTTCGGTGACATGGAAAACCACCGGAACTTGTTCTTTGCGGCAGATGGCGATACCCTCTTCATACATCTCGTACAAAGCGGGATAATCCCATCCTCGAGCGGTGTATAATCGGATTCCGGGGCCCTTCTCGTCAGCAACAAATCCTTTAAGCAGCGCCGAGATGTTTTCTTTGGTTGTCTGGTATTTCTTTGGGACAGAGATGCCATAGCCATCGTCCCATATAGAGAGGGCGATTGGAACCTGTAAAACGCCGGCTGCATTGATGGTTTCAAAAAAATGCCCCTCCGAGGTAGAGGCATCGCCGATAGTTCCGAAGGCCACCTCATTTCCCTTGATGGTGAACTTTTTAGCAGAATCCCACATTTCAGGACTGTTCCGAAAAACCTTTGAAGCGAGGGCCAGGCCAAGCAGCCTGGGCATCTGCCCGGCAGTAGGGGAGATATCGCCTGATGAGTTCTTTTGTTTTGTAAGATCTTTCCAGTTGCCATTTTCATCAAGACTTCGGGTTGCAAAATGGGAATTCATCAAACGGCCACCATTGTCGGGATTGCGCGTGAGATCAGTATCTCCGTATAACTGGGCAAAAAAGATATCAAGGTTGGACAAACCAGCAGCCATCATGAAAGTCTGGTCGCGGTAATAGCCTGACCGCCAGTCACCGTCCTGGAAAAACTTGGCCTTGATTATCTGCGGAATCTCCTTTCCATCGCCGAATAATCCAAAGTTTGCCCTGCCGCCTAAAACTTCACGACGGCCGAGTAAGCTAACCTGTCGGCTTTCGTTAGCAAGTTTATAATCCTTTAAAACCTCCTCTTTGCTGAATTTAATCTTTTTTGCCATGTCTGAATTCATTTTTTGATTCTATTATCTGTGGTTGTTGAAAAGCTGGTAAGTTGGTAAGTTGGTAAGTTGGTAAGTTGGTAAGCTGGTAAGCTGGTGAGCAGACATAATTAAAAATTAAAAATTAACAATTAAAAATTACGGCGATCCTCATTTGTCCCACGTCCTATGTTTCCCATCCCGTGTCCCGTGTTTCCCATCCCGTGTCCCGCGTCCCGTGTTTCCCGTCCCGTGTCCCGTATCCCGCGTTTCCCATCCCGCGTCCCGCGTCCCGCGTCCCGTGTCCCGTGTCCCGTGTTTCCTGTCCCGTGTCCCGCGTCCCGTGTTTCCCGTCCCATGTCCCGTATCCCGCGTTTCCCATCCCGCGTCCCGCGTCCCGTGTTTCCCATCCCGCGTCCCGATTTACGTGTTATTTGCCAATTGTCACTTGTCACTTGTCATTTGTCACTTGTCACTTGTCATTTGTCACTTGTCATTTGTCATTTGTTATTTGTCATTCGTCATTCGTCACAGGTCGTTCCTTAATAATTTTCCTGCATCGCCTCGAAATACGCCATCGGATGATCACAGGCCGGACAATTTTGCAATGCTTTAAACCCATAGTGGATATATCCGCATTTACGGCAAACCCAATAGGTTTTCTCATCTTTTTCAAAGACTCTGTTTCTCTCAAGATTGTTTAAAAGTTTCAGGAATCTTTTTTCGTGATGTTCTTCTATTGTGGCAATGAGCCTGAAAGCTGTAGATACTTTTATAAATCCCTCTTCTTCAGCAATTTTCGAAAATCTGGGGTACAGATCTGACCACTCCTCATGCTCTCCGCTGGCTGCGGCTTTCAGATTTTCAGCTGTCGTACCAATAACTCCGGCCGCATACGTGGCTGTAATTTCAACAGGGCCTCCTTCGAGGAACCGAAAGAAGGTTTTCGCGTGACTTTCCTCATTCAGCGCTGTATCGGCGAAGAAGGCGGAAATCTGTTCAAACCCCTCTTTTTTCGCCTGTTTTGAATAATAAGTGTATCGGTTCTTAGCCTGTGATTCTCCGGCAAATGCTTTCAGCAGATTTGCTTCGGTTATTGTTCCTTTGATGCTCAATGCCATATTGGATGGTTTTTCAGGAGATCAAAGTTAAACGAAAATTCCGGATTTCAACACCTAAGCCCTTCTACTTTACTCCTTTGAAAATGTATGTTATGCAATTTTCACATAATCCTCTTTCCCAACCTGGCAAACAGGGCATACCCAATCATAAGGTATATCTTCAAATGGGGTTCCGGGAGCAATACCCGAATCGGGGTCACCAAAAACCGGATCATAAACATGTCCGCAAATGGTGCACTTGTATTTTTGGAGACGGGACATATTAGAAAAAATTAGGTAGCGAAATAGCGAAATAGCGAGGTAGCGAAATTAGTTCTTTTCGATCCAGTTGATGATTTTTTCGTCAAATGGTTTTTCTCCCGGAGCAGCAAAACCAACCAACTGGCCTTGTTCGTCTATCATGAATTTCTGAAAGTTCCATTTCACCGGTGCATCCAATACGCCATTCTGATCTTTTTCAGTGAGCCAGTTGTAAAGTGGATCGATATCTTTTCCCTTGACAGAAATTTTCGCCATCATTGGGAAGGTAACATTGTACTTACTTGTACAAAATTCTTTAATCTCTTCATTGGTGCCTGGTTCCTGGCCCATGAAATTATTAGCTGGAAATCCGATGATCACAAAATTGCCAGTACTATATTTTTTATAGAGTTCTTCAAGCTGGGCATATTGGGGTGTATAGCCGCATTTGGAGGCCACGTTGACAACCAATACCTTTTTGCCTTTCAGGGAAGCAAGGTCAAATGGCTGGCCATCGATGGTGGTAGCCTTAAAATCATAAAATGATTTTAAGGTTTGAGAGGCAGCAATTGTCGTCATAGATATAAATGTTAAAATAATCAGAAATGTTCTCATTTTGTTTTATCTTTAAAGATTTATTGACCTAATCATGCTGCAAAGGTACAAAACTTTCGCATTATTTATACTTAGTCTAAATTATTTTCTTGTATCGTGCACGGGTGAATCTTCACAAAGAACCGATGCACAGGCTGGCTCCAACATTAAAAATATGACAAACAAAATCGAAATCGGCAGCAGGGCTCCTGAGTTTTCCCTGCCTGATCAGCGTGGACGACGGGTAAATCTGACCGATTACCTGGGTAAAACAAACCTTGTGGTTTATTTTTATCCGAAGGATGAGTCTTTCGGTTGTACGAAAGAGGCTTGCAGTTTCCGGGATAATTATGAGGTTTTTAAAGAAGTGGGCGCTGAAGTTATTGGAATTAGTTCCGACGATATTTCATCGCATCAGGCATTTGCGGCTAATCACAAATTACCTTTCATCCTGCTTTCTGACAAAGATAAATCGGTCGCCGAGAAATATGGAGTGGGAAAGTCACTCGGAATATTGCCTGGCCGGGTCACCTTTGTCATCGACAGGCAGGGAATCGTCAGGCTGATGTTCTCGTCACAGCTGAATTTTGAAAAGCATGTCAGTGAGGCGCTTGAAACCTTGAAGCAGATAAGGTAGATTTTCAGCATAACGGGCGACATGTTTTGTGACGCTTTGTGCAGATGATCGTTATCTAAACATGGGAACTTCTGTCATATTAAACCAGAACAATCCTGTCTTCAGAATTGCCAGCATCCCCGCTCCGGCATCATGTTAAAAGAAACGAAGCTGGTCAATCATCCAGCCTTCCCTGTTTTGGTGTATTTTGTTGGAAAAAAAGTTAACTGCGTATCCCAATTGAGCAAGTTACAACAATTGCGACCCGTGTTGATGTATAAAATTTCCCCTCGTTTTATCATTAACCACCTCATCCTCCAGCTACTTCTCCTCAAGGAGAAGGAGGGGCAGTGTTAGCTATATATTAATCGGCATTTTAATGTTTCATACAGAAAAACATCAACTTGTTTAAAGGAGAGAAGCAGTTAAAATTTAACCGCAGGATCATGGTATCGGGCGGAAAATCAGCCGGATGCTTCACTGGCAGGTCAAACCAGGTCATGCATGAATGGAGCCAGCCACTAGAAGATGAATTTTTTATCCTTCTTCAAATCCTTTTCGATTCCCTGTGGTGTCAGCAATTCTTTTTTCTCCTTTGGATAGAATGCATCCGGCAGCAGTTGAATATGCATGCTGAGTAACAAATGATCCATGATGATTAAGAGGAGTGTTCCCACGAACGGCAACGGGATAATCATTACGGGGACAAAAACTCCTGAACTTCTTAAAATATCTACAACATACTTTTTAAATTTTCTCTTCTCTTCACGGGTGATTTTTTCTTGTTTGATATACCTTGACAGAATAGTGAAAGTCTCTTTTGTTTCGATCGCTTCTGTCTTTATTCCTGTCGTGTAGCGGCCGGCCTCCCCGATAAAAATCTGTGCATAGCCAGCAATCATTTCTTTTACACGGGGAGTCGTGAAAAGACTTAAAAAGTAAGCGATGATCCTTTTTCGAAGAGTATGCATATGGGGTAGGCTGGATTTACAAATGTAATGAAAAAAGTGGAAGTTGGCAAGTTGGCAAGTTGGCAAGCTGGTAAGTTGGCAAGCTGGTAAGTTGGCAAGTTGGTAAGTTGGTAAGTTGGTAAGTTGGTAGCTGGGTTTCTTTAGTCACGCCTCATATTGAAAACAATGGCAGCTATAACCCCTGGGATCCAACCGCAGCAGGTCAGGATAAAAACCAGTAAAATAGCTCCACATCCCCGGTCGAGAACGGCCAGTGGGGGGAAAATAATGCAGATGATGGCCCGGAGGATACCCATTTGAAATTACGAATTACGAATTACGAATTACGAATGACAAGTGACAAGTGACAAGTGACAAGTGACAAGTGACAAGTGACAAGTGACAAGTGACAAGTGACAAGTGACAAGTGACAAGTGACAAGTGACAAGTGAC
>Ga0247842_10007806_pt1 | contig 11436 bp, 16 predicted proteins | sample LaCruzMarch2015__3_FD_192411 | JGI IMG/M metagenome (GOLD analysis project Ga0247842, IMG submission 192411) | Freshwater microbial communities from meromictic Lake La Cruz, Castile-La Mancha, Spain - LaCruzMarch2015_19m | ecosystem: Environmental > Aquatic > Freshwater > Lake | place: Spain...
TCTTCTGTAACTTGCTGTCCAAGCTTATGCAACAATAAAGCTGCGTATATATATTCCATTTAATTCCTCCTTTGTACTTATTGTGTAACCTGGGTTGTCCCAGATGATTGTTTATTTATTAATCCCTGCATTGCCTTCTCTTCGGCGTTCACTTTTGCAAGGAAATATATTAAGGTCTCTTTTGTGACATACTTTACATTTGTTGCAAATCCAAGAGCCTTTGAAATGCTTACTCTCAATTGCTCCAAAACAGCTTTCTTGTCTATTCTTATTCCAACAAATACTTTATTGTTAACAGAATCAAAAGCCGCAATTGGTTCAAATCCAACTTTCATTGGAAGAATATTCAATTTTCCTAAAACAGAAGCAACATTTTCTTTTATTGGATCTCCCTTCTTAGCAACAGTAGCTCCAATCTTAACTGCCAATTTACCGCCTTCAACAGCAACCTTCAATCCAACTCCAGATAATTCAGAAATTGCTGGTCCTGGAAGCAAATCAGTTGGCCCAGGTTCAATAACTATATCTTCAGGAGCAATGTCTCCACCCTTTGCTCTTGTCTGACTCTGATTCTCAGCCAAAACTCCAGATAATTCGAATGCATCCAAATCAGAGAAGAATATTGCAACATCAGAACCAATTGATTTCTCAAGTTCTTTCAACATAGGCTTTCCAGATTCTTCCATCGCCCTGATTATTGCAGATTTCTTAACAACCTTAATATCTGCCTTTCCTCTAAGATTTTTCTTTATGGAGTGGAACTGTGAACTTGGAAGCCCTTTAGTAGATGCCAATAGAACAGTCTTACTTTTCTTTATTCTAGCAATCAAATCAGCAACTATAACTTTCTTGAATTCAGGTGCCTCTCTCTTTGTGTCCTTAGTATTAGTTTTTTTTGCTCTTGCCATATCACTTAATCTCCACCTTTATTGGTTTTGACATTGTCAATTTTATCATTACATTCTTTACATTTTCTCTCTTTGTTGGCAGAGCATCTACAATTGCAATATAAGAAGCTTTTATGTTCTCCATTATTTTTTCATCAGACATATCATCCTTAGCAACAACAATCTTTATGCTTGGCTCTTTAGCCTTTACTCTTATGGATCTTGAAATCTTTGTAACTAATTCAGTTATTGCAGCATCAGTTTCCTGCATTACAACTCCTAATTGAGGAGAAGGCATTTTACCAGCAGGACCAAGAACTTTTCCGAAAACTGTAGCAACAGACGGCATTAATTGAGCAGAAGCAATAAATGCATCATATTCTTTAATCAATTTCTTCAAATCTTTCTTTTCCTTGTACTTTGGAAAATCCAATTTTGTAATTGTCTTAACAACCTTAGAAGGATTGTTCAAAAATCCGCAAACTTTTTTATCCTTAAACTTATTTGGCAAAGTAATAACCGTAGCAATATTATCTCTTTTCATATCAACTCCCTTTAGATTTACAATTAAATCTACTCCCTGGGCAAACTTTCTTTTCTCTTCCTTTCTTAATTCATCAAGTGCTTGTTTTAATTCCATTTTCTTGTTTTCCTTTCCTTTGTATATCTTCTACATTATGCCTTTGAACCATAGAACCTATGTTCCAAGGATGTAGTTAAACGATACATTTATCCCTACAAAAAGAGCTTTTTAAACATTACTATCTCGCCAAATTCCAATTCTGCACCACAATTTGTTGAGAATATATTGGATGAAAATCGCCCAATTCAGAATCTCCAGAATTCACTTGCTCATCAATAGATCTTTCATCAGGAAGAGATCCTTTGACAGGAGAAGCCATATATCTTCTATAAGCATACCCTGCAAAATTAGTGGTTGCAACCATCTGTTGTCTAAACACCTTAGTCATTCAGAATTTACCTTTACCTTATTTTTAAACCTTTTGTTAATCGTTAATTATCCAACAACCAATTTCAAAATATCAGCAACAACGAAACCCAAAGCACCAATAATCAAAATTCCAAGTGCAGAAACCTTCGCGATGGCATTATATTCATCCTTATTTGGCTTCTTCAAAACACTCCAAACTCTTCCACACTGTATTAAGAATGATTTAAGTTTTGAAGGAGGCGCAAATTCATTTTCCATGATTATAATATCCAAAAAGAGTTTTTAAACTTAATTACCTTCATTAGCAACGAAGTCAATACCCAATTCCTGTTCTAATTCAGATTTTTCTCCAGCATCAATGACTGCCTGTCCAATAATTTGTGAGCTCTTCACTCCAGTGATAATCAATAGAACCTTTATTGCTTTGTCCATATCAGGAGAAATTTGTGCTCCAGAAATTATCTTCGCATCTGGGGCAACTTTAGCTCCCACAACTTCCATTACTTTTCTATATTCATCAAGTGTCATGTCAGGTCCTCCAATAATATTTACCAAAGCTCCAGAGGCATTTGTTATATCAACATCAAGAAGAGGATTACTTATTGCTCTCTCAACAGCTTCCTGTGCCCTGTTCTTTGCATTATCGCTTTCCCCAATTCCAATCAATGAAACTCCTCCATTTGACATTACTGCTCTTATATCTGCAAAATCCAAATTGACTAATCCCGCCTTAGTAATTAATTCAGTAATTCCCTTAACAGCATTTGTTAATATTTCATCTGCAACTTTAAATGCAGTGTGGATAGGCAGTTCAGGAGCAATTTCCAATAATTTATCGTTTGGAATAACAATCAATGTATCCACAATGCTCGCCATTCTTTCCAAACCATATTGTGAATTTTCAATTCTCTTCTGTCCTTCAACTGTAAATGGAAGAGTAACAACTCCAATTGTTAATGCTCCATGTTTCTTAGCAATCTCAGCAACCACGGGAGCACTTCCAGTTCCAGTTCCTCCTCCAAGTCCGCATGTGATGAAAACTAAATCAACTTCTCCAAGTTTCTTTTTAATCTCAGCTTCAGATTCTTTAGCAGCCTGCTCTCCAACTTTTGGATTGCTTCCCGCTCCAAGTCCATGTGTTAATTCCCTTCCAATTAAAATTTTATGATCAGCATTGGAATACAATAAATCTTGAGCGTCAGTATTAACTGCAATAATTTCACAACCCTTTATTCCAATTTCTTTCATTCTAGAAACAGAATTTCCTCCTCCGCCTCCACATCCAACTACCTTAACTCTAGTTGTCTGTCTCTGTATTATAGCTTCCAATTCCTCGTCGAGTTCATTTACCTTTCTGCCCTCTTTTTCAATCAGCAAATCTGCCATATATTTTACAATGAAAGTCTGTTTATAAGGATTGTTGTTTTATTATGGATAATTCGTTTAGAAATAAAAATTAATGCTCGTGATCGCAATCAGGACCATGCACATGCTCTTTCTTTTCATCAACTTTATCTTCCACTTTATCTTCCTTTATTTCCAATTTTATTTCCTTTCCTAGAACTTCCTTGAATCTCTTTTCAAGCATCTTAACAATTGCGGCGAATTCCTTTGGCCCCTTCAAAATAATATCATTCTTAACTTCAAATTCAGGAGCAAATCCAAGTAAGCTCTCAAACAATGAAGTTGCCTTTTCTTTTTCATCATCTACTTTCCTGGAAATTCGGAATTTATAGTGCAAATCCTTTCCAGCAAGAGGATTATTGAAATCAGTAACAACTCTTGCTCCAGAAACAGTTATAATTCTTGCAAGCATATCATCCATTGCCAAAGTCAATCCAGGATATGGATTAATTTTCTTATCAGTAAAAACTCTAAGTGGAATTATCTTAACCAGTTCTCTTTTTCTCTCCCCAAATCCTTCCTTGAATTTAACATCAACTTCAAAGAACTTTCCAACTTCTTTTCCTTCCAAAGCCTTATCCAATCCAGGAACAACAAATCCCTGTCCAATTGCAATAACTAATTTCTTTGGTTTATTCTGACCCTCATTGTTCATCTTCTTGAAATCTTCAGCGATATTAGAATCAAACACTTCACCATTGGCAGAGCCAGTATACTCCAAATCTACAAAATCTCCCTTATTTACGTTAACCATATTCAGATATTAAAAAAGGGGTTTAAAAATCCTTCTTCTGCTTCCTCAATTTTAATATCACTATCTTTCACATGCCCTCCAGGCAAGATATTCCCATTCATCCTTTCAATGGGATGTACGGTAATCCTATTGGAAAGAGATAAACTTTCCAAATCATTAGTGTAATTAACTAAACTATGGAGATTAAAATGACAACATGGCAAAACATCCTACCTCTTTGGGAAGTTCGTGCAGTCATTGCCCAGGAAATTTCTCCAGGACAGTACGGACCACCAACCTCTGGAAGAATGTATGTGCATGGCTTTAATAGAGCAGATGCACGAGATCGCGCAAAAAGGATTATGGGGGTGGCACATGGACCCATTAGAGGGTATTTTGTGAACACACACGAAATAAACCCTAATGAGGCAGATATGAAAAAAACAGGTTTTCCCGGCCTTGAAATGAAAATAAACTACTTTGTTATTTATTGGGCTGTCTAGACAGCCCAATTCGGCTGGGATTTTTTTCATGGCAAGGTTTATAAATATACTTTTAGAAATACATTTATGGTATTAAGATTACTCGACGCATATAACTCAAAGCCTGGTTCAACTATCCTCTGGGAAGGCGAAGCATGCACTGTAAAAGGAAATGACGTTTCTAAGACTGGAAAGCACGGCGCATCAAAGTGTAGAATTGAAGCTCTTGGAATAATTTCTGGAAAGAAGAAGATTATTGGAGTTCCTGGAGATCATAGATTTGAAGTTCCAAATGTGGAGAAGCACAGAGCTCAAGTTCTATCAGTCACAGATGATAAAGTATCAGTAATGGACTTGGAAAGCTTTGAAAGCCTAGACCTTCCATACATGGTAGAATTAAAAGGCCAACTAGCTCCAGAACAGCAAGTTGAATACTGGGACATTGAAGGCGTTAAAACTGTAATGAGGATATTCACTTAAATGGCAACCAAAATACCAATAGCACAGAAAAGACTTTTCGCAAATGTTTTCGTTTGCAGAGATTGCAATCATAAAATAAGGACCCAACCAGTCAGAGTCATCTCTGGAAAAATCAAATGCATAAAGTGCAATGGTCACGTTTTCAGACCAGTCAGAAAGAAATAAATTCTAATTTAATCTAATTGTTTTTTGCTAGTTTCCATAGAAATTCAAATTGTTGTAAATATGTTTGATAAAGAGCAGAGTCATTTATCAAAAGAACTAATGGTTTTTCAGAATAGACAAATATAGCTACCTTTTCATCGAATAGTACAATTTCAGTTATCTGGTCAAGTTCATTTGGTAGACTCTTAGCTTGAACTCGTTTATTCTTTTCAAAGGCATAAATATCCTCAAAATCAGAATTTAGAAGGAGCCTTTCTTTTATTTTTTTATCTCTTATTTTAGCATTGTAATTTTTCCAATATGTTTCACCCAATAACTCCGTAGATTTATTTGTCATGCCTATTACCATATTCTCTTTAGAAATTAGAACTTCAGATAATACTTTTTTCATTCCCTTAATACCTCTAAATACCTGAGCCTCCTGCTCAATTTGTTTACTCCCCTTTAGATTTTTAATTTCCAAAATCATTTTTTTTGCTATTTCTCTTTCAGCAGTTATTTCTTCTTCTTTTTTATCCAAATATTCTAGAATTGCAGATGGTTCTTGAGGTATAAACAACTTTTTTGATTCCTCAACTATGTATGACACCAATCCCTTCGCAATTAATTTTTCCAAGTTATCATATATAATATTTCTATGAATCCCCATTTGTTTGACTAGATTTGAAGCAGTCGAACTTCCAATTTTTAATAATTCATAGTAGACTTTCGCTTCATTTTTATTAAGTCCTAATTTTTCCAAGTCTGCTGATTCCATTATTTGTTAAGGCATTTTAGATATTTAAATCTATCATTTTGCTGTCACATTATATTGCAACAAATTGTTAAATAGGCATATTTTCTGCGTTTATTAGCTCAAATGAGCTAGGAAAAACAAAACATGAAAAACTTAATAACAAAAATTGCAACAGCCGCTCTTTTAATTGGAAGTCTAACTGCCTGCAATCCTCGAGCATCAGAAAATAAAGCACCTCAATCATATAAAGAAGAACCAGAAAAGATAACAAGAAATGAAAAACTTAATAGAATTAGCTGGGGTGTTGTTGATACAAATGTCGATGGAAAATTTGATGAACTTATTACTCCTCATAGAAATAGAAGTTATGGTACAAATACTCCTGTTTATGTACGGGGTGGAAAGGAGTTGGCTGGAGAAGTTGCCCTCGACTTTGCGAATGAAGTGGTGAGATATAAAAATGATTTTGCAAAGATGGCTGGAATTGATAAAACAATTTATTGGCTTTGTAGAGTTGACGATTTTAATGGAGATGGAGAAGCAGATAGAATCTCTTGGCCAAGAATGGGAGATAAAATGTTTGTTTTTGAAAAACCTCTTTTCCCAAAAGGAATTCAAGAAAAAGCAGACAAGGTCGTCCTCATGGAGAATTATATTATGGACTATGTAGAAAGAAATAAATTTAAACATTAAAAACTTTCAGTTTTTATGGTCTAAAGATTTGCTTTGGCAAATCTTTAAATAACTCCAATTCCAATTCTATAAATGAGCTTTGTACTATACGACCTAACTTTCTTATCCTTATTTATTATTCTTGGAGCAATTTTTCTATATCGAAGAAGGCAAAAATTGGACAGGCAAGGACTTCTTTATCTTTACAGAACAAAAATTGGATTAAAGATAATTGAAAACACTTCAAAAAAGTATGAAAAAATTCTAAGACCTCTCCAATATCTAATTATTCTATCTGGATATGTTCTAATGATTTTCATGGTTTATGCTCTTGTAAAGTTTTCATATCTCTATCTCACCTCTCCACTCGTTGCACAGGCACTTAGAGTTCCAATTCTTACTCCATTATTCCCATATGTAGACAGATTATTTGGCTCTGGATTGCTTCCCCCTTTCTATTTCACCTATTGGATAATCACCATTGCCATAATTGCCATTTCCCATGAATTTGCACACGGAATAATTGCAAAATTGAATAACATAAAAGTGCACACAACCGGCTTCGGCTTTTTAGGTCCTTTCATTGCCTTCTTTGTAGAACCAGATGAAAAGCAAATGAAAAAAGCAAAGATATTTCCTCAACTTTCAATTTTAGCGGCAGGAACGTTCGCAAATGTTCTCATGACAATTCTTTTCGGAATAATCATGCTTCTATTCTTTACAGTGGCTTTTGTTCCAGCAGGAGTTTATTTCAATTCATATTCTGCCTCTTTAGTTAACACCTCCCAAATTACAGAAGTTAATGGCATTCTTTTCTCAGATATCCAAGAGCTCTCTTCAATAAATCAATCTCTAATCTCCGTTAATGCAGATAACCTAACCTATTATGCGACTCCTGAAATGATTGCATATTCACTAGAGAATAATCTCTCTCAAATTGTTGCATACGATGACTCTCCAGCATTTAATTCAAATCTCTCTGGAGCAATTACCGAAATTGACGGAATAAAAATAACAAGTTATGACGATTTAAACAGCACTCTTGCTTCCTACAGACCAGGAGATATAATACAACTAAAGACAACTGATTCAAACAATAATATCGAAGAATACTCCATTACATTAGGAGAAAAATCTGGAAGAGCATTTTTGGGAATTTCAATAACTCCTGCACAATCCTCTGGATTGTTAAGCAGCATCTTTGGATTAATTTCAAAAGTAAAGAATCCAGGTATATACTATATTTCATCAATGGGAGACTTCGGAATTTTCATATACAATCTATTATGGTGGACCGTTTTCATTAACTTTGGAGTTGCCTTGACAAATATGATTCCAGTAGCCATCTTCGATGGAGGACAGTTCTTCTATCTTTCAGTTCTGGCATTAACAAAGAGCAAGAAAATAGCTGAGAAGGCATTTAATATTTCAACCTGGTTCTTCATTATACTGGTAGCAGTGTTAATGCTAAAATGGGTTACAATTTTCTTCTAAGAAAATATTCTATTTAATTAATAACCTGTACGCCTTCTTTTGTATATACAACAAGTCTTATTCCAACGGGAATAGAAAGTAAGGCAGAAATAAGAGCCATGTGCTCTTTTCCATTTCCAGATGCAATTGAAAGAGCAACTTCAAAATCCCCAGCCAATCTAACCTTTAATTTTTCCATTAAATCCGCCTTAAGTTCAAGCATTGTTTTATCAGTATACAATTCAACAAATTCACATTTTTCATTTGCAGGGAAATTCTCAGCAGCCTTATTCTTAACTAAAATAACTTTATCCCATTCTCCTCTATTAATGAGTGCAGTTATCTGTCCCCAATTTTCCTTATCCTCTCCTAAAAATGCTACCAATTCCATTTTCCTAATTGCTTTTAGCAGTTTATAATTGTTATTGTAATAATTAGCAATGATTAAAAACCCCTAAATAATCAGATTTTTACCATGTTAAGAAGCCAGAAAAGAAAGATTAATGAAATTGTTTGGGGCTTGGGGCGCCAATACATGTATTTTCCAGTTCTGAACTGCAAGGCGGGAGATGAGGCTTACAGGCGTTTGCTTGGACAATTACAATCTATGCAAGATAATCTGCAAGAAACTGATGAAATAAACGAGGTAAGAGAAAAAAGAGAGATATTCGAAATCGGTAGAGATAAACCAACCGAACTAAGAAGAGATTTGCAGATGCATAAGCGATTCTTTAAGATGTTAAGTATGTTAAGAGGAATAGATTATTCTCCAGTTGTATTAAATCAATCCGAGTCAACTGCAGGTTTGAATTCAAATGGCGCATTTAGAGGGTTAGATTTCCAACTTGCAGATAGTCATGCACACGCATATACTCTAATAAAACAAGCAATAATTAAATCAAAATCGCCAATTACAATAGTTAGGTTAGATCAACATGCAGACACAAGAAAAGATTTTGATACTATTATAGACAAAACAAATTATTTATCTCAAATTGTTCTTGACCCTATGTTATCAAAAAGAGTTGAAATGGTGTTATGGGCAGGGAAAGAGTCTTCCAGAGTAAAAAAAAGATATGAAATTAATGGTATCCCTTTTATTCAATGTGATCCACTTGATTTTCCAGAAGTATCTAATCCTGCTGTTATCGATGTAGATTTAGATGTAACAGAAAATGGTGGGGAGATGAGAGAGTTTTTTGAAGGAAGAAGTGGAGGGCATATTTATGCACATTCACATTATTTTAATCAAGGCAATGTTATATATCATCCAAGAGCCACAGCTAGAATCTTAAGAAGTCGTGTGAAGAATCCATTAAGTATGGGTGTTGCTTTGGAAAGAGGATTTAGAAATAGGCTATTCTGGTATAGGGTAGAACGAGATTTTCTTGACGAATTAACAAACTAGATAACGATATGTTTATATTCTTAATTTATTAAATATCAATATGCCCAAAGACATTCCTCTAAGTGAAATAACTCTAAGAAGATATGAAAAGCCATACGACTCAACACAAAGAGAGTTGATAAAAAAAGTCTGCCTTTCTTTAGGATTATTGCAACCAGGAGACTCTAGAGATATAATCGTAGACATAATGCTCGTTCTCGAAGAATCTAGAAAAAATAAAGCCTGGCTTTCTTCATTCGAGATAAGAGATAAAGTTGAACAGCTAAGAAAAGACAATTCCCTAGAAAGCAAAGGCTTAGCAGAAAGCAACATAAGAAGGCAACTAAAAAGACTTAGAGATTCCATGTTGGCAGACAAACAGGAAAATAAATACAGAATTTCAGAATTCGCCCCCATAAAAGAGCTTTTTGAAAATAAAATAGAAAAATTCCTCGTCCCTCAAACAATTGAAAGAATAAAAGAATACCTGGATAAGTTGGAAAACTAACACAAAATCCAAAGGCTTAAATACCTATTTTTAACGAGATTTCTATGAACAATCAACCCGTTACAATGGACTTGCACATCCATTGCCCAGATAACCGAGTGCAAACATTGATAGCTCTTGCTCAGAAAAGAGGACTAAATACTCTAGGATTAGTAGATTATGCTTCCGCTAAACAATTTGATAGGCTAGCCAGAAATACTGATCAAAAAGGACATTCAATTTTTTCAGATGACTGGAGTATAGAATCTCCTTCACCAGAATTATTGAAAGTTTCCTCTGAATCCGGGGACATTTATCTTCCAAGAAGTCAAGAAGTAAGAGCAAAGTTTACTCATGCAGATGGAAGAACAACTCTAGGAGATATACTTGCAATAGGAATAGAAAAATCAATTACTCCTGAAAGAGATTTATTTAGCACCGCAGAAGAGATCTTTGGGCAGGGAGGAATTGTTGGATTTGCTCATCCCTGCGCACCAATGTTCTATGGATTTGGCGAGGAAATATTCAAGAGATTTTTGGATAAATTTGATCAAAGATCATTTCCAGTATTTCTTGAAAAAAATGCGCAGGTTCCAGAAAGATGGTTCAATTATAATGAAAAAGCAGCCGAATTGTCTAGAAAAACTGGAGCTTCATTGGTTGGAAATTCAGACAGCCATGGAAGTTATCTTATGGAGCACAGAAGAGTAGGGAGAAGTTATTATTCAGTTGCAGAGGAGATAGTTCCAAATCCACAGTTAGTTCCCAACCTGAGAAGAGCTCTGCTTTCAAGTCCACCTGCACACTTTGAAATAATGGGAACATATAATTCTCTATTTAGAAATGCTGCCTGGAATATCCATTCTACCCTTAAAAATCCAATTGGTAAACTGACTGGAACATCAAAGGGATTAATTCAAGGCAAAAAGTAATCTTCTTAAAACTTCAACTCTTTAGAGTTGAATGAGTTAAAGATTTGATAGTCAAATCTTTAAACCTCAATTTCCTCGTTAATATATGAATTCACAGACGCATTTCTTGTTCCCATTTTTCCTATGTCTAGTTTTATACAAAATGCAATTTGTTAGTCTCAAACTGGCATTTATTGCAGGTTTTGTCGGTGTTCTAATTGACCTTGACCATTACATTGAACATATTAAGCACGCAAAAAAGAATAAATTCTCAATAAAAGATACCTGGAACAATTCAGAGCACTTTCACAAATTCCCTCAAAGAAGTTCAATCCATCACGAAACTGGAGCAACAATAATAACCTTACTTTTAATTCTCACAGCCCTGATAGATTACAAAATTGCATTAATTTTAGCAATCGCCTACTACTCCCATCTATATTTAGATTATCTCTGGGTTGAAAAGCCACATTTCATGAGAATGAAATTCGGCAAATTATATTTCAGAGAAACTCATTTTGAATTTGTTTTAGATATTATTTTAATACTTGCAATCTTAATTATATTTGTTATGCCCTAAAAATTAGCAAAGCAAATCTTTAAAAACCATTAAATTATATACAATTGTCTACTTCTTAGATATTAAGGGGTAGTGGAACTTAAACAA
>Ga0247842_10007811_pt1 | contig 11434 bp, 7 predicted proteins | sample LaCruzMarch2015__3_FD_192411 | JGI IMG/M metagenome (GOLD analysis project Ga0247842, IMG submission 192411) | Freshwater microbial communities from meromictic Lake La Cruz, Castile-La Mancha, Spain - LaCruzMarch2015_19m | ecosystem: Environmental > Aquatic > Freshwater > Lake | place: Spain...
GAAGTAGAAGGCCGCCGACGCCTTCTTGCGGGGGGCGGGATCGCCGTGGTTCTGCCAGTTGTAGGTCTGGAAATAGCTATCCCCCTTCGTCGTAATCAGGGCAGACGAGTTGACCATGTCCTGGACGAAGAGATTGCCGTCGCTGTCTTTGACGTTCCAGAGGTCTTCCCCGTCGCGCTTGCCGTCCTTGGAGATGATATACCTCCCGTGGTGCAACGGGTCTTTCCCGCCGATAACGGCGACATACCCCGTCACGCCGACCTTGGTGTTCAGGATCGCATTACGCAGGGAGTCAACGGCATTGAGTTTCTCACCGACAAAAAGCATCCCAATAATCTTCCCCCTGACATCCTTGAGCGGTTCGTAAGCCGTCAGGTACCAGGTGTTGATCACATAGGCCAGTCCCCGGTAGGGCTCTCCCTTGATGATGGCGGCGATGACCCCGTTGGAACTCCCGTCGGCGTTGAGGGCCGGGATGAAGGTCCCGATGGCCCTCTTCTTGTCGAGACCTTCCACGTTGGTGGCCACACGCAGCATATCCCCGGCCTCATTCATCCGCTGGAAGATCGTGCAGGCCCCACCCACGAGCTGCTTGACGTCGTCGACAATCGGGGTCGGGGAATTGGGCTCGCGATTCTTGCCGAGCCAGGTCCCGCCGACCATGAACTGGGGCAAGGAGACGGCCTGACTCTGCTGGGTGAACTGGTTGACGGCATCCCAGGTGGTCGATTCCTGTCCGAATCCCACGGTTTTGTGCTGCTTGAGGAGCTCCTTGGCCACCTTCAGGTCGCTGTTGACCTTCTGCTGGATCAGGTCGTTCGCCGTCTCACAGAGGCCATAGACATCCTTGGCAATTTGGTAAAGGTTCGTCATGGCCACGGTTTGGAGTTCCCTGGTGGCGACCTCGGATACGGCAGTCTGAAACCGGTTGACCAGCAGAAAAATCGTCAGTACGGGCACAACGGCCCCGAGAGCGGCCAGTGCGCCGATCTTCCGCTTCAGCGTCAGTTTTACTTTCAACATTTTCCCTCCTTCAGGCAGCCGGCCCGGACCCGGCCAGGGGTCTGCGGGTCAAGACAGAAAACGGGAGAAACCAGATTGTTCAGGAACTTTTTTCACGATCTTGGAAGTATAGAAGAGGCCATCCGGTCTGTCAACATAATTTGCCTGCAACAGGGGTATTTTGCATCGAAAGGCAGGGGCTGGCGATGCGGTTGGGAAGGTGAGGTGGAGCTGTGATCGACATTCATTCCCGATAGAAATGATGTAGGCCAATCAAAATCACTGGAAGTATGCTTCAACCGGATAAACCGGAAAGGAGAAATCTTTGTCGCCGGATGTCCCATAAATTTCCGACAAGACGTCCGCCGATCGCCTTTGACTTTTCAGAACATGTCCGGTATGATCCCTCCGTATTTATACGATGACCGCGATCTCCTTATTCTTTTCGGGAAATAGATTGCGCGGTAAATCGGGAGGGAATCATGACCAAAGAGAATTCTTGGAAACCCGGAGACGATTTAAAGCGCAGCGAAACCGGGGAGCGGACGCAAAATGGCGGACGACGATCCCGCAAAACACCGGGATGGGGATGGCTTCGAAGCCCCTGTTTCCCCTTCGCGGTTTTGCTCCTTGCGGTCCTTCTCTCCTCTCCAATTCATGCGCGCGAGGACAGCGCCCGTCTCGTTTTTCAGAAAACGGCCGGCAGCGGCAAGAGCCGGGTCCATGTGGTGAAACAGGGAGAGTGGATCGCCGCCATTCTCCGGAGCCAGTTCGGGGACGAACCGGTCCCATACACCCTGATTCGCCGGATGAACCCGGGGATCAGGAATCTGAACCGGATACACCCCGGCCAGAGGATCGTTCTTCCGGTCCCGGACATTTCAGAACCTTCCGAATCGATCTCCGACATCGGCAGGGAAAACTCCTCCCCGCCGGTTATTTACCGAATCCTGGAGGGGGACTCCATCAGCCGGATCATCCTGTCCGAAATGAACGTGAACCCCGCGGAAGCCCTCCCGGCCTATCGTCTCATTCGCAAGCTGAATCCGGAGATCGAGAATCTGATCGAGCTTCAGGTCGGCCAGACCCTTCGACTACCAGCGATTCCAACCCATCCGGCCGTCCCGTCGGCGGACCCTCCGAAGACCGCCATGCGTCCGGCGGAAACGTCCGGCACAGAACCAGCGGCGAAGATGCCGCCGGTTCTGAAAGACATGATGGGTATCATCCGGCCGGTCATCAACCGAATGCGGGGGGCGGTGACCGCCACGGGAAGTTACTTCATCCCCCTGCAGGAAACGACCCAACTCACCATCGACTGCTCCCTGATCCCGGTCGTCGAATTGGATGATGGAACAACGGTTCTCCTCGATTACGGGAATCGCCTGTCGGAGAATCTGAAAGGACTGATCCGTCAATCCTGGAAGAACTACGCCTTTCTGACGGCGGAAGAGCTTCTCGACGAACTCGGGGGCTTGCAGGGCATCATCCGCCATTCCCAAAATTACCGGATGATTCGGGCCGACAAACCCCTGACATTAACCGTGAAGCCTGAAATCCTCGTCTACCCCGATTGGATCATCACCGGCAAGGAGACGGCAGGCGGCGTAACCTACCGCCAAGGGCTCTTCCTGCTCGATCGGGGCGAACGACCCCTCCCCGCAGAGGCAAGGGCCTTCCTCGAAAAAAGCGGTGTCGCCGTGACGGAGATCGCCGAAGGGAGCGCTCTCTCTGTCCTGGAAACGCCGCCGGCGCTGCGACCGGCCATTGCCGATTTGCAAAGTTTGAAGGGCATCGCCTTCGCGGAACAGCTTCTCACGACCCTGGGCGAAACGCCGGTCCGGAACGCCGAGGTAACCGTCTTCGATCAGGATCGCAACGGATTCAACCTCTCCGTCACGGCCGATCTGCTCATCCGGAAGGGAGAGAAGCAGTTCATCCTGCTTACGAAGAGGCTACCCGAACAGTTCCTTCACATCCTCAGGGAGGCGGGTACGGAGGTGATCCTGATCGGAGAAAAGGATCAGGGCAGATCCTTCGTCGAAGGCGTGCTTCATGGGCTGGAGATCCCGGTCTCCTTCGGTTATTTCTCCTTTCGGATTCCCGAAGAGGGCAAACGCCCGCGGCTTACGGGCTCTTTTTCCACCCTTCGGGCGATGAAAGAGGGGGAACCGATTTATCTGCTCGATTTCGATATGCCTCCCGCTGTCCTGCCTTTTTTCAACGGCCTGCGGGGAGGACGTGTCGTCCGATACTGACAAGGGATTGGTGTTGATAACAAAAGCTATTGCACTTTTTTCAGGAGGTCTGGACAGCATCCTGGCCTTCAAGGTCATCGCGGAACAGGGGATCGATGTTTTGGGGATCACCTTTGAGACCCCCTTTTTCGGCGCTGCAAAGGCGCGCGAGACCGCCAAGAGGATCGGCCTGCCGCTCGTTGTTCTCGACATCACGACAGAACACCTTCAGATGCTCCGCTCGCCCCGTTACGGCTACGGAAGGAACATGAACCCCTGCATCGACTGCCACACGCTGATGTTGAAAGTGGCCGGGCGGCGCATGGAGGAAGAGGGCGTCGATTTCGTCTTCACCGGGGAGGTTCTGGGTGAGCGCCCCATGTCCCAGGGGAAACAATCCCTCTACGTCGTGGCCAAAAATGCGGGTTATCCGGACCGCATCCTCCGTCCTCTCAGTGCACAGCTTCTCCCGGAGACGGAACCGGAACGGTCGGGCAAGGTGGATCGCAGCCGACTCTGCGATATCCAGGGAAGAGGCCGGAAACGGCAGATGGAGATGGCCGTGCATTACGGCATCACCTCCTACCCTCCGCCCGCCGGCGGCTGCCTTCTCACCGATCCGATTTTCGCACGGCGTCTCCGCGACCTCTTCAACCGGCATCCCGACCACCGGATCCGGGACATCGAACTCCTGAAGGTAGGGAGACATTTCCGACTCACCGACACGACAAAGGCCGTGGTCGGACGAAACGCCAATGACAACGGAACAATCGAGAGGCTGGCCGAGGCTTGCGATGCGCTCATCCGGGTCGATCAATTCCCGGGACCGACCGTCCTGGTTCCCCGAGGCGGCGATGAAGAGACACGGCGTCAGGCGGCCGGGCTTTGCGCCCGCTACAGCGACGCCCCCCGGAACCGCGAGGCGGCCGTCCATTGTCTCCGGGACGGGATCATGACGCCGCTCACAGTCCTGGCCGTAACACCGGAAGAGGCGGAACGCCTGCTCATCTAATTGATTTTCATACAGTAATTCTAAAGGTGCTGCGGCCGGAGAAGATCCCCGACGGTCTTGACCGGATTGAAGGTCGCGAGGGGCACCTCGATGAAGACGGTGTTCCAGAAGGCCATTGACCCGTTCCAGAGGCCTGGCCTCTCCAGCGCGAGAAGCTCCCTCCCCTTCTCCGACTTTCGTGTGATCGCCGCCGTTGCCGGATCGACGAACGCCGGGAGATCGAATTTCCGCCCGCGGAAGTCCCGGACGCCGCAGACGATATCGACGGGGTTGAAGTGTGTGGCGGATGACCAGACGGCGCGCTGTTTTGGATCGCCCCGGTCGATCTGCGACTCCTCGATGATCTGAAGGGAGGCCCCTCTCTTTCCGTCCGGATCATCGACCCAGAAAGGACCACCGCCCGGCTCTCCCTCATTTTTCACCATCCCGCAGACCCTGAGCGGCCGGTTCAGCCACCCGAAAAGAAACGACCGCCGCTCGGATAGGGGGAGTTTCAGGAAACCGGGCGGGATGCCGATGTTCACCTCAATTTGCGCGAAATCGCACATCCTCTCTAATTCTTTTCCCGTACCGTTCCCCTCCGCAAGAAGTCGAACACAGACAAAGATCTCCTCTTGAAGCCGGATCAGATAGCCGGCCAGGAGCTTCTTCCAGAGGACCGTCTCCGTCTTGAGGCGATCAGGCACGTTATTGTCGATGTTCTTGAGGAAGATAACATCCTCATCGAGGAGATTCAGGTTCCGGAGGAGCGAGCCGTGGCCCCCGGGGCGGAAAATCAGTTCCCCCTTCTCGGTTCGAAAGGGGCGGTTTTCCGGATCGACGGCGATGGTGTCCGTTGCCGGATCTTGGGTGGAGATGCCAACCTCGAATACCGTATCCAGACGGGATTCGTAATCACGGATCACCCGCGACAGAAGCGCCCGGATGGCGGCCTCGTGTTCGCGGGAAACGGTAAAATGGAGGCGGGAGACGTTTCCGGCATCCCGGGCGTAGAGGGCCGCCTCGACAAGGTGCTCTTCGAGGGGGGTCCGGCTCCCTTCCGGATAGGCGTGGAATTTCAAAAGTGCCTTGGAAAGAAGGCCGTAATTTAGACCTTCCTCCATTAGGATGAAACGCAGGACGGCCGCCTCCCCCCGATTCGCAAGCAGGGCGTCGATATCCCGCCCCTTTGCGGCGATAACCGCCCGCAGATCGGAGAAGAAAGCATATTTCTTCAAATCCGCCGCAAAAACGGCCCTTTCAACCTCGTCAGTGAAACCGCCCGCGTCGAGGCAGCGGTACCACTCCCGGAACATCCGGCTCGCCGCCCCGGACGCGGGGACGAATTTCATGAGCCGGCGCGTCCGGCGGGCCTCTTCATAGCCCGCCAGGAGGTTCTGCCGCTCCGTCTCAGGAATTACGACGATCCCGTCCCCTGCCCGACCAGGCCGGTTCAGACGGACCGGCGGGACGCCACGCCGGAAGACCGCGAGCTGCCTCTCGACCTCCCCGGCCGTCAACCCCTGCGCGGCGATGCTTTGCCGGTCCTCCTCGGACCACACGCCCCCGGCCGTGTTCCCCGTCATTTCTTTCTCTCCTTCTTCTTTTTTCGGATCTTTTCGGACAGGAGCGCCTTCCGGTCCCGCAACACGCGGGCGATATCCTTCTGCCGTCTTGACCCCTGCTGTTTCGCCATCGGCTCCTCACACGGTTTTCATCGACCGGACGAGATGGAGGCCGTAGCCGTAACTCCCCCGGAGCAGAGAATCGGCATAGGAAGAGACATCCGCCTTCATCCGGATCAGGCCGGTATAAAGACCTTCATTCCGGACCTCACCGACGAAGATCAGCCCCTGAAGGACGCCCTGGTCGAGGACGATCTTGTGGCAGCTGTCCCCGGTTTCGCTCCGCCGGACATCGGGTCTCTCCTCGCGGCCGCGGCCGGCCGTCAGGATCGAGAGCCCGAAGACCCGGTTGAAGATGCCGACAAACGTGATCGACATCCCAAGTTCATGGTTCGATACCTTATCGCCTGTTTCTCCTGAAAAAAATCCGGGAGGTCGAATAAACAAACGACCGCCCGGCATTGAAATCTGGATTGTTTTTCCTTGGAAGGTAAGTAAACGCGCCTCATATCTCGCTCCCTGGTCGAAGGGTGTCGGATAATGGAACTTGGATTCAGTTTGCGTCGTACATGAGGTCTTGTCAAGGGTTTTTCCCAGGTTTTCCCAGGGTTTTTCCCAGGGTTTTTCCCGAGAAAAAGAAAGTGGCTTAGTTCGTTCAGTGCGCCTTCTGCATACTCCACGCTTGTGCCGCTACCGCCCACGATGATAAAAAACCTGTCCCTCCGATCCTTGCGTACTTCTCTCTCGTTCACAAGTCAATGGTTTTCGATTTGGAATTGAGGTGATGATTACCAGTTATAAACGGCAATTCACGCGGGCAAAGCCGTTGTGCAGGTCGGCGCAATCGAGATAGCGATAGATTATCTGCTCGACATAGGGCTGCCAGAAGTCTTAATGTCTGGAGAAATGGAAGTTTTCCTCATCGTCAATGAGCAGAATCTTTTTCTTTTGCGATTTGCTTGCTTCTTCCATCATCTCCTCCCGCCTTAAACCCTTTTTATGCCTGCTTTATGACATGATCAGATTTTGGATAACATGTCGGCAGCTCTCCCCGCAGCGGTTTTCACTTTCGGATTATAGGATTTGAAACCGAATATACCGCTTTGCTTGCTGACCTCCGTCAGAAACGGCAGTGCTTCCCTGTCTCCAATGCTTCCAAGGGCAAGACAGATCTTTTCCTGCAGATCCACTTTCATTTCTTCTGATAAATTCAGTTTGGATTTAAACAGTTCAACGAGGGGCTTCACGGCATCCCGGTGCTTCAGAGAACCCAATGTGGTCACCACACTGACTTTGAGCTGATCATCACACCCTGAAAGGGCGTTTAAGAAAATTTCGCCCTTGAACGCTCCCCCGATGTTGTTGATACTTCTGAATGCCTCTCTCTGAACCCGGAGATCATCGTACACCATCAGCGGCGCCAGAATTTTCGCATGTCCTTCACTGCCGACTCTTCCCAACAGCCGCACCAGATTTCTCAGGTAGTACCAGGGAGCACTTTCTTCGATCCTTTCGATGACGGCCGGTGCGGCTGCAGGCCCGATTTGCGGTATCAGGTTTAAAATCAGACCGCGCTCCGAACTGGCGTCGCCTTCCTGTAGTAAATCCAGAAGGCGGTTTATCGAGTATTGTGCCGTCATGACCAGGTTACGTCCCGCTTCATTTCGTTGGCCTTTTTTATCAAATCGAAATTCTTCCAGAAGAATTTCCTGGATGTCGGCGGTCGCTATTTCCTTTAATGTGTCAGATGCTATGGAATGAATCTGGTCATCTTTATCAATCTGATGTGACGCTATGAAACGAAAAGTTTCTAATATGGGAAGGCTGTCTGCAAACTGCTGCTTTCGAATCCGGCTTTGTGTCAGATCTTTTAGTTGCATACAGATTGTTCTGAGAGCGCTTGTCGGTATGGTTTCAGATTTTATCCATGTAAGCAACGGGTCCTGATGCCGGGTCATTATATCTGTTCGCCGTTCCTGGGAGAGATTATCGAGGATATCGACCAGATACTCAGATGCAGCGACCCGAACGTCTGAATGATCGCTTTGAAGCTTGCCGGTTAATCGATCGATGATCGTTTCCGCTATTTCGGTTTCCCCTTCCGAGTAGAGCGTATCTACCATTTCGTGCAAAGATTTCGCAGTGCTTTCGTCAGGGATGCCCCCCTTAAGGTTGTTTAAAAAATCATGAACTTTTTCCTTGATTTCCAAGATATTATTTCTTTTTTCTTCTTTTTTGCGGGCCTGCTTTTCCTGGATCTGATGCAGGAGTTCCACGCCTTTTTCTGTATCCATCAGGTGCTGATAGGCTTGCTGTGCAAATTCGATTCCCTCGCTGTCAAAACCTTTTCCCCCCATGCTCTCGCCATCGAACGCTTGATGGAGCTTGACGGCAACATCCTCAAATTTCTCATGTTCGATGCGTTCGATAACGTGGTCGAAAAGACGGTTTTCGAGAAGGCCTTCCCTATTTTGTGTCATCATCATGGCAATGAAATCAGCATCCATATCGGAAATTGATTTGGCGGCAAGTGTAGATAATCCTTCCTTTTCCTCATGATCCGAGATCTTATCAAGAGCGCGCAACATCTGAAGCATGCTTTCTGATAATTTTTTATTGGACTCTGTTCCATCCCTGTCAACGAGATGGTGCATGGCTGATTGAAATATCCGGGAGACCCACTCGTGGTCCTTCGCCATTTCCTTCACTTTGCCCGGATCCAAGGCCGCGTCGGGATCTTCAGTCGTAATATATTTAATAATATCCTCATCCGTTATATCAAGACCTGCCACGATTTCACGGTCTTTGCCCATTTCGACATAAATCGTCTGATTAATCTGGATATGGGGCATCTCTCCTTCCGAAACGAGTTGCTCCAGTCCTTTTTCCTTTATTACGCCGTCCGGCTTTTTCCCCATGATCTCCAGAAATAATGAAAGTTCGCGTTTATCCAGATTTTTATTGAAACCGATGCTCTTGATTCCCCAATTGATCATCAGCACGAGCAAAATGGCAACCTGAGGCTTCTCCCGATTTTTCTGACTCAACGGTTCACCGGATATGAGAAGACTCCTTTCCGACTCGGCGAGCAGCAGAGCGTCCTCTTCTTCAAAAATAGTCTGCAGCATGTCATAAAGTCTATCGATGGTCTTCACGATCATAGCGTTAGTTGGTGGATACATACGCAAATTGATAATCGCCGTATTCATAATAACGACAGCTTCAATTGCTTTTTCCTGTAATCCCGGGCCAGCCATGTTTTACCTCATGAAATGAACCCTGATATCCTATTTTTTAGATTCAAGCGCCCCGTTTATTTTTGCCATGATTTCTTCCGGGGTAACAGGTTCGGCCCGGATTTATAAGGCATTGCTTTTTCACATTGTGAGTATATGAAGAAGGATCTTGTGTGTCAATTGAATACTGGGTCATTGTTTCGAAAGATGCGTGTCCCAAAGCCGGTAAAATATTCCCCCCGGAACAGCCGGACGCGGGGTTATGATCCAGGAAAGTGTGATCGCAGTTCTTCCAGAATCCGGACTTGAATGTCGGGCTCCGGTATTCCGGCAGGAATCCCCGCGATTGAGGGAATCGCTTGCCCCATTCGGTCGAGAAGGCCCTTCAGACCCTCAAACATGGGGACGGGAGGAAATATGGAGCGGCTGAGATGGTGAACCAGCCTCAGGGTCTTCAGGCCGTCAAACCAGACATGAAACTGTCTTCGGAGATGGACAGGGTCGGGACAGTTCCGCCTGATGCCTTGCCAATCCTTCGCAAAGCGGCTGAGATCGAGATACTCCTTCAGGAGAGGATGAATATTTCGGGCCTCGACCCGAATCGCTTCTGAACCCCTGTCCGGATCGGCCTCCATCCCGGACAGCCATTCCCGGAGGATCGCGAAAATACGGGGATCATAGAGGCGGTATTCATCCATCCCATCGTTCATGAACCGCAGCATCCGCTGCCCGGTTCCGAAGGGCACCCTTTCCGAGGGCCGCGGCGAGGGGAAAACGGTCGTCGTTTCGATCACGCCGATGCTTCCGATCTTGGCAAGCTTGTTGAGGAAATGAAAATCCTCCGCCGCCGGCCGCCGGTTCATCCCCCGGACATCCACATACGCCTGCGCCGTACAGGCCATTGTCGAGCCGATGGCATGAAAGGCGTAGGGAGAACTCGCAAACGAAAGGCCCATCACATAGGCCCGCAGAAAGATCTCATAGCAGCAGATTGCCGCCATCAGCCTTGGATCGGCGGGTTTCTGATGGGCATAGCCCGCGACGGCCGCCGGATCGTCCGTCATCGAAAAATGGGTGCAAACCGCGGCAAGGTAGTTCTCCTCGACCAGCGTATCCGCATCGAGGCAGGAAATCACCCCTCCGCCGGGTCCCCGGCCGTCGAGGAGAGTCAGGGCGGCATCCATGCCGATCTTCCTCGCCGTCCCCACCCCGCCGTCCCGTTCCGGGATCTCCAGACCCGGCGAAGAGGCGTCGATCCATCCGAGACGAAGCTCGCTGCCGGCGATTTGTCTGAGATCATCGCGCATCTCCGCAGGCTGCGAGTGCAAACGGGCGTTTCCGTGAAGGAGATCCTCTAAAAGCGTCAGCGTGTTCTGATTATCGCGGATCTCTTCCGGGGCGGCAAGGGGAGGCCGGTGGTTGTTCACCACGCAGAGGACAAGGGTCTTGGCAAGCTCGTCCGACGGATTTCCTGCTATGCCGGCAAGGGTGCGGAAGAGAGATGAACTCTCCGCCAGTGCCGGGATGACGACGACCCTTTCCACCCCCTCGGTCGAAACCGTCCGGAGGGGACGATCCATGGGAACCCCGCAACATTGAAGATATTTTATAATTTTTGACGAACGATTCATTCCGTGACGAACTCAAAAAAATCAAAAAACCTTTAATCTGGGACGGCTTCGTAAAAAGCTCCGCAGGCAAGGCGCGCTAACCCTAAGGAGTGAGATGTTTTAGCATACGCTGCAACGACGAAGGGTGAAGCGCAACGCAGCATCCGGACTTCTTACGTAGCCGTCATTCCGTCAGACCCGCAATCAGGCCGATTGCGGCGTCTTCATCTGCACCTTCGATCCAGCGGATCCGGACGCCGTTTTTTTCCATCCTCCGGAACCAGGTTTCCTGCCGCTTGGCAAACTGGTGTATGCGGGTGTTCAATGTCTGAAACATCTCCTCCCGCGTTATTTTCTCCTGCAGGTAAAGGCTGATATAACGATATTCCAGACCGAAGGATTCGAGCCTCTCCCATGCGATCCCCCGGTCGTGAAGGCGTCGGACCTCATCGATCATCCCGGCCTCCAGACGGCTCTGGAGACGAAGGGTGATCTTCCGGCGCAGATCGTTCCGGTCACAGCGGATCCCGATGACCAGCGGCGAAACCTTTACGGGAGGCTCTGCGGCATGGGGATGTTCCCGGGAAAATTCGGCGATCTCCATCGCTCGGATGAGCCTTTTCCGCTCCAAGAGGTCTGTGGTATTGTGAACATCCGGACAGAGCGAACGGAAACGGCGGCGGAGGGATTCCATTCCCTCCCCGGCGAGTTTTTCGCGAAGTCTTTGATTTTC
>Ga0247842_10007812_pt1 | contig 11433 bp, 11 predicted proteins | sample LaCruzMarch2015__3_FD_192411 | JGI IMG/M metagenome (GOLD analysis project Ga0247842, IMG submission 192411) | Freshwater microbial communities from meromictic Lake La Cruz, Castile-La Mancha, Spain - LaCruzMarch2015_19m | ecosystem: Environmental > Aquatic > Freshwater > Lake | place: Spain...
CCAATCAAGCTCTTCGAGGCTTTGTAGGTCGTTATAGTATTCCGTCATCGCTTCTACAGCATGTCCATCAGTAAAACACCAAGTACACCCAGCATCAACAATTTTTTGGGTTGATGAAACAAGGTAAATAATTTCTCTTTGTGTTCCATGATAATCTGTTACACTCCCTTTCGCAATTGCTATTATCATTGGTGGACGAGGTCCGAGAAAGAAAGGTACATAATCATTGAGAGTCCCATTAGGAGAAATTGGAACTGGATGAAGAGAACGCCGATATTTTAATGAGGTATAACCGATGTTTGTAGGAGTGGCACGAAGACGTGAAAGGTCATTACTTGATAACATACAGTCAGAATGGATAATTTTCGATAAGTTCGAGTAATGAGTGATATGATGTATTTTCTTGTTATGGGATGGATCAATCGGCATTCAAATTCTCAATCCTTTAATTCCAATCTCAATCGATTGAATGATATTACGAATTCGAGTAATAAATTGTTTTGTCGAATGTTCTTATTTCTGTCCAAACCCTCGGGGAAGTTAGAGTTTCAAGGGCACGCTCCGATGAATAGTAAATCCCTTGAATTTTTCCCCTCTCGTATATTATACCGGGCACACCGACCCCCACAATCACCCTCACCCCGCTCCATCAGCATCTCGTACATCGACCGCATCCCAATCTTGTTCGGAACAAACACAATGAACCCCTCTCTTCCACGAGTTAACAAAACCCGATAACTATTCACCCGCAACTGATGTGGATCGTTAGATTTAGACCTACGAGCCGGCGGACTCTTCCACACCCCATCCCACACAAAATCATTCCCCCAACACACAATCGGGAAATCCAACTCCACCCCCGGTAGGTGAACTCCGTTACAACCTCACCGGGCGACCATGGTGAGTGTAACATCTATTACCCACTCATCCCCTTCCCCGCATTCTTCATGAACCACGCCGGAATATCAGCATCCAACCTCCAAACAATACTCATCGGCTTACTCCCTTCATGACTCACATAACGCGCGGTACCTAAACACACGTACGGCTGTGAAACATTGTTGATATTATTGAACGCCCGGACAAATAACAGAACTTTCGACGTGGGATTCATATACCGCTGCCCAGTTGGAGACGACGCCGAAGTTGTGCTCTGCGATTGCCAATGAAAGAGCGTCTCGCTGATCGCGTAATCGTTGAACATGGTTGATGGCGAGAAATGCTTCTCGGATTTATTGAGCGTGATAAAGAACACATCCAGCATCTTCTCACGGAGAAACAGGACACCTTCGCGTTTGCCCGCAACGTTGGTGGCTGTTCTGGGAACCGGGTATTCCGGAGGTACCCTGGAGGTACCCTGGAATTTTCAATAGCATTTAAGTTCTCCGTATCGCAAACTAACAAGTAGGAGTAGTGTTACTGAGAAAATGACTTCTGATAAGAAACTCATCGTCTTAGTCGCTTCAACAGTTTATCATTATGATGAGTTGCTAGACCGGATTTTCGGTCTCCTCACCCAATCATTAACAACGAATGTGTCCCGATTCCGCAGATCAACCTGACTTCGACCCCGAAGATATCACCTACTTCTTCGATAACTGGTGCTCCCTCATTTGGTCCCCGTGGATCCCCTTCACCGCAGACAAACACGAATTCCGGGAAATCCCCAAAGAGCCCGGGCTCTACCGCATCCGACCGGTCGGCAAATATTTCCTCATGTACATTGGTGAAACCCGGAGAACCGCACACGAATAACCAAAACGAACGACCCACCCTCATACGCACAGCCCCGATGCCGTAAACCGATCTGCACACAACCGCCCCCTCGCTCTGGATATGGCAGGATGCAAAAAGGATTTCACTTACGAATGCTCCGCAGCCCCTCCGCCGGTACCTCAACGAACGGGAGGCGGGGGATGGAGAGTTTTCTCCTGTACCGGTACCGGCAGGAATACGGGGCATCAACGCTTGCGCAACTTCGGGCGGTTCCCTTCGCGATACCGCAAATCCCAACGCCGGGTCTGTAAAAAAGTTACAGTTCAGCTGCAACTCGTGGGGGTGCAGCATCAAAAGAAACGGTAACCGCCGGCAGTTTCCGGTTGTGGAGATAGGTAACGATCTCATCCCCGAGGGTGAAGAGAGCATCCTGGTGGGCATTTTTATCTTTATGAATATGGAAGGGAGAGATATCAAGGGAATTGTACCCCCCCGTGCGGATTTCATCATTGGTGATGCCTTCAAAATACATCGCGATATGGAACATCAACATGTGGAGATGCAGTAACTCTGCCTTTTGCACACTATCACCTTCTCTCATGAGATCCTAAAGAATTTTGGATATCCTGGGAACCGGGCACAGGTTGCCGCAATTGTTGATGCTGTACGACGCGAGGATAGCCTCATCGTCAAGGCTCTTCTCTCCGATCCCAATCCTGCTCAACTTGTCACGGATAATTTTTATCTTTTTTTCGGTACTTTGCATCATGACGATGCGTACTTGGCGTGTGATATGATAAAGTGATGTATTAATTTTACTGGATAATATTGTGATAAGGCTCACCTCCACAAGAGGAGAGAATCCGGTAATAATCCTAAAACGCAGATGAACGCGTACGTGTTCGCACCCAAAAACAAAAAAAACGTGAAGCGTTGTTCATAGGAACCGCCGGTCAGATTTCGCCACAGCAACCGCATCCTTATTACCATCCAGCCACCCCGACTTCTCACCAGGATAACTGTCAAAGACCGGCGTATAGGGTTTGATGTCAAAGAGCGGCGTCCCGTCAAGGATATCGGCATCCTCAATAATCAGTTCGCAGCCGTTCACTGCAACGAGCCGCACAATCGAGAGACCAATTGCATTCGGTCGTCGTGGAGCACGGGTGGAAAAGACACCGTGTGAAACCGTATCCAGAAATGGGATCACTTCAAGGCTGTATCCATGTGAGTGGTGAAAAGGATAGAGAAGAATGATCCGGGAGAACCCGTTCAGGTCACGAAGTCCTGCAAGGAATTTTTCATGAATGACGATTCTTCCCCGCACTCCCATTGCTCCCGCAGGCTGGATCGGCATACCGGCGAGTTCGGTGAACGGGGAGTGGATGGTCCCGATAGGGACATAGGTAAATGAGGTTTCGGCTGGTGGATTCATTGATGTATCACCGTGTGATAACCATGTTAAAGACACGTATAGCGTTAGCGTGCTCTTCCTAATCAGGTATTTCCCCGGTGTCACTTCTCACGGATTTTTCGGTGAATGCCAACCGTTCATAGACAATATTTCTTAATGCGGTCGTATCCAATGTTAATCAGGAATATTATGGTCGCCCTTTCAATTGATGCCCTCTTCGATGCAGCGATCCGGATCCAGGTACTGGAACGGTCGATGACCCTCACGTTTACTGCACATTGCGTAAGTATAAAATTTCCAACCACCCGGAGACTTGCGGAATTTCTTGACGTACCGCACTACTACATCCTCCCCTACTTTGCGATGATGGAACAGGAAGAACTGGTGACCCGTGCCGAGCGGGTGGGCATCCTGACGACAGCAAAAGGCAGCCGGAAGATGATCGGTCTCATCATGGCACACTACAGAGTGGAGATTGACACCATCATCGGTCAACCGATCTTTTCCGAAATCGCAAAAATCTGTGAAACCGCTTAATTGCCCCCCAACTTTTAACGCTTTTTTGCCGGGTTTTTTATCGACGGTACGTTCTGATATATCACCTGTTCACCAGTTGATTAATTACTTAAAATTAACAAATCAAAAAAAGAAACATATATCTTTCGTTTTCACCCATAGGCTACCAGGTACCAATTATGAAACGAAATGTACATTATTCGATCCTGGTTCTTGCAGTACTGCTGATCTGCGGGGCGCTGATTGCCGGATGCACGACAACAAGCACCGGTGCGACCAATGTCACGCCGTCAGTTACAACAACGGCAGCAGCCACAATGTCGGCTAACACGACCGCAGACAAACTCCTCATCGCGACCACGACGAGTCTCTACGATACGAAACTCCTCGACTATCTTGAGACCGATTACGAAAAGACGCACAACGTGAATCTGCTCATTACGTCGCAGGGCACCGGAAAGGCGATCGAGCTTGCGAAGAGCGGAAATGCCGACATCCTGCTCGTCCACTCTCCCAGCCAGGAGAAGGCATTCATGGATGCCGGATACGGGCTGAACCGCCGGAGTTTTGCCTACAACTACTTTATCATCGTCGGACCGAAGAATGACCCTGCCGGCATCAAAAACATGACACCGGAGAATGCCTTCAAGACGATCATGGCACAGGGCAAGAACAGCACGGCAAATGTCTCGTTCGTCTCCCGTGGCGATGCTTCAGGCACGCACAGCGCTGAACAGAGCATCTGGAAGAATGCGAAATATAACTATACCGTCGATGTCCGGAACTCCGGCAAATGGTACGTAGAAGCCGGCAAGGGCATGGGCGAGACCCTGCAGATGGCAAGCGAGAAGGGCGCATACACTCTTACGGATGAAGGCACATTCCTCGCGTACGCCGGTAAACTCAACCTTGTCCCGGTCGTCTCGGAAGGTTCGAGCCTGCTGAACGTCTACAGTGTCATGACGGTCTACAACGACAAACAGCCGATCGGGAAGATCCAGCAGTCAAACGAGTTCATCAACTACCTGATCTCTCCCTCCACGCTCGAAAAGATCGGGAACTTTGGCAAGGAGAAATACGGCAAGGGACTCTTTACGCCCATGAGCGCCGGTATCCCCAAAGGGATCACCGTTGACTTCACCACCCCGGCAACGGACATAAAGCCCGCGACGACAGGGAATGTCACGGCAAAATGATCGGGCACAATACACCCGGTCTTTTTTATGCTCCCTTTTTTACGCCCGTCATCCAATGCATATGATTGTACACGGAGTACCTGAATGGGCGAGATAATGGACGGGTTCTCACAGGCGATCACCCTGATCGTCACGGCGAACCCGGAACTGGTCGAGATTACCATCCGGTCGCTCTATATCTCCCTCTCCGCCACGTTCCTTGCCGCCCTCATCGCGATCCCCATCGGCGGGCTCATCCATTTCCGGGAATTTCCCGGGAAGCAAGCCCTTATCACCTGCATCCAGACGCTCTACTCCGTACCGACCGTCATCGTCGGGCTGGTCATCTTCCTGTTAATCTCGCGATCGGGACCGCTCGGATATTTCGGGCTGCTCTACACACCGTTAGGGATGATCCTCGGGCAGACCGTCCTCGTCATCCCCATCCTCCTTGGGCTTGTCGTCTCGTCCCTCGCCGGGGTTGACCGGGGCATACGGGACACGCTCATCTCGCTTGGCGCCACCGGGTTCCAGGGCGTCATCGAGATCATAAAGGAAGCCCGGTTCGCGATTCTCGGTGCCGTGATCCTCGGTTTCGGGCGGGCGATCTCAGAGGTCGGGGTTGCGATGATGATCGGGGGCAACATCCGGGGCGAGACCCGTGTACTGACGACCTCCATCGCGCTCCAGACCGGCATGGGCGAATTCGCTCAATCGATCGCGCTTGGTATCATCCTCCTCGCTATTGCTCTTGTCGTAGTGGTCGTACTGAATGTTGTCACCCGGAGGTACAGCGCATGATCCGGCTGGAAGCAATCACGAAAAAATTCGGCACTACGAGCGTGGTCAAGGGCGTCGATCTGGAGATCCATGACGGCGAGATCTTCACGCTCATCGGTCCATCCGGCAGCGGCAAGACCACCGTCCTCCGGATCCTTGACCTTCTCGATACGCCCACCACCGGCAGGTACTTCTTCGACGGTGCAGATACACAGGCACACGGTGCTGACACGCTTGCCCTCCGGCGGCGCATGGCGATGGTCTTCCAGAAACCGGCGGTGCTGAACACGACCGTTGCGGAGAATGTGGCATTCGGGTTAAAGTTCCGGGGCGTCGCATCTGCACGTATCAGGGAGCGGGTGGCTGCCGCCCTTGATCTGGTCGGGCTTGCCCACCTCTCGGACCGGCGGGCGATCACCCTCTCCGGGGGGGAGATGCAGCGGGTCGCCATTGCCCGTGCGATGGTGACCGACCCGGAGGTGCTCCTCATGGATGAACCCACCGCGAACCTTGACCCGGTCTCATCCGAAACGATCGAATGCCTCATCCGTCGGATCAACGCAGAGCAGAAGACCACGATCATTCTGACCACCCATGATATGTTGCAGGGGCAGCGCCTTGCTGACCGGATCGGCGTCATGATGGACGGGTGCCTTGTCCAGCAGGGATCGTGCCAGGATATCTTCTTCCACCCGAACGGGCAGAAGGTTGCCCGGTTCGTGGGCATCGATACGATCATGAAGGGGATTATCACCGCCAACACCAACGGGCATGCCTTCATCGACATCAATGGTATTCCGATCGAAGCGGTCACTCCCCTCCCCCCCTCATCACGGGTCGAACTGTTCCTCCGCCCGGAGGAGGTGACGGTCTCACTGCCAGTACCTTCGGGAGATATCCAGAAGAGCACCCGTAACCGTCTTCCCGGGACGATCACAAAACTGGTGTTGAACGGACCGTTCATCCGGGTGACGATCGATTGTGGCTTCTCCCTTGTCGCTCTTGTGACCCGCCGTTCCTCTGAAGACCTTCACCTTGCGGTCGGGACACGGGTGATCGCCGAGATCAAGGCAACGGCGATTCACGTCATCGCGGCAACGGCATGAGGCTGCACCGGGGCGGACATGGCATCAGGGTGCTTTTCCGGTCCGGGCGTTGAACGGTTGGCTCCCCCCGGGTCTGGCAGGATCAGAGGGGGTTAATACCTTCGGATCATACTGGATCACCAGATGCGCTGCACGATGCTTGCGAGCGGGAGCAAAGGGAACTGCACGGTGATCGAGGGGGAGAGCGGCGCGATTCTCATCGATGCCGGGTTGAGTACAAAAGAGCTGTTGTCCCGCCTTTCCCGCACGGGATGCCAGCCGGAGACGATTGACGCGGTGCTTGTCACACACGAACACGGGGATCACATCCGGGGACTGGATGTCCTCGCCCGCCGGCTCGGTATTCCGGTCTATGCCACGGAGGGGACGCTCGCCGATTTCCTGAACTGCCGCCGCACATCGGCAAAACCGATCGAGACCCATACCTGCCGGCACACCGAACCGTTTTCCATTGGCTCGTTTGACGTCGAGTCTTTCGCCACCTCGCATGACGCGGCGGATCCCTGCGGGTTTGTGATCCGTGAGAACGGCGCCCGGTTCGGGTACTGTACCGACACCGGCATCCTGACGCCGCACATGCTCTCCCTCCTCCACCGCTGCGACGGGGTTGTGCTCGAGAGCAACCACTGCCCGGAGATGCTCGCAAACGGTCCATACCCGGAATCCTTAAAACGGAGGATCCGCTCCAGCCGGGGACATCTCTCGAACGTCGCGGCATCGGAAGCACTCCGGTCGCTGGGAGCAGACGTTCCGCAGATCATCCTCGCCCATTTAAGCGAGATCAACAACACCCCGGCGCGGGCGAGAGCCGGTGCCCGTGCCGGTCTCGGGCTCTATTATGATGAACAGACCCTCATGGTGGCGACGCAGACCGGAACCTGCCCGGACTGCCCACAGCGGATGGAGTTGTGAGTTGTGGGGTACCGGAGTTAACCAGAGAATATTGTGGACAAAGATTACCTGATCCGGCTCATTCGTGAATGCAACCCGCAGATCCGGGGCGTCATTATTACTGTACCACCCCGCAACCACCATTATTGAGTGTGCTGGTATGATGTGCAATCACCGGTCATGCCTCATTCAACAGATCAAAAAATTGAGGTTATGGAAGTTAAACCCCGGATTTTGCCATATTATACGAAAGAGCCCCGATCCAGATCAGGGATGAAAACACCGCAGCCCATTCCAGACCAGGAACCGGAACGGTCGTATGAAACGCCCCGAGGATATCCTTGAACATCAAAAGAACCACAACAAATGCCAGATCGATGAACACTACCACGATGCCATAATATCCTATCCATCTCATAAACTTGGGGTGGTTAAAGAGTGCCCCCAGGTTGAGGATAACCATTGCAACAAAAAGTGCTTTGAACATCAGACCGGCAGCCAGCATGTGACGGGCGATTTGCGTTTCGGGAAATATGCCTACCATGATCAGTGCCACACCAGCGAAGATCCCAACAGCCTGTCCTGCGATAAGGAGGATCTTTTTCCATCTGGTTGGCTCATACCACCTGTACAGCCCGGCGAAGAACGGTACCAGAATAATTCCCGTAAGGATACACCCGCTGTTGAAGAAGAAGGATCCCACCGGATTGAAATTGACATTTCCCAGGTTGCTGAGCCAGTCATAGAGCGGATTATAAGGGGTTTGATAGAGGGCAACTGCAGTGAACGTGAATCCACAGTAGATAATGAAGGCAGCCATACCCGTAATGGAGCTCAAAGACCATTTCCACGTTGCTGATGTCATTATGTATGCACTTGGGATTCCGGGTATAAAAAGTATAAGTGGATCGATCTCTCGGTAAAAAACGTAAGATGTATGCTCCGGATCTGCTATCCACGGCATCCTTGTGCTCAACCTCTGGAAAAATTCCTTCGCTAATTGATACCAGATACCGGGCAGGAAAAAAGTGAATGCTCGGGATTTTACTTTAATTTTCCCATAACATGGCATTTTACCGGTACAGGAGAAGAAGAAGAACAAAACGTTAATCCCTCACGTCACCAAAATCAGAAAGCAGAAAAACCATGCTTTTCGCTGAATTCTCCCGGTGCTGTGAACAGATCGAGGGCATCTCCGGGCGCCTTGAGATGATCGATGTGATCAGTCGCGTCCTGCCCGGGCTCACTCCCGAAGAGCTCCCGGTCTTTGTCCGGTTCATCATGGGGCGGATCTTTCCGGACTGGAGTTCGCAGAAACTCGGCATCGGTCCCAACCTCCTCTACGAAGCAGTGGGATACGTCGCCGGGGTGAAAAAAGAGAACGTGATCGAGAAGATCAACCGAACCGGGGATGCAGGACGGGCGGTCGAGGAACTCCTCGCGGTCAAGTCCCAGACCACCTTCTTCCACGAGGACCTGGATCTTGTCCGGGTCTACCACGAGCTCGTCGGCATCTCCGCAAAAGAGGGGAGCAAGTCCCAGCGGGAGAAACTGCTCGCCGCCCGCCGGCTGCTTGGAAACGCCCACCCCCTCGAAGGGAGATACCTCGCCCGGATCATGCTCGAAGAGTTGCGCATCGGCGTCGGGGAAGGCAGCGTGAGGGAAGCAATAGCGAAGGCATTTTCCGTCGATTCAGCGCTCGTCGAGCACGCAATGCAGGCGTTAAACGACGCGGGAGAAGTGGCACGGCTCGCAAAAACAGGTCCGGCAGCGCTATCAGATGTCCGGATCACGCTCTTCCACCCGGTGCGGATGATGCTTGCCCAGCAGGGCACCATTGCCGGCATGGCAGGGGAACACGGTGCAGTGGCTGCGGAGTTCAAGTACGACGGCACCCGGTTCCAGTTCCACAAAAAGGGGAACTGGTGCCGGATGTATTCCCGACGATTGGAGGATGTGAGCGGGGCGTTACCGGACGTGATCGCACAGCTCCTGGGCTCGACAGATCATGATGTAATCCTTGATGGCGAAGTAATCGCAGTAAAGGGTGGAAAGCCGATGCCATTCCAGTCGGTGCTCCGGAGGTTCCGGCGCCGACATGACGTCGCCGAGGCACAGGAGGCGATCGAACTCGTGCCCAACGTCTTCGATATCCTCTACCTTGACGGGGAAACGCTCATTGACCTACCCTTCACCGGGCGGCGCGCCCGTCTCGAACAGGTCGTCGCCCAGTATGTCGCCCCGCAGGTGGTGAGCGGGGATCCCGCCGTCATCGAGAAGACCTACAACGATGCAATTAGCGCCGGGCACGAAGGGATCATGCTAAAAGTGCTCACCTCCCCCTACACGCCCGGACAGCGGGGGAAGAACTGGATCAAGATCAAACCGGAGGTGGACACCCTCGACCTCGCGGTGATCGGGGCGGAATGGGGCGAAGGCAAACGGGCGCATGTCTTCGGCTCGTTCCTGGTAGCCTGCCAGGACGATGACAGACTCGTCCCGCTCTCCCGTGTCGCCACCGGCTTCTCGGATGACCAGCTCACCGAGGTGTACGACCTGGTAAAGGACCGCGTCATCTCCACGCAGGGTAAGGAAGTGCAGTTCGAAGCGGAACTGGTGTTCGAGGTGGGGTACGCGGAGATCCAGGCAAGTCAGACTTATGAAGGAGGATTTGCCCTCCGGTTCCCGCGCTTCATGCGGATCCGGGATGACAAGGATATCACCGAGATCGAAACCCTCGACAGTATCAAGGACCGGTACCAGCGGCAGGCGAACACGGCACAGGCATACAAGGCTTAGAACAGCGTCCGCTGCGTCCGCAACTCGGGGATGAGCGTGCTCGCCGGTTGCCAGTGCGAGAACCCGAGCCGTGCGGTCGCCTGCTGTATGGCTTCGTCCAGCGACAGGCATGCGACCGGGGGTGCTGCCATCGCTCTTCGCGTCGCCTCCCGGATCACCCATGTCCCCAGCGGTGCCCAGTACTCATTCGTGACGTAGCGCACGACAATGACGCGGGCAGAGCGCCGGATACTCTTTAAGTATTCACAGACCCCAAGCCGGGCAGAATAATAGGCTCCGGAGATCGGGGAGTACCCGGTCTTTTTCATCCCTTCCCGGTCCTGGACGATCACCTCATCATCCCCTGCCCAGAGCGTATGTCTCCCCCAGACCTCGATCATCTCGTACCGCCAGTCGCCGGGCACAAGGATACAGCAGATCCGGTTCCCGAAAATCTCACCGGAGAAGACCCGGTACTCATCCAGCGGGGGAAACCGGGAGATCTCTTTTTTTAACGCGGTCGAGAGCGTGTCATCGACTGCCGTGATCGCCCAGCGGGTGGGGACGAATTTCCGCTGCCTGCCAAGCAACCCGGCGGTCATGAGTTTTGTGATCTGGTACACATCGATCTCCCCACGGGCGAGCTCGATACAAGCCTCTGTTGCCCTGACATCCACATCGGATGTGACCTTGTCCACGATCCGGTCCACCGTTGCGCTGCCGATCACATCCATCTGCCGGACCGTTCCGGTCAGTCCCACGGGTGCCACCGTCCCGTCAAAAGTCATGGCAAAACTGACCGGTCTTTCGAAATTGACATCCACATCAAGGGGGCGGGTGGAGAGGGCAATCTCCTGCAGGTTGCCGGAGAACCGGTCGATGGTGGCACTCCCGCGAATCGTCCGGGCGCGGATGCCGACAATATCCTCAATCCCCAGGTTGCGGGCGAGCCAGTCAGGGGGATGATCGCCATCGTTCACGAGCAGGGGTCCACCCTGAACTGCCGGGTAGCCATAACTCCCGATGAAGACCGAGGGGGATGTCCCCTGGTAACTGC
>Ga0247842_10007813_pt1 | contig 11433 bp, 10 predicted proteins | sample LaCruzMarch2015__3_FD_192411 | JGI IMG/M metagenome (GOLD analysis project Ga0247842, IMG submission 192411) | Freshwater microbial communities from meromictic Lake La Cruz, Castile-La Mancha, Spain - LaCruzMarch2015_19m | ecosystem: Environmental > Aquatic > Freshwater > Lake | place: Spain...
CCCCGTTTGATGGTAGAATCCGACCGAAAAATGGCTATGCTGACCGAGTAAACAGACTGTATATCCGTTTTTAATAAAAGAAAGTGAAATATCGGATTAAGAGACACTATTTCTAAACAGACTCTATTATACTTTCGCTGACAAACAGGTGGAGAGTAAAAAAACTGGTAACAGTCTTGCTATTACTAATCGCACATCCATTATGAAACATTCAAAACCTCAATATCAAATGCAATATCAATTTCTGGTTCTTCACTGTTTCACGTGCGTAGTTGAGAATTGAGTCTCTAGTATCAGATAGATGATGTTGATGAAGTACTTACCGGTTCGTTTTCTACGCACTTTGTTCCCTGCAGCCTGAACGAGATTGCTAATCCCTTCAAGGACGCCCATTTATGATCATTGGCTTGGGTAAGCGGTGAGATACCTTCCGCAATGCAGTGGGATCATTCTGTGAGCCTCGGTGATCGTTCTAGTCTGCTGTTCAAAGCTCAAGTCAACAAGTTCATCAGAAATTACATCGACTCACGATATGGGAGTTTCCAGAACTCACGCATATTCAATTTAAGCTGATAAACCTTTGACGTATTTAGGTTCAGGTGTGATATTCTTCGAGTTGATCTCGTTGTGATACATTCAGGTTTTCTGGGCTTTTCTTTAATACCGGGAACTCCTTCTGCTCTTCTCGAAGGACTTTATTCCTAGACAAATCTCCTCTTTAACATTGCATATGTATCATTCAGAGGGCCATGCATTTCTAAATAGAATTTAAACGTGTTCGCCCAGTTTGTAGCTATTTGTTGTTCTTCTACTCTATTTGCATCATCTAATAGTATAATGCATTTCTCTGAAAAGTGATTAATCATAATAGGCATTAATCCGTATCTTCCGCCCGGTGTGTTTCCTGGTGGTCCGTCGCAAATTACCAATGCTATGTCTTTTGGCAAATTGCAACTTGAAATATCGTACCAACTGTAATCGCCGTAGGACTTTAGAGGATCGATTACTATTTCGACAGATTTGATATGCAATTTTTGCAATATCATTTTTAGCTTCAATCCATAATCAAGATTGTTCTCGAGAGTATATACAGACTTCATAGAATAACGATTACGAACTAATCCAATTATGATAGTTGAAAGACCAGCTCCACATTCGAGGATTGGACCGTGATTAGTGGAACTTAATTCAAAGCAAACCTTAAGAAAATGAGGTCGAGCAGCCCATTTACTGTTCCAATGTTTCCATAGACGGTTAAAAGACTTATCTGTTGGTATTTTATCTACTTCCAAGTCTTTAATGAATCTCTTAATTGATTGTTGAAATGCTAATTTGTAACAATGATATTGAATAATATCGATAATACAAATATCGTAGATTCTCTTAACTATTTTCTTAATTCTATTTTTCATTTTAATGAATTCAAATATGGTTATTAAGTGATTTGTAACTATTGTGTATCTATTTTACTTCTAATCAATAATTCACGTATTGATGGTCTTAACATCGTGAATGCTATATATGATAAGAAGAATAGTAATCCACTTGCTATATGATTAATATTTTGATAATCAGCAAGTGCTATAGATGATATTTGCATAAATATATATGAGACCGCCGAAATAAAAAATGGTATGATAAGGACCTGAAAGAAATTACTCAATTTTATTGGTGTTCGACGAAATGCGAAATATAGAACAGGAATTAATGATAAATAGTTATAAATCGTGTACGACAAGGCAACTCCCTTAATACCCCATTGTAGACCAATCGAGAAGGAGATAATTGTTAAAATATAATTGACAACACCTATTTTCAAGAATAGTTTTGAATTCCCCATACTTAATAATACTATACCCCAAGTTGTAAATAACGCTTGAAATAAACCACAAAACGACAATACTCGAAAAATTGGGATCGTCTCTAACCACTGATTACCTAATAATGTTCTTATAATAAATTCTGTTTCAATTATACAATATATAACAACAGGTATTATTATAGTTGCCAAAACGCTTTCTATTTTGTAATAGTATCGAGCAAATCTATCAGATTCATCCTTTAAAGCACTAAGGGCAGGCAACGCAACAATTGTTAAGGGATTTCGAATCTGAGATATTGGCAACATAAATAATCCATAGGCTTTTGAATATATACCAAGTGCATCTGCGCCAATAAACTTTCCGATTAGGAGTTTATCACCACTCCTTGCAAGATAATTAAAGAAGTCGAATACTGTTATATGTCCGCCAAATTTCAACATATTCCTAACTCCAACACCTTTTTCCATCTTGCCAGGCAACCAATTACAATAATAGAATGTCTGTAGAATACTAATCAAAGAAGTAAATAGAGTCCCCCATACTAAAGACCAATAGCGATAACCGAAATAAGCTAAAACAATTGTGACAATAATTCCGATCACTTGAGAATTGATAAGTATTATTCTTTGCGCTTTGAACATCATATGCCTCTGCAACAAAGCATTGTGCTGTAAGGTCAAACCACCAAAGATAAAATTCAAAGACAAATACGCAATCACTGATATAAGTTCGGGGCGTTTATAGAACCAACTTAGAAGCGGTGCACTCGCCAATACAATGAGCCCAAACATTGTGCTAATAATTACATTTATCCAAAATAAAGTGCTAATCTGTTCTCGCGTTATATGGTCTTGCTGAATTGTAGCGGTACTAAGTCCTGCATCCTTGAACATGCCCAAGAAATCGGTTACTACTGCTGCCATTGCGATTAGGCCATAATCTACAGGCGAAAGAAGCCTTGCTAATATCACTGTGCTAATAGTTCTGAGTATAAACTGTAAGCCTTGAGCTGTTGCCGTTACAAAGCCGCCGTTTACAGTTTTATTTGCAAGGTTCGTTTTTAAATTACTTGAGTCAAATAAATCTTTGGGATCTAAACGTTTAATTAACATTCGTTAGTAGGTAATGGTCTGAAAAGGGTATGCACAAATACATCTGCTTCTCGGACAGTAGAATCCATTTGAAATATGTTAAACATCTTGATCGAGAGCAATCCTCACCCTGTGAGGATCCAGTATAGTCAATGGAGAACATCAGTTAACCGTTTCCATTTGTTCACCTTTCAGTTCCTTGATCAATTTTTCAAGAAGATCGAGTAGCTCATTCTCGCTCTTGAAAGTGAAACTGATCCGATCCTTATAGATTCGGACATTTGGAAGTTCACTGACGATATCTTTGAAGTCAGCCTGTATGCCTCGCTTCTCATGACGTTTTCTACCAACCTGTTCCTTCACTAACTTCTTCTGTACTAAAGCATGAAGTTCTTCGAGTCCGACGCTTTCTGCACGACTCGCAAGTCGTAGTTGAGAGGCTTCATTTGTCAACCGACCAATCTCCAGCGCTTTCCGCAGAGGCAACTGCCCTGCGGAAACTCTCGCCTTCAGTTCCTGCGGGAGTTTTAGCAACGAAAGGCGCTCATTAACGAATCCCTCGGACTTGTTGATGAGCTGAGCTGTTGCTAACTGTGTAAGGTTCTGACCTGCCATCAGCTTCTGAATCGATTCGCCCTCTTCAAGCGGATTGAGATCATTACGTTGAAGATTTTCTACGAGCGCAAAACGAAGCATCTCGTGCTCAGTCATCACCCTGACAGTGCAGGGGACTTCGTCGAGTCCGGCTAGTTTAGCCGCGCTAAGTCTCCGGTAACCTGCCACCAACTGAAAACGGTCTTTGTGTGGACAGACGAGTAGCGGTTGGAGGATCCCGTTCTCAAGGATTGAAGTTGCGAGATCATTTAGCTCGCCATCATCGATATCATGGCGAGGCTGAAATGGATTGGGATCTATCTGCGGAACAGAGATCATCATCGCCGTCCCAAGTGGGCGTGAGGGAACCGTTGCTTGGTGTGACGACTCTGCGTTCACTTCAATCCTAGACATTTTGGTGCCTATCTGATTAATTGGTTAACCCCGATACCGTAAATATTTCCTTGTGGATGCGTGTCTGCTATTGCGGGAGTAGCGACAGGCAATTCAATTAATGCTGGCAAGTCAAATCGTCAGCATACCAAATCGCTCTTAAAATAGTCACTCTGGTTCATATTTCCGACTTGCTTATTGGGTCGATAATGAATCTAAGTCCAAGGCATAGAACCCGCTTCGTACAATAGTTCGTAAGGTAGTTTGAGAAGTTTGCGCTGAAATCAAGGAGAAGACGTTCACATTCACATTTAGCGTGTGAAGCTCTTGGGACTTGCTACTGCTGGAGTAATAGCAATAGAATTTGATAGTAATTTTTGCATCAGCTAATATAGAAGAAGCTATATGATTTGTCAAGGGAATGATTATTGCGCCAGAGAGTACTACTCCTTTTCATGCAATTACTCTTGAATGATTATTTATTCAAGAAAAAGCTCTGTCAGGTTGTGCGCGTATTAAATAATCCAAAACCAAACGCCACGCTCTGCATTTATTGAACAATCAACATAAGGCGCTTTCTGTTTCGATGTTGTGATCACCCTCACACCAAAGCAGTCATACCATTCTCAGGAAGATGGCTATGTCCATTGATACGCTTGCGCCATGCTCTACGTTGGTATTACAGCTATAGATCTCCTTTTTATATGTGTTACCTTGCCGTTCGGTCAATATTTATTCCTGTCGGGGCTATAGCGGACTCTAATCCCAGAAACGGGTTCGCATGACTTGACACCCAAGCGCGAAAGCAGCCCTCTTGCCGGCTGCCTTCGCACAGAGAATATATCTACTCAGGCGCTCAGAAGGATAACCATCTCCTGCTTCGACCGTAGGCGTGAGATATGGAGTTCGCTCACTCGATCAAAGAGCGCCTTGCCCTTCAATACGGCCATGTCTTCATCGGGATTAATCACCTTGATGATCGTGAAGAAGTCGGCTTTGGTGCGGGCGACGCTTACGCCACGCTGCTTGGCCAGATCCCAGAGTTGCCTAACGGTCATCTTGGCGATATCCGGAGAGATTGCGGTTGATGCGGTTTCGAAGGAAGAAGTATCGTCCCCAGTTGCCGACTCTTCAAGATCCGGTGCGTCGCCTTCCTTTGGATCTGCTGCCACTTCGAGTTGGTCGTCCACCGCCGACTCTGGCTGTCTCTCGGCTCCCGCTTCCACTTTGACGGCCACTTGTCCGGCTTCTTCGGCTGGAGCGTTTACCACCTGTTCTATGGACGCGGTCTCATCATTTGCTACCGCAGACACCGCCGCTTCGTCCATCGTAATTGTCGCCAGCTCCTGTGCTTGCTCGCCCGCCATCTTCAAGCCCGTCTCCTCGATCAAGACTATCATCGAGAAGGCCACCGTCACCTGACTGCCGTCTTCCAGTTCGACCATCCACGCCCGGCTTGCCTTCGCGGTAATAGTTCCGATTCGATCGAGATGTTGACCGCTTGTGATCTTTACGCGGTTACCGACTTGCTTGGTCTGGGCGCTTGTTGAAGCGTTCATAATACATTCCTTTTGGTTGGTTTAGTTATCTCGTTGCTGTGCCTTGTGTTAAAAGGACAGCAGCAATCTAAATCGACGCTCGGCGCGAAGTCAAGTCGTTATGTGTCGCGCTACATAATGCCTTTTATGTTTCCTCGAAACTTATGTAGCGGTGCGGCCAGTTCTTTATCTGTAACAATAGCATAAGCCTATTTCACGACACATAAAATATTGATTCATTATCTCTTGGACCGAGCATGGGGCTCGGTCGCAAACAAAAGGAATCAACATGTTGGAGTATTTCTTTGAACAATCATCTCGCGTATCCCAGTTACGGCGAGGGCCACTCGCTGCACATCTGGACGGACTGGCGCGAGAACTTCATTCCAAGGGTTACCGCCTTAGCTCGGCTAAAAAAATCCTGTCTATCGCAGGACAGTTCAACATCTTCGCTCGATTAAAAGGCATCACCAACGCAGCGAAGGTTGACGACAATTTCGCCCAACGCTTCATCAAAGAGGCGCTCGCGTATATGGGCAAATTTGAATCTGCGGTCTGCGCAGTGCAGCACATGATGGAGTATCTGCACAGAAACGGCATCATCCCCACGCCCGACAAGGCCATTTCTCAAGATTCCGGCGAAGAGCTGCTGAATCGCTATGGCGAGCATCTTGTCCAAGTTCGCGGCTTTGCCAAAATCACTCGTTACGGCTGTCTTTGCGGGGCGCGGAAATTCTTGCGTTGGTATCGGGCTCGTTGTTCAGGACGTGCCCTCGACGATCTTCGCGGCAGCGACGTCCTGAACTTCATCATTGAAGCTTTAGAACAATCCCGCACAATTGTCTGGAAAAAGCGCTTCTGCAGCGATACGAGAAGCTTCCTTCGATATCTGCGTTGGGAGGAGATCATCAGCCGCAACTTGGACCGCGTCGTTCCTCATATGCCGAATTGGCGGCTGGCGAGCATTCCCCGCCATCTGCCTTGGGAGAAGGTTCGGGAACTCATTGACAGCGTCCACTCAGACACAGCGGAAGGCAAGTGCGATAAGGCTATCCTTCTACTCCTTGCCACGCTGGGGTTGCGCAGTCATGAGGTCAACGGCTTACGACTTCACCACATCGCATGGAAGTCGTCCGAGATTCACCTTCCCAGTACAAAAGGACTTCGTGAGAGGGTGCTACCCTTGACCAACGAAGTAGGAGAAGCACTGAAGGACTACATCATGAACGGTCGTCCACAATCGGATCGACCGGAGATATTCCTGAAGCATTTCGTCCCTTGTGGACCGTACATCAAGGCTGGAAGCATCTCCCAAATTGTTAGAAGGCGCTTGTTGCAAGCCAGGATTGATGCTCCGAGTGCCGGTGCACACATGCTGCGTCACAGCCTTGCGACCCGTATGATCAACGCTGGAGTTTCAGTCTTCAGCATAGCCGACCTTCTCGGGCATGCCAGTATTAACACTACTGCCATCTACACTAAAGTGGACACCAGCCATCTCGCATCGGTCGCACTCCCCTTCTGGGAAGGAGAAGGAGGTGGAATATGAGAAGGCCGATGGACAGAAAGTTTGGCAGCATCTTCGGGGATCACATCGCGAACTTCATTGCGATGAAGAGAAGGATGGGAAACCGGTTCGGAATCCAAACTCTGACCCTGTCTCAGTTTGACCGGCATCTCCGTAAAATGGGCTATCAAGGGCCACTTACCCAGGAGTTGGCGCTGAACTTCGCAACAGCCAACTCCCGGCGGTCAACAAATCGGTCGGTTCAGCTGTATCGGACAGTTCGGCAGTTTTCCGATTATCTGTCAGGTCTCATACCCGATATGCCTGTGCTTCAAAAGACCTATCCGGCAAGGCAGCAAGTTGGAAGACAGATGGACAGGACGCCCCAAAGCGTCTTCGCCAATCACATTGCCAATTACATCGCCCTAAAGAAAGGGATGGGGTACCTGTTCAGAGATCAAGAACTGATACTGCTTCAGTTCGACCGATATCTCCATGAGATGGGGTATCAGGGGCTGCTTACCCAGGAGTTGGCATTGAACTTTGCCACTTCCATACCGCAGATGTCAAAGAACCAGTGTGTGAACAGATATCAGGTGATCCGACATTTTGCCGACTATCTTGCAGTCTTCATGCCGGATACCCCGCCTCTTCGACCCGACGTTTTAGAGCGAACAAAGGGGCGTACACCAGCTCATATCTTCAGTGATGAAGAAATGATGCGCTTGATGAACGGCACGCGGCGTGTTTCGCGGGTCAATCTACTGCGCAACATCACGCTTCACGCGATGATCGGTCTGGTTGCAAGCACTGGTCTGCGCGTCGGCGAGGTGGTGAAATTGGATCGTGACGATGTCAATCTTGAAACCGGCGTTCTGACTATCCGCCGCACAAAGTTTCAGAAAGACCGTTTGGTGTCGGTACATCCGACAACGCTCAATGTCCTGCGGAACTATGTTCCGTTACGGGATGCCCGCTTCTCGCACCCGGCCACTCCCGCCTTCTTCATCCAGATGTGGGGAAGGCGTTTCGCCAAGAGCACGTTGTTGATGGCTTTCCATGACCTTGCCTGTTGCGTGGGTGTGCGCACGGGTGCGGGCTTTGGTCCTTCCATCCACGACCTACGTCACACCTTCGCCGTCAAGCGGCTGGTCGCTTGGTATCGGGAGGGGAAGGACGTACAGTCCATGCTGCCGCTGCTGGCCACCTATTTGGGGCATGTTGACTTCAGCAATACCGCCTATTACTTGACCGCCACTGCCGAACTACTCGGCCTGGCCGCTGAACGGTATGACGCCTTCCTGAAGAAGGAGGTCTAATCATGAAAAACAAGAAGACTACAACACTGGCATCTCATCTGGAATCCTTTTTCAGAAATCGGCTTGTCGCGCAGCGTCGCTCCAGTCCTGCTACTGTTTCAACTTACCGCGATGGCTTGCGCCTGCTGCTGATCTTTGCTTCAAAGCAGACGGGAAAGCCGCCCAGTCGACTGACCGTAGAAGACCTCGATCGGGAAACCATCCTCGCATTTCTAGATCACTTGGAAATCGAGCGTGGAAACAGCGTCCGCACCCGCAACGCCCGACTCGCTGCCATCCGGTCGTTCTTCCAGCACATCGCTTACTGCGATCCTTCAGCGATCGGTGTTGTGCAGAGGGTCATAGCTATTCAGGAGAAGAGAATCGTCAAGAGGACAATCTCATATTTGCGTCCAGATGATTTGGCGGCGTTGCTGGCTGCCCCAGATCAGAGCACATGGCAAGGACGCCGGGATTACACCCTGCTGTTGTTCCTTAGCCGCACTGGGGCGCGTGTTTCCGAAGCTACCGGCGTCGACGGCGCTGATCTGCGGCTGGATAAACCCAGTCAAGTCTTGCTTCGCGGCAAGGGTTCCAAAGAACGTGTCGTTCCGCTTACTGAGGAGACGGTCACAGCGCTTCGCAACTATCGCGATGAGAGCCGGCACAGTCTGTTGGCAGGAGGTCCGTTTTTCGTCAGTGCCCGTGGCACGAGGCTGACTAGGTTCGGGATTGTGCACCTCCTTGACCGGGCGGTGAAAACTGCTGAAGGTCAACATCCTCACTTTGCCAATATGACGATATCACCCCACGTCCTACGGCATACGGTGGCGATGCACATGCTGCAGGCGGGCGTAGACCTTACGACGATCCAATCTTGGTTGGGTCACGTTCCAGTCAATACAACGCACCAATACGTAGAGGCTGATATCGAGATGAAGCGCCGCGCAATCGAGATGTGCGCAACGCCGGAGGCACCGGTTTCTCTCTACGTTCCGACAGATGATGTCCTCGCGTTCTTGGAAAAACTGTAAATCTTATGTGGTGCGTCGCGGTCGGGAGAGCTTTTCCACAAGGCTTTCCCGGCCGCACCGCTACATAAGTTTCGAGGAAACATAAAAGTCGTTCTATCCCAAGAATAAAATGTTCGGAATGAAATGAAACGCCGAAAATAGCGCTTTGAGTCGCCCCAAAACCGATCCCAAATGGTTGCGTCATAATCTGTTCCGAACCGACGACTTGACTTCGATATAAAAAGCGACGCACTTTCTGAGGAAGCGTAACTGATCTCATTCTTCAGCTTGCTACGTCAAGATCACAACCGAATGTGGGACACACAAAGATCGCGCTGAGTCATTCGTTCAAGGATTGATCACATCTGGATGTTTCGAAGAGGTGTGACGAACACGCAATCAATACGGACGTTATATCGCTTATATCAGTAGTGTTGACGTATATATAAAAATAGTATTGTTTTATATGCCGAAAGACATTCAACGCCAGTTTCGTCACAGAAACATTGCGCGAACCGGCGCCTGTCCAACCCATAACCCCAAGTTGAAGCTCCCATGAATGAGCCAAACCCAAGTCGCCGTATCGTCATCATGCGAGGCTTGCTGTACGCCAGTAGCGTCGCATTCGTATCGTTTGACGATGAGAACGGCGAGATTCAATTGATCAGCAACCGCCGGATCGTAGAACCGATCCGAGATTACCTCGGTCACGAAGCGCAACTATTCATCACCAGTGATACCGAATGGACTTGGATGCCGGTCGATGACACCGATCGAGAGGAATCAAATTGATCCTCGACGAAGCTACCCGGCAATTCCTGACGCACCAGTTGGCTTCGGGCAGGTCTCCACACACGATCGGCGCGCATCAGCGTGATCTACGATTGCTCGTCAACTGCCTCAACGCTGACGTCACCGTCACAAGCATCACACCATCAGACCTCGACCTCTTCTTTCTCGCGCGCAATGTAACGTATCAAGCCAATGGTCGCCCTAAGACAGTCACGTCAATCAATCGAACCCGCTCGACCATCAAGGCGTTCTTCGGCTGGCTGCTGGCGTCGGCTTACCTCCACAGCAATCCCGCTACCGGTATCCACATCTGTCGCGATAATCGAAAACCGCCAACCTACTTGACCTCGGATGAGGTCCGAAACCTGCTGAAGACTATCCGTGCCCACAAGGGTTGGCAAGCGGCGCGTGACGTGGTGATCGTTACGTTGTTCCTTCACACCGGTATCCGCTTATCCGAATTGGTTAATCTCGATATCACTGACGTCAATCTCATCGAGAAGCGGATCACCATCCGGGCCAAGGGCGGTCAGATCGTCACCCGATTCTTAAACACCAAGGCACGGGCTGCTTTGCATCACTACTTGAAAGAACGGCGCAAGATGGCCTTTAACTGCCCCGCGCTTTACGTCAGTCAACGCATTGAGCGGATCACCGCCCGTCAAGTCCAGCGCCGCCTCGACGAGTGGGTCTCATTGGCCGGAATCGCCAAGAACATCCATCCGCACAGCCTTTGACACAGTTTCGCATGCGCTTTGTATTCAAGGACATCGAATATCCTTGCCGTTCAACAGGCATTGGGGCATAAATCGATTTCGACATCAATGATCTACACCCACCTCTTTGACGATGCTTTCGAGAGCGCTCTCGAAACACTGTGACCAGAAAAGTGCCGTAAACGCCTGTATGCAGAGTGTTTGCGGCGATTTCGACTTCCGTGCATATCTCAAGCTGGAAATGGATCTTTCCAAATTCATCAATAATCGGCAAAGCGTCTTTCCACTTTGTTCGAGAATTGGCGAGAATTATTTCCGATTCAGTAAATCGTACTCGGGCGATTTGAAACCTTGTCTCGCGCGAGATCACCATTTTCACTTTGGGCTCGGGAGGGGTCGAGAGCTTTGAAAATTGACTCTACAGCACAGCCTGCGTCTTTAACGTCGCATACTGTTGCGTATGCGACGTTTCCTGCCCAGCTAACCGCGAATTCGTAAAGCGACCGATCCGCCCATCCACCGACTTATGCGACGTTTTATTCGCGTTTTTCATCGAATCTACCCGCTACTTGGAATCTCGCCCACGTCACGGCGGTTTCCTGGTCGAAGGAACAGTCGACCACGCTGCCAAACGTCGCCCACGCGGCGTTTGTGTGCGGCGGATTTAG
>Ga0247842_10007814_pt1 | contig 11431 bp, 19 predicted proteins | sample LaCruzMarch2015__3_FD_192411 | JGI IMG/M metagenome (GOLD analysis project Ga0247842, IMG submission 192411) | Freshwater microbial communities from meromictic Lake La Cruz, Castile-La Mancha, Spain - LaCruzMarch2015_19m | ecosystem: Environmental > Aquatic > Freshwater > Lake | place: Spain...
CGCATAGCGCGCGCCCTGATGCCCATGATGCGGGCAGGAAGGGCGCTTATTGGCTCTAGGATGCCCTAAAGATAGCCAGCCCATGCGTCCGCAAGGGGGCGCGGGTTGGTGGATTCGAGATTGATAACAAAACCGTACCTAAAGCATAGCTATAAGCACTTAAGCCCCCTCTCTCTCTCTCTCTCTTTTCTTATTAGTGAAAATAAATAATAATAAAAATAGTGTTTAAGGTGGAATTTGATAACAAATAATATAATACAGATAGTATTATAACCTTTGCATGGGTATATCTTCGGGTGATACAGTGCTAAGTGATGTAAAAAACAAATGTCTTCGATGCGGACACGAATGGCGTCAGCGTTTAGCCGACGTTAAACCGCGCAAGTGTTGCAAGTGCCATAATCCAGGATGGGATAAACCGCGCAAGTGGTTGCGAGTTTTCGATGGTTCGGGGCGCTACCATCTTATTCCAGCTCCAGCGGGCACTCCTATAAGACGCTATGACGCCAGCCCAGCCCAGCACAGCCCAGCCCGGCCCAGCCCAGCCCAGCACAGCCCAGCCCGGCCCAGCCCAGCCCAGCACAGCCCAGCGGGCGCACGAAAACGCGCCCTAAAAAAGCAAGGGTTTATATACCAATAAACACGCAACGACGTAAAACGTGCAACGTATGGTTATATAAGCTTATACTTCTATATAATAACATGACGGGTAAAGCGCAAGGACGCAAGCCCGCGCAGGTGAAAAGATGAACACAAAAAAGGAAAACGAAAAGCAAGCGCGCGAACTCGAACAGGCACGTGCTGAACTCGAAAGCGTGAAGGGCACGCTGGAAGCAGCCAAGAAGGGCGCGCTTTATGTAATGGGCGTGCGGCTTGACCACTGCGAACAAGCCAAGCGCGATTTATTGGGCGCGGCTACCCTTGACAGGGCAACAGCCGCGCGCGCGCTGCTGGGCGAAAAGCTGGAGGCATACGAGGCGTGCGGCTGGATATGCACCAAAGCGGGCTTTTTGACCGAGGGCGACAATACCGAACTTCAGAACAAGGCAACCCGCCTTTATCAGGTGGGCATTGCGCATGTGGGCAAGCACTACCGCCGCAACAACTGCGGGCTGAGCTGCGCGGGCGCGATGTTGCCCGAAGATGTAGAGGAAGAAGTCGAAGACGTGCGGCGCGCGCTCAGAAAGGCGCAGGAAGCCGCGAAGGAGGGCACGCAGTAAAAGCGGGGCGCGGCGCGGCTGGGCTTGGGCTCCCGCGCCCGTACCCATTCGGGGGTTTTGGCCATGAACACTAAAAAGGATTTTGAAGCGGCCGCGCGCATAATCCGCGCGGATTTGGAGAAGCACGGCAGCGACGCAGCACATTATCGCATAGCGCGCGAGTTTTCGGTTATGTTTGCGAACGAAAACCCGCGCTTTAACCGCGCCTTATTCCTGAAGGCTTGCGGCATGGAGGGGAGTGTATGAACCCGACAATAAACCAACTTGACCAACTAGCGGCGCAATACCCGCGCCTTTCCTTTTTCTTCAGCGCGGGGCGGCTCTGCATTTCCAAGGACGCGCCAAAATGCCCCTTTTGCGGGGGCTTTTTCTATCTTGGCATAATTGACGGATGCCTAGGCTTCGAGGGCTTATCCTGCCTTCAATGCGAGCGGGTTCTCGACGCATGGGAGGACGCGAACAGGGACAGCGCGGCGGAGGCGGGGCGCGGGGGCGCGCTCTATTCGCTGAATTTGCGGGGTGTTTGAACATGGAATTACTAAACGAGAAAATCACGGCTTGCCCTATCCTAGAGGGCACGCTTGCCGCCTATCTTGAAGCGAGCTTTGCCGCAGAAACCAACCCCTCGACACTCTGTAAGGGCTGGAAATTCCTTAAGGAAAATCTGACGCCATTTCTTAAGGAGTGCCTGACCGCGCCCGAATATTGGGCGCTTGAGTATAACGCCCAGAAAGAGGCGCTTATCCTCTCCAAAACGGGTGAGAGCCTGACCGAGGCGCTAAAAAGCCAACTAGGAGCTTTTGTTTATTGTTGGAACGTCATAAAGCGCGATTGCGACAAGGAGCAGGCGCGGCGCGGCATTATCGCGCTGGGCTTCACCGAGATAAACGGCACAGAGCAGGAGTTAAACGGCGCGCTGGTTGTCGGTTATTTCAACATTCCCAAAATGGGCATTATGGGGAGCTTCCGCGCCCTTGAGAAAACAGAGGGGCGGCTTGCTTGGAACGGGCGCCTTAAGGCGCTTATGCTAGTGCCGAGAGGCAGGAGGACGCGCGGCTATCTTATACAGGGCGGCGCGTTTATTGTTAGGCTTGACGGAAAGAAAGAGGAAAAAAAGGAGGATTGAGAAAATGCAAAAAACCGAACAGAAAATAAGGGCGGCGCTATGCGCTACTATGGCGGAGCAGGGCGTTTTAACCCAATACGAATACCAATTCAACGAGGCAATAGAGAGCGCCCTCCGCGATGCCCTAGACCGCGAGATTGACGCGCACAACGTGCTTAAATTCCGCGTATTAGAGCCGCTTAGAAAGGCGGCAAAAGAAAAAGAAACCCTAGAGGAGGCGCTTAAACTAATCCGCGACACTTTCGCGGGCATGACCGCAGAGGACAGGATAACCGAGGCGCTTTTGCATCTAAACACGTGGGGCGCTTCACTCTATGAGCTAGAGCGCGATAAGAAGATAACCGCAGAGGAGCGCGCCAAGATGGAAAAGGAAAACGACGGGGCAGTTTATGCCTATTATCTATCCGAAAAGAAGCTCAGCTTCTCGATAGGCTTAGATAACACATGGGGAGAGGGGCGCGCCTATTGCACAAATGCCCGCGAGCATTACGCCCATATTAGGGCGCTTTTCGAGCTTCACTTTAAGCAGACCATGCCCGCGCTTTTGGATTTCCTTAAAACCGAGGTTATCGCGGCTGAGGCTTTCAGCACTCATAAGGACGGGGCGCTTATTGTCCGGCTCTTCAAAAACGGGCGGCTGGATATAGAGGGGCTCGACACGGGAAAAATAAAGGAGATAAACGCGCGGCTTGCCAAAACGAAGCGCGGCGTTATCATTTGGAAAAATTAGGAGGTGGCAACCATGAAAAAAACAAGAAAGGAATTCAACACAAAATATGGTTCCTCCCAAATAAACACACATGAGAGTGAAGATGGATTAGGCGTTATAATAGATAAATACGACAAGGACGGCGAGCTTGAAAACAGCATAACGGTTTGGTATGACGACCTAGAAACGCCTGAAAAGGCAGGGGGCGAGGGCAAAACACGCCGGAATATTGCAGACGGCACGCGGAAGAAAGAATGAACGTCTGGCGTGCTGGTTATGCCCTGAGATGCGATGTCAATGGAAAGCTGTTCGTTTATGGAATTGAGAAGAAACGGTGATGAACATGAGCGACATGAAAAAGGAATTGCAGACGCGCCTCACTGACGCGACTCATGACGCAGACCTGAGTGCGGCAATCTCGATGGTCATTTGCGAGAACGTCGGCTATCAGAGCCTCCCAGAGCGCAACGTCGCGGAGATTGTTTCGGCGGCGAAGGCGAGCCGGATGGCTGAGCTTGCGCAGGAGGAAACCGAAACAGCGCACCATAAGTTTGAGGTTTCAGCGAGAGATTTGTCCTACAAGGACGAGGAGATTCTGAGGCGGGAGATAGGGGCATACGCACCATTCTTCGACTTCTTGGATTTCCTGATAGAAAAATCAGACTACACCAAGGGGGCGTATATCAGCGGGGATGTTGGTTGTGCAAAGAGCCATCACATAGTAAGCCGCATGGTTCGCTACGGGCTTGATTTTGTGGTGATTAACACGGCGATAACTCCACTTGCTCTTTATCGGTGCCTTTACGAGAATCAGAATAAAACCGTCGTGTTTGATGATGTTGTTGGGCTGTTCGAGCCGAAGGCTATGGCTGTCCTCCGTTCGGCGCTGTTCTCGGTTTCGGGTGTGCGCATGGTCAGATGGCAGAGCACCGCTAAGGTTTTGGAAGAACAGTCAATTCCGCAATCATTCGTTTTTAGCGGACACATTATCGTTGTGCAAAACAAGGCTGAGCGTGGAATGAAAGAGGAGTTGCAGGCGTTGATTTCGCGCATGTATTCATACGATTTACGCCTTACTCTAGAAGAGAAGAGGAAACTTATGAGAATCGTGCTCGGGACGAACGACTTCTTCGGGTTGCCGAAGCTGGAGCGGGACAAACTGCTCGTCTTCATGGAAAGCATCGCCAGCTTCGGCAACTCGGCGCGGTATAATCTCCGCACAGGAATACAGGCTGCTGAGATATGGGCGAAGCTTGGAGAAGAAAAGGCAAAACCCATGATTCTCGAGCTGCTTGAAACAGACATCGAGCTGGTCAAATTTCTGACCATCGAGGAGCAGGGTGCGGATTTGCCTGTTGCTCGGAGAGTTGATGTGTTCAAGCGCCTGTCGGGAAGGTCTAGGCGCGGATACTTCGACATCAAGAAAAAGTATCGGCAATCCCTCCATAACAGGGCAGACCTGAGCCGTATTGAAATCGAAAGCGTGATGGCTGAACTGAAGGCAGAAAGAGGAGTGAAATACATAGGTGGGCATAGTCTTAAATAGATAGTAATGTAATTCAATCATGGTGAGAATATGTTGAGTAATTATCTGGTGAGAAAGCTGGTGAATCGGATGATGTTGCCAGCTCCATGCGAATTATGTGGAACTGAAAAAGGGCGGATACTTGTGCATCACAAGGATAAAAATAAACAGAACAACGACCGAAGCAATCTTCAAGTAGTATGTAATCCTTGTCATGCGAGAGTGCATTTCAAGAGTGTTCTTTTTACCGAGGAGCACAAACGGAAGATTGGAATAAAAACAAGGGCGAGAATGCTTGGAACAAGGATGTCTTCCGAACAAAAAGAGAAAATAAGAAAGACGCTTATGGGTCGCGGGAAAGGAAAGATTCTTTCTGAAGAAACACGAAGAAAGATTAGTGTGAGTTGCATGGGGCGTGTTTCTTCATTCAAAGGGAGGCACCATACAGAAGAAACGAAAAGAAAAGCGAGTTTGGCTCATATGGGGAAGAAAATGTCGGCTGAAACTGTAAAGAAAATGAGTCTGTCAAGGATGGGTGCTAAGAATCCGAATTATGGAAAGAGGTGCTCGGAAGAAACACGGAGAAGGATAAGCATGGCGCTGAAGGGGAAGATGATGGGGCGAAAATTATCGGAAGAAACGAAAAGGAAGATGAGTGTGGCTAAGAAAGAATACTGGGAAGCGAAAAAAGAGGTGGGGATATGAAAGATGAAAAGATAACCGAAGACCAGCATTTCGCCGAGGAGAAAGTCGAACTCGATGCTCGGTATGCCTCAGACCCGCCGCTCAAGAGCGATGAGGAAGCGATTTTAGCTGAAGCGGCAATCGATGAGGAATACAACGCGCAGTTCGTCAAGGCGCGTGAGGAAAAGGAAAAGGCAAAGAAGGACTTCAGGGATGCTGTTATGGAAATAGTCTGGAACCATACCACTGTCGGGAACTGTCCGCGTGGTGAGTGGGCTCCGGAATATTTTGTATCAAAGAAGGATGAGAAGCCGTTTGATGATGAATTCGACGCGGCTCTGAAGAAATATCTGGAGGCGAGGAAATGAGATGTTTGATTTGCAACGGCATCACCGAAGCGGCACCGATAAGCGATGGTCGCGGAATTTGCGACCTCTGCAACAAGATGCCTTATGAAACCCGGGTCAAGCTCTATCAGTTGCGCCGCATCGCGGACGCGCTGGAGAACATCGAGAGGAAAATGAAAGACGGAAGCAAATGGTAAAAGATGGAGGAGATAAAATATGGAAAAACAAAAAAAGATAGGCACGAACCCGTTATACGCGGCGGTACTGAGCGCGATGATGATGGGGGGCGGGCAGATATACAACCGGCAGCTCAAGAAGTTCGCGGTCATTTGGCTGGCGTCCGTGTTCTTGACGTTCATCGGTCTGCTGACCCTGATATTCCTGGTGGGATTCGTATTCCTGTTCGGGGTGTTCGTGGTCTGGGCGTATTCGATATACGACGCATACACACAGGCGAGCAAGTAGGTGATTCCCATGCCGGTGATGGAGCCGCCAGCGAAGATGATGAAGAAATTGGGAAAAGTGATGCAGGACTATCCCGAGTGGCGCACTGTAGTAATCAGGAGCGATGCGCTCGCAATGGATTTGTTCAAGCAGATATTCGGAGGAAATTGAGGTGAAATTATGGAAAACGAAAACGTGAAGAAAGAGGAAGTCAAGACCGAGGCAACCGTCCAGGCGACGGGTGCGAGCAGGGAAATCCTGTCTGTAATCCAGACGGAGAACAGGGGATTCCTCGTTAGCATCAGCCGCAACGTCAAGGTCGGGCGCACCGCGAGCGAAATCTCGACGGTAAAGATGGAGGGCTACGCGAAGGACATGCAGGAGGCGTTTGTCGTGATTGGAAATCTCGACCACGCGACCATGCAGTTCATCAAGAACGAGGCGCGGATGTACGGCATAGACCTGGCATCCCAGCCCAACAAGCCAAGTCCGGTCGAGATGAAAAAGGAGTGAGAACATGGAAGACGTTAGATTAAGAAGTCTCCAGGAGGCTATTGCCGAGGACTATGTTGGAGAGTTATCGGCACGAATAGAAGGTGGCAAACTCATCGTGGAGGTTGTCGACTAAGAGAAGAACTGAAAAAAGGAGGTTTTGAAAAATGAAAATGAAAATAGAGTTGGACAGTGGAACGGTGATTGAGGGGAGCGATGCGGAAGAGATTTCTCGCATACTCATTGCTCTCAATCGAAAAAATGAAACCGAAGAAGAGAAAAAACCAGGATATGTGCGTGCGTATGTTCGCAGCCGGGTTCACAACAATCCGGTGCCGTGCGTGCCTATTACTGACAAAAACACAATTAGACAGATGAAGGAAATGGCGGCGGAGGGTATTTCCTACAAAAAAATAGCGGAGCGATTCGCCTCAACTGAATGGATGGTTCGTAGAGCACTTGGAAAACTCAATAAACGTAAAAAAATCGCCCCTGATAGGAGTATAAAGAAGAGCAACAACCTTACGCAGGATGTTAAGGACTGTATCATAGAGCAACATACCAATGGAAGAACATGCATTCAGATTGCGGAGAGCCTTAAATTGAAATATAGTGCAGTTTATACGGTCTGCCGCAGAGCTGGATTGGGTAAGCATAAGGTTAATGTTCCATCCGAGAGCATGGTGAGACAGCAGCTAACAATGATATCTGCAATAAGGTCTTCACTTTCTGAGGAAGACATTTTGTGCAAGGATGTCAGAGATTTACTGTCGGTTGTCCTTGAGAAACACCCAGAGTTTAAATATAAAAGCAGGAAGATGCTTCTTAGAATAAAGGAGTATCAACGCCGGTTTATGCATGCTAACAATCAGTCTGTAATGCTGAAAGAAGAAGCTGACTCTGTACCAGTTCCAGAGTCGACCGAAGAGACCGGAGATGGATTCAGCATCCTCGGCATAAAGCTGGCTTAGGGCACGACGAAAACATACAGAAATATAAACCCCGTCCCCCTAAGGGGAATGGGCATAACGGAGATGGTACATATGGACGGAGAGAAAGAGAAAAGCACGAGAATGCTCGACGACGACCTGCACATGGAACTTAAAATATTCCTTGCAGGCAAGCCGGGGGGCTACACGTACATCCGGCGCTTTGTTGGCGACGCGGTGCGCGAGAAAATGGCACGCATGAAGGAGAAGGCATAAGGAAACGAATCTTTATGCCCTCCCTCCAGGCAGCATCTAGCATGACCTATTCAGTAAGGCTGTTTACTTCTACTGACGGGCGAGTGCACATCGTTGGCAACAAGGAAGTGCGCGCGCTCCTCTCAGCCTGCGGATTTGCCGAGCGCACGAATCTTCTCATCAGGGCGACCCCTGACGGAAGAATCACTTTATCCACATCAGTCGAAAGACTGTACGGCGAAAGTGCAGAAATCACGTCGGAAATCTGCGATTGCCGGGACTGCTGCGGCGTATTCAAGAAGAAAGAGGAATCCAAATGACCGCCGACACCACAAAGACAATCGAGGTCGAGGACATCCCGGCTGAGATAATGGACAGGCTTCTTTTGCGCGCGAGGAACGAGGTGGAGGAGGGAAAGGAGCAGGCGATAAGATTGACGGAGCCTTATCCTTTCACCTATGCCCAGGTGAAGGCGGTGAGCAGGCTTCTTACTCTCGACGTGGACAGACCGGTTTTGGTTCTGCCTCAGTTCGAGGAGATGGCGGAGCATCCGCTCATCAATAACGGGGCATACGCTGGGAGATATTGCATCTTCGACGCGCAGGTCGTATTGAACCGCGCGGAGGGCGGGAAGGAAACAATCTTCGACCTGGTCGCGGCGTATGATTGCCACGAGAAAGACCCGGACCCGCCGCATGACAAGCAGCATGACCACTGGAACCTTCTTTTCCCTGGCGAATTGCTCACGAGAGGATACAAGAAACCCGACCTGGGCTTCAGGTACGGGCGCCAGCACTACGCAATCCAATCGAAAAACCTGCACATCCAGGCATTCTCGGACAAAGTCCTGGAATTAGGGCAGGTCTACCGCGTGGGAGGCTTGGTCTGGAGCGCGGAGGACAAGAAGAACACCCGCGCAATCGCATTCCATGACGAGTACATGCTCATAGACTGGGCGGTGCCGCTGAGGAACCTTCTGAAGATAGACGACGCCTTCTTTGCCAAGTTCAAAGGGCTTTCGCATGACGAAATCCGCAATTCAGTGGTCTTCCCGTTTGAGAATTCGGTGTCTGACTACATGGAGCTTCCATTCCTTGCCGTCTTTTACATCAAGTCGAACACCATTCCGCTCAACATCACATTCATCGGTCCTCCAGGATGCACAAAAAGCGGCTTCCTAGAGCGTTTAAGCGCCATTTCGGGCGACCCTTACATGGACGCGGGCAACACAACAATCAAGGGCTTGCTGCCAAGCTTCAGCCCCAAGAACCAGTCACCAGGGGCGATGGCAACCGCGCGCTCCTTTGTGATTTGCAACGAGTTCTTTGATTTGATGAAAAACGCCCAGAACAATGACACCACTTACGACATCCTTCGGAGCATGAAGACCATTCTTGAGGGCAAGGTCGCCAAGTGCAGCTCGGGAGTCGGCTCGATGGACGTGATGATGCGCGGCTGTGCAATCTTCGGCTCGAACTGGCTGACGATGGGCAAGGGCGGCTTCCTCACGAGCGTGAAGGACATGTATTCCAAGCTTGACGCCGCGCTCCTGGATAGAATTCTGATTTACCCGGTGCCGACCGCGATACAGATGAGGATGAAGAACCTGCACGAGAGGCGGGTGAAGGAGCTTTTCAACAGGCACACGCTGAAGACAGGCGAGATTGACGAGATAAAGATAATCGCCGAGATGGATACGCCGTATCCCCTGCACACCTACGACCTGCGGACGCTCATGGCGTTCAAGGAAACCCTGGTCGCCACAATGGAACGTGAGGCAATCGACGAGCTTATCCTCCAGGGAAAGATAGTCCAGGACAAGAACGGCGTGGAAATCTACACCCGTGCGCAGGAGTTCATGGCGAACATGGCTTCGGCATACGCCTTCGAGGACGCGCTGACGGAAGGGACGGTCAACAAGGAAACCAGGGAAATCCACATTCTTGCAAAGCACATCCGCATGGCGGGTGCGCTCTATCAGGTAATCATCCGGAGGCACAACCGCGAGAACGAGAACAAGGTGCAGCAGCGCAAGGAATACTACAAGCACGCCGCGACCAAGGGGCAGATGTTCATTCTTGACACGCTCAAGAAGGCTTTCCTGAGCGCCAAGGATGCGAAAGGCGCAAAGGTTCCGATGGATTTTGTGGTCATGCAGTACAACAGCGTCTGCTCCGACTCGAGCTGGGAGGTCAACATCCGACCTCTCCTCGACGACAAATGCGTCATGTGGGATGGAGAGTATCTTATGTGGCTTCCGGATGAGCTGGACGAGGCTGCCATTAACGAGTTGTTCCTGGGAGGGGGTTCGTTCGGGCAGTTTTCCAACGTGCTTCTTCGGAACTATCTGATTTCGGACAACGGCTTGGGCGGGCAGTTGCGTCACAACTGGCTCAACGAGAAGTTGCCGAACAGACCGACCGAGGAAGTCCAGAAACTCGTCCTGGAAGCCCTTTATGCGTACACTCCGCAATCGACGACAGTTGCGGAGATACGAGAAAAACAACCCAAATTGGAGAGAGACCAAATCGAGAATGCCCTGATGTACCTGCACCTTTCCGGAAAATTGGTGCGATACCCTGGCGCGCGATATGGTCTGACTCCCTAGGGAAATGGAGGAGATTTGAATGACGGACGACGCACAGAAGACCTTGGAGAATTTCGACCAGGCAGCCGAGATGGATATTCTTGGGGCTAAGTATTTCAAGCCCCTGGACAATCTCGAATATCGCCTGACCTTCAAGGCAGTGAACGGGGAGCAGCAGCACCCGGCATGGCAGCTTCGGCAGATACCAGGACGCGACAACATCATGTGCGCGGTTCTGGTGGTGAACGTGGCATCCATCAACGGGAAGTCGGTGAGCCAGGAGTGGTCCATCTGGAACGCGAATCTGCGGAAGATAATGCAGACGCCGTGCCTGAACGGGGACATCCTGACGAAGAAGTACAAGTACAAGCAATCGGGAAAGCCGTTGCAGTACCTGTTCTTCGAGGACAAATAGACGAGGGCGGGCGCTTCGGCGCCCACTCTATTTTTTTGTGATTACCATGTACAACTGGGGCTTCCGAACTTTCATCGACGACCTTCTTGCCAAGGCGCAGGCGGGTTATTTCTTCGAGCATCCCAAGGAGCTTGCCGAATACCAGACGGCGCTGAGGCATGGGATGCAGAAGTTTGGGATTCACCCGTTGGACAAGAACGGGCTGATGGACGAGCTTAGGAGATGCGGAATAAGACCGAAAGGCGAAGGGGGATGGGCATTATGTGGGGGCAGGATTGGAAAGGAAAATGCAGGTGGTGCGGAAATCAAGCCGTGCTCAACAAGACAGGACGGTGCAGCGATTGCAACGACCACTACCGAATGCACAAAATCAGGGGCGGAATGTTCGCGGTAGGGAGAAGGTGATTTGAATGCCAATGACCGACGAGGAGATAATAAATGAGTGGTGGAAGCTGATTGATACCGACAGCGAACTGCGGTCAGCCATCCGCCTCTACCGAATGGCGGAGAGAAGCAGAAAGCCGAACTATTGCGATATGGAGAAAGCCTCATACGAATACCACAAGGCACACCACCCTGACGGCACAACGCATGTCTGTTATTTCTGCGAGTGCGAAGAGCAAGCCCACGCCGACGAACGGCGGAAGACAATCAGCAGTCTCGCCAAATCAATCACCCCAAAAGAAGCGAGAGGCATC
>Ga0247842_10007823_pt1 | contig 11416 bp, 8 predicted proteins | sample LaCruzMarch2015__3_FD_192411 | JGI IMG/M metagenome (GOLD analysis project Ga0247842, IMG submission 192411) | Freshwater microbial communities from meromictic Lake La Cruz, Castile-La Mancha, Spain - LaCruzMarch2015_19m | ecosystem: Environmental > Aquatic > Freshwater > Lake | place: Spain...
ATTCTGAAAAGTACGGGGCGTGATTTGGAAAAAGGGAAAAGAGTTTGGGCGATTTCCGAAAATACACAAAAGTAGTGTAAATCAGAATATATTGAATATTTGTGAAGGACTGAACACCTTTTCCCGTGAATTGCCCGATGAAATAAAGTGGATAGAAAAAACAAACTATGTTTTATTTACGTAAATCATATAATTTGATTTTATGAAAAATTGTGATATCAGGGTCGGTTACGGGCATGACGTGCACAGGCTCGTCAAAGGCAGGAAACTGATTCTCGGTGGCGTAGATATTCCGCATAAAACGGGACTTGACGGACATTCGGACGCCGATGTTCTCTTGCATGCCGTATGCGACGCGCTTCTGGGCGCGGCGGGATTTGAGGATATAGGTCACCGGTTCCCGAATACTGACCCGAAATATAAAAATATTTCAAGCCTTATACTGCTCGGAGAAGTGTATAAACTAATTTCAAAGAAGAAATGGATAGTCGGCAATGTTGATTCTATGATACTTCTGGAAGAGCCGAAGGTCTATCCGTTCATTCCCGAAATGAAAAAAAACATTTCAAAAATTTTAAAGACCGCGAATATATCCGTAAAAGCGACAACTTCCGAGGGACTTGGATTCGTCGGCAGAAAACAGGGATGCTCGGCAAACGCAGTTGTATTATTATATAAATGATGGATTTTCTCTATAATATTGACGTTCAGTTATTTTATTTTATTAACAACACGCTTGCAAATCCCGTCACGGATTCATTCATGCCGTTTATCACTGAACTGAACCACTGGAAGATATTTTATGCCATTATGTTTTTTTATCTCATCATCGGCGGCGGTAAAAAAGGGCGGATTGCGGCGATTATTCTCGTATTGCTTATTTCTTGCAGTGACCAGTTCAGCAGTAATCTTGTTAAAAATTTATCGGAAAGAATTCGTCCCTGCAACGTGCTTCCTCACGTTCATCTGCTTGTCGGATGTACGCAGTCGTTCTCTTTTCCCTCATCGCATGCTGTTAATAATTTCGCGGGTGCCGTGGTTCTGTCCCATTTTTATCCGAGGTTCAGAATATCTTTTTACACAGGCGCCTTTCTGATGGCAATTTCAAGAGTATTTGTCGGAGTGCATTATCCCTCAGACGTTCTCGGAGGAACAGTCATCGGAATACTAATCGGCATTTTATTCGTATATCTCTGGGGATTGCTGAACGGCAAGTTTAAAATTTTAAAACAATGACAGGGAATGGTGTACCGCGCCTGAAGTTAAAAAGGTTTATTATATACCTGATTACGGGAGTCTGTCTCGGACTTGCTTTTCCGCCGTTCGACCAGTACCAGCTTTTGTTTATCGGTTTTGCACTTCTTCTTTTTGTAGTACATACAGCCGAAAATTACAAACAACTTTTTTTCAGGGGATATTTCTCCTTTTTGTTTTTTGAACTTGTCGCCGCTTCATGGCTGCCGCTGAGCGGTATGCAGGAAAACGCAGACCGCTTTCTGATATTCGGCGGAACCGTTACTTTAATTATTCATTCGGCAATGTTTGTAGTGCCTCTGCTGGTTTATCGTTTTATTTACAGTAATATAAAATTCGGACATTCTGAAAAAAATTCTCCCGCAGTCATGGTTTTTGCTTTTCCTTTTGTCTGGACGGCGTTTGAATATATTTTTAATCTGAGCGAATTCAGTTTTCCGTGGTTCCACGCCGGAAATGCCTTCACTGCAAATCTGAATAAAATTCAGTTCGCTGAAATAACGGGTGTATTCGGAATTTCTTTCTGGGCTGTGACCGTAGGTGTTTTACTTTATCTTCTGTTCCGCTTTATATCCGACTCTGAAAAGAGAGTGCTTGAGAATCTGAAATCTCCGAAAGCAATATCACTGATTGTAATTATTATTATCGTTTATATACTGCCTGATATATACACTGTTTCCTCTGACGCAAATAAGCGTTTCACCAAGAGCATGACAGACGGTAAAATTAATGTAGCAGTCATTCAGCCTAACGTAAATCCATGGATAAAGTGGGGGGCAAAACAAATTGACATCGTAAATGATTATGCAGACCAGATTCGACTGGCAGGCAGAACTTTTTCGGGAACGGGACAAAACCTGAACCTGATTATTCTGCCGGAAACTGCGACGCCGTTTTATCTTCTTGACCCGATTTATCACGATAAATATCTGATTATAAAAAATGTTGTTGACAGTATCAATATTCCTCTGCTTACCGGCACTCCCGACCGTGTTTTTTATAACGATTCGATTAAACCGTATAAAGACTACAGGGTTATGTCAAACGGCGTTAAATATGACGTTTTCAATTCTTCCGTTCTTATTGAGCCGGGCAAGGATATACGTTCCTTCCAGAAATACGCTAAGATGAAACTTGTAATCGCAAGCGAGCGGATGCCCTATCAGGAGAAACTTTCCTTTTTAAAAAATCTGATATCCTGGGGTGTCGGAATCAGTTCATACCAGATTGGGTTTGATACCACAGTGTTTATACTGAACGGTAAATATAAATTTAATACGGCTATATGTTATGAGTCCATCTATCCGGATTTCATTGCCGAATATTTTGACAAAGGGTCGGAGCTTGGCATTATCATTACAAATGACGGATGGTGGGGGAAATTGCAGGGAACACACCAGCATAACCGTTACGCAATACTCCGCGCAGTCGAAAACCGCCGCTGGTTTGTGCGCTGTGCCAATACCGGTATTTCATGTACAATTGATCCGTACGGCAATATTTATAACGAAACTTCCATAAACCAAAAAACTTTATTTACTGCCGAAGCCGGATTGCAAAAAGATAAAACTTTTTATACAATACACAGGGATATATTGGCGCGGGTCTGTATGTATCTGACCGGTATTCTGTTTCTGGCAGGTTTGGTTTATAAGAGAAAAAATAAATCTCAGCGTTTATAGATGTTAATTGCTTCCTGCTGAGTCCTGTAAGGACCCGCAATAACCCAGTACGATAAAGACCTGTCTGAATTTAAAATTTTTAATATCATTGCCATGACATTTTTTTCTCTGAGTTTTTCAACCATAAGCTGTGCCGGTTCAACCGTAGTGAATGCACCAAACTGAATAGTTATGCCGACTGAAGTTTTCCAGAAGACAGCATCATCTTCTTTGTAAATAATTTCGGGTCTTTCTCCGACTGTAAAATGTCCGGGATAGTTCAGAAAACTCATATTTCCTGCAGTACTATCGCTCTTTTTTTCGATAATCGGATTATTAGTCGTGTGGGAATCCTCTTCTCTTATGAAATTATTATATAAAGAAATAATTGCAATGCCCAGAAAAATACCAATAGCGGTAAAAGAAATAATCTTAATTAGCTTGTGTCTTTTTTTTCCGGTAGTGCCGGGTGTATCAACCGGAAAAGAACCAAATTTCTGTACATGCTCCAAAGGAGTAAAGATGCCGTCAGGCTTCTTTTCTTTTGCTGGTTTTGTCTCCTGATAAGAACTTTTTGACGAGGACTTGCCGGTATTCTGCATATTATCGGATTGCATACTGCCGGAAAAAAGTTCCTGTTTGTTTTCGGGTGAAGTCACGGTTGTGAGTTTGCTGAAAACTCTCATTTCCGCGTTTTTTAACTCTTTGTTCTGAGAGGTAATTTGTCCGTTATCAGAATCATCAACCGGGTAAATGGTTCCGCCTGATATATCCGGCAAATTAGTATCCAAAAGGTTTTCAAGATATTCGAGTCTTTCATTAAAATCTTCAACTCCCCCAGTTCCGGTGTCTTTTGTATGCGCATCCTCTTTCTCTGTCCCGCTTGTTTTATCTTCATGTATGTCCTGTAAAGCATCCGGTTCCTTAATTTCCTCTATAGTATCAGGCAATAAAAAGTTCTTGACCGGTTTGTCATCGGCTGAAGAATTATCAATAGACTCTTCGTGAGTTTCTTCGTGTGATACTTCAGGAATAGTCAATTCTTTCCTCAGCAAAGCTATTTTATTGATGAGGTCATCGGTCTCTTCCTGCACCTTTTCTTTGAGGAAAAATACATCGCCTTCTTTTATCTCGCTATAATCCGGTATGACGGGAGGTATGTAGGGGCGGGTTGTTCCCGTTTCTTTATTGTCAGGTTTTGTATCCGTCGGTGCAATTTCATCGTCGTCAAAAAAGCTGGTTTCAAGTCGTCTGATTTCCCCAAGAATTCTTTGCCTTTCTTCAAGAACTTTTTCCAGTTCACTATCGAAAATATCGTTTTCAGGGACAATCGTATCAGGAACGGTCTTTTCGGGGACAATCTTTTCGGGGACAATCGTTTCAGGGACAATCGTTTCAGGGACAATCGTTTCAGGGACAATCGTTTCAGGGATAACCGTTTCAGGGACAACCGTTTCAGGTATTATCGTTTCCGGTATTATCTTTTCAGGTACAATCGTTTCCGGTATTATCTCTTCAGGTACAATCGTTTCAAAATTACGATAGATGTCAGCGTCTAACTCGTAAAACTCATCTTCACTGATATCTTCAAAAATGTTTTGCTTTTCATGATACAGGGGATTAACTTCTTCATACGGTAAATTCCCCTGCTTAGTACCGGCTTTTGTTATATCATCTGTGTATGTATCATTAATGATTGTATTATCTTTGTTATCTTTATTGCCGCTTGTTTCATTTGTTAAGCCATTGAATTTCTCTGCATGCAGGGTTACAGTCTGCTCATCCTCTTTTGCAGTCTCAGGAATAATATGATCGGTTGTTTCTGCAAAATAAGGCGGTATTTCCTTAAGTATAGTTTTAGAAAGATTGCTTTCTTCTGTCGCTTGTGATTCTTCTGATGTTTGTGATTCTTCTGGTGAAACATTTTCAGACTCAGTAAAATCAAATGGTAAATCTAACGGAACAAATGTAGCGGCAATAATATCCAAATTATCATCTTTCGGGTCATCAAAAATATTTTGTTTCCTATGATACACGGGCAGTATTTCTTCGGCGGCGGGAATTTGTATTTCTTCGACAGCAGGAATTTGTATTTCTTCGACAGCAGGAATTTGTATATCTTCCGTGACAGGAGTTTGTATATCTTCCATGACAGGAATTTGTATATCCTCCGTGACAGGAGTTTGTATTTCTTCTACGGCAGGTAACTGTATTTCTTCTACGGCAGGTAACTGTATTTCTTCTACGGCAGGTGTCTCGATTTTCTTTTCGAAGGCTTCAGGTGTTAAGTCCGGGATTATCTTTTTAGTAACCATAGATTTGTCTTTACCGTTTAGCAGAACTTTTTTCGGCAGCCCTGGTAGAACTTGTTTTTGTTTTTCTCTTTTTTTTATATCTGCAGTATGATGATAATGCGGAGTTACTTTTAAAAAAAATGATGTTACCGACTTAAATAAACTTTTTTCAAAATCTATTATTTTTGTTTTGGACTTATTGACTAACGATGCAAGTCCGGACTCTGTGACAGATATCTCCTCTTTAACCGGTGTTATTACTGACGGAACAGCAAAGCTTTGTTCGGCACATAAATTTTCTGATGATGAAACCACTGATACCGCAATATAGTTCTTTTCTTCGGGAACGTCAGTTCGCACTTCTGCTTCTTCTTCGCTGGCAGTAATCTCAGATACTTCAAATTCGGAAAAGGCAGATATTGTATCAGTAATATTTCCTGTCAGTGACAGGTTTGATTCAGCCTCTTTTTCGAAAAGTTCTGCCCGGAGTTCCTTTTCTGAATCTGTATCCTTTACGAACTCAATAAAAACGGATTCATCAGACTCATCGGAATCAAGGACTATTTCTCTTCCGGCGGATACAGATTTCTCAAATTGTAAATTATCCGGAATTCTTATTTTTACAGATTCAAGATTTTCGAAATTATAATTTACATCATCGGCAAACTTTTTAACAGGCGAGAAAGTAACGATCTTTTTAATACCGGCGCCGGTCCTTTTTTCCGCTACACTGAATTTACCGAACTTTATAAGATTAACATTTTTTCCTTTTTTAAAAGAGTTTTCCATGGCAGTAAATACGGAATCGGTGAATTGGGACACGTCAATTATGTTAAGTCCTGTTTCACGGGCAATTTTCAATATCAGCTCTTTTTTAGTCATCCGTTGTTAATTCTTTTCAGCATTTCGTCCGATGGCGTAAAGATAATTTTATCTTTCGGAGGGACAAGGATTTCAGCTTTTTTCCGCGGATACAGCAGGGTCTTCATTTCCCTGTGTTCTTTTGTGAATTTACCGAAGCCCTCAATTTCAAAACTACTGCCGTCCAATACAGCATACCGTATTTCTTCGAGCAATAACTCTAAAAGCTTTTCGCTTTTATCGCCGTCAAAAGGGCTTTTAACATTAACTTTATTTAGTAAACTTTTTTTATTCAATTAAAAAAGTATAATATTTTTTTACTGATTCTTCCCGGTACCCCGCGTCTGTTTTCTGTGAAGTATTCACCGCCGCGCGAAAGAGATACTTCCTGCAAATAACATCAGACAGCATTTATTCCAGCCTTATAGTGTTACCCTTTGCATCTTCCTGGGAACTGAAACTTCCGGCTCTTACACGGAAAAACACTCCGATGGTACCGAGGTCTGCTTCCGTTATTCTGGCTTTCAGTCCGTTCTTCTCGAGAATGCCAAGCATATTCTGCGCATTTGTTTTATCTTTAAAAGATCCTACCTGAACCCAGAATCCGTCGGTTTCCCTGAACATCATAAACTTCCGCTTATCGCTTATGAATCCGATTGTCTTAGGAGTTGCCGGCGATTCTGTTACGGGAGTTTCCTGAATATTTTCTTCCTTTACGGTTTCATTCTCAGATTCTTCTTTTTTTACCTGTTCAGCAGAACTTTTTTCGGCGGATTCTTTTTTTGTAGTCTCTTCCTCTGTTGTTTGTTCTTCTGTTGTTTGTTCTTCCGTCGTTTCTGCTTCCGTTCCCTCTTCATTTGTTTCTGTTATTGATTCTTGTGAAATTTCCTCCTGCACTTCCTGCGTTGATGTGTCTTTTACTGCTTCGGTTGTGTCTTTCGCCGATATAACCGCATTGGTTTTATCACCTCCTGTTTTCAAAAGTATGTAAACGATCAGCAAAATAAGAAATACTCCTGCGAACGAAGCAAGAATAATAAACAAAGGAGAATTAAACAGCCCGGGTTTTTTTGTGCGCCGGTAAGAAGATTCAAATTGATTCTTAGCGGTTAATAAAGAGTTCTGCGTTTTCCTGAATTCAGAAGTATCAGCGGGAATAGGTTTTCTTAAAACTTCCTCAGCAGAGCTTTTTTCAGGCGCAGGTTTTTCGACCGGCTCCATGACGGGAATAGGTTTTCTTAAAACTTCCTCAGCAGAGCTTTTTTCAGGCGCAGGTTTTTCGACCGGCTCCATGACGGGAATAGGTTTTCTTAAAACCTCCTCAGCAGAGCTTTTTTCAGGCGCAGGTTTTTCGAACGCCTCCCTGACTGGAATAGGTTTCCTTAAAATCTCTTCGGCAGAGCTTTTTTCAGGTGCAGGTATTTCACTCTGCCCGCCGGCAGGGATAGTGCGAGGAATGAGCTCCGTGTCAGATTTTACGTAGTCGGATTTTTCTTTTATTTCGGGTTCTGTAATTTTCTGAAAAAAATCATTCCTGTCATCATCATACGGGAATCCGGCTTTAACATCAAAATTATCATACACAAATTCGCTGTGCAGTTTCAGCAAGTCGGGAGAAATAGAATCCTTTCCTGTGGGTATTTCTCCGCCGGAATCGAGCGCTTCTTTTTCATAAACAGATGACCCGAAAAAGTTCTCCGAAGGCAGAACTTCTTTGTCTGCCGCAGGAATAAAATCCTCCGGAATGACAATCGGTTCTTTTGATTCTTTTTCAATTCCTTCTATTTCGTTGTGCAGTTTCAGCAAGTCCGGAGTAATAAAATCCTTTCCTATGGGTATTTCTCCGCCGGAATCCATCACTTCTTTTTCATAAGCGGGTGCCTTGGAAGGCAGAATATCTTCCGTTGCCGCAGGAATAAAATCCTCCGGAATGACAATCGGATCTTTTGACTTAGTTTCCATTCCTTCGATTTCACTGTGGAGTTTCAGCAAGTCGCGTGAAATCAAATCCGTTCTATCGGGAACTTCCTCATTGAAATCTTTTACTTCGGATTCTTTTACTTCGGTTTTTTTCTCAGTTCCTTCATCTTCTATCAGCGGCATGTCTTTGAAAAAAGACTCGAAATCAAAATCAGGAATTTTATTCGCTGATGATTCATTAATGAGAGAATTTATATTCTCTATTTTTTTTCTGAGGCTGTCGGTAAAACTTTTTGGTGCTTCGGGATTCAGTTCAATTACTTTATAGAAATCGTCCCTAGCATTTTCCAGCAAAGAAAGATTATAATTGCATATACCCCGCAGTTCATATACCGCAGGATTACCGGGATGTTGAATAAGCAATTCATTGCAAAATATTATTGCTTCTTTGTAATTCCCTTTATCTATCTCTTTTAAGATATTGTCTATTAAGTTTGTCATTGGATTATAATTTTACAAAAGTTAAATATTCTCGATTTAAAGAAAAAGGTTGAAATTCCTTTATCATTAATTGATTTTGATTTAGTTTGTACATACAATATGATACAGGAGACCTCTGACAGAAAACTGATTTTACGCCTTGCGCTCCCGGCAGTGCTTCAAACCGTTGTCCGCTCGCTGTTTTTGATAGTTGACGCCTTCTGGGTGGGCAAAATCGGAAGTCCTGAGCTGGCGGCGCTCACCTCGGCAACATTCCTTGTCTGGGGCATACTCGCCCTCGGGGAAATGCCTGCCACAGGGACGAATTCGCTCATTGCTCAGTCAACAGGCGCAAAAAACACGGCGCTTTCATCGCGTGTGTCCGCTTTTAACATTGTAAATACTTTTGTTTACACGATTATTTTAAGCCTGCTTATTATTCCCGTACTTCCCTTAATGTACAAATTTATGAATTTAAGTGATTCGCAGGCGGCTCTTAGCAACGAATACCTGATTACACTGCTGCTGGGATTTCCCTGCGTAACAATGCTTTCAACGGTGACTGCCATATTCCGCGGGAACGGTGATACAAAGACTCCGTTTTATCTGCTTGTTGCCGCAATACTTATGAATTTTGTACTTGCCCCTGTTTTCATATTCGGATTTTTCTTTGTACCGGCGGGGGGACTGCAGGGCGCGGCGCTTTCGACACTTATTTCGTTTTTTATTGTTTTTACGGCGGGGTTTTATCTGCTGAGAAAACGCGGATTAGCAGACAGCATTTTTAAATATAAGTTTGATACGGCGATAATAAAAGAAACTTTCCGTATCGGATTTCCGATTGCGCTTAACGGAGTGGGGTTTTCTCTGATTTATGTTTTTGTTGCGCGTTTTGTTGCCGATTACGGTACTGTTGGTTTTGCGGCGCTTGGTATCGGTCACCGCTCGGAATCGCTTGCATATCAGATAACGGTCGGTTTCTCGCTCGCCGCCTCAGTTCTTGTTGGACAGTGTATGGGCGCGGGGAAAACCGAACGCGCGGGAAAACTCGCCTGGAAAGTTTTAGGTACGGCATCGGTAGTGATACTGATTTACTCCGTATTGCTGTTTATATTCAGCGCGGAAATTGCCTCGATTTTCATTAAAGACCCTGATGTTATTTTCAATGCTTCGATATATAACAAACTCGCCGCCACTGTTCAGATTTTCTCGGCGGCAGAAGTTATACTCAGCGGGGCTTTTGCGGGAGCGGGGGATTCTGCTCCGCCTGCCGTTATCGGACTGCCGATGAATGCACTGCGCATTCCGCTCGTCGCATTTTTTTCAGTAATGTGGGGATTGAACGGAATCTGGATTGCTATTTGCCTGACAGTTGTACTGAAAGGAATCATAATTACTTTCTGGTTCAGCCGCGGAAAGTGGAAAGACAGAAAACCCTTTGAAGGCAAAGCCGGAATAATTTAAGAAATAAAAATCCGCAGAGTCAGTCTCCGTTTCATTTATACCGTTTCCCGAATTTATCGGCTTTCAGCAGGGCATCGAACACCATTTCCGGCTCTACCGGAAAAGGTTCGTGATGAATACTTTCGCCGCCGGCGCAGGCTCTTAGCGCAACTTTCATAAGTTCATCATGCGATACATTGTCCAGTCCTAAATCGCCGAGTGTAAGCGGTAAACCAACATTTTTACAGAAACCGTAAACTGTTTCCATTTCACCGGCATCGGTATTTGCCAGATGCAAACCGGTAAGCGTTCCGAAAGCCACCTTTTCACCGTGGTAGTAAGCGTGCGTCTGTTTCAGCGCAGTAAAACCGTTATGTATAGAATGCGCCGCGCTCAAACCGGCACTTTCGAAACCCAGTCCGGAAAGCAGTGTATTAGCTTCGACGATGCGCTCGAGAGACGGAGTAACGGTATTCAGTTCGCAGGCCTGCTTTGCATCCGGTCCGTATTCAAGCAGAGTTTCCCAGCACAATTTTGCAAGCGCTAAAGCCGTCATTGTAGTTACTCCGCCGCATTCATTCTGCGCTCCGCTTTGTCCGCAGCTGCGCGCTTCAAACCAGGTTGCCAGCGCATCGCCCATACCGCTTACAAGAAATCGTACCGGCGCTTTCGCAATAACGGAAGTGTCAACAATAACTGCATCAGGATTGCGGCTTTGATAATGAACGCGCTCGAATACGCCGTCTTCCGAATAAATCACTGCGCAGGCACTGCACGGCGCGTCAGTTGAGGCAATTGTCGGTACAACGATAACCGGCACACCGGAGTTATCGGCTACTATTTTTGCGGCGTCAATTGCTTTTCCGCCTCCGATTGCTGTTATACTGCGGGCGCCGCATTCCTGAACTATGGCAGTCAGCCGCGTCAATTCGGACTGACAGCATTCCCTGTTAAACTTTACTACCCTGCTGCCTTCGGGCAATAAATGTAAGATTTCCGAAAGAATAAAATCCATTGAAGATGGTGCTGTAATCAGCAGTCCTGACAAGAACTTTTTAGAGTTCTGCAAAAAGTTCTTGTTTCCGCTCAGTTTTTTCATCACAGAAGGAAGTTCTTTAATGACATTTTCACCCTGAATATACATTCCGGGGAAAACAGCTCTTTTTGATTTGCTCATTTTGTTATAATTTTTTCTATAAAATTAACAGTTCACTGCTCACCGTTTATCGTAAGGAATTGTAAAATAAAACACTGAACCCTCTCCCTTAACAGATTCAAACCAGATGCGGCCGCCGATCAGCTCCATAAATTTTTTAGCGATGGAAAGTTCCAGTCCGTTGCCTTCGTAACCGCGGGAAAGGGATGCATCTTCCTGCATAAAGGTATCGAAGATGTGCGCGCAAGCTGTTTCGCTTATTCCCACGCCGGTGTCACGGACAAAAAACTCCAGTTCATTTTCTTTTATCTGAAATCCATACGAAACAGTTCCCTGCTCAGTAAATT
>Ga0247842_10007825_pt1 | contig 11413 bp, 14 predicted proteins | sample LaCruzMarch2015__3_FD_192411 | JGI IMG/M metagenome (GOLD analysis project Ga0247842, IMG submission 192411) | Freshwater microbial communities from meromictic Lake La Cruz, Castile-La Mancha, Spain - LaCruzMarch2015_19m | ecosystem: Environmental > Aquatic > Freshwater > Lake | place: Spain...
TTTCGGCGCATCAGCAGGCGCATCGCGCTGCAGTTCATGGCGTTCGTTTTTCTGTTGTTCCTCATCAACGGATCGCTCTTTCTCGCCGTCGATTTTGGCAATGCCCGGCGCATGGCCCATGGTCGGCTGTTGCGTGACGCCCAAACCGTTTTGAATCAGGTGGATGATCTGGCAGAGGGTCGCCCGCTCAGCCTTCCGCCACCCGTCGCGGAACATGTGCGGATCATTGACCGGAGCGGAAGCGCGCTGCATTCCGGATCGCTGTTCACCGAGATCCCCGTATTTTTGACTGAAGGATATTCCACCGTAGAGATACGGGAAGAGTCCTACACAGTGCTCACGTTCCCGTTGAATGCAAACGGACAGACTCTTGGTCTGGCCCAAGTGGCCAGTCTGGAACGATCGCCGATGCAGGAACTTCCGTTACGCTGGGCTCTCTATTTATTGATCAGCATTCTGGTTTCCGCTCTCACGTTCGTTGTCGGGTTACTCTTTGCCAGAAGGAGTCTGAAGCCAACGGAGCAAATGGTGGAGCGGCTCGAACAATTCACGCAGGATGCGAGCCATGAGCTCAAGACGCCCCTTGCCGCTCTCAGTTCCTCATTGGATCTCGCGCTGAAAAATGAGAAGTACCGCGAAGGCATTCAGTCGGCCAAGGCGGATTTGAAACAGGTGACGGTACTCGTCGAACGCCTGCTCGAGTTGGCGCGGCTGGATAAGTTTGTGAGTGCGGACGAATCTATTGATCTCACGGCGCTCGTCGAAACTTCCAGCGAGCGCTACCAGTCCTTTGCAAAAGAGAAACATGTTGTGATCGACTGTGTGGCGGAACAGGGAATTTCCGTACAGGGCGATTCGATCCTGCTGCAGCAGGTTCTGGGCAATTTGCTTTCGAACGCCATCAAGTTCAGCAAGCCTGCCGGCGGGCAGATTCATGTCCGGCTCACGCACAAAACGCTCTCTGTCGAAGACACGGGCACGGGCATTCCCGAAGAATCAGTGCCGCTTATTTTTGATCGCTTCTATCAGGCGGAGCCCTCGCGCGCGATGGGCGGATTTGGTCTTGGATTAGCCCTTGTGAAGCGCATCGTGGAACTGCACGGCTGGACGATCGATGTTCAGAGCACGTTCAAGAAGGGCACGACGTTCACGGTCCACTTTGCAGCACAGACGCGAAAAGCGCGTTCTTAATTTTCTCTTAAGTACCGCACTGTACGCTGAGGGTGTGTTCGCATTCGGAACAATCGTCGGCCTTTCGTCATTCATTCTCGTGCCGTTGCTGGCGGCGGGTGATTTTCAGAGCATAGGCAACCGGCAGGAGACACCGAATATCACCAATGACGATTGATGCATTCGGGCGAAGAGAAAGAGAGAAGAAAAGATCGCCGTACGGCGATCTTTTCTTGTGAATCAGTTCCCTTTAAAAAAGCTCTTTATGGAAGAGCCATTTCTCTGTGCTTCCTCTGCCGGCGCCATGCACGAACAGAATGATAAATGCGGCGATGAAGAGCAGTGCGAGTTCACCGCGATTGACGATAGGCAGCAGGCCGTTGCCCATGTGTGCCGTTACATACGCGCCGATGAGCAGGATCGTGCCGAGCACGGCAACGAGACGCGTCCAGAAGCCCGCTACGATGGCGAGGCCTCCGAGCAGTTCACACACACCGACGAATCCCATAAAGCCGTTGATGGCAAACTGGCCGTCGAGCAGGCCAAGCTTCTGCAGGCCGTGCTGCAGAAAGAGGAGTCCGACCAAGACGCGGAAGACAACGTAGAGCGCGTTTGCACCTTTGGAGGAGACTGAAGAGAAAAGCATACGTGGGTGGGGGGAATTGGTCAGCATAGCGGAGATACCACGTCGTGATCAATCAACAGGAAAGAAAGCGGAATATGGGTATCTGTACGCGAAAACCCGGCGTTTTTTTCAGTTGCATGAATCATGGGAGAATTTCATTCTATTGTCATGCCGCCTTTCAGTGCATGTGGCACGCAGGAGTTGGTTCAGGACATAGCAAAATTGGATAAGAGAATCATCGCGCTCTCGCCGCATTATGCGCTGCTCTTCCGTCAGAGAATGGGTGATGTTCTCAGTGCGGCTTCGCGCATCAATCTGGCCGATTCCCAAAATGGGATTTTTTCGGACGAAACGACGTCGGGTATTGTCCGGCAGGCCGCAGAACTCGTTCAATGTTTGCAGTTGCCCATCAGAGTCGAGCAGCATGGCCCGTACGCATGTTTTTATTTTCCGGATGTTGTGCTGAAGGAGGGAACATGATGCGAACGCATCCAAAATATTTTTTGTATAAGAAACTCCCCCGATCACGAAGACTGGGGGAAGTTCCTTTGCATGTCTGGGACGCTCAGGCTGTGGCAGCCGCTCCCTCATTTGCCACTTGGATGAGAGCATCGATGATTTGGTCGATGCTTCCTTGATCGTTACCCGTGGCGCGGTTGTTGTCCAAGTGGAGAGCACCTGTCCATTTCTGCTCTCCAACGATTGCCGCTGCCGCCAAATGGGCGAACTTGCGAACCACTTCCGGATTTTTGGCTCGGATAGTGAGATCGATGGAATCATTCATGCGATTCTCCCTCACTATCCCCGTTCCCGTTCGATCCCAGTATGCGAGTGTAATCGTCACTTCCCAGCGCTGCCGCAGCAGATAAAAATGATGCGGCTCGTGTGTTTCGAACACTGGATTGAAGCGATGACAGAAACTCGGATCCCAGCAGGAATCCAAAAATGCGAGCAGTTCATCCCTTCTGTTGCGCAGGATTTGGGCTGTCCCTGCGGCATCAAGGATGGCCTGGAAAGAAGCCTCCGCTAACTTGCGAGGATTTGTGGCGAAGGCACGAAGCATGATTCGCCAGTTGTCCGGGGTGGCCGGTCTCGAAATGGAAAGATGGTACTTCATCGGACGAACCTCCAAACAAAGTTGCGCGGTGTCTCTGCCACAGAAATTGTGGTCGGTAGTTTCCGCGCGGCACATTCCATGGCGAACGGGCGGCGCGAAAACTACCATTTTTTTGAGCATCCGTGGTGCAAAGGAACAGCCAAGGCCTGTGCCTTGGAATGTAAGGTATAATTGACAATTCTCCATTTGTCTACCACATAGCATTTTGTTTTATAGAAGCGAATGGCGGGCTTCCTGCCTGTCCTTCTGAAAACGGGAGCGTGATGCGAACGTTCCTCGGGGCTCTCCCTGCACACGGATCACAGTTGTTTAGAGTGGCAACAGTTACGCCAAGAGAAGTTCCAGTTTCGCAAGAACCGTGCTCAGTACCGATGGCGATACATGTTCGATGACACGTGCTTCTCTTGCCTGCCAATCCAGACTCTTCACATGATCAGCAAGAATCACTCCCTTTGTTTTCAGCCCCGAAGGAAGGGGAACTTCGAACGGATATCCCTTCGCTGCACCGGTGATCGGACAGAGAATGGCAAGCCCGACTTTGGCATTGTAGGAACGGGGCGACAGCACAAGGGCCGGCCGATGACCCGCCTGTTCCCTGCCTCGTTGAGGATGGAACTGCAGCAGTACGATATCGCCGCGATCGGGTGTGGATCTCACCATAGTTCATGCCCCTGTGGATTCCCTGTATCGGTTTCTCCGTGCAGATTCTCCACTGTCACCTTCTCCAGAAGCGATTCTAAATCCTGGCCGATTGAGGTGATGTGCAGGGCATCGTGTTCCATGGACAATTCCACCTCCTTGCCTGAGGTGATCCCCAAATGTACCGCATAAGCCTTCGGGATGCGGACTGCGAGGCTGTTACCCCATGTGCGGATGGTCGTCTTCATGTGATGAATATACATTGTAGATACATTGAACGCAATGCAATGTATGGGGACAAAGACGACCCGCATGGGCGCGGCTTCAAATGGAATCACACGTCATCATGCTATAGCCGGAAGCACGAAGAAATAGGATCCGGCCCCATCACACCGCAGAGACACCATCACAGCTCAACAACGAGCGCGTTCTTGGGACCGGTGGCGATCTGTTCTTTGACTCCCATCCAATCATGAAGAGCATTCATCAGCACGTCGGACGAGTACCAGTACTGCGCGCCTTGTTTCGTCCCCGGATCATTGGTGATGAAACCGTCACCCGAGTATCCGATGACGACCAGCATATGATAGAAAGGTCCTTCTCCGCTGAAGTACGGATTTTTAAGCGCCCGTCCCGCCGCCGGAATGATGACGGGATTTCCCTCCGCGAGTTCGTGGCGAAGACTGTCCGCCGTCACCTCCGTGAGGACCCGGACACGGTACCCATACAGAGAGACGGCGATGTCGCCGAGCTCCTGAGCGGTCACATCGTCCTTATAGCGATTTTCCCTCTCCCACGTCACCATCTGCTGTACCTCCGTTTCTGCGGTCGCCATGCCAAGCGGCGTGCCCGCGAGGAAGTGGTGCACCATGATCAGTGACATTTCTTCGCACGCTTCCTCGTGCAGCGCATCCCAGATGGCGAAGGGTGACTGCGACGCGAACGGCACCTTGATGAGCAGGCTTGCCGGTCCGGATGACGCGGCTGACGAAGAGGACGGAGCGGAAGCCGATTGACCGAAAGCGGATGATTGCGACGAAGACGAACTCCGGACAACACGCGGGTGATCGATGATCACCGTGGGCTCGGGGAAAGCGGGTTTCTTTGTACAGCCGCTCAGCAATACGGATCCGACGATCAGCGCGCAGCCCGTGGTGACGAGACGATGGATCCGCATAGGGAAGAGGAAAAGTCATTATAGCACTCTTCGGGTCAGCGAAATACTCAATGTCGGTTGGTTGTCTGCCCGCGCGAGGCACAGTAATCAAGATCGATAGGGCGGGCCACGGCAATCGCAATTGCCGTGGCGGGGCTGACGGAGACATACTCGAACGGTTATTGAGTTTACACCGAGAGCACGCGCATCTGGATAAACGGTATGCTGCCTTAATACAGGAGTTCGATGCTGGCTTTGAGTATGGGAGACTGAAGAAGTGGCACACTATCGTTCCGTATCTTCCTCACCCCTATTGCTAAACGGTTCAAATTCCTGAACAGGGATGCCATCCTGAGGATAGCTTTCTTTCTTCAGTTTCAACTCTATGCCATTTGCGAATTTCATTATGACCATAAATTGAGCTACAGATCTGATTGTGAATTTTGTATCGTGAGGTATTGATAGAGAATCACTCTTGTTTAAGGAAATAATCCATTGCCCAAGTACTGTAAACTCTCGATCACGGTTTTCGTGAGAAATACAATCTGAAAAGAGAAGTACCCTCTCAGGTGCAGGCATTTCTTTCAGCAGACGAACCGCATCTTTGCGGATGATTTCTACATCAGCCACTAAAGAGGATTCATTCACAATTCCATCATCTACTTGCTGCGAAGACATGAGCATTTCAATTAGTCTTGTTGAGAGTTCTTGCTCCATTTCAATCTGATCCTGAGTGCGTGGATTCAACTGGTTGATCGTTCTTCTTGCTCGCTCTATTGCCGCCGAAAGATTTTCTTGAGGTGTATTGTCCATCAAGATATTATACAGGAATTTTATTTATTTGTCGATGGCGGCGTAATGGTTCAATAGCTTGGAAACACCCTCTGTATTGTTTCCTGCAATGGCTTACAGCACCAATCCACATCTTCCGAGGCTTCGCAGAGAGGCCGTCCAGCTCGTTCGCAAGGGTTGGGGTATCCGTCAGGTTGCCCGCTACACGGGGTTTTCTCCCGGAGCAATCAGCAAGTGGGTCCGTCGTGCTCCCGAGCATGGAAAGGCACCTGTGCCTACGAGAAGCTCCCGTCCGCTGTCTCATCCACGTGCTCTTGATCAGAAGACAGTGCAAGCGATTGTGGCCATGCGACTGAAACATCGTCGGTGCAGCGAAGTCATTCATCATCTGCTCAAAGAACAAGGGATAATTGTCAGTTTGAGTTCGGTAAAAAGAGTTTTAAAGAGAAAGAATCTTCTAAAGGAAAAGAGTAAATGGAAGAAACTTCACCGATCACCACATAGGCCGGAAGTGGCTCAGGCTGGCGATTTAGTAGAGCTTGATACGATTCACATTCATACCTTCACCGGAGAAAGATTCTACATCTACACACTCCTCGACGTGCACTCCAGATGGGCACATGCAAAAGTCTCGCCGAGAATTACTGCAGGCAGAACGGTGAAGTTTCTGGAGGAGGCGAGAGAGAAAGCGCCATTTCCATTCAAAATGATTCAATCAGATCATGGCTCAGAATTCTCTTCGTGGTTCACAAACCATGCAGGAATTGCCCATCGTCATTCCAGAGTCAGAAAGCCCAATGACAATGCGCACCTCGAACGATTCAACCGGACAATCCAGGAGGAATGTCTGTATTACTTAAAGCAGGAACCTAGGATCTATCAGGCTGCCATCAAGCGCTACATTCCCTTCTACAACAACGAGAGACCGCACCTTGCTCTTCACTTCCTTCCACCATCAAAGTGTTTCCAAGCTATTGATTAGAGAACGTGTCTGGGATTTCTCGAATCTTCTGAAAAACACCCGAAATGGAACGCGATCTATATGAGAGGAAAACCCACGTTGCCAACGCCTTACGCAGTTATACTGATGTTGCAAAAAATGTTTCACTGTCTCAGGCTGCGTCGGACTCAACTTCAAATTTCCCCCCTAAACTTCCTGTCTCCAAATTTACAAAAAAAGTATGGGGACCCTTCCCATCATTTATTCTCATAGTTGCGAATTTTCCTTTAGGGTCTCTCCAAATTTTCTTATCAAGAGAAAAAGTGAGGTCATCCATCGAAAGATTTGCCATGTAAGTAGGATCTGTGAGATACAGCATTCGCGTACGAAGGATCTCAAGCATGGTGCTAGCCACATCACCGAGTTGCTCCTTATCGACAACAACTTCATTGCTTCCTGCTGGCTGAGACGACGGTTGGTTCATGGTGGACATATCTATAATGGGAAGGTTCGTTTCTATTATACAATAGAATGATATTATTGTATAATATATCTATGGAAGAGGACTCTGCTCCAAACTTCACCGACGCACAAACGAATCCAGATCTTCGCCAGGAATACCTGAATGGCATTGATCTGGGCTGAGCACGGCCTTATGTGGCCGGCATTCTCTACAAGATTGAAAAAGGCCAATTCCCAGCCCATTGCGAACCGCACCCCGACGCCAAAAGGAAGGGCGTAGCCGGACTCCAGTCAACGATTATTGTGGGTGAACGCTTCTTCGATCCGAAATATGTACAAATTGAGAATGACGATGATGCGCTTTCCATCCTTCGTGACCACGAAGGAAGGCATGCGAAAGATAACTTCACGGTCCGGATCTCAGAATCAAGGCCCACCTCATAAATGAATGCAATGCATTCAGAGAACAACTCAACAGAATGCTAACGGAAGGGATGGTGCCATCAGAGAATTTCAAGGAAACAGTTCTTAAAGGCTTTGCGTTTTGGAAGCGCTCTGTTCGAGCAGCAAGCAAAGGACGAATTGCCAAAAAGCACGCTCGACCGAGCGGGGAAGAAGGCAGCCTGGATGGATTGCCAATTTCGCCTTAACCGGAATTTGTGCTGTTTAGGGCAGCCCGGTCATGTGTCCAATGTGGTCCCCGCTTCGCTCCTCATTTTTCTTTTGTCGGGTGCAATCCTTTCACAAGTCTCTCCTTCTTCTCCTTACTTCAGTTCTTCACCTGCGCCTCGCGGCGCATCGCTTCGACAAGCGTTAGGAACTTTTCAGAATAGACCATCCGAACAGGACGGCGGGAGCGCGTGTACTTGGCGCCTTCTCCCTTATTGTGCTTCGCTTCGCGCGCAGCAAGTTCTTTGCAGGAACCGCAGTAGAGGGAATTGTCCGAGCAACGGGCGAGGTAGAAGTAGAAAGGCATTGGTTTGTGAGTATAGCTGACCGAATGTCCCTCGGCTCGCTTCGCTCGCTCGGGACACTCTCGCTCTGGGTGTTGGTCGAAGCCTGAACGTAAGCGAAGGCTGAGACCACGAGCGAGGCCCGAAGGGTCGAGTCGAGTGGCAGGCGCGGTAGGGCTCGAACCTACGACCCCAGGTTTTGGAGACCTGTGCTCTACCAGCTGAGCTACGCGCCTACGGGTTTCAAATGATGGAAGGAAGGATCGACTGTGTCAGGTTTTGTCCCCATTCGCGACTTCGTTGCTCAGGGGATCGCATGCTCTCGGCTTCGCGCTGCACTTCGTTTGCGCTTAAGCTCGAGATCATCCGAGAGACCTGTGCTCCCTGCCCTGAGCGAAGTCGAAGGGTACCAGCTGCGCTCCTATCTTACTCAGCCTCCAAAGGAAACGACAGTGATGTCGAGAAAAAACCGCTCTCGCCGATCCCACAGGGTTCCGGTACACTTTCGTACTGTTCCTTCCCCCCGTCGTATGGATATCACTACGTTGCTCCAGGCGCTGCCGCAGGCAGTCTTCACGCCGGAGTTTTCGATGATTTGTGTGCTCGTCTTTTTCATCTGCGAGGCGCTCTTTAAGATTCCGCAATTGGCGGAGATGGAGTGGGGCAAGCCCGTGACGGCGCTCGTCATCGGCGCGCTCTTAAGCATTCTCGAAGTCGGTCTCACGCTGGATTCCGTGCTCATCGGCATCGTGGCGGGCGGCATAACGACGCTCAGTGTGAACCGCTTGGACCGCTGGCTCATCAAAAAGAAGAAGTAGAGAGAGGTCTCTACCGGTCAGAATCTCTCAATAGAGGGAAAGGGTTTGGTTTTGCCAAATAAGTTAAATAATGGTATTATTGTAAGTTGTTCATCACACCCACATCCATTTCATCCTTTAAAAAAATTCTTGGCCGCATCGTGCGCCGACGTGAGCACCGGCTGGCCACTGTCGCATGCCTGCTCTCGGTTCTTTTGTGTTTTCTTGTCCGCATGGAACGGTATCAGGCGCGTGAAATTCAGGCGTTCATTCAGGAAACGGAGCGTCGTCAGGGCGACGCCGCATGGATCGTCTACCGTGCGGCAGAGCGTCGTCAGGAGCGTATCACGCGCCGACAATCAGTCGATCAATCCTATGCTCCCGTCGCATCTGATCGAGTGGATGTGCGGGAATTGCGGGCGAGTGCGGATACAGAATCGGTGGCACTTGCGTCGCAGGAACAGAAAATATTTCCTGCGTTCGATCATGCAGAGTTCCCCGTTTCGGTCGTTCCCAACTGGGGAGCCATGCGCACGCCGGCGGAATGGGACCGGCCGTTCAGTCAGATTTCTACAAAGGAATTCGTGCCGTTACCTTCTTACAATCTTTCCACACTGCAGATTCCCCTTGCTTCCCTTACGAATCCCATTCGTGCCGCATCGATTCCCGTTCTCACTGCCAAGCTCACCTATTCCACGCGGTACTACGGCGCCTACGATCTGGATGCCGGTGAGTTCTCGGGATTGCATCCCGGTATCGATCTGAAGCTCGCATTCGGAACGTCGGTCGGGGCCATCGCCGGAGGACAGGTGCAAGTGGTCGCGAAAGACGAAGACGGTCTGGGCCTTTTTATCATCGTGGAGCATCGGCTTGAGAGCGGCGAACGGATTTTCTCTGTCTTCGGGCACCTCGATACGTCATGGGTGCGGGAGGGCGAAGTCGTCCGGCCCGGACAGATCATCGGAACAGTGGGGCTTTCGGGACACACCACTGCACCGCATCTGCATCTGCAGATTGATCGGGATGACGGATCGCAGCCGCATCAGCCGTACTGGCCCGCCTTCGCTGAAGCTTCGGCCGGCAAGCCTGCCAGCATTCCAACACCTGCCGAAGCGAGTCGGCACACGCTGCATCCCATGGATTTTGTCCGGTTGTTTGCGAATAAGTAGATTTTTTTGTACAAACCTCCATCCCCCAGCCCCCTCCTCCTTTCAACTTCTCCCTCATCCCCAACCCTTCCCCCGGTGGGGGAAGGGAGTACTCAAACAGCTTTCCCTCCCCCTCCGGGGGAGGGCAGGCCACGCCTCACATGTGAGGCGTGGCAGGGTGGGGGAGAACAACTACAAACATAAACATTCCCCCTCTCCCCCCGCCTTCGCTCCTTCGGAGCTTCGGACGGGTAAGCGGGAGAGGGGGCGAGGGGGAGAGGTTGGGAAAAGAAAAAAGGAGAAGGGGGGTGAGACCGCTCGAAGAGCTACTTCACCGGAATCACAAGGAGCGGCTGACGGTCGGCGGCAACGAGTTGTTGCCGGTACCTGTTGGACCACATGAAGGTGATGCCCGAATCGGGGTGTGTCCAGAAATGACCGTCGTGATAGCGTTCACAACTTAAGGGAGTGAGATCGCTGGCTGAGATCGACATGGAATTCCGGATACAACTGTTCCAGATCGCGTTGGTGGAGACCGGAACACCTTTGGCATCCACGGGCATGATTTGCTGGATACTGGTGACGGAGACCGGAGGAGTGATGGAAGCCGACGAGCCGGAACACAGGGCGGGATCCTGCAGAGCCTGTTCAATGATCGCAGGCTGGAGACTGAAGAACGGCGCCATGTACTGGGCCATCCAGAGGATCAGCGACGAGTCGGCTTGCGGAGAAATGGAGCGTTGCAGGATGCACAGAAGAGCGCGCTGGCGCGGAATGATCACGTTGTCGCCTTGTCCTCCGAATGCACCCGGAGCGACATTCCCTCTGCCTCTGCCCCCGCCGCCACCCTCAGCATTGGCAAGAACGAAGTGGACGACTGAGGAGAACGAGGTGACGTTATGCCCGCGGGAACCGCCGTTTTCGGGAGGAGTGGGCGCGACCACGAGCGAGGCGCCGCTGGAGGTACTGCTTATGTTGTTGGCGTCTCCGTTGTAGACGGCATCCAGCGAGTGGGTACCCAATGCGAGCGAAGAGGTGACAAAGCTGCCGCTCTCATTGCTGAGCGTGATGGTGCCAAGATCCGTTCCGCTGTCTCTGAAGGTGACCGTGCCGGAGGGGAAGAAGCCCGTGACGACCGCGGTGAGCGTGACGGCATTGCCGATGTAGCTCAAGTTCGTGGAAGTCGATAAGGCAACGGAGCTCTGGAATTTATCGACCACCTGAATGATCGCACCGGTCGAGGAACTGCCAAGGTTATTGGCATCTCCAAGATATTCTGCGTGGATGTTGTAGTTGCCTGCGGTGGTGAAGGTGTAACTGAGCGTGGTGGATTTGGCGAGCAGTGTTCCGCTGCCGAGAAGGATAGAACCCGAGAGGAAGTTCACTGTTCCCGTGGGGTTGTAGCCGCCGCTCACGGATGCCGTAAAGGTGACGGCATCACCGACAATGGAGGAATTCGGCACGCCGACGGCCGTGGAGGTGGAAGGCAGAGCTTTGTCCACTACCTGTACCGTTGCGGAGGAGGAAGTACTGCCGTTGTTGCTCGCATCGCCGCTATAGACCGCGGTGAGGTTATGCGAGCCCACGGTGGTGAAAATTACGGAAATTCCTGCG
>Ga0247842_10007827_pt1 | contig 11411 bp, 1 predicted proteins | sample LaCruzMarch2015__3_FD_192411 | JGI IMG/M metagenome (GOLD analysis project Ga0247842, IMG submission 192411) | Freshwater microbial communities from meromictic Lake La Cruz, Castile-La Mancha, Spain - LaCruzMarch2015_19m | ecosystem: Environmental > Aquatic > Freshwater > Lake | place: Spain...
CTACCGGTGGGGGTTCTTATGGGATATTCTTGCGGCCTTGTTCCTTCTCGGGCTTCTCGGTTCCCGTTTTCTGAAGCCCCGCAACACTGTAATTCAGCCTTCTGATTAATTGAAACCGAGGGGAAATAGAAACATGACAAAAAATCAGCTGACTTATCTTTTAGTCCTGGTAACGCTTGCGGTCCTTTGGACCTTTTTTAACACCCTATTTATCGCCGCAATGAACCAGGTCCACAAAGGTGGCTGCTTTCGCCTTTTTTAACAACCCTGCTTATTTTTGAATAAGGTTGTGACATGAAGAGCCGTGTTTAAGGTGCGGAGTTATTTCCAATAGGGATTGAAAAACTTATTGAGAATTATGCCGCTCTCGCGGTAAGGGATTCGGACAAGGAGCGCTTGAGAATCTCGGTGAAGGTGTCGATCTTCATAAATCCCGTGGTTCCCATGCCGGGAGAACCCATCCCTGCGCCATAGACGAGATCCGGTATCCTGTCAGTGCCGAGTAGCGCGATCACTATGGCAATTTCGATCATTTGCTTGATCTTGGCGCGATCCCGGACTTTTCCGTCGATCAGAAGCCCGCACATCTGTTTCTCACCCACCAGGGCCGCGACCGTATCGAAATATTTCAATCCACTCACATTCCCCGGCAGAAGTGCAACCACATGTTGAGGATGTTCTTTCACAAGATTCTGGATAGGGATGTCCCGTCCGCCGACGTTCACAGAACCCGCCTCGGACAGAATTCCGACATTATCGGCAACCCCCATCTCCCGGATCACGTCATTCACGATGTCCGCATTGCTAGCCTCCACCCCGATCGCCGCCACATAAGGAACCTTGGCGTTCAGCGCCGGGTCTGCTATCGGCATACCGCCTTTTCCGACCAGCATGGCCTGTGCAGTCATTGAAACGGGATCGTTCTGCGCTTTCGCAATACTATCAATCAGCCGGCGCAAGAACGCCCGAATTATTTTCGGGTCCATACCTTTTCTGAGAGCGCGAATTTCAGCCCGCACCTGGTCCGTTAATTCCATCCCTGTCGCTTTTTCCCAGATGTACGTGGTATTTCTGATCTCGTTTCTGAAATCAAGTTCCGGAAACTGCTTCCCGTAGAGTTCGGTAGCTTCAATCTCATCATCAATCGTCGGGATCATAACGAGCACTTCATGGACCAGGTCGTAAATGTGCCGGTTCTCTTCCTTCAGGAGCCAGGATTCCTCCCTCATAATTTCTTTGGCCACACGGTCGTGCTCCTCTTCATGGGTCACAATCCGGCCCACATTCACGACACGCACCTGGAACGGAACCGATTCATCGACCATCGGCTCGATGGGAATATTCAATCTCCAAGGCTTGTTTCGCGCAAGCGATTCCACCATATAGGCCTTCTTGCGAGGATCTTGGAGCAACGGATCATTCCTTACCACGTTAATCATAATATTATTGAGGCCTTCGGCCGCCGTTTGAATATTCGGTTGGCGCATCAGATGCGCGGCGAAAATGCGCGCCACGATCAATTTTTCCTTGTCCGTCGCACCCGACATATTGAGTTTGCTCAGGACCAACTGCATCCGGCCCCAGAAGTCCGTGACATCTCTTTCCGTCCCGCCGCCAGTGAGAATCTGCGTCCTCAACTCCTCACGCACCGTCCCCACCCAATCTTCCGCCGCTTCCCCGCTCTTGGCCGATTCCACTTCGACGCCAATACTCTCCAAATATTCTTTGAGCTCTTGGTTCGTTTTTGCATTAGCCAAAAGCACGCTGGACGCAACCTGCGCGACAATCCCCCATTGCGACTGCTCATCCCCCCTCAGGAACTGCCCTACAAGATTGAACCTTTGCAAACGTTCATTTTTTGTTTCCAAAGGTTTCGCTTTGAGAATAATCTCTTCAAACAACTGCCGGAGTTGTCTCACCGGTGTCGGCTCCGTCGCCGTTCCAAGCGCGTCCTCGAGACGAAGTCCCGGCTCTGTCCTGGCGATCACGGAATAGGCATAGGTCCTGATATCAATGGCTTTAGCCTTTTTCCTATCCGGGATACTGGCATCCAAAGCCATTCTGACAACGTCCAATTCTTCTTTTGCATTCATGGGGACAACCGCGTTCCGTTTCATGAGAGCTTTGATCTCCGGAGTATTCCAGAACTTTATCGCGATCTCCCTGGCGCTCAGGGACGCGCTTGAACTCAGCACGGATTTCAACGCCAACGACACGACATCCCAGTCGCTCTTTCCGATCCCTGCATCAGGTTTCACCGCCGCCAAACCCTTCGCCGGCATTACCGGTGCACTTCCCGAAACATCCGAAGCAAAAGGAACGACAAGATCCCCGGCACTCGTCTTCGGGAGCGACGTGGCTTCCGGCACAGGAGCTGCCGCTAATTCGGTTCGTGGAAGGGCAAGCGAGCCCGTGGTCACAGCAACGCCTTCACGTAATTCCGCACGCCTTGCATCTACTGCTCTTTGCATTGCTTCGACAATCCCGCCGATTACGCCCTTGTTAAACAACCCTGCCCTTATTCTTTCAAAAGTTTCTGCTGAGTCCGAGGAGCCCGCAATCTTTTGGACTAAATCTTTATATTCTTTTGACGCAATATCACGGATCAATTGCTGTCGGACCAAACTCTCAGCCTCTTGGCCCATGATTTTACTAGCTCTCTGCACAAGAGATCCGCCCATGGCTTGGACCTCAGCCATGGAGTAGGGTTGCCACAAGGCACCCCATGCTGCCCATTTGGCCGGTGCAAAATTTTGCATCCATTTCGTAATGCCCGGCATGACGCTCTGGCTGCCCTGAACATAAGTGTTGGGATTTCCGTTATACCAATCGTGCACTACTGGGATCCCGGCGCTTAATGCCTCCAGGAACGAATTGTCGCCGGTAACAAGAGAGGGATACTGCCGCGCCATGCCTTTTCCGCTCCGAGCCGGCGCTCCAGCATTCAACATCCAGCTTCGAAAATCTTCATGCTTTTGGTCGGGGAGGAGAAAAACACGAACCGCGCCGTCGCCCGCTTCCGCAGACGCGTCGATCGAACCCTCTTCATAATCAATAACCCGGATGCCTTGTTTCCTTAATTCCTCCTTCATCCAAGCTCTCGTTGCAGGATCTCGGTTAATGACCCCGCCTGGGACCGCAAAGATATCGACCGTTTCTTTTCTCCCGGTGGCCGCTTCTTTGATGGCCTCCACGTAATTGATGAAAACTCCGGCATTCTGGAAATATGAAAATGCCCAGTTCCGATCTAACACGGCAGGAGCCGCCTCTCGCGTCGCAATGTTCGCTCTCTTCAAAAGGTTCGCGCGATCGGCTTTTATCTCGTCAGCCGACATTTCCTGCTGGAGAAGCGACGCTTCAAGAGATTCTTCATCAACTGGGACTAACCCCCTATCGAAATTCATGGGGACATAGTTAATATTGTGTTCACCGTCCCTCAAGTATTGGAATTCGGCATTTCTGCCCACTCCTCCCGAGGTCGAAGACGCCGCGTAGATGATCTGATTCTTAATGTTCCGGACTGGATAGGCGTCGTTATGAGCCGCTTTGATGGAACCATCTGAGATATTGAGCTCCCCATCAATCGCGGCCGCGGCGCGTATATGCAGGTCATATTGCGTCCAATCCGTAACATCCTCATCACTGTAAATAATGGCATTTTCACTCTCAAGTTGCTCACGGATCACAAGAGGAACCGCTTCTTTTTCATCCCTGGAATCCATCACGATCGTAACCCTGGCTTTAGGATTGGCTTTCAAGAGACCATCCCGGATCTTCATCGCAACCGCGATATTTCCCATGCCTCGAGCAGTCGGCTGGAATGTTTCGATGACAATATTCTGGAACCCGCCCTCCGGAGCATCCAATTTCAACTGCTCCGCGATCCGAGTATAAAGGGTGATCCCGCTCCGCTGAAGATAGGTTCGTAGAGAATCCATAGTCCCGATGTTTTCCGCCAAGACTTGATTAGCAAGTTCCGCCACAATCCCCCATCCGGCGCGGTCCTGCGGACCACCTTTCAGGAACTGGCCGATAAGTTCAAACTTCGAAGGATCGTTAAGTTTCAGGATCCCCTCAAAGAGGTTCTTCAGATCGCGAGCATCCGACGAAGTTTTTAAAGCCTCCCCAGCCGACACTCCCGGTGCCGTTCGTCCGATCACTGAGTATGCGAACGCCTTCACGTCCTCCGGCTTCGCCGTCGCTGGAATCAGCGATTTAAAACTATGATCGGGTTTCGCCGCTGCTAATTCAGCTTTGAGCTGATCTGGCGACAAACTGTGCCAACCGATCAGGTCCTCGAGTTTTTCACTGTTACGGATAATATTTTGAACCGTTTCGGGATCAAAAACCTGGAAAAGATAGTAAATAGCCCCCAAGGCGCTCTTCAAATCCCTGGCGCTCATGAGCCGCGGCATTTTTGAATATTCGAGATATTTTTTATACAAAGTTTCGAGATCGTAAGTCTTTCCATCTTCCCAGTCGATGGTTTTTGTCATCACTTGGTAAATAAAAGTCATAACTTCTTCAAGACGGATATCGGAATCTTTGAATCGAAGCTTCCCGCCCTTCTCCACAAAAGTAAGTCCAAGCCGCGGAAAAATCAGATGCTTTTCGGCATGTCCAAAAGATTGCGCAAACCAGCTATCGTCTATGACCATTACGCCCATCAGAGAAAATAGACCCGCCGACGGCTCAAAATCCGTCCGGGCCATAACCTCTTCGCCCGAAGTTCTTACCCATTTTTCACTCACCAGGCTCCAATAGTTCCCTAACCGCTTGGCTGCATCCCCATTCAGACGGAAAACGGGAATCTCGTAATCCCGATAGCCATGAGCTTCTTTCCATTTCGCGTTTTCCTCAGCGCGAGCTTCCTTCATCGCCTGAGCGGTTATTGCCTTAAAAGTCTCCTCAGAAACAGGAGTGACCTCCTTTTCTAAAAGAGCGGCGAGCTTCGCCCGATACGCTTCTTGCACTTGCGCTTCAACCGCGGGGATCATCTCGATCTCGGAGGATCTGACATATGAGAAATCCACTGAGGCTGAAGGATTTTTCTCCCGGGTCATGGCAATAAGGCGGGCTAATTCCTTTCGATAGCCAGCTTCATTTTCAGGTTTGGACCGGCGCGCCTTCATGAATCCGTCCGTTATGATCCCGGCCATCTTGCGAGCCGCCTTCTCAATCTCCTGTTTGCTCTTGGCATCCCGAAGCGCTTTTGAAGCCATCGCAAGCTCGCCACGGTCTTTAAAATAAGCCGGTCTCTCATACACAAGCAAATCGCCCCAAATAGGCGCCATTGTGGCAATGCGCCGTTCTTCCTCATTCCCGGATGCCTCGCCAACTTTCACAACCTCCCCGACCAGTAGAGAGTGCCATTCGAAGGACTGGAATTCCTTGCTGGATATTTCGTTCTTATGCTCATTAAAGAATTTTTTCCAATCCATAATAGTTGGTTTTTTATCTTTTCCGATCAATCCGTCACGCTTGGCTGCATTGCTTAACTTTTGATCCGCAGTTAAAACACGCTCTATAATTCTTTCGAGCGGATTATTAAACAGACTTCTGATAGCTTTGTCGCCGGCTTCGGCTTTAACCTTGGCCAAAGCTTCCTGCACCATCGAATGGGTCTTTTCCCCGTCAATCTGCGGTCCCGCCGCCCTGACCAAAATGCCTCGGTCAAGTGATGCTCTTGCATTCAACTCCTTCGTGACCTGTTCCCATCGAGCCATCGAAATATCCGCGATGTTCTGTTGGGCGAGCCATTCTTTAATTTTTCCGGCTATATCGAAGTCCGTAAGCGTTCGTTTCTTTTCCTGCCACCATGCGACAAACTCTTTTTGTTTTTCAGGGCTTAACCGTCTGTAAACAAAACTCAAAATATGAAGTTGCAGGGCACTCATTCTTTCGTTCTTCGCATTGACGCGCGCATCATAGGGCAACATTACCTTTTCATCCGAAAACTCCGCAAATGGCAGAATTGTGGACTTATCCATCACAAGAGATTTCCCATCGCCTCTTTCGCCCAAAAATACCTTCCCGTTTTCCCCAAAATAAGCAGAACCAGGAAGATTTCGATGAACCCCGTCCTTTGTCATCCAAACGGTGCCAGAATTTCGGTATTTCTTGTACGAGGGATTAAAGCTGAGGGCCTCTTCAAAAGATCCATCCTTTGCATAGCGCGCCGAAACTTCCGCAGCCTCGACGAACGAGTCCAGTTCCGAGACCTTCTTTTTGACCGCTTCAAATTCTACCAGGATTTTTCCCGTAAGGTCTGTTGTCAATCCAATGGTCAGGACCCGATCCTCTGCGATCGTCATCCGAACAGGATCGCCATTCGCAAGACTCCCCATATTCTGGAAAACAACCTCATCTCCGCTGTGAACAAGTTTTTCAAGAACCACGCCGTCTTCTCCAAGAACGTTGACCCATGCCCGATTATTCATAATTTCGATCTCATAGCGTACTTTTCCATCCTGCATGACTTTTAGGAACCATCGCCCGTTCCGGTATTGAGCCGCCTCCGAAAGTTGGAGATTTTTCCCACTCAGGACAACACGAACCCTTTGAAGCGAATCAAGAACCTGATATTTCCCTGAAGCATCGGGCTGGCTTTGGAGTACAGGCGGCGTCTGATGGGATTCAACAAACTCGTCAAGCTGCGTAAAACTCGAAAGTTCCGGCAAATCACCCGCAGGCAGATGAATAACTTCAACCACCGATGCGTCTTTGAATTGCTCTGGGAGTTGGCTCCGTCTTGTTATGGCTTGGGTTATTTCCGCTTCTGTCTTTCTTTCAACCGCTGCAAGCTGCACGATTTCATGAAGCGGAATTTCAGGATAAGCCGCAGAGATCGCGCCAATCGTCTCGATCCCGGATTTAACGAGATCAAACTGTCCGGTTTGAATTGCTCTCAGGGCCAATAGTGCAAGCGCATCGCCCGAACCAAGCAGGGCGGTCAACCACGGCCCGGTCAAAGCCACGGTCGCAGGAGCGATCATAATAAGAGCAGCTTCTTTGCGGATTTTTTCGCCCATGTTTTTTGACGCCGCAATCGCTGCCGCAAGGTATTGCTCCAATTTTTTATCTGGATCCTGAGAAAGTTCGAAGCTCTTCAGCGCGTGCCAGAACACAAAAAGGTTCAACCCGCGAACATGGTTTTTTAAGGAAAGCGTTGGAACTTTTGTTTCGAGCCAGCTTGAGATCTTTTCCTGAACGCTGAAATAATTTCCGATCGCGAGCACAAGACGGCTCAACTCTGCAAGATCCGCCTCTGCGGCCAACTCCTGCAAAACCGAATCTCTTACTCCGCCAAAGGCTCCCTTTAAAATAGAGAAACGTTCGCCTGGCGGGATGCCATTAAGCTGTCCTAAAAGTTCCGGCAGTTTTTGGGGAGGGACCGAAGAAAATCCTTGAATATCAGCCGCCGTCACATCGTGCCCTTCCATCCAATTCTGGATCTTCATCACATTCGACAATTCTTCGGAACTTGAGGGGAGGAATGAATCAGGAACATCCGCCTCAGCAGAAAAGCTGAAATCCTGCTTATACTCAACGGCCGACAGGATATTCGGGGCAATACTCAGAACCCCGCTTGGACTCATCGAAAGAGTCCCTTGTCCCCCGCAGGCAAGGATTGGGGCAAGCATTACAGGTGAAAGCATCGAAAAATCAAGGTTATGGTCTCCGTCAATGACGGCGATCTTTCCTTTAGAATCCAGCTTGAAATTAACAGGATTTTGAGGCGTAAGCTTCTTCATGGCAGCCGCATTTCTTTGGGAAAATTCCGGTGATTCCACACGACTCGTCCCGGCCTCACTGATCGTACGCGCCACCCCTTGCGGTTCCGAGACTTTACCGCGCTCGATCGGAAGGATATCGGGTGCAAAACGGCCTGCGATCCCAAGCAGAGCCCGGGCTTTTTGTTCCGGCGACCCCCTGAGATTTCCCTGGAACATCTCGAGATCATACTCAATCGGCTCGCCGGTCGTAACGAACTTCCGAAGCGCGGTCGCAGTGTCAACGCCTTCCCGAAGCGCAGCGCGGATCCCTTCGCTGAGATTTTTTCCGCGCCCGTCAAGGAACTTACCGAGTTCATCGATTGTTTTTCCGGCCCGTTCCCCGGCAACACTCCGGATATGGGCTTCGCCGTCAAGATAATCGGCATTCTTGGATGACTGAAGATCGGTATAGCCCTCGCGAATATTCCGGTGAACGATAGCATCCAGTTCCGTGAGCGCCGTGATCGCGCTCTGGTCACCAGAAATGACCGCCCTCTCAAAAGCCACCCGCATTGGATCCACCATCAAGCGGAAAGTGAACAGCTGATGCAAAAGTGCCGTTGCAGTCCGGTTAGCAACTTCCAACGAAGTCAGCGTTACCGACAAAAGAAGTTTCTCTTCCAGAGAAAGAGGCTTCTCGTTCTTCAACGCATCAACTAGAAGATCCGCGACATTCCGGGACTCTGTCCCCGTTTCCTTAACCTTCGCCGAAAGAAAGTATTCGGTTTGGCCGTTAGCAGTTCTCTGATCCCAGCTAAGACCCTCTCTTGTCGCGTCTCCGGTCGTAAGATTCCTTAAATGCTCGACCATTTTTCGTCCATATTCCTTGTTTCCAAGCAAGGGGCGGAGCTGTTCTTCGACATAATTAGAATCCACAAAAACTTTCGCAAAGCTTTCAAAACGTTCCCCCGCCACGCTGCCTTTCTCCTTCGTTCTGCCAACACGCCAGAACGCCTGCATACTTTCCTGGTTGGTAAGGCCCGAGTCAAACATGAGATAATTGGCACGCGTCTGGTAATTGAGACCCACTGTTCCGAGCCGGTTGATAAGGAAAATGGCTTTGTTATTACCGGAGGATTTCTCGACATAGGTGTTGAATGCCTTGACTTCCTCGTCTGCGGTTCTATTTCCCGCAACCTCTGAGTTCTCATCTATGAAAAAGAATTCGGCACCTGCTTTTCGGAGATCGCTATCAGCTAGAAGTATTTCACGCACCTGCCTTAGAACATCGGCATCACCAATATGCGCGAGCGTATTGTTAAGCTCATTATTAACTTTTGAAAGACCTTCATTGGCCAGAAAATGATTTTTGATAAGTTGGGCGATCGACTTTGCATATTCCGTCGTTGTCGTTTTCCGGAGTTCTCCCACCTCAAAGCGATGTTGCGAACCTTCGGAGCGATGAGCCGCGGTAAACATTTCGATGAGATAGGCGAGAGTTTCCCGCCCTCCTTCCCCAAGCCTGACGGCTTCCACCATCCGTCCCATCATGGCTTCGAGAGGTATGCGAACGCCGAGCGCGGTTCCAGTCATTCCGATCGGTCGGCGGACCCCCTCGGAGGTCAGGAACAGATCAAACATGCTGAATGCCGTGAGCGTGGAGGTAAACTCGATCGTGGAAGGATCGACCGCTGACCGTTTTTCCCATGCTTTAAGGTCAAGCGAAGTCCCTTCTTTAGTCAACTTCGAGAAGATCTCCTGACCCGCCATAGCGGCCGCGATGAGTTTTGCTGTATCCTCAATGATCCGGTCTTTTTCCGCCCCACCCGCACGGTTAAACGGCCTGAAAGCATTGTCCGCTACGTCCATTTTTTCAGCACCAAACGTCCGCTGTTCATAATCCCTGACGGCTGCATCCAGGTCTTTAGCCGCCAGATTCACAGCCGTTACTTCGATAATGGATTGAAGCTCACGGTTCGACAAGGGATCACTTAAGGCTCTGTCCGGATTGCTTCGGAATTCGGCGATCGCGTCGTTAACGATATTCTTCCCTTCCACTTGGATCTCTTTAAAAACATCCAGGACCTTGTCCCACTTCGTGGTTGTATGTTCCAGGCTTCCGTCCGACTTGATCAAGATGGCGGCCCGCTCTGTGCCGATCAATTCATTGTACTTCTTTAGATGCCCCTCCTTCGCCTCAAAGAAGACCGTTATCTTTCTGTCTACTCCGGCGGACGAAGGAACGCCTTCTTCGTAAAACTCATAAACATCTCCACTCAGAGCGGCCTTCGCAGCAGCTACGACCACCCCGAAATTAGCAAGTTCCATGGCGTAGCGGGTGTTCCCGCCAATGATAAAGTGCATCGGATCGGCACATTGGTGCACCTCATCAAAAAGACGGTAAGTCGACGTGAAAGCCTTCATGAACTCCGCATATTTATGATTCCACTGAGCATTCGTCTTAAGTTTATTGGCGATCTCGGCAATAGCATTCCGCGATGAGACAACGAGCGTATTGGGATCCACAAGAGCTTTGTTGAGTTGATCGATCTTCGAAAAATCCCCCTTATTGAAGGCCGCCAGATAATCCTTGTTCAGATCCACCACGGTTTTCCCGGAAATGATGCCCAAGAAAGCCGCATCATTCCGCATAAATTGCCCCACCAGAATTTCGTTTGAGAGAAGCAGTAAATCCACACCTTCAAGCGCGGCATAAATAGCGCCCAGCAACGTTTTTCCAACTCCCATCGGCGCATTAAGAATGCTTCCATTCATCAGTATATCCAAACCCTGTTGAAGACCTTCCGTGTAAAAATATCCCTTGATCGAAGCGTAAGCATGGATCGCAAACGCGGAGCACCAGGCGGAAATCTCCGATTTGGACTTAAGAGATTGGCGCGGATCAAAGAACCGATAACCTACCTGAGCGTTCGAAATATCATTGTCCGAGAGACCCAGTTTCAGCCATTCATTGGCCCCCCTGGTATTTTCTCCACTCTTAAGGTCGAAGCGGCTGTAAATCTTGAGCCAGGTCTCAAGCCCCGCCCCTTCCAGGATCGCATGCCCAAGCATGAGATCGAACTCCCGGGCGAGTGCTTGTGCCTTTTCGGTCGTTGCATCCGCCCTCGGTTGACCATTTTCCAGCAGGGCGTCCTGCGCAATCTTAAAAAGTTCCGCCGCAATCTCTTTCCCGGCTGCGGAAGCTGCCTTCGGGTTAGTTTCCGTTGACAATGACTTCATTTTCACCAGGACATCAGCAAGTCTTGCCTGGATAGCTTCTGAAAAGGAACTGCCATCGACTTTATAGCTTGCATATTCCTGCCAAACCCTGGAAAGAACAGCCCAATTCCCAAAATCGGCAAAAGCCGCCGCTTTATCCGCGATGCTCAAGCTTGTAAAATCAGAAGTAATGCGGCCGCCGCGCTCAACAAGGCCCCACAGCATATTGGCGATAAATTCTTTTTGGTTGGATACTTCGCTGTATGCGGCGAGAAAAGCTTTCAATGTTGCGCTGCTCGTATCAATGAGTTTTTTTGCGATCTTCGCCGTATCGGTTAAGCCTGCCGTGTCCAGTCCGATTTCTCTGGCAATAACGTCCGATACGTTCGATCCAGCCGGAGCCTCTTTGACCGATTCCAAAATACCATCAAATACCTTTTCGAACCTTCCGGCGACTTCACTCAGGACCTGCCCGAC
>Ga0247842_10007829_pt1 | contig 11405 bp, 7 predicted proteins | sample LaCruzMarch2015__3_FD_192411 | JGI IMG/M metagenome (GOLD analysis project Ga0247842, IMG submission 192411) | Freshwater microbial communities from meromictic Lake La Cruz, Castile-La Mancha, Spain - LaCruzMarch2015_19m | ecosystem: Environmental > Aquatic > Freshwater > Lake | place: Spain...
TTGCTTGTAGGACTAAGGCGGGAACGGGCAGAAAAAATTATCGGGATTGAACTGACAGACGAAAAAATAATTTCACTGCTTCGCGGAATAGAAATCCGGTTTACGGAGAAAAAAGATGGTAACATGATTTTTCGTGTGCCGGAATTCCGGAGAAATGACATTTCCCGCGAAATTGACCTGATTGAAGAAACAGCGCGGCTGTACGGATATATTAACATCGGGAGCAGGAATGATTTCCGTATGGATATGTCGTCTCATATAGATTTCGGAGACGATTACCGGAATTTTATTTCCTGCACACGCGAGTATTTCATCGGCAGGGGTTTCAATGAAATTATTACTTTCTCTCAGCAGCATGATAAAATTGTAAGGAAATTTAACGAAAATCCTGCGTTGATTGCAAATCCGAATTCGGTTGACATGAATGCCATGCGCGCGAATCTGCTTTACGGAATGCTCACTGCGATTAAAAATAACCAGAATTATTCCGGCAGGGACGTATCTTTAAAACTGTTCGAAATCGGAAAAGTGTTCGGCTGTGATAATAACATTTTTAAAGAAGAAAATTATCTGTGTTTCGCTGATTCGGGGCGTGTACAGTTCAGGATTGACAAACTTGCCGACCTTTACTCTTATAATGAAAATGATAAGTACTACGATTTCTTTGATATAAAGGGAGAATTAATAATGTACCTCTCGAAATTGAAACTTGAAACTTATAAATTTATTTATTATAATAGCAATGAAGGCTTTTTTGATATTTGCCTGGGCAGCGGAAATAACAGCGAAATTATAGGCAGAATATACAATGTGAATCGCGAATTACTCGATTCACTCGGAATTGAAACGGGCGTGTATGCCGTTGAAGTTAATATGGATAAGCTCTCTGAGTATATTACAAAAGATGTTAAATATGCCGAAATTCGGAGATATCCTGCCGTTAAGCGTGATATAGCGGTTGTGGCTGGCAAAAGTATTCACTACAGCGAAATATATGATGTTATCCGGACCGGCGGCGGCAGTATGCTGAAGGAGATTGAACTTTTTGATGTTTATACGGATGAAAAGCTGGGTAATGATAAAAGAAGCATTACATTTACGCTGGAATTTTCGTCGAATGAGAAAACTCTGACGGACGATGAAGTGAGTAAACAGGTAGAAAAAATATTTAAAGCGCTTAATAACAAGCTCGGAGCGGTTTTAAGGAATTAATAAACTGATATATGGATAATAACAAGCCTGAAATATCGCGGGAAGATTTATTGAAATTACAGGGGGTTTTAAGTACTTACCTTGATAATTTGCATACTAAAGTTAAAGTGCTGATTGATAAGTTCGCGCAGACAACGGGAGAAAATGACAGGCTTAAAGAAAGTATTAAAGAGTTAACGAATAAGATAACAGACCTTAAACTTCAGATGAATAAGGTCAATTCGGATTCGGTATTCAAAGACAGGGAAATTTCAGAATTAAAAACGATGTTAATAAACACTGAAAATAATAAAACATCCGTTAAGGATAAAGAATTTGTAAAATCTAGACTTAAAGAACTTATATCGAGAATAGATGTTCACCTCGAGCAGTATGAAGGACAGGCTCAGGAAACAGAAGATTAATTTTTTTTTATGGCTGGTATTTATTCAAAATTAAAAACGTAAATGAAAAACACCGGAATTAAGGTAAAAATATTTAACGGTGACTATAATCTGCTGGGGGAAAACCCGGCTGAAGTGGAAAGATTCGCGAGATATGTTGACCAGATAATGCAGCGTATCAGTTTTCAGTCACCCAATACATCCGTGGAATCTATTGCCGTAGTTTCGGCTCTCAACATATCCGAGTCATATTTCCGTGAAAAGGATGCGCGCTCGGCTTTAGAAAAAGAGTTTTATGAGAGTATGAAAAATAACGCAGATAAAATTGAAGAAATATCGAAGCTTATAGACAGAATTCTATAAGCCCGTTCTTTTATATATATTGGTTTAAACCGCACAACCAGCCATAATCGAACATTATATAGAACCATCAAATTTATATAAAGCTGGGAGGTAAGCTCTCTCAAGTGCTAGGTCAGGCCCTGAATTCCGGCTCGCCGGAATCCGCCCGCCGCTTTTTTAGCGGATAACGGACGGCATTGGAAGACCGTGACACTTTGGCTCCGCCCACTGTTTGCTACAAAGGTTCCTATATAACCTTTGATGCCGGTTTGTGCGGTTTTTTTATATGCTGAATTGAATTTTTTATAATTAAATAAAATATATTTACACAATGTTATTTGAAAAACAAATTAAAATACGATGCCGGAATTAGAATTATACTTATTACTGCCTCTGCTCGTGGGAATGTGCCTTATTACATTCTTTCTGGGCTGGTATATACATACTAAAATCAATAAATCAAAAATTGACGGTGCGGAAAATGTTGCCGTAAAAATTGTTGCGGATGCAAAACAAAAATCCGCAGAACTTATTTCCGAAGCCGAAAGGCGCGCAAAAATTCACAAAATTGATTCGGAAAAATTCGCTCAAAACCTTAAAAAAGAGAAATTACTCGAAGTAAAAGATGAATTTTACAAACGCAAGCAGAAGTATGACGAAGATACCCGCGCCCGCGAAAAAGAGATAATCGAAGTTGAAAAACGAACGCGTTCCGATAAGGAATCTGCGGAGAAAATCCGTGCGGAACTTCTGAATAAGGAAAAAAATGCTCAGAAAGCTCATGATGAATACATTGCAAAGACAAAAGAATTCACCGAAAAAAAGCAGATTGTTGATAAGCTCGAAGATGAATGCCAGACTCTGATTATTGCGCAAAAGGAAAAATTGCACAGAATATCGGGACTGAGCGAAGAAGATGCAAAGAAAGTATTGTTCGAAAACCTGTTAAATCAGGTGAAGCAGGAATCTGCGCTGAAACTGCAGGAGGTCAGGGATCAGACGAAACAGGAAGCAAATAAAATTTCCAAGAATATTGTTATACAGGCAATTCAGCGTTCTGCTGTTGACCATTCGGTTGAAACGACTGTGAGCGTGCTTCAGATTCAGTCAGACGAGCTTAAAGGGAGGATTATCGGCAAAGAAGGGCGTAATATCCGCGCTTTTGAAGCCGCAACCGGTATTGATATTATAGTTGATGATACGCCGGAAGCAATTATTATTTCGGGATTTGACCCGTTCAGGCGCGAAGTGGCGCGTGTGGCTATGGAAAGGCTTATTGCAGACGGACGTATTCACCCGGCGCGTATAGAGGAAATTGTTATAAAAGTCGAAAAGGAACTAAGTGAGGAAATAATACGGGTAGGAGAGCAAACTTTGATGGATATGAGCGTACAGGGAGTTAACCGCGATATTGTTACTCTTATCGGCAGGATGAAATACCGTTCAAGCTACGGGCAAAACGTGCTGAACCATTCCATCGAAGTGGCGCATATAGCGGGAATTATGGCGGCGGAACTCGGGCTTGACCCTCAGATGGCGCGCCGCGCAGGACTCTTTCACGATATAGGGAAAACCATTGACAGGAGTATAGAAGGACCTCACGCTCTGCTCGGATATGAAATTACGAAGCGCTGTAAAGAGCATGCAATTGTTTGCAATGCAGTCGGCTCGCATCACGACGAAATTCCCATGGAGCATCCGATATCCGTTCTCGTTCAGGCGGCTGATGCCATCAGCGGCGCAAGACCCGGCGCAAGACGCGAATCAGTCGAAGCGTATTCGAAACGTCTTGAAAAACTTGAATCAATAGCTACATCTTTCGAAGGGGTTTCAAAAACTTATGCAATTCAGGCTGGCAGAGAAGTACGCGTAATCGTCGAGCATGATAAAATAAACGATGTATTACAGGACCAGCTCGCCGATGATATCGCGCATAAAATTCAGGAGGAAATGGAATACCCGGGACAAATTAAGATTAATGTAATCAGGGAAAGAAGATCTGTTGCTTATGCGAAATAAATTATTTAATATATCCGATTACTAAAATGAACTAATTTTATATGGGAAATAAAGTCAAAGGTAAGGTGCTTATCGGTATTACCGGCGGAATAGGCTCCGGTAAGTCCGAAGTATGCAGAATGCTCTCTAAAAAGGGCTATATGGTGATTTTCGCCGACTCGCTCGCGAAAGAACTGTATAAAAAAGATAAAAAACTCTCCTCAACCGTTGTGAAAGCGTTCGGGAAAGGAATACTTAACTATCAGGGTGTTATCAGTTTAACAAAACTGCGGGAGCTGGTTTTTGCCAATAAAAAGAATTTTAAAAAAATTAACGATATTGTCCATCCCGTTGTGATTAAGCATATTCTGGGCAGTATTAAAAACAGCAGACAGCGTGTTGTTATCATCGAGTCTGCGCTGGTCTTCGATACGGCTTTCTGGAAATATCTCGATTATGTTATAATGGTTTACTCCAATAAGAAAAACCGTCTGCAGAGAATAATGCTGCGCGACGGCGCCAACAGAAAAGAAGTAGAAAACATAATGCGCTTTCAGCTTGATGAAAAACTGAAGATTGAAAAGTCTGATTTTGTTATAGTGAATAATAAGTCAATTGAAGACCTTGAGTCGGATGTGGAATTCTTCAGCAAGGTTCTCAGAGTCCTTCGTTAGAATATTTGTAACTACTCGGCAATAATGATTTAATCACTACCTAAATCGGCAGTGTTAAGTGGTTTTTGCTTTTCCGCTCTTATTCTAAATCTTGTATTGATTTATTTCAAGACAAGATTTTCTCTGCGTAACTCTGCGTCTTCCCTGCCTGCGGCAGGCAGGTCCGTGACCTCTGTGTAACTTATTTTGCTCTTATACGAGGGAAAGTACTTTCTTTAATTCGTGTTAATTCGTGTCTAAATCTTGTCTTGAATTTATCTCAGGATCATTGTTGCTGAGTCGTTACAATTTTATTTATCCTTTGTCAAACCTTTTAAATTGATTATTCCCACATAAATGTTTAATTTTACCGATATTCTAAATAAAGGGGGGTATCTTCCACGAACATCAGGTTACAAATAGTTTTTATCGCAGAGTTAATTACCTTAACGGTAAAGTATTGGTTCTGAACCAGAACTATGAGCCGATTACTATAACCAATGTCAAACGCGCAATAATACTCGCATTTCTCGGTAAGGCTGAAATTGTCAGCGCTAATAACGGAAGAAGGATAAATACGGTGCGTACAAGTCTTATTTGTCCGAGCATAGTGAGGCTCTCGGTTTTTGTCAGAGTGCCGTATAAAAAAATTATACTTTCAAGAAAAAATATACTCCGGAGGGATAACCACCGCTGTTTATATTGCGGCTCGACTGTTAATCTCACGGTTGATCATGTGATCCCGAAATCCAGGGGCGGAGAAGAAACATGGGAAAACCTAGTGACAGCTTGCATAAAGTGCAATAATAAAAAAGGCAACCGTGATCCTGAGGAAGCTAAAATGCAGCTGCACGCAACACCAAAAAGACCGTCTCATATTACGTTTATTAAGAATTACGTCGGAGATGTTGTGGATGACTGGAAACCTTATCTGTACATGTAAACAACTATCATTAAAAAGAAATACTTACATATAACACATCACCAATTTAAACCATATACAGAATGGATATACAAAACAAAAAGATTCTAATTTTAGGCGGCTGGGGGCTTGTCGGCTCCGCAATCGCGAGAAGGATTGCAGAGGGAAAACCCGGACAGGTTATTCTTACATCGCTTCAGAAACAGGAAGCAATAGATATATGTCAGAAGTTAAATAAGGAGTTGAAGAAAAAGAATTTATTTATTCCGTGGTGGGGCAATATATTTGTCCGCCGTGAATTCAAGGATGTTGACCGCTCGGTTTATCTTAACAATTCCAAACACAGAAGAAAAGTAATCGGAGATACAGTTGATGAACTCAGTCCTAAAATGCTCAGGGAATCATCAATCTACTGTCTTCTTTCGGAGTTTAAGCCTGATATTATCATTGACTGTATAAACACTGCAACTGCAATCGCTTATCAGAACATATATAAGTCTTACAGTGATATTCTGAAAATCACAGACAACAAAAAAAACAGGGATTACGATGAATTGCTTGAGTCTGTAGAAAAGATGATGTGCTCGTCTTATATCCCTCAGCTCATAAGGCACGTTCAGCTGTTATATAATTCGATGATCAAGTTCGATACGAAGTATTACTTCAAAGTCGGAACCAGCGGAACCGGCGGAATGGGGCTGAACATACCTTTCACTCACAGCGAGGAAAAACCGTCCCGGGTACTGCTGAGCAAATCATCCATTGCAGGCGCGCAGACTCTGCTTCTTTTTCTTATGGCGCGCACTCCGAAAGGTCCGATGATTAAGGAAGTGAAGCCGACCGCTTCGATTGCCTGGAAAAAAATCACTTACGGAGAAATCAGAAAAAAAAGCAAACCGATTGAATTGTTCGATTACAGCATGTCCGACGCCGTTAACCTCGGCGGTACTTTTAAATTAGACGAAAAAAAGAAACGCAAAAAACGCGGCACTCTTAAAACAGTTTATATAGACACGGGCGAAAACGGAATATTTTCGCGCGGCGAATTTGAAGCTATCACTACTAACGGTCAGATGGAGTTCGTAACTCCCGAGGAAATTGCAGAAAATATTTACCGCGAGCTGATAGGCGGGAATACAGGAAATGACGTCATAAGCGCTCTCGATTCTTCCGCTATGGAACCGTCTTACCGCGCCGGATTCCTTCAGCATTCAGCCGTTGCCAAGATTAAAGAGCTTGAACTGAAAAATAAAACCTGGTCAATAGCATTTGAAATGCTCGGACCCCCCAAACTTTCAAAACTGCTTTACGAAGCGCATCTGATTAAACTTTGCTATAAAAACTTCAATAATTTCATAAAAGATAGTACGAAAAATATTACGGCGAAAATATTTACACTGCTTGCAAAAGATGCGAAACTCAGAAGCGAAATAATTTCACTCGGTCTTCCGATACTCTTCCCGGACGGAAAGAAAATCCTGCGCGGAAAAGATGTTATTATCCCCGCTATCGAGCAGGGCGAAGAAATCAAAGTAACATCGGCGAACGCCGAAAAATGGGCGCATGACGGATGGGTTGACCTGCGCGAAGCAAACTGGAAATCGTGGAAACATAGATTTGTTAATATTATGAAGACAACCGAAAAGAATTTCGATTCCTCTTTCAGTTCGCGTGAATCGTTCAATCACGATTACTGGGATAATTATGAAGATATTAATATCGGAAAAATTGTAGGATGGATATTCATAAACGAGGAAAAAGGTTTGAGGATGAAAGGCTGATATTTTTTTTCGTAACTAATCAGCATCAAAATAAATAGCCACAGATTCACAGATTTAGCTAATGAAATATTCAAAAATAATATTCAATACAAAAAGAAAGTTATTAAATTAGAAGAACTATTTTAGGGATATGAATGGAAGTTCATCATATTTTAGGCGAAAATCACTAATAACAAAAATAATAATTTTATAATCTGCGGGGTACCCGCTTGCTGGTCATCTGTGGCAACCTTTATAATATTTATACTGAGTAGTTACAAATTTTATAAATAATAGAATTTAAATTGACGGGAAATATATTAACATTGCTGATTTTTGCGCCGATTCTGCTGTCACTGCCGATTCTGCTGTTTAAAAAAGAAAGCGTGAAATTTATTAAGTCTTACGCTCTCGGTGTTTCGCTTGCCGTATTTGCTCTGTCCGTTGCGCTGTTCTTATCATATAATCCCGATAATGAAGAATATCAGTTCGTGCAGAAAAATCTGTGGATAAGCGGAATGAACGCTTATTATTTCGTCGGAATTGACGGAGTGTCGCTTCTGCTGATTATGCTTACGACCTTCATAATGCCGCTTTCTATACTCGCTTCATGGAATACAATCAGGGAAAGATTAAAAGAATTTTATTTTCTTATTACCATCCTTGAAGGCGCTTTAATCGGCGTTTTCTGCGCCCTCGACCTTATGCTGTTCTATGTTTTCTGGGAGTTTATACTTATACCGATGTACTTCCTCATCGGCGTCTGGGGCGGAGAGAACCGTATATATGCAACCGTTAAGTTTTTCCTGTTTACTATGTTCGGCAGTGTACTTCTGCTCATTGGAATTATATGGCTCGGCTTTATTTCAGTTCCTTATCTGGGAACGTTTACACTCGATATTACAAAACTGGTTACTGTTTCTTCGTTTCTTCCTCCTGAGAAGCAGATATATCTGTTTATTTTATTCACGGTCGGATTTCTTATTAAAGTGCCGCTCTTTCCGTTCCATACATGGCTGCCCGATGCGCACGTGCAGGCGCCTACTGCCGGCTCGGTCATACTCGCGGCTCTTCTTCTTAAAATGGGAACTTACGGTTTACTGAGGTTCTCTCTCGGACTTTTTCCCTCTGCGTTTATAAAACTAACTCCGGTTATTGCCGTTCTTGCCGTTATCGGTATCGTCTATGGTGCTCTGCTTTCGATTGTACAAAAAGACATGAAGAAACTCGTAGCGTACTCTTCGGTTAGTCACCTTGGATTCATCGTACTGGGTATTTTTGCGCTGACTCAGGAATCAGTCCAGGGCGCGGTTATTCAGATGATAAACCACGGACTTTCAACAGGCGCGCTCTTCCTTATAGTCGGTATGCTTTATGAACGCCGGCATACGAAAGAGATTGCCGAATACGGGGGTATAGGCAAACTTATGCCCGTATTCGCGGGGATATTTTTGTTAGTTTCATTGTCATCTATCGGTTTACCGGGACTTAACGGTTTCATTGGTGAGTTCTTAATCCTTATCGGAGCATTTAATTCTCTTAATCTGAATTCAATGTGGTTTGCGGTAATATCTTCAAGCGCAGTAATATTCTCCGCTGTTTATCTGTTGTGGCTGTATCAGCGCCTTATGCTCGGTCCGGTTGAAAAGGAGGAGAATAAATCGTTGAAAGATATATCTGGTATGGAGCTTGCGTCAATACTTCCGATACTCGTATTTATTGTATGGATCGGTGTTCAGCCTAATACCTTCCTCAGAGTATCCGAAAGGAGCGTAAGAAAAATTTTAATGAATTTTGATAACGTGAAAATGAGAATGATTCAGGAGCAGAAAATTAATCAGGGAGAAGACCCCGTAATTAAAGACCCCGTTGAAACTCCGGACGGGAATCCTAAGTAAAGATAAATTCGCACTTGAACCCTGAACTGATTATTATTCTGCCGTTTATTGCTCTGCTGTTGTCTATATCCGTTCTGCCGCTCGTAAGGGGCGAATGGTGGGAGAAAAAATATCCATACATCTCTTTTGGTTTAGCGGCAATTGTGCTCGTTTATTACTTTTTCGTTAAGCCGAATCCGGGGAAAGTTCTACTGACGATTGAAGAATATGTCAGCTTTATTTCTTTACTGTTCAGCCTTTTTCTCGTATCGGGGGGTATATTCTTCCGTCTTAAAGGAAAGGCAACACCGTTACGGAACGTTATGCTCCTGCTTACAGGGGCGGTTATTGCGAATATATTCGGTACTACGGGCGCTTCGATGCTGTTGATAAGACCGTTCATTGAATCGAATAAATACAGACTTAAACCTTATCACATTATTTTTTTTATTTTCGTGATTGGGAATACGGGCGGACTTCTTACGCCTATCGGCGATCCGCCTCTGCTGTTAGGGTATATTAAAGGAGTCCCTTTTTTCTGGACGCTTGTGAATCTGCTGCCTGTATGGCTTATGACGATAGGGTATCTGCTTTTTCTTTTCTTTTTTATTGACAGGCATTTCTACGAAAAAGTGCCGCAGAATATTCAGGACGATATCGAAGAGCAGCCTGAAAAATTAGAGCTGAAAGGGGTTCTGAACATAATACCTCTTTTTATCATAGCAGGCTCGGTATTTATTACTAAACCATTTTTATTGCGTGAAGTGATTATGATTACAACGGCTTTGGTTTCTTATAAGATAACGAAGAAGGATATACATCTGAGAAATCATTTCAATTTTGCTCCGATTCGGGAAGTGGCGATATTGTTTCTCGGAATATTCATTACAATGATGCCGGCACTGGAGTATATTTCAGTGAATTCGCGTTCGCTCGGACTTGATTCCATTACGAGGATTTACTGGACAGCCGGATTCCTGACGAGCTTTCTGGACAACGCTCCGACCTACCTTAACTTCCTGACCGGAGCTATGGGTGTGTTCGGGCTATCGGTGGATAATCCGGCCGATGTGCTCAGGTTTGTAGAAAGCGAGGCTGTATTTCTGAGAGCTGTATCAGTAGCATCCGTTATATTCGGAGCAATGACATATATCGGAAATGCGCCGAATTTCATGATAAAATCAATAGCCGAGCATAAAGGTCTTCAAATGCCGGGATTTTTCCAGTATATTGTAAAATATTCGATAGTTATATTGCTGCCGTTTTACTTTATTCTCTGGCTTTTGTTTTTCAGACAATAAAAAAAATGGTTTTCTTGCTGATAAAACGGAACTTATTTCGTTTTTTTCTGTATTATTAAATAGATAAATACATAAATAGATAAATATAAAAAACATGAATAAAAAGCTTGTTATTCCGGTAATAGTCATCGTTACGGTTCTCGGAGTGTTCCTCGGGATGAAGATACAATCGGCGATGTCTGATGATAAAGTTTCAGACCAGGTAAAAAAGTATAATGAAGTTCTGTCTCTTACTTCAAGGTATTATGTTGATAATGTTGATACACCCAAACTCACGGAGTCGGCAATAAAAGGTATGCTCGAAGAACTCGACCCGCATTCTGTTTACATCAGCAGTGATCAGCTCAAACGTGTGAACGAAGAATTTCAGGGAAGTTTTGAAGGAATCGGTGTTGAATTTGATATCGTAAACGATACTCTTACCGTTGTATCTCCCATCACCGGCGGACCATCGGAAAAACTCGGAGTACTTGCAGGTGATAAAATTGTTAAGATTGACGGGCAGTCCTGTATAAAAATTTCACGCGAAGACGTACCTAAGAAATTGCGGGGCCAAAAAGGCACAAAGGTAGTTATTATCGTTGTTCGCGGCGGTATGCGCGAACCTATCGAGTTTGAAATAACACGCGATAAAATACCGTTATACAGCGTTGATGCATCGTTTATGCTGAACAATGAAGCGGGATATGTTAAAGTATCGCGTTTTGCCGCTACTACTTACGATGAATTCTCACAGGCAATAAATAAGCTCAAAGGACAGGGAATGAAGATGATGATCCTTGACCTGCGTTCAAATCCCGGAGGTTACCTCGATCAGGCGTTTAAAATGGCGAGTGAGTTTATTCCCGGCGGAAAAAGGATTGTTTATACAAAAAGCAGAATCAAGGAGTTTGAAGAAGTATATAATTCAACCGGCGGACCATCGCAGAATATTCCGCTTATCGTTCTTGTTAATGA
>Ga0247842_10007833_pt1 | contig 11402 bp, 9 predicted proteins | sample LaCruzMarch2015__3_FD_192411 | JGI IMG/M metagenome (GOLD analysis project Ga0247842, IMG submission 192411) | Freshwater microbial communities from meromictic Lake La Cruz, Castile-La Mancha, Spain - LaCruzMarch2015_19m | ecosystem: Environmental > Aquatic > Freshwater > Lake | place: Spain...
TGTCTCCCTGTTTGTATTACTGGCCATAAGAAATTCCTCCTCTTTTTTCTAAATGAATCTATTTTAATCCCATAAAAATGCCAAAGAACCAATAAGAAAGGGTAGCTTATTTAATAGTTTTTGTCAATTCTCCAGAAAAACGTAGTTTTGGTAGGCAGGTGTTTTTGCTTTTGCTTAAGCCCTTTTCAAATTCTTGCAGGAATGTACGCCCATCCATTTTCATTTAAAAATAAGCCCCCCCATATGTCATTCTGAGCGAAGTCGAAGAATCTGAGCCTGTTTTATCACTTAAAAATGCAAATATACTCTTGATAGTTAGAAAAAAGGCGAGTAGGATTAGAGCATCAGTTTAATCCATGTACGAGACGGATTCTATTTAAACTAGCAAAATATTATGCAAAAAAGAGGAATAGCGCAATCGCTGTTGGGCGCGAAAGATTTTTTACTCGATAAGAAAGTCTACTTAAATACGAAGTTGCTGATGGATGAACTGGATAAAGTTAAAAATATAGATAATACCGCAGATGCTTTTGATGCTATATGCAGGATATCAAAAATATTTGAAAATTTATCAGAAAATGATTTTAAAAAAATTATTTATGAAAAAATCCATATAATTTTTATTGAAAATATATTTTCAAATCCTCATTTTAGCGAAAAGCTATTTAAAATTATTAAAGACGAGAAATATTCCTTAGATCCGGACAGAGTTGTTGAATTAGCAAAATCCCATATGATAAATGGGAAGGAAATAAATTTCGAAGAAAAACAATACATACAAACCACTTTATATTTAGCTGGTTTTGCGCTTGCCAATGTTTTTCATCTTTTATCAAGAACGGAAGTTTCTATTTTGAGAGAAAAAATGATCTATAAATTGGAATGTGTTCAAAGGAACAATAGTCAATATACAATTACAGATATCTGTTTTTCGCTTTATAATTCAATTTATAATTTTGAGTATAGTTTCAAAAAAGATATTTTAGGTCAGTATGATATATCAAAAATATTTCAATATAATAAAATATCAAGATGCATAATTGGCATAATGATGTTAATTATTCCCGAAGTTAATGTTTTTCAAATAAAATTTAAAAAAATATCCAAAGAAAAAGATGAATCAAAATTATCTATAACACGCGGTCTTTGTGAGATTTATAGCATAGCGAAGAAAATTATTAGCGGAATTGATTATTTTTATAGAGAGTATGTTAAAAGTAATAACAGTGAATACATAATAAATTTCACTGATTTTTTCTTTACCAACAATGAAAGAAACATACTGCATATTTTTAAAGAAATATCAAGCGATTTTCATGTTCAAGAAAATAAAACTTTTGCTGATGTTTTTCTACAAAAAATAGATAATTCTAAAAAAATTCGTGAAAAAATCTCAATTTTTTCAAAGAAAAACTTAAAAGCTTTCGGCAATCAGGAGAGCTATGGCAATGAATGGTCAAATAAGATTTTTCTTATATCAATTAAGTTACTTTCTACGCTTGAAGAGATTAGGGATTCATTGGATATTAGGTGGAAGGTCGATGTGGCAATATACGAATTGATAAAGTGGATAGAAAGTGTACACAAAATTTTAAATAAATATGATATAGAAGATGGTTGGGAAAAAATAGAGATGTTAATTTTACAGGAAAATAGCAGGGTGGAATGGAAGTCTACTTTTTGGACTCCCACCGAGGAATTATTTATTAGCGACGAGACAGAAAGAAAAAGAAGTAGAAGTATTTTGCTAAAAATAGTAGAGCCCATGATTGGCATGATGAATACCGAAGGCGGAACAATTTTGGTTGGCCTGGTTGAAAATCCGGAAGCAATTAAGCGGGAAGATGTTAAAAGAAACTTACTTATAAAGAATAAACTTACTTTTTTTGATGTTAATTATGAATTTGATAAAAAAAGGAAATCTCTGGATAATGCAAAAAGAGAAATACAGGACTTACTTTTTAGTATTACTTTATATACCGCAGATAAATTCAATGAGCTGTGGAGTATAGAGCCAATCGAAATTAAAAACAACTATTCAGTAGCCACAATCTATAAAATAGAAGTAACTAAAGCTGACAATTACATATATAAAATTAAAAAAGAAGACGATGCACTTTGGGTAACGCTTATAAAAAGAGCTGACGGAAGAACAATCAAAGTAGATCCCAGAGAATACTTGAAAAAATAGTACTATTGACATATGTTTGTTCGGATAATACAATTAAAAAATAAAAGTTAAATCCTGCTCTGGCGTAACTTTAAATTTATATGCTGAGGCATATAAGCCTTTTCTTAAGGTTACTTGTTACGTTAGAGCTGGGCATAGCTTTAGCAGATGTTATTTTATATGTACCAGCCTCAAAAGGCTGGTTTTTTCATTCCCCAAAATCCGCGGGTTTTTATCTTATCATGTGAAAACTATTCTGGTATTCTCGAGAATACCAGAATAGTTATTAGCTAGAAGCACCCTAACTTCGTGGCTAGTTTTTTATTCTAAAAACGTCGACTGGTTTTTGCGGATAAAATTGATATACTGTAAATTAAGAATGCCGGTATATCGTAAACAGTAGATTCTAAAAATATGTATAACTTCGAGCATTATAAGAAACAATTTAATAAAGCTGTAGAAAAAGTCGTTGTAGATAAAGATGCCAGAGAGACTAAGTTATCAGATCATCTGGCAACATTATTTGGTATAAAAGAAACTAAATTTAATCGCACGGTAGCGATGCTTAGCATTATGTGTTTGGCGTTGCCTGCTGATATCAGGCGCGGTTATAAGACTGAAAATTTGCCAATTAATCCGGAATCCTATGAATTTAAAGAAGGGCAAGTAGGAGCCGGAGGTGAAAATTATGTATACTTATTGGAATCGAAAGATGTAAATCTTCCGTCGCTGGTAATGAAAATCAATCATCTAGACAATGGTGATATCGAAAAACTTGCAGTCAGGGCTGGTGAAATCAAAAAGGAATACGAAGAGGTTGCCAGCTGGTACAAAGAAATGCCAGGCTTTGTACCGCAGGAACATTCTGTCATAATGGAAAATCCTCGCAACGGCAAGCCGGCAATTATTACAATGCAGCAATATTATGGGAACAAAGTAAGAGATATTTTTAAATTAGCGCGCGAAAAAGATTTCGCTGAAATGCTTAAAGAAAATCCGAGATTAGCAGATGACATATTTAATTTTGTGCGCATTACGGAAGAAAAAGAAGAAGAAACTGGCGATATGGTTGATTTGCTCGGGCATAGAAATGTATCAGTAATAAAAATTAAAAATGAAAATCGCCTGATTCTTCTTGACCCGCATTTGGTTAGCGAACCACATAGATCCGAGGCAAGCAGAAAAAGGGAACAAAGATTTTCATTAAATGATTTGAAAAAAGCTGCTGGATATGAAAAATTAGAAGAAGGAAGAGAAGCGGCCTAGTAAATTATTTTTTTAAAGATTACTGCTGGTTTTTTATTCCCCAAAATCCACGGGTTGTTTTTTATCATACGAAAACTATTCTCGTATTCTCGAGAATACGAGAATAGTTTTCAAATAAGAATTGGACAAAATATGCAGGTTGGTATGAGCTAAAAGAGCCTTGACATAATCTTTATATTTATATACATTGAAATGTTCTACAATGTTAAATAAAACAATACGGATTAAATCAAAAAATGGAGGTGTTTGCGTGGAAAGCATGAGAAGTAAGTTGTTAAATTTAAAAGGCATAAAGTTGTCCATCCTTAATGATCAAAACAGACTGTATTTAAACGCTTCCAGCGCAGGAACTGGGCATGCGATAATCAGTGAAGTCGGAAAGGATTGCTTCGAGGTCATTTCTTCCTCGGCGGCGCCCTACGATTTTTCGGCAACCTATGCGATAGGGGCCGTTGTAAGAATCGATAATGCTCTCTTCCCGAAGAAAAAGGATATCAAATGTAAAGGATGATACTATTTTTAAGAAACAGGATAACCACCCATTAGCTAGAATGTAGCAGGGTGGTTTTTTTCATGTCAAAAACCTTTTGCCGGGACGTTACACTAGCTTGACTAATACTTCAGAAAATGATAGATTTTATCGTTAGTTTAGCCCAGTCATCCCTTGGGTGGCTTTTAAAAAATAAATGAAAGGAGTATATAACCATGGAAGATGAGGTAATCTTGACTTATCCAGAGGAAATAAACTTTCGCTGGATAAGAACAGAATGGACTCGCCGCGGATTCATAGCAATCCCAGTGGCATATAAAGTACTAAAAATTGTAGATTCTACGATGGCAGGTCTTTTGAGAAAGGATTTTAAACATCGTTAATCAAGCGAAAAAAGAATTAAAAAAAGCGGGGATTACTGATGTTATCAAGACAGAAAGCCGTAAGCTTTCTCCCATTTTTGATTCTCCCGCTTTGCGCGTCGGAACGATTAAGGTAGGTAAATTAACGATTCTGAAAATTTTCAAGGAGCGCTGGGAATTTACCTATGAAACGTGCAGTAACAACTCTAAAAAGTCAAAAGAAATTCAAAAGATTTTGGAACCATTTTTGGAGGGAATGGGAATCCGGAAAATACAGTAAACATAATGTTTATATACAAAAATTTAGCCGACCTTGCTTAACAGCGAAAGCCGGCTATTTTTTATATCAAAAATACTTTACCACAGCCAATATTTGAAGTTATCCACAGCGGGGTATTGCAGTGATATTTAAGTAGTGATAAAATAACACTATAATCAATAATTAATAAATAACAAAAAATATGGAACAAAAACTTACATCCAAACAAAAAAACATTCTCGAATACATTCGAGAGTTAACAATGCAAAATGGCGAGAAACCGACCAGCTATCGCCTGCATAAATATCTCGTTTCAAAAGGCGGTAGCGACAGCATGAAATCTGTCATGCAAGTAATTGAGTCGCTTGAAAAAAAAGAATTGATTACGCGCGATGAAAATAAAAAAATATATCTTGTTAAAAATGAAAGCTACGGCAACGCGCAAAATATTTTTTCCATCCCGCTTTACGGTCTGGCATCTTGTGGAGAAGCGCTGGCCTATGCCGATGACAATCCGGCGGATGATTTTTTGCAGCTTTCCAAAAGTCTTTTTCACAAGGTAGAGCCTGAAAAATTATTCGCAGTCAAAGCCCTGGGAGATTCCATGAATAAAGACGGGATAAGCGACGGAGATTATGTGATTTTCGAGAAAGCCGAAGGGCAGAATGAATTTGAAGGAAAGATTGTGGTAGCGGTAATTAATGGCATGGCGACTATAAAAAGATACAAAAACATGGGCAAAGGCGTAATCGGATTGTTTCCTCATTCCACCAATGATACGCATCATCCCATTTATCTTTCGCAGGCCGATGTAATTTTCGTAGCTGGAATTTTCCGTAAAGTTTTACCGGTGAAATTTGTCAGCCTGTAAAAATATGAAAATTTTTATAATAATCGAATACCTGGCTGGCGCTGGAATGCTCGTGTATTTTTGCGGAGTAGTTTCTGTTTGGGTATGCGAATTTAAAAAGGGCGTCCTCTATAAAAAAATGCGCCAAGAAATATGTATGCTTGAAAATTTTCGCATAAGCACGGCCGTTTTTCATGCAAAAACATACAAGATTACAGAAGATTACCGCCGTAATGTGTTAAAAACGGAACAAACGCAGCGATTCATTTTAGAAAATGTATTGATGATAAGAACGAGTTCTTTTAAAACATATCCTCGCGCCAACTGAGAATATCGGGACACGCCGTTTTGCTTAAGCAGATTGGTATGCGGGTAAATATGTGCTAAAATAAAATTATTAAACCGATTAATAATTGCCTGCCCTGGCAGGTAAATCAGAGTATGGGAAGACGAAAAAAACGAAACCGGGAAATGCAGGAAAATAGGACAAAGCCGGTCATTCATGGTGATGTAAAACGTAGCGCGGTTGCTATATTTCTTTTCGCTCTGGCAATCCTTTTCGTTTTGGGGTTTTTGTCCGATGCGAAAATTGTCGATGCCGGCGTATTGGGTAAATTTCTTAATTCAGTCGCTGGTCAAATGTTCGGCGTAGGAAAATATGTTTCTCCTCTGGTTCTTATTATTACGGGCATAATTCTGCTTTTTCGCAAGGAAACATTATTCTATGTTTCCAAAATTATCGGAATTTCTGCGGCATTCGCAAGTATTCTGGGTCTCGTGCATATACTTTCTTACAATCCTAATAAAATGCTTGCGGCAGCCAAAGAGGGTGATGGCGGTGGTTTTTTCGGATACGTATTTGCGATTCTCCTTTCGGAATTTACAGGAAAAGTTGGAGGATCGGTAATCCTCGTTGCAATTTTTTTAGTGGGAATCATTGTTACTTTTAATTTTTCTTTGATAACGTTCATTAGAAAATTCATTCATAAAAAAACCGATGAGTCCAGAGAGGAAGAAGCTGTAGAAGAAAATAATGTTAAAACCGAGCCTGCCGTTATCGAAAGCAAAGAAGAAATCAAAGACAGTAAGACAGAATTTGTAAAGGAACCGCATGACGAGAGTGAAGAAGATGCTCGGATGGAAAGTATCATTAAAAAAGCCGCGGCCTGGATGCCTGGCGGGAAAAACAAAAAAGCAATTGCCGGGCAAAGTGTTGATTGGGAATTACCCCCGATTGGATTACTTGATTCTACGATTGAAAAAGCGCAGGGCGGCGATGTGGATAAAAATGCGAAAATTATTCAAGACACATTAAGAAATTTTGGCATCGAAGTTGAATTGGGAGAAATAAAGACCGGACCGACGGTTACTCAATATAGTTTTCGTCCGGCAGTCGGTGTTAAATTAAGCAGGATAACAACATTAAGCAGCGATCTTGCTCTCAGGCTTGCTGCCCGTCAAGTGCGTATTGAGGCGCCCATTCCAGGGAGATCGCTAGTTGGAATTGAAGTGCCCAATAAAAAAGCAGCGTTGATAAGACTTCCCGAATTATTGCAGACGCTTGAATTTGAAAATCGAAAATCAAACCTATTGTTAGCGTTGGGAAAAGATGTTAGCGGAAATTATATTTTCGGTGATCTTAAAAAAATGCCGCACCTGCTGATTGCCGGTTCTACCGGAAGCGGTAAAAGTGTATGTATAAATACCATATTGCTTTCATTGTTGTATCAAAATTCTCCGCAGGATTTGAAATTAATTCTTATCGATCCAAAGAGAGTCGAACTTACTCCATACAACGGCATTCCGCATCTGCTGGCTGATGTAGTTGTAGAAAATGGTAAAGTACTTAGCGCTTTAAAGTGGGCCATCAGAGAGATGGAAAATAGATACAAGATGTTGCAAGAAGTAGGCGCAAAAGATATCATGTCTTTTAATAAGAAAGCCGAAAGCGGAGAAATGTTCAAACGCGTAAATCAAGAAACGGGGGAAATAACCGAGGAAGCGGTTGAAAAAATACCATACATAGTTATTGTTATAGATGAATTGGCAGATCTCATGGCATCGCATGGCAAAGAAGTTGAAGGCGCGGTAATACGTCTGGCGCAGATGGCGCGGGCAGTAGGTCTCCACTTAGTATTAAGTACGCAAAAGCCGATTGTTACTGTTATTACCAGTCTTATTAAATCAAACATTCCTACTCGAATAGCCTTCAGAGTTCCGTCGCTTATGGATTCGCGCACCATTCTTGATGCAAGCGGCGCCGAAAAACTTCTCGGCAATGGAGACATGCTTTTTTCTGCGGCTGAAGCAGTAGACCTGCGGCGCGTGCAAGGAGTTTTTATTTCCGAAGAAGAAGTAAAGAATGTTGTCAAATTTATAAAAAAACAAAAATTTGAAAAGATAGAAGATGGGCTAGAGGACGAAATTGTTTCAGGGGAGGACAAGAATAATCAACAATCCATGCGCGACGGTGCAGTAACGACAACCTATTCGAACGATAAGATAAATTTTGAATCAATACCAACCAATGAGCAGGGGGATGCGTTATTTGAAGAAGCCAAAAAAACAGTAATCCAGGCCGGCAAAGCCTCTTCATCTCTTTTGCAAAGACGTCTTCGAGTAGGATATTCGCGCGCCGCGCGATTGATTGACATGCTGGAAGAGCAGGGTATTATAGGTCCTGCGGATGGAGCGAGACCGCGTGAAGTTTTAATCGGAAATGAAAATCACACGGTCTATGAAGATCCAATAGAAGATCAAATTACTCGAGATAAATGGCAAATGTAAAACAAAAATCAAAATTAAAAAGTCAAAAATAAAAATGACAGCTTAAAATAACAAAATCTTTTAATTTTAAAATTATTTAAAATTTGAATTAAAAAATTGTTATTTTCCATTTTGATATTTCCATTTTACATTTTCTATTATGGTTCGATTCACTACTAAAAAAATTGATTCTCTGACACTGGGTGAGCGCATGAAAAAACTCAGAAACGAACGCAGATTGAGCTTGGCTGACATTTCCAAGAGTACCAAAATACAAGCCAAGTACCTCGAATACATAGAGGAAGGCGATTATTTAAAACTCCCGGCCGATGTATATGTCAAAGGATTTATTCGAAGTTACGCGGCCTTCATGGGCCTGGATGAGGTAACGCTTATTAAACAGTATCAGCGCGAGAAGGGTATTCATAAAAATATCAAAAAAATTGTCGATGATGATAATGGTAACGCGCCGATTAAATTCTCCAGTTTTATCATTACTCCTAAAATTATAATTTTCAGCGTTATTATCATCTTAGCCTCAGCCAGTTTTTTGTATTTGTACAAGGAAGTAAATAATTTTATTTCAGCTCCCCGATTAGTTATCATAAAGCCTAGTGACGGATTATCTATTGACGGAAATTTAACGCATGTGACCGGAATTGCCGAAAAAGACGCGCTTGTATTTATCAATGATCAGCCAGTTCTGGTCAATGAAAACGGTGAGTTTAGTGAAGATGTTGGATTAAAATCTGGTTTAAATATGATAACAGTCAAAGCGCGGAGTAAGTTTAATAAGGAAGCCGTTCAGACAGTTTCAGTAAACGCTAACTTTTCGGATTCATCTCAACAGGCATCCGATGATATACCCCAACGAGCCGTACCGGATCAGTCGCAGAGTTCAAATCCTATTTCTGCTGAAATATATGTTAGTCCGGACCCAACATGGCTATCGGTTGAGGCGGATGGAAACCTGGTGTATAGCGGAGTGCTCCTGCCGCAATCAGTTCAAACTTTCAATGCAAAGGATTCAATAAGTGTAACTTCCGGTAAAGGAAATCAGACGTTCTTAAAAATAAATGGAAAAGACACAGGTCTTTTGAGCAGCGATCCGGGAGTTGTCAGGGATATAAAATATGATTCAAATGGGAAAATAAATAATAAATAATAAATAATTATAACAGCGACTCAAATAACTCGAATCCGTCTGCTGACGGTCACTCGAATGACCCGAATAAAATTTCATTCGAGACATTAGAGTGTTCATTCGTAAATTAGAGTCGCACTAAGACAAATATGGCATACGCAGCAAAAGAAAAAAAAGCACCCAGGGAACCAGTTGAAAAAATGAAAAATGTTGAAAAAAAAGATGTAGATAAACTTGTCGAAGATATTCAGGAAAAATACGGAGAAGGAATGATTATGAAATTGGGGGACGTGAGAAAAGTCGATGTAGAGTCTATCCCAACAGGCTCCATATCTCTTGATATTGCATTGGGAATCGGAGGTGTTCCGCGTGGAAGAGTTGTTGAAGTATATGGACCGGAATCTTCAGGCAAGACGACGTTAGCGCTGCACATTGTTGCTAATGCGCAAAAAAAAGGTGGCACAGCCGCATTTGTCGATGCTGAACACGCGCTGGATCCCGAATATGCAAAAAAAATAGGCGTTAAAATTAATGACTTACTTATTTCTCAACCAGATACGGGCGAGCAGGCGCTGGATATAGTGGAAACACTAGTGCGTAGCGGCGTGGTTGATATTATTGTAGTCGATTCTGTCGCTGCCCTGGTTCCCAAAGCCGAGATCGAAGGAGATATGGGCGATCAGCATGTCGGACGCCAGGCCCGGCTTATGTCGCAGGCTCTCCGAAAGCTGACTGCGATAATAGCGCGTTCAAATTCAACGGTTGTTTTTATTAATCAAATTCGTATGAAAATAGGCATTATGTTTGGTAATCCGGAAACGACTACGGGAGGGCAAGCGCTGAAATTTTATTCTTCAGTGCGCATAGAAGTCCGTCGTAGCGCGCAAATAAAAAAGGGCGAAGAAATTGTCGGTAATCGCACGAAAGTTAAAATCGTAAAAAACAAAGTTGCGCCCCCTTTTAAAACTGCGGAATTCGACATTATGTATAATGAGGGAATTTCACTTGTTGGAGATCTTTTAGACGCCGGAGTCAAATATGAGGTAGTGAAAAAATCAGGTAACGCGCTTTCATTCGGAGAAGAAAAACTTGGCGCGGGCCGGGAAAGCGCCAAGGCGTTTCTTAAAGAGAATCCAAAAGTCGCCGACAAGATTTTTAAAGAGATATCATCAAAAGCTAAACTAAGCGTGTAAGGCCGAAATTGCATTGACAAAAGGCTTAAAGTAGAGTATAATTAAAAAATAGAGATAAAAAAGCGGGTGTTGCGCCCGCTTTTTATATTTTTAAATCACTAATTATTAATTTAAAACGCACATGGAAAGCGTCAAAAAATGTCCTCACTGTGAAAAGAGAAAAAAAGAGGAAATGCAGGCAGAGGAATTTAATTTAGCAGTGCTTGTGGCGCTGGTTCCGCTGATGGTCTTTACGCTCTTTGGGCAAATGGGACTATTCTGAAAAATAAAAATCGAATACAAAAACAAAAAACACCCAGCGAAGGGTGTTTTTGTATTTAAAGTAAGACCGACCATTAAGCCCTGGAAACGTATTCCCCTCTTTCCGTATTCACAATAATCTTATCTCCCTCATTTACAAACAGCGGTGCGGAAATTTTCAGTCCGGTTTCCAGCTTTATGACCTTGCCTCCAGTTCCGGCTGTGTCACCCTTGATTCCAGGAGGAGCTTCCACAACAGTTAATGTAACTTTGATAGGAAGTTCAATGTTTACGGGTATGTCATTAAAGTTAAGCACATTCACTTCGGTTCCTTCCAGAAGATAAAGATAAGCATTTCCAATCACATCTTTTGCAAGAGAGAACTGGTCATAAGTAACAGTGTCCATAAAAACAAACCCACTCTGTTCGGAATACAAATATTGCGCTTTGGATTTTGACATATCGGCCTCGTCAGCTTTATCAGATCCATTAAAAGTTTTTTCCAATACGCTGCCATTCAAAAGATTCTTTAATTTTGTGCGAAGTACCGCACCAGCGCGTCCAGTTTTTGAATGTTCTGCGGTAAGAACCGCATATGGCGCGCCCTCCCAAAGTATATTTTTTCCCGCCTTTATTTCGTTTATATTTAACATGCAAATAAT
>Ga0247842_10007835_pt1 | contig 11400 bp, 5 predicted proteins | sample LaCruzMarch2015__3_FD_192411 | JGI IMG/M metagenome (GOLD analysis project Ga0247842, IMG submission 192411) | Freshwater microbial communities from meromictic Lake La Cruz, Castile-La Mancha, Spain - LaCruzMarch2015_19m | ecosystem: Environmental > Aquatic > Freshwater > Lake | place: Spain...
TAGTATTAAGTCGGCTATCTCTGCTGAAGAGGAACAAATAACCGCCTTGAAGAGATTACAAGTAATAAATAAAGAGGGGTTAGAGAATTCTAAAAAAGGTAGACTTCAAGATGCTGCAGCTTCTTTAGGGGCTGTTTCGGATCAGATCATGCCTTTATTAGGTAACCTTTCTAAGACAATGATGAAGGACGCAGGACTTGATATCTTTTCCGGGGACCAAGCTGCGATAAGTATTTATCTTAAGACTACTGCAGGTATGTCTGAAGACTTAGCTCAGACCTTTATGACTACCGCTAAGATGTACAAAGGTCAAGTAGAGAGCATGGCGTTAAGCATGAAAGACACTGTAAGTACCTTAGATGATAAGCAGCGTAAAGGTATTTCAGATATCTTACAGAAGTATTCCGCTAAAGGGTCTTATGATATAAAAGAGTTGAAGAATGAGTTATCCGATTATGGCACTAAAGGTGGGATACATTTAGATATGGGTAAGATTGCAGATGATTTTTCTAAATTACCCTCAACAGTTACAAAGGTACTCGTTGACGGTTATGAAAAAACTAAGAATGCTTCATCAGATCTTGCCACAGCTGATTTAAATCCTACTCAAGTTGTTATAAATTCTAGTGATGAAGACCAAGCTAAAAGAATGACTCAGATTGCAAAAAGTAGTACCACTATTGAAGAATTTCTTGGGATAGCTTCAGAGAACATGAAGTACCTGGTAGCTAAAAGTGACCCTCAAAAGTTATTGGTAAATGCAGCCGTTTCTACAGCACAAAGTGCTGGTGTTATTCTTAAATTTGTAGAGAAGATCGCCGGGATCATTCCTGGAGGCGTTAAGAGCAGAGAGGATTTTAAGAAGGATGTAAACTATAAATCGTTTGAAAAAGAAGTTAACAGGGGATTACTTTTACAAACAGAACGCGATAAGATAACGGGTACGGATGGAGACTCTGTTGCAAAACGTAAAAAATTAGACAAAAAAATAGAGAAAAATGAAGCTTGGAAAAGAGCAAGTGCTGGTAAGAATATATTCCAGCAGACTGATTTTGCTCAGAGTTCTGTGGATTATGCTAAGGAAGTATATGACACTAAAGCTAAATATGAGGATAAGATAGCGTTTCTACAGAAAAAGAATGAGACTGCTTCTAAGACTGATGCCGCTGCTAATAATAAAGCAATCCTAGATCTTACAAAAGACGGTAATAAAGCTCTTAAAAAGCTGACAGACGTCGATGACATAAAGATAGAGGTCAAACCGGTAGTGTCACCCGCCCCTGCATTAGCTCCAACTGAGAATGTGAAACAGAATAAGGACTATAAAGCGGCATCTGGGGGGTACGCTCTCCTAAGTAAGGGTGATGTTGTAGTAAATGCTAAAAGTATGTCTGCAGGGGTTGGGGGTGATTTAGGTGCCTTTGCTGGAACTGCTGCATCTGAGATGATGAAGAGTATAGGCTCAAAGGGGGCTATAGGTTCTCAAGCTCCGAATATCCCAGTGCAGATTAACATAGGTTCTGTAAGTGGTGATCCAAATGAGTTTTTGAGGAGCATACGACCGGCTATAGAACAAGCTTTTGAGAGAATGTACTTTGATAAACAGAAAAGAAGGTAGTTTTTAATATGGCTGCTGAAAAAATAACAGTATCAAACATAACACCAACTCTCAAAGATATCACGTCTCTTACACGGGGTAAGTCTTATGAGGAGAATGGCGCTGAACCGGTTCTTACTGCATACGGTCCCACTCAGAACTGGAAGATAAATGAAGATTATGATAATAAATTTTCTGTATTAGAGATATTCCCTCCGTATGTAAAAAGAGTGCAGAATGAAAACTCTATGATTATAGATTGTGTAGATTCTAATATGGTAACCTCCCTTATTGAATTTGAGGACGGGTCGAGGATTGAGGCCTTGAAACTCACTCCAAACCCTAATTCCCTGGTTATTAGTTCTGCAAAGATAATAAATAGATATAATACTATGACTAGGTGGGTAGAGGAGCACTGGGGAGACGAACTTGATACTATAAACTTTGCAGGATCAACATATTCGTTTAATGCACGGTTGGATAACAATAACTACACAGGTTTGACATCATTAAGTAGGAATTATTCCGAAGCATATAAGTTCCTTAAAGCATTAGTTGACATTTATAGAACTAATGGCTATCTATACCAAGAGGGTAATGGGTACACAGCGGCCACCTCTCGTGGCGGTGGTAAGGATTCTTTTGATTATGCTATGGTAAATAGGTATCTGTTACAGAATCCTTCTTTTTTAAATCAGCATCCAAGGCAAGGGATGATAAGAGAGCGGTTATATACTCGAATAAGTTTTGATTATGTTACCTGTATAGGGTATTTTGAATCATTTGACATTACAGATGATTCAAGCAGCCCTTTTAAACTTCTCTATAGTGCCGTTTTTAAATCAGAAAAAACTATATGGAAGGTTGGGGTATGATAAGTTCAAAAGTACTAACTAACACCAGGAATACGTTGTCAGAGCTTTACGCCAGACAAGGTGGCGGTTTATTTTTTAATACAGTAGTAGATAATACTCTTGATAAGGATATGGTAAACTGGAAGGTCGCTGCAAAGGTACCAAGTGACTATAAGGAATTTTCTATATCGATATACAATACAAAGTCTAATCTAGATATAACTAAGCTGACCCTCTTTATCAATCCAAAAGATTTATCTATAGGTCAACAGCAACTCGTTAGTGGGGCATATTCTCGAAAGGGTTGGGTAAACTCTGCATGGGGGAACCAGCAAGCGACACTAACTGCTTCAGGGATATCTTCTGGTTTTTATTTCTACACAGGTAATAGAGGTGGGTTGACAAACCTATACAGAAGAAGGTCTCCTAGTTTTATAAACTTGATAGACCTTATGGGGTTGTTTAAAAATAACGGCTGGTATTTTCTAGATGGTGCCTCTAACCCCACCATGTTTAAAGACGGTACAAGCCGTGTTATAAATGTGATGGACAGTATAAAGATAGAGTATGATGGGTCAACATATATTGGGTCATTCAGTACATTTACCCTTAATGATGATGCAGCTAGTCCCTATAGAATGGAATATAGTTTTGAATTTATAGTGTCAAGCTTTGGTACTGACCTCCAAGATATAGAGGGGCATATATCAATGAATGACAACTATAAGGATGGTGCCGTCCACCTAGCTTTGCAGGGTTTTAATATAGGGTTTGAACAAACTGTAGGGTTGGATGCAGATGAGCTCAAAAACTATTTCCCAGCACCAATGAGTCCAAGAGCTTATGAGTACACCGTTATGGAACATAGGGAAGAGGAAGATTTTTTTAGCAAGCAAGAGGAAGCAAGTGTCTCTAATATAGCGGAAGGCACCTTCAGAATTACTCGTGGGTGGAGAGATAAAGAAAGCCATGGGTTTAAAGCAGATTTTAGGACATCTACCTCAACGGTGTACTCAGCAACAAAGGGAATAGTTAATTATGTCACTGCTCCTAACTTTGCATACGGTGGGTGTAATTATATTATAGTGACCTCTGAGTGGGAGGGCGTTCCCATCTATGTACGGTACTTCCACCTTGACCCCAGTAGTATAAGCCTTGTAAAAGGTAATCCTGTTGAGATAGGGTCAATAATTGGTAAAGAAGGAACTGATAATGGAAAGTATCCACAACATTGTGACTTTGGGGTACGCATAATTGGAAGCAATCCAAATTATTTAGATTGTGCAGAAACGCAGTGCTCTCCGATATTAGATAATATGTGGAATGTGCTGCACAAGGACGCTGAGAGAGCTGGGTCTCCTTTTAAAAAGGATTTTATGGTATTAGTAGCTAAGCACCCAAGCGAGTCGCCAATTCCATTCCCTCTTCCTAAGGTTGGGCGCTAATGGCAACAGTTAGATCGGGATTATTCACTCTTAAAGAGTTTAGTTATCGAAGGAATGTTCTTAAGTTAGCCCCTGATGCTTTTGTGGTAATAAATGGGGCTTTAACATCAAGAATCTTGTCCACCATGGAAGTTAAGTCTACTCAGGATATCGATGTAAAGGGCGGGATAACCTCAGTAAATGTTAGCGCGGCAGTATCTCCCCCGGGGTCCTCAAGAGCGACTATCGATATTGTAGCCCCTATGTATAAGGGTTTGCACGAGGACTATTATGTTACTATGCCAAATGGTACAAGAGTCCCCTTCTTTATACCTATGATGGAAGTTAAGATATACATGAAGGGCAGGTATCTTGAGTCTGGGTTTAATTATGTTCCGAGATATTACCCCGTTTTCTGGGGGATGATTACAGGTGTACAGGAAAATTATTCTGACGGTAATTTTACATTAAGTATAACATGTGAGGATTTTCTGTGCTGGTGGAAATATCAGAAGGTTACACTAAATCCAAGTGCTACTGAGGCATCTTTTGGGGGTGCTCCTATGAATAGATTCCCGACTGTTTTTGAGAAGATGTCCGCATGGGAAATAATATACTCCTTATTTACAGACTCATTTTTTGTCAATCATAATAATAACGGTACAGAAGCATACTATAACTTCGTTTACCCAAAGTGGTCTAGAAGCGCCAATCTACCTAGTTCTGTATTGCCTATAGCGGATACTTTTGGACCCCTATCAACGTATGTTATGAAATATTGGAATGATCGATTCGGCATGGGAGTTCCTTCTGATGGAAATAACCCGGAACTTATAAAGGACCAATTAGGTAATATACCCCTACAAATGTTTGGGTTAAAGGGTCCTATAGATTTTAAAGTAGTCCGTAATAAACTACTAACATTTTTGGATAAAAAATCTAAGGCTTTTGGGGAGCAGTCCGATAGTAGGGCAGATATCGATCTTGATTTTGGACTTTTAGCACAAGTGCAGCCCTATGGTATGTTTGATCTATTTGGTCAGGGTAGTGAGTCTAATGTCCTCTCTAAACTGGAGATAGCTACTTCAATTTGTGAAAAAGTTTCTATGGAGTTTTTTGTTGATACTAATGGCATGATTGTATTTAAACCTCCTTTTTATAACCTGGATGTGGCGTCTGGCAAGGTTGACTATTATAGAGTAGGGCCTGAAGATGTCATTAACTATAACTCCTCAATAGACTCAAACTCTATTATAAATTACCTTACAGTAACAGGTCCCATGTATCAGAGTTTGCCAAGTCTTGAGGCTATAGGGTTCCATGCAGACTTTGATTCTATTAAACGTTATGGTATAAGATCCGAAACTATAAACGTCCCCTACGGTATGAGTGGTACCCAATTAAAAATGATTGCTGTTGCTGAGATGGCTAAACGAAATGGTCAAGCATTTACAGGGAGTGTCTCTATCCCTTTAAGACCTGAGATCAGGCTTGGTTATCCGGTTTACTTAGAGCATGTGGACACCTTTTATTATGTCACGGGTGTGAATCACAGCTTTTCATTTGGTTCTGCTGCTACAACAGAATTGTCTCTCCAGTTTAAAAGAGAGCGTGTCTTTGATGATGGTAATAGTGGCGTTCGTGGGTCGATACTGGGGGATACTCTCTATTCATGTGTCTTAAGAAATAGGGAGACTGAAATTGCCACTCTGATAAAGTCTGCTACTCCCGATGCAGCAAAGATTCAAGAAGAGATGGGGGTACTTATACAGCAGAGTAAACTGATTGGTTCTGGTGAGGTAAAAAATAGTAAGGTGACTACTGCTGAGTTAGATCTAAAAATAAATGATATGAGAAAACAGATACTTTCTAAGCAGACCAATGTATATGATGGGCCTGGTTTGTTAGGTCTTTGGAAAATAGATAGGGCTAGTATAAAGGCTAGGTCAAAAGAACAATTGGCTGCAGCAGGTAATGATACAACGTACACATCCAATGAACTTGTCATGATTACAACAGATACTGTCCCATATACAGATAAACTGGGGTACAGACATATAGGGGCTTTCCCGTACGGTGCTAATCTCATCTTAACAAAAGATGGGAATATGAGAGATTCTACGAGTCATAAGGATTTTATTGATCAAGGTGTGGACACTATGTTAAATAGCGTGGGTGTAAGGGATGTAACATCTTCCGGTGGGAGTAGCGAAGCTAATCAAGCTACCATTGCTAATTTGACAAACGAATCTACTGTCTTAAATGAGGATCGAGAAGTAACCTTAAAAAGATATCAAGGAAAAATGGATAGGGCTAATTCCATAATGCCCGATGTAAAACAGCAGCAAAATGAGCAGGCTAATCCAGATATCTATAGTACTTCTAAAAAGAGAGAAGGCTTAATTTCTGTAAATGATGTAGAAGTTGATACTAGGATTCAGATGAATATTTCAATTAATAATAGCACCCAAGTTCAATAGGGTAGCAAGTACTTTTTATATATAGTGGGTAAAAAATGGCTCTCCCTAAAGGTATGTTAAATAATCCAGGTAGAAAAATAGCTCCAAACGAGTCTCCGACCATGAGTTCTCGTAGACCGGGGGACACTACTTTTTTAATTGGTGATGTAACCAAGGTAGATGTCGATCGCCAAAAAATGTACGTGAATCTGAGGAGGGGTCGCGGAGATGGTATTGTTGTCAATATCTCTCAACCCTTTTCAGGTACTTCAAGTTTTATACAAGCCACTCCTGAAGAGGGTTCTATTGTCCTTTTAGCGAGTCAAGAGAATGACCTTATCCCTATAGCATACCTCCCTAACTACGCGTATGGTATGGAAAACAGGAATGTTAAGGTGTGGCCTAATACTATAAGCACTCAAAATACAAATGAACTCTTTTTTCGATCAAGAAAGTTAAAACAGGGTTGGATTTCTTTTGGGTCCAAAGATGGGGTAGAAATTTTACTTGGTAAACTACTTAAGTTAGATGATCGAAGTGGTAATAACTTTATTCTTAGACCAGAGGACAATTCTATCATTAACACCTCCTGTAACAACTACGTTTTTAGTAGTGGTGTCTGGAGAAATGCAGGGATAGTGCGACGTAATAGCATTAGTCCTATCGATATTGAGAACATCCCCAATGCTTTTAAAGATGTAATTATCAATGGTAAAAATTCATATGTGATAAGACCTCAAAATTCAGACAGTACTTCCGACCCCTACCTGGTGGAGTATCTTCTTGAAGTAGATGACAGGGATTTCAGCGTAAAGCCTGTAAACGATGTAAACTTTAGTTCTAATAAAACCATACGTAAGCCTATTGCCATTCTCTCCCTTGGTAACTTTATTGGTAACAACCAGCATAATAGTAGCTATGGGAGAGTTCTAAAGCCAGTTCTATTTAATGACCCGGACGATGATACTGGAGATTTTTCTTTAGAGCATGTGTCTGGTGATGAACTAGATACATATGCATCTGCTATCACGCTATTTAAGCCGGATAGAACAAACCCTGGTTCGGGGGCCTATTTTGGTATAGACAAAGAAGGGCATTTTAGCCAATTTATCCCGGCTACTTCTGGAGGTGGTTTAGGTAAGGGTCGCTCTATGTCTATCCTTGCTCGTGGAAGTAAAAAAGAGATATGGGGTCAGGATTCTCGATTTGCAAATTCCTGGGATCTAAAAACTGTTGGTGGTATAAAATGGGTCGTTGGATCCCATAATGAAAAAGATGGTAATCCAAACAGCAATCGAAGTATGGATATCAGAACAAGCAGATCAGTGTTTTTTATGTATGGTTCGAATCTATCTCCAGATCTCTATGATTTTGATAAAAGTGACAAGAAGCTTGATAACATAAGAAAATACTATAAGATTGAAAAAGTCGGGGGTAATGAAAGAAAAGAAGTCGAAGCCAGCCGAGAGACCATAATTAATGGTTACGATAAGTTGGCTGTAAAGGGTGCCCGTATAGAAAAGATAACAGGGGCCTGCACTATTAATGTGGGTTCTGGGTATAATGTCATTGTAGGGGATGCTTTTACTGAGAAGGTTACAAAAGAAAAAAATGAAAATTTTGGTAATAGGAAAACGATTATCAATAGTGGTAGTTCAGAGTTATCTATAAACTCAATAAACGGTAATATTATTGAAACTATAACAAAAGTCGGAAGTAAAAAAGTTACTTTAAAAAGTGGAAATATCGAAGAAACTATTACTGTAGGTAATAGAAGATTTAGGACCAATTCAGGTAATTTTACAGCTGAGACAACCTCAGGTAATATAACCCTTACATCCAGAGCGGGTAATGTAGGCCTTAAGACCGCTAATGGTAAAGTATCTATAGAGGGTACACTAAATGTAAGTTTAAAGACTTCCAAGGCTGCTAATGTAAATATATCCGGAGGTGCTATAAAGTTATTGGGCAGGACAGGTGGTAGCGGTGGAGTAATAACTTCAAAGACACATTTAGATTATATAACCGGGGCCCCGTTAAAAGGTTCCACATCCGTTATGGCTACAATGTAATGCCTATAGTAGCTAAATTGATATCCTCAGCAATAAATAGCCAATTATCTTTAAATACTTTGACTGGTAGAGATGCTATTAAATTGGCGGGAGTTATAGGGTCAGCCATTTCAAAATATCTTATGATCCCGAATATGGTTACCTGCAGTTTAAGTGGGGTTGTGGGCCCCATTGGTTCTATAAATAGTGTGACTGTCGCTGGGTTAGTCCCTGCAGCTATGAGTGGGTTTATGTATAGTAAGGCAATCTCTAAGAATTTAAAAGGTAGAGATGTAAAAAAGTTATTTGATGCTGTATCGATGGGGCTAACGCAAGTTCTTATGGGTATGGTTTTATCCGGATCAGCAGTTGGTATAGCAATAGGTACTGGTGTTGGAAATTTTACAGCACTTAGTGAACAAGCATTATCTAAATTATTGTATGCAACTATGTTATCAAAGCAATTAAAGGGTAGAGATGCTGTAAAACTGTGTGATTGTATCTCTTTTGGGGTAGTCACTCATTTGAAAACATCCGTAAAGTTTACCGTGGTAGTCACGGGGGTAATAGCTCCAGTTCCTCCTGCGGGACCAATTGCAATAGCTGGGGTACCATCAGTATTTACAAAGATTAGTTGAAGGAAACATAATGGGATCTGAGATCTTTAATCTAAAATCGTTGTATCTTGAAGACACTGTAGTTCGTGGTGGTCGTATCAGCACAAAGAATGCACCCACAACAAGATCAATTGAAGTAAACCCCGGGGACGATCCTACAGTTAAAACAGGGGAAACCGGTGTCAATAAGGAGTATTTGATCCAGGCCTCTCTTATTGGTAATGATCTCAATGGTTATGGCACCTTTATTAATAATAGCGAGATAATCAGAGGATACACCGGGGCTCAAAATCTATTTCATGGGGATAAGATAAAGCTTGATGGGGAGAGATCCTCATGCACTATTACAGGGTTGCAGGGGACAGACGTTTATCTTATAGAGAAGTATACAAAAGAAAATATATCAGATCCTGATTCAAAAAGTGGTGCGTGCTCAATAGAGAAAATCAGTCTTGACAGTGTAAAGATTGAAAAAGCAGACACAAATATTATTTATAATAAAGATAAGAGTGAGTGGGGTGTTACAGGGATTCAGATGTCTGATCCTCAAATAGTCCCTTCAGATAGCTTCGAGCTTGATACTGGGTTAACTCTGAAATTTCAAAAGGGTACTTCAAAGAACAAACCAGATATAGCTACAGTTTTGAGTACCTATAAGACTTTAGTTGGCAATAGCACTTCACCGGTGTCTGACATCTCTTTAAGTCCTATCCCATACCCACACAGCAGCCTTCAAGTTTTAATAGGAAAGAATGGGGAAGAACTTAAAAAAGCGGTAGAGGCTGTTGACTATGTTGTTAATTATAGCAATGGTTCGGAGGTCTTGTACCCGATACCTCCCTATGAAGAGAGGGACGTTGCTTATATAAAACTCCTAGGTAAAATGACTGATGAAACACAGGTTAATACAATTGACAGTTCTTTTAACGGTACTGCCGTAATAAGCAAGACAACACAAGAAGGCGCTATAGCAGTAACAAGACCTGTTCAAGAGATACTCCCAACTAATGAGTTTGTAATAAAAGTAAATGGTTCTGAAAAAGTAAAAAACACAGATTATCTTGTGAACAACGCTGCAGGGATACTTACATTTGTTGAGCACAGCAATAGAGAATCTTTAATAGACACCCTTACATACCCTAAAAAGCTTATATGGGATGGTATAAGTGTAATAAAAAGTGTCAGAGAAGACGCTGTGAATGACTTCGCAAACCTGGTGGTACCCGGAGTATCAGGGATAAAAGGTATTGATTACACCCTTTATTTTGAAGACACAGATTCTAATAACCTGGTACGTGATGTAGACTTTATCATAGATCCTGAGTCGGGGGCTTTTGCCCTTACCAATCCTACAAAGGAAGATGAGGCGGTACTGGTTTCATACTATGTAGAGGGAAATGATATAAAGAATGAAAAAGTAGAGGTAAACAACTTACGACTTAATAGCTACCCATTAATTGTTAGTTCTCTTATCCTAACTAAGAAGTACAGCACACTATCTGATGCCGGTGCTGTTGTCTCACAAAACAGAATACTTGTTGAGGGGATAGATTTCACTGTTTCGTATGTCACAGGGTATATACAGTTATTTTCCTCAAATGAAATCACCTTAGAGTTAATTGCCTCGTATACTCCAATGGCACAGATAAATTGTGTATCACAGAGCATCCCTGGTAGCTCCGATTACACGTATACGATCCTTGATGATGTACTTACTTTTTCACAGAATGATATAGGAAGTAAGGCGCTAATATTTAAAATTAATAACCCTTCTGTATCTGTTCCAAAAAAGATTTTGTTTGAAAGTGATAAGGTAGATTCAAATTACACGTTTTCAGGGAGTATCTTACCCGAGAACATTCTGGATATTAGAGCAAAGGGTACGGACATTATTCTTAATGTCAATAATGCTAAGTATGATGAAATAAAAAAAGAGATAATTCTTGATTCTTCTTTAAATGGTACAATTCCTCAGGACTATGACATTGTAGTTGGTTCCTATACTTACCAGTCTGATATCCTGCCCTATGCGCCAGTACTGTTAATTTACACGATAATAAATGCTGGGGATAGTTCTTTTTTAATAGAGGGTTATGATAAGACAGACACTCTTAAGGCTGGCATAGTTCTAAGGGTGGACAATAAAGACCCACAGTCCACAAACTATTATGTAATTCGAGAAGTTACTTACCAGAATCAAAGCACTAATGTTGATATCTATGGCACTTTTCCAGAAACAGCTATTGATCCAATATTCTCAGTGTTTGATGACTTAATCAATTGGCAGGGTATGTCAGAGGATGTACAGGTAGATACTTCTGTACCTATTGATTCAGGGAGTATACTTTTGGATGGTGGTGCTCTCTTTGTAAGGACCAATATTAAGAAGGATAGCCTC
>Ga0247842_10007837_pt1 | contig 11398 bp, 10 predicted proteins | sample LaCruzMarch2015__3_FD_192411 | JGI IMG/M metagenome (GOLD analysis project Ga0247842, IMG submission 192411) | Freshwater microbial communities from meromictic Lake La Cruz, Castile-La Mancha, Spain - LaCruzMarch2015_19m | ecosystem: Environmental > Aquatic > Freshwater > Lake | place: Spain...
TCACATGATTCGTTACCGTCTCATGCGCATGTTTCAGTTCCGGGCTGGTGGTTAGCCTTTACCCGTGCCGGATTGTCCGGCTTGCCTATATTAGCTGTGCTTGGCGCACTCAACCCGTATTCATTGACCTGACCCGGTTGCCGAAACGCTTGCTTTGAAGGGATTGGATGCTATTCAAAAAATAATGATCCGCACTGGACATTGTGTCCATCTACAACTGTTGATCGTGAGGCATGCACCTATGGCAACGATTACGAAAAGAAGCCCTCAATATGAGTGTGTCAGGATAAACATCCCTGCACCCAAATGATCTATTTGCCGGAACGCACCGGGAGTGCCCGGATGCCGGTGTAGTTGGACTGGGGACCCCAGAGCCGACGAAAATTGTGGAAACCGTAGATGGCAGCCTCGGAACCGCGCGTCTCTGATGCCCAGGGGCAACAAGAAGTAAGATCAATCAATTCTGTTAGGTGTAGCGGGTATGAAAGGGCAGCTTCATTTTGCTGAGTCTTAGCCGCGTCATACAACCCCGCCAGCTCATCCTGCGTAGGCATTCGCCAGTCCGTATAACCGCCACCACGATAATTCTCGCAATAGGACTTTGCGTTAGCCCAGTTAATATCGCTACCGTTGTCATTCGCTGCCCACATCAGGTTCGTGCTTGTATCTAGGACTGTTCCGTTGTCATAGGCAATAAAACGACCATTCCTACCTGTTTCCCCGGATGAGGGGCGTTTCGCCATGGCGAGGGTTGGGGTCTTTTTCGCCTCCAAAGCAGCCTTTTCTTCCTCTATTTTCTGCCGTTTATCTTCCAACACTTTCTTTTTTTCCAGCAGAACCTTCTCCTTCTCCAGCTTGCGATCTTCATCCTCCAGTTTCATGGTTTCATCATCAAGCGTGCCCGCTGCTGATTCCGCCTTTTCGATGACAATTTTACCCTGTGGAGTAATATCTGTTGCTGTTTTGTCATTGCCCGGCACAAAATAAAAATCCCCCTCCAGTGACGATAATTCCCACGGCACTTGCCCTGTTTCTTTCTTTACTTTGCTGCGCACATTCATAAAGACTTTGTTTATGGTCAGACCCGGTTTGCTGAGATTCTCCAGAAGCGCCTTGGTGTAAGGACTGTTTTTCCCTTCGCCATCTCTTGCTACCTGACCCGCGCCAGTAGAATATGAAATGAACGTACCCGACGGGGCATTGGCTACAATAGCAAGACCACGGGAGGCACTGCGAAAGCTCTTGCCCAACGGGTTGTCCCGGCAAGCGTCCAGAATTACGATATTGAGACCGTTGTTGGCGTTTTCCATTTCCGCCAGTACCCTGCCAGCGTCAACAGCCTGGAACCGCACGTCCGATTCCTTGTTGATTCTCGCGCTGATCGGCAGGAGATAGTTGACGCTATTCACCTGCACACCGTGCCCCGCGTAATAGAAAAGCCCAACGCCGCCACGTTTCAGGCTGTTTCCGAAGTCCTCGATGATCTCCACCATCTCTTGGAGATTTGCATTCTTCTTCAACGTTACCGTAAACCCAGCCCGCTTTAACGCCGCAGCAATATCAGTTGCATCGTTGACGGGGTTCTTTAATGGACCGGAGCTGTAGGCGCTGTTGCCGATTACAAGAGCAATGCGCTGATCCGTCGCTGCAATCAATGAAGATGGGCAGATTAGAACAAGCAAGAACAGGATAAGGGAGATCCTTATAGGCTTGGTTTGCATAGAAATATCCTCTGTTTAACAAATCGATATTCCTTATACTTCAACCATCAGACAAATGATAATTATTTGTTGCCGCTTTCCGAGTGAACGGTTGTATGGAAGGGAAAAGTAGGCATGCAACAAGGAAGGAGCGGATCTGCTCAAAAGGAGAAATTGGCTTTCAGATGTATGCGTGCTTTCGAATGGGATTCATTGGCTGGCCAAATTTATCTATGTGTGGATTTGTGTTTGAAGCTCAGATTACCTACCACGATTTCGAATACCTCTATTCAAACGCCTGCTATGAGATAATGACATTCAGCTTTTCGAAGCCGGCATAGGCAAAATACCCCGCAAACACAATTAGAAAGATTGCGCAGGCAGCAATGAGACCGCGGTAAAGGCGATTGGTTAGAAAATGTCTGCCCCCTGCCACAGCAGCCGCGACAAGTGAATACCAGACCAGGTCAGCCAGAATGTGTCCGACAAAGAAAAAAGCTATGCCCCAGAAACCAAACCGCCAAGAATATAGAATATAACCCAGGCCGATCGTTGCCCACCAGATGATCCAATATGGATTGGCCACACTCATCAATATGCCGCTGATTATTGGATGACTCCCCCGCTTATGGTCTCCCTCCCAGGAAAGGTGCAAGGAAGGCAAGGAACGGAACATCCCGAAGGCCATGTAGAAGAGAATTATGGAGCCTATCAGAGCGGTTGCTACAAAAACTACCGGCTGCTGAAAAAAAGGCGCCAGCCCCAAGAGTAAAGCGGTAACGAGTACCAACTCCAAGATGGCGTGACCTGTAATCAGAAGTGGCCCCGCGATGAAACCGCGTTGCGAGCTTTCAGTGATTGTAGCGGTCAGAAGTGGCCCCGGCATCAGGGCTCCGGATAGTGCGATAACAAAGGATGAAGCAAAAATTGTTAATAGGACTGCCAACACAGGTCTTCTAATTTCCTTCTCATATTAAATTTATCTTACAATATATGCATGAGAGGAAAGAAGATGCAACAGCCAAAGGGAAGCACGGGCGCCTTGTACTCGAACGGAAAATAGGATGTCAAGATTTTGCGCCTTTTAAACCGGATTCAATGAGCTGGCCCGCCTATCGAAACCAACGCTTTGAATCAGAGTAGTGGCTCATTTATCTATTGTTGACGGAATAAAATCAATTGATTATTTTCGAAAAAAAGGATCATCTTTTAAAAATGTCACAATACGGATGAAGACTATTCTATCCAAACTTTTGATAATAAAGCATATTCAACAACGGAGGATACAGAAATGAAAGTCCTGGTGGAAAAAAAGGGTGTGATCTGCACGGTTATCATGAATAGACCAGAGAGCAGGAATGCCGTAGACAGGGGAACAGCGACACAGCTTGTCGAGGCTTTCGAAGAATTTGAACGGGACAGCAGCCTGCTTGTCGCCGTATTGTATGGTGAAGGGGGAAACTTTTGCGCAGGTGCAGATCTCAAAGCCATATCCCAGGGTGATATGAACGAAATCAACAGCCTTGATCATGACATGTCCAAACAGGGTCCAATGGGTCCAAGTCGAATGAGAACGTCTAAACCTGTCATTGCCGCTGTATCCGGTTATGCCGTTGCGGGAGGACTGGAGCTGGCTTGCTGGTGCGACCTACGGGTCGTGGAACGGGACGCCGTTTTCGGTATCTTTTGCCGGCGCTACGGTGTTCCTCTCATCGACGGTGGCACGCGCAACGTCTCCCCCGATTGATTGGAATGAGCCGCGCTTTAGACATGATTCTCACAGGACGTCCTGTAAATGGTGAGGAAGCCCTTCTCATGGGACTTGCCAACCGACTCGTTGAACGGGGAAAAGCGAGAGAAGAGGCGGAATTATTGGCTCTTCAGATCGCTACTTACCCCCAGTCATGCATGCGCAGCGACCGTCAGTCCGTATACAGAGGATTTGATCTTTCGATGGATGAAGCAATGGATCTGGAATTTCGCCTGGGAATGGAAGTAATTGCTGCGGGAGAGCTTCAAGCAGGAGTGAAGAAGTTCTCGCAGGGGATAGGGAAACACGGTCGTTTCTAGAATAAGCTATCAAGCAGTCGAACTTTTCAAACCGAAGTCAATGAATTCGAGGGGTCTGGTTGTGGCGTTGAGTTGTATTTGGAGTAAGGCTGCCCTTTATAAGAAGCCGTTTTCATTTCTGAATAAAAACATTTCAATTTTCATTTGTAATAAAACTGGCTGTAATCCCAAGAAAGGTGATCAATCCTATGACAAGAATCAGGATCATGACAGTCATATTGGTGATTGTCCTTATTTTTGGGGGATATCTGGCTTATTCGCTCCTGAAAGTGCGGACTGCACAATCTGTACGTTTTGATCACCCGGACGCTATCCGCAAGACAGCGCTCTACCGCCATGTCGAAAATCTAAGCGTCCAAATTGGCCCGCGGAGCGTCTATGATTATGCACCACTTTCAGCATCGAAAGTTTACATAATGGGAAGTTTGAAAAAAATGGGGATGGAACCGCAAATGCAGGAATTTTCTTACCATGATCAGGTATTTACCAATATAATTAGTGAGATCAAAGGGAACGTCTATCCAGAAGAAACGATCCTTGTCGGTGCTCATTACGACACCGTTGCGGGAACGCCAGGGGCAGACGACAATGCCAGCGGCGTGGCAGCGCTGCTGGAAATATGTCGATTACTAAAGGATTCACGGCCAAAGCGGACCATAAAATTCGTATTTTTCTGCCTGGAGGAACCGCCTGTATTCAGGACCCAGGAGATGGGAAGCGCCGTTTATGCCCGGCTGGCTAAAACAAAGGGAGAAAAGATCGTCGCCATGCTTTCCCTCGAAATGCTCGGCTATTATCATGATAAGGAAAACGCACAGACCTATCCCGTCCCGGTCATGCGCCTCTTCTATCCTTCCCGGCCAAATTTCATTGGTGTGGTGGGAAATGTATCTTCACGTAACCTGTTATCATCGATCTGGATCGACCATCCAATCTCTCCCTTTGTTATACTTACAATTATCATTAGCCTCAACGCGTTGATAACGAGAAGAAAGCTGAACCGTATTCTATCGAGCTTTTACGGAAATTCAACCCATGGCCCTGGATTGACGTTATTTTCCCATGCCCAATAGTTGAACTGACCCTGCCGGATTTTGAACACGACAATAGTCGGGCTGTCCGGTCTTCCGGTCCCGATCTCTTTCAGCCAGGAAAATGTCTCATAGAGGCGGGTACTTATTGCCATGTCTTCAACGAACTCTATACAGCCCAAGATTCTTAATATGGAGCCGATATCCGGTGGTGTACCAGGCTGGTGGAACGCTATTTCAACATTGGGGTTCTTTTCAAGCTGTGATACAAGTGGCTTGACTCGGGATGTGTAGAAATAAATCCCTGTTTCATCAGCAAGCCAGACAGTCATTGGACGGACATGTGGCTTATCCCCGATTGCTGAAGCAAGAAAGCCGTTGGGGTATCTTTTCATAAAGTCGATACATTCTTGAAATGTCATCTTGTCTCCTTGCTCATTTTCTGTCTCCTTGCTCTGGCGCTACCTTATAAAGGGTATTCCTCAAACCCAGATAGGAACATGACATGCAGATTTGTATTTTTTATCATATCAGCGAAGGGGCACAATTTGTTGATTGTTGGGGCTGACCTTTTGAGATGGTTTATTTTCTTGCCCAAACCTGAGTTTGCACAGCCTGAGCAATGACCGTCGTTTCATCCTTGCCAATGCACTCAAGCCTTGAGGCAAGTTCGGTCATTTCCGATTGTGTTACGATGCCTGCACTGATCATCGCTGGCGCCACTTCATATAATGTATATTCCCAGTACCGTTTCTTTTCTCCGCGCTTATATTTTGGTTGATATGAATTTACGCAAGGCTCTGCATATCCGACTTTCTTAAACAACTCCGGGAGATGATAACCTACCCTGTAATCCGCCTTCCGGTCTTTGCCAAGGGCAAGCAAAATCTCCACCATTTCTTCATATTCTTTTGTCGACGGGTCGCTGAATATGCTTGCCATATCAATATCCTCGCAAATCATAACTCCTCCCGGCTTTACGAGCGCACTCATTTCTCTCAGGGCATCCTCAGGATGTTGAAGATGGGACAAAAGAGACCGGCAATACACCACATCAAAAGTTTCATGCTTTAGTCCGAGGGAGTAAACGTTTAATTCCAAAAAATGGATATTGGTAAGTCCCTGTTTGAGAGCTTCCGCTCGGGCTACCTGAAGCTGTTCAGGGATCAAATCAACTCCAAGTGCCATTCCATGGATCCCAATATGTTTAGCGATTAAGAAAGTTACGATACCAGGTCCGCAGCCGATATCGGCTACTGACATTCCAGGCTTAAGACCAATATCTATCAATAGATGTTCTGTGCCCGGCCCATATACTTCATGCAGCAGATTCAGGCGCCCTTCTCCGGCATGCCCGGTTTCAAGCACGTAGTATTCATCATCTCTTTCTGTCTGATTAATTCCCATGTGGACTCCTGTTACATAAAGCTCAATGATAAAATTGATCCTTTCTTTATAACTCTCCCCGTGGTGCTTTGGTTTGACTTTAGCTGAGTCGGCCGCTTAATCCCAGCATAGCGGCTGAAATTGTCGATCAGTGTCCGAAGAGTCGCGGCACAACCGAATCATCCAGTGACAGGACATACATGGCCATGGCCGCCAACATCAGTATGACCTCAAGCCATAACCGCCAGTCCTTGTGCAACTTCCTACCGCTTTCTTTAGTTTTAATATTTGATGAGGTAGTTCGGTGATTATGGTGCGATATACAGTTGTTCTCCTTTTATTGCCTTGCCCAAGTTCATGGTGGCGCCACATAGTTTTAAATGAGAATCTCTTTACGACGTTTCAAGAGTGTAGGGGAAAATGTACTTTAATGTCAAAGATATTTTGACCGTTAATTACCGCTCATATTCGTCAAACTTTCTGACTTATGCTGACACTGATACCTGATAATATGAAGAAGGATGCGTTCTACAAAAACAGAAATAATATGCCGTCAAGACTTCGCAGCGGTTTAGTTCTTCAACCGGGATTCAATAAGCTTTCAGCAAAGGAGGCCTTATAAGTGTATTTGAAGGGATTGACTGCAATTCATAAAATAAGGAGTTGCACCGGACCTTGTATTCATCTACAAATAAACGTTTTCAATCTTGAATTGAAGTGAGGCTAACTATTCGAAAGAGAGTAACGAGCCTGTAGAAAAACTCCGAGGTATGGGGGAAATGAATGATTAGACCCGGCAAGAGCTTCCTGATGTGTACTTATTTGAGAAAATACATAAGTTCCACTTCAAAAATCAAAGTTTCATTAGGTGGAATTGTTCCCATACCCTTATCGCCATAAGCCAGACCAGGTGGTATGATGAGAATACGTTTTTCTCCCGTTTTCATTGAAAGAAAAGCCTCATCCCAACCTTTGATTACTTCACCTCTTCCGACCAGAAACAGGAGTGGTTTTCCTCGATCCACCGAGCTGTCAAATTTAGTTCCATCAAGTAACCTGCCGGTATAATGAGCCTCTACAAGCGCTCCACTAGTTGGTGTTGCACCATTTCCTTCCTTCAAGATAATATACATCAGGCCTGATGAAGTACGAATTGCATTTGGGTATTTTTCTTTGATTAAAGCCTCTTCCTTGGCAACACTATCGTTGACGATGGCCCGATAAATCGCCGGCTGTGACGACCCCTGATCGGCTTGTGCTAAAACCGGCATGCCCGCAATGCACGTGAGCAGCAGAAAAACAGATACTTGAAAAAACCTATATGATCTCACTTGGTTCTCCTCCAGATTGCAGTTGATGCTTATTCTCTCTTTCCCGCCCGGTTTCCCTTCGGTGCTACATTATAGTATCCAATGGCCCCAACCCTAATAAAAAGAATTTACCCATATCATACTCACCGGGGAAATGACACCATTGATAACTGGTTGAACTCAATCATTTTCTTCAAAATTGATGTTTTGTGGACTTCAGGAAGTGCGCAAGAATCGAATGAACCAGAAAAAGAACCGCGTCCGATAGTTATTTGTAACCAGGGGGTACAATTGAGTTAATTAATCTCAGCCCATTCTGGGAAAATACCCGATTATAAAATGCCGGTGACAGGCTATATTCCAATAATGTTTCTATTTCTGATTCGCGCGGCAGGATGATATTGGGGAAATCCGATCCGTATAGAATACGGTCTTTATGTTTTTCAAGAGGTGCATTACCGAGATTGAACCCTCCCTTGTCCTGAAAATCTTTAAAGAACGAGTAAGACGTATCCAGATAAATGCCGGGGTGATCGTCTAACAGATCCATGAAGCCTTGGTATTCATATGCGCCCATGTGGGCTACATTGGCCGGTATGTCGGGATACCGCAAGAGGAGCTTCTTAAATTGGTCAATCCCCACGTATCCATTGCCGACAGGTCCGTTACCCACATGAAAAAGAATGCGCTTTCCTCGATCCATTACCAGTTCATACAGCGAGAAAAGGCGCTCATCGTGAGGAAAGAAACGCTGGACCAATAACTGCAGTTTAAATCCAAGCACCCGCGGATGGCTCAATATTTTTTCGGCAGAGGCAAGGGCATTTTCATCTGCGGGATGAAAAGCCGCAAAGCAATAAAGGTCCGGATTTTCATCAAGTACCCGCAAGTTCCATTCATTGAGGCCCTCCGCGATGCCTTCCCGATGAGCATAATTGGAATAAACGATTTTCTCAATGCCTCGCCCGCGCAGGTACTGGATACACTCGCGATAGTAAAACTTATGGATGACCTCCCACTGATAACCCTTGGAGAAGAAATCCCATATGGCGTCGAACATCTTATCCGGAAAAAGATGAACATGAAAATCGATTATGGGGATGCGTATTTTCTGCATATATCAGAATTTCAGCTTCAGACAGCTTTAAATACCACTGACACGATATCCCATCAAAAACGTGAAGACGCCCCGATCATATAGGAATATCGGACTTGTATGTCAATGGAAAAATGCCCACAAAGGCCTGAGGTCTATGTTTGTTGGACGTGAATAGTGTTTATTATTGATTGAAGTCTTGCATCTTTGTCGAGTTTGACGTTGTATTGACTTCAGGCGGGGGAGAATAGCACCTCACACTGAAAAAATCACGAGCAAAAATTCGCAACTTTCTTTCCGTATTCAATGCCCTGGCACGACCAGTCTTTGTGAAGTGTATTTGATGTCAGTAAATATGAGTTCTACATAATTGGCCGATATTGAATAATGCAACCATATCGGGAATACCTTGAGTGCTTAGCCTTTTTTACATCGCACTTCCAGTGAGTAAAAACGCTGCCCAGTAATAAGGATGGGGGTAGTGTTTTTTAACTTTGAGCTGCGCCTGTTGCAGGGCTTCATCTTTACTCATCTTTGCTAGATTGGTGTAAAAATTAACCATCAAATTGCTGGTTACCTCATCATCCACCTGCCATAAGCTGGATATCAACGAGTGTGCTCCGGCATATAGGAAGCCGCGCGTAAAGCCGACAACATCATCGCCTGTTGCCACTTTTCCCAGCGCCGTTTCGCAGGCGCTGAGAGTGACCAAATCGGTGCGCAAAGATAAATTGTAAAGGTCCCCTGCCCGCAACAATCCATCATTATTTCTGTCTGCGGCCAAGAGCAGCGCGGAATTAAGCGGTTTATCCGGATCAAATACGCCATGGACCGCCAGATGAATGATGGAATAGTTGCTCCCGAAATTTTGCAGATTTGTTTTCGAGGCCTCACTGCGTAAAAGAACCTTGGATTCAGGAATGATCCTGCCGATGGCCAGGGCCTCGTCCTGTGCGAATTTCAAATCATATTTCGGATCGTCCAGCTTCGGATTGCCGAAAATCAGGGCGCCTCTCCCCGCTTGCTTCGTCCCTTCCGTAAGGAAATTGAGAACGCTGGCGCTGGGCAGCATCCGGATACTGAAACTGTCAATCAGGTAGTCGTTGCCGTCGGAAAGAGCGGCAAAAGGCAAATAGTGCAACGAGCCATGTGGAACGATAATCAGTTTTTTTGTTTTAATGGCGGGGGCCGCCCCCGCAAATATTTGGCGGTATAGCGTCCGGCTGGATTGGTTGAATTCCGGCATATTGCGTGTCGCAATAGTCTTGCGCAGGGCATCGATATTTTTTTCCAGGCCCGCTGACGGCAGCTTCTGCGCCGCAATCGTCTTGCCTGTTAAAATAAATACATACCAGTCCTTACCCGCGCAATAGTATTCCAGCAGGGTTTCATCGTCTTTAATTTTGCTTTGAATTTCGGCTGCGGCCGGAGTCGTCACGGAAATCAGCGTGGCCAGTTCCGGCGCTTTTTCCTGCAGGTCCTTTTTCAGCGCCAGGACAATCGAACGGGTTTTAATCCGGCCTGATTGATCTTGAATTTGCGCCACAACGGTGAGGTCATTTTCCGCTTTGTTCAGTTCGGCCAGGGTGGTCTTGATTTGCTCAGTCTGGCCGCCGTGGGGATTGATATTTTTTTGCGAAGCAAGCAGGTCCACCAAGGCGCGGGCTTTGGCACGCTCCACGTAAGCAAAGGCCTCCGCATAGCGGCCGTCATTAAGCAGCAGCGCCGTCAATTCAGCATAAACCGTTTGCTTATCGCCGACAAAGCCGATGCGGCCCGCCTCGGAATTAATCGAAGAGCGCTGCTTTTCAATGACATCGGCGGCTTTTTTCAGCATGTCTTCCGCAACGCGTCTCTGACCTTCGGCCAAGGCAATTTTTGCCCGATCCAGGAGCACGATCCAGTAAATGCCGCCGATTTGCTCAATCTGCGGATGTCCTAAAAGCTGGTCATATCCTTCTTTTGCTTCTTTGATATATCCTGTTTCGTAAAGACTTTTCGATAAGATAAAACGGTTGGGGATTTCCTGGAAGGTCTGATCGTAGAATGCCGTAATTGCCCCTGTTACTTTTGCGTTGGGATTCTTGATGGCGGTCAGGGCGTGATCATATTCCTTCAATGCGATATAAATCCGTGCCAGGGCGCTGTATTTTTCAGGCCCGTTCATGACCGTGATGCTCACATTTTGCAGGGATTGGGCAATCTTTTGCGCCTCGGCAATATTTCCGGCGAGGGCATGGGCAACACCCAGGATATCGTAAATGTTGATCAGTTGAGAAGTATAAAAGCCGCCTTTGTCGCGGCTAGCTTCATGCAAGAGCTTAAACGCGAGGTTGCCTTCCTGAATGGCCTTCTGAAATTCCCCCTGGTCCAGATAAACGCTCCCGCGCAGGATTTGCGGATAAACGGTGAGATCGGAGCCGACTAACGTTCTATCGCCCCCATCAATCTGTTTTTGCAGTAAATCCGTTGTGGCGAGCGCCTTGTTGTAATTGCGAATTCCAATGTATGAGGCGGACAATAAATAAAGCTGAAAGGAAGACAGCCTATCGCCTTTATCAAGACTTGGTTGAAGCATGTTAATGATTTCATGGATTTGCTGTTTCTGGGCATAGCTGCTTAATATGATATCTTTCGATAAGGAGCAGGCAAAAAAGAAACAAGATAGCAGCAATATTAATAATCTTGAGGAATACTTTTTAAATTTCATATGGTTTTCTCCGTTTACCGCCTGCTTTCCTGACGGTGCCACAGTATTTCAAGCATAACAGTTTATCCTCTCGTATGATTATCAAAATCAGTCAA
>Ga0247842_10007839_pt1 | contig 11397 bp, 14 predicted proteins | sample LaCruzMarch2015__3_FD_192411 | JGI IMG/M metagenome (GOLD analysis project Ga0247842, IMG submission 192411) | Freshwater microbial communities from meromictic Lake La Cruz, Castile-La Mancha, Spain - LaCruzMarch2015_19m | ecosystem: Environmental > Aquatic > Freshwater > Lake | place: Spain...
TCCAGGGAAATATGAAAGGTTGATTAGCTTTACTGTGTATCATGTTTGTATCTCCTTTTTTAACTTCTCAATCTCTTCATTAGATTTTTGAAGTTTTGGTTTTCATTCTTCTTCTCTAAGAACTTAATTACAAATTCCATACATCAACATCTATTTATCTTTTCGATGTAGGTTACTTTCTTACCTTCTAATTCTAGTCTTTATTACTTTTATTTCTTTTTTTGCTTGGTGATAGCCTTCTATCCTTGCAACTCTTTCTCCGAGGCCATCTATATTTGAATCTAATTTTTCGATTGCATATTTTACTTCTTTTAATCCCAATTCTGCATGTTTCAAATCATTTATCTTCATTATAACAACAATAAATGTATTTGCTATTACTATTAAAAGTGTAACCGCAATGCCTATAGCTTCCCACATAAAACCTCCATTAGTTTACTTTACATGTAAATTGAAATAAGTGTCTAAATTTATCTTTTTCATCCAATCCTTCTGTATTTTTAAGTTCTTTTCTGGATGAAATTATTTTTTGTATACTGATTTTTCCAGATAATACCTTTCCAGATATTTTTCCAGAAGTTATAATATATTCATAATAATCTATTCCAGGCATTATTTTTTCTAATAACCATGAAGATAGGTCAAGTCTAAAACCATCATCTTTACAAAATAATCTAATTGATACTGTAGAAATTTCTTCATATTGATTTGACCCTATTTCTATTCTACTTATATCTGGTTCTTCTAAATTAACACAAATAGCTGGCAGAGTTCCATCATGTGCTTTAGCAAATGATTTTTCTACTCTAACTCCTTCCCAACCATCTTCTTCTAATTCTTCTATTAGAAAATCTATAATTGATTTTTCAATATTTCTATAAAGTCTATAAATTGTCATATTATTTTCCCATCCTACTTAATTCTTCATTAATCCATTTTTTAGTTATTGTTTCTAAACTCTTTGTTAGATATTTTACTCCAGAATCTATATAACCAATTCCCTCGATTGCTTTTTTGGGTTTCATAAAAAATCCTTTTTCTCCAGACCTTTCCCAATTCTGTCCACTTCCTCCTACTTCGGGCCTATCCCCATAAAATGACCCAAGTGGAGCTCCACCTGCTGTAGAATATGGTATATAACCCCCATCATTTATGACTTCAAAATATGGTGCTTTTGCTTTTAAATCAGATATATTTCCTATACCTATTTCAACACCGCCTATTGAATTTAAAATGTCTACATTCAAAGTTTCCTCTAAGTTTCCACCTAAACTCGGTCTTTTCTTATTTTGAACTACTATTTCTCTCATTACATCTACGGTGTCATAGGAAAGACTTAATAATTTTGCTTGTATTTCAGGATAGAAAATTGACTTAATATCCTGTATAAAACTTATTGGGTCTTTTCCTGATGTTTTTATTTCTACTCTAAACATTTTATTTCCTCGATAATACACATACTAAATAATCTTGATTCTCTTTTATAGTAAATCCTTTGTCCGCATCTTGATATACTGTATAATCTTCACTGTCTATAGTAATTTTTTTACATATTTTAAGTAAATTTAAATATTTTTTTTCACAAATTATTTGTTTACTTCCCGCTTTGAGTTCTCCATAATATTTATACTTTAATGAACCAGTTCCTATCTCACTAATTGCTCCTTTTACAATAACTGGTTCTAATAATGTATCCACTGTAGTATGTTCTGTTGGGTCGGTCTCGGTAGTTATTGCCGAATAAACAAATATATTTTTTAACTGCCCTCTGGATTTTAATATATCAAATAAATTCATATTATTCATGACATTCCCTGTCTCCATCAATTTCATTATAAGAAATATATCCAAAACATTTTGAATATTGATTGATTGCATTTCTTATTTTATCTTCTTTACTTAAATCATCTGCAAATGTAAATGTAATTTCTGCTGTTTTATACTGTTTAATTGAGCCAGTTATTAAAATTGCTGCAACTAATGCGATTAAATTCTCTTCAGATTCATTTGGTGTGGGTAATATCATGTTTGATTGTTCTTTATATGTTTTGTACCCATATATTGATAAATTTGTTATCGCTGCCCTAATATACCCTCTAATTTCATTCTCTGAATATTTAGAATAGGCATCATATGATATATCAAGTAAGTCTCCAGCTTCTAATTGAACTACTGAAGTATCTATTGACCATGTTATTTTGTTTGTATCCGCATTAAAAGTATAATCGTCTTCATCTACGAGAACTCCATTTTTATATATTACTATAGAAGTAGAATTTACATTTGTATTAGTTAATGTAAAATAATTTTTATCTTCTACCTGAAAATAATCGGACATAGAAACATAAAAATCTGATATTAAATTTCTAGTTTTTACTATTATATTATTCATCTAAATCTCCTTGTTTCGGATTAAGTATTTTTAATGGTTTCTTTTGTCTATAAAGTAATACTTCAGTTCCTCTATTTCCAACTATTGTAAATTGATTAGTTATTTTATTAACTAATGGATTACTTTTTTTTAATTTAATATATAAGTCTTTATTTCCTATTTTCCAAAGAATAAATTTAATTAAATCTGCTTCTCTATTTGATATCTTTCCTAAGACTTTAAGATAAATACGAAATCCTTTCTCTGCAAAAATAACAATCATTGATTGTAAATCACCTTCAAAACATCCAAAACATTCATATTTTTTTAATAATTTTTTTATTAATTTATCGTTATTTTGTAAAAATAATCTATTTCTTTCATTTGTAAAATAAAAATCTTTATTGTTATCATTAACTCTGTCAATGAATTCTTTTACATCAATAAAATTGGATGACTTCAGTTTTTTAATCATATTATATTTTATTGCTCTTCTTAATATTATCCAAAGCCCATAATGGTTGTAAATTTGTATAATTAAAGCATTTTTTCTGCTCGGTTGCTTTGGTCATATCAAAATTGGCACATGGTTTAATATGGTCTATGTGCCAAGAACCATAATTATTCCATGACATGCCTGGTTTGAACTGTGATTCTAAATATTTTTTTAATTGGTAAGTAGAGCATCCAATTAATTTTGTTGTTGTTTCTAATTTATTAAATCCTTTTAATGCTTTATTGAGTCTACTCCTTAAATTACATATAATTTTATGTTCAATATCTATTTTCCTTCTATTATTATGATAGACTCTTAATTCCTTTCTATGTGAAAGTCTATATGTTTTTGTTCTTTTTAAAATTCTTTCCTTATTATCTAAATAATATCCTTTCATTCGTTTACTTATTTTTTCTTTATTTAATTTATTATAATTTTTAAAATATTCTTTTCTATTCATAATTTTGGGAGGGGGATTTCTCCCCCTCTTTATATTTTAATTATTAGCTTATCGTTACACATTTCGCTACAGCATAAGGATTAACACAAGCAATAACGAAATTCTCAAATCCGTATATACCATAACCTAAAGTATTTACTCCAGCAAGTATCACTGGTGTATTCGCTACAAATAAACCTCTCTGAGCATCCGTTACTTCTATACCCATTCCAGCAGCAAGTTCAGGTGATATAATTCTACGAATAGCAACAAACGGTCTTCCAACCTGAAGTGTAGAATCTAACGCTACCAATATAGCAGAATCAGCAGCTAACAAAAGTGTATCAGAACCAGAATCAGTTGTCAATTTACCACTAACTTTTACAACCTTTATACCCATATTTGCTAACTGTTCCATAATTCCAACTCTATAATAGTCAACATCTGCTCTATCTTTATCATAAGAATCTATCTTAGCTTTTACATTTGAACCAGCAAGAAGAACATAATTATCACCATAATTTTCAATTGCGTGTTTCAAATTTATAATAACATCAAGAACATCGTCTTCTGTTGCCTGTGTTATTACCCTATCTCCAGTTGCAGCAGCTAAAGCGATTGTAAGAATACCAGCAACTTCTTTCTTATCAAGCCCACGTGTTACACGTGCTTTTACCCTGGCCATCTTAGAAGAATCTTTTGTTTCCATAACATCTTTAGCTAAAATATAATGCAATCCAGAATCAAAATAAGCAAAACTTAAAGCTGATGTAGCATTAGGTACGACTTTAACTGTAGTAATTGCTCCGTTTGAATCCAATGTATAAACTTTATCAACTTCAGAATCAGCAACGAATGTATAACAATCTTCTCCAGCAGGAACTGCATCTGTTTCAGCTATCGCTAAAATCATAGGATTAATCGGTAAATTAATATCAATTGGGCTTCCTATTGCCTTTGCTATCTCTACTGACAATTTTCTCTCTTCCATGTTAAATACCTCCAAAATCTGTTTTTACTACTATCTTTTACGATTTCTTTTTCCCAAACGCTCTCTCATCAATCTTGGCCCTTCTTTCGGCCCATTTATCATTATTTTTTGTTCCAACATCACCAACATTTAGGTCAAGTGGAGCTTTTGGCTCTTCTTTCTTGGCTGTTAATGTTTCAATCTCTTGGTTCTTCTGACCAAGTTCTGTTTTTATTGTTTCAATTTCTGCTTTTGCTGTAGAAACTTCTACTTTCTTAGTTTCTATTTCAGCCTTCAAACTATTTATTTCTACATCTTTAGCATCGTTTGCAGTTTTCACAGCTTCATCTAGTTGAGATTGAGTAATTGTATATTTCGTTACATAATCATTATACATTGAGTTATTATCCCTATTCTCTACTTCAGTTCTGCCATCCTTAAAAGTCTTTATGATTACTGATTTTCCCATCGATTCAGACTTATAAGAACCGTCATCTTGTAGAGTCTCAGTGCAATATGAAGTATATTCCGAAACCACTTTTACTGGTCTCTCTTCTACACAAAGACATTCTGCTGCTTGTGCTTCCTCTTTCTTAGGCTCTTCAACTTTGGCTGGCTCAAGATTCGTTTCAGCGACAGGAGCAATTGCTTCTATCTTGGTTTCTTCCTTAGCCTTTTCCTCAGTCTTAGGAGCTTCAGTAGATTCTATTTTTTCCTCAATTTTCTTTTCTGGTTCTATAGGAGCTATTACTTTTTCAGCTTCTATTTTTTCAGGCTCTGCAACAGCTTTCTCTTTCTTTTCTTTGCATTTAGCACAAATACCATCTGTATCTGTTTCTGCTAAAGGCTCTTTACATTCTGAACATAATTTTTTTGCCTCTTCCATTACTCCCTCCTTATTGCCACAATTACATGTTTTACACTTTTTACATTCTGGTTTCTCTAATGCTAATTCCGCATAGAGTAAGTTTTCATTAAATACTTTTTCTGCAATTTTTTCTGCATCTATAATTAACTTGTCAGATTTAGCTAAAAGTTTGTATACTTTTGCTTTTGGACAAGCTGGTTTGGAATCCAATAATAATCCTGTTCCATGAAATAAAATTGGGTCTATTACTAGAAATCCATTTGCATCTTCAGTAACAACTGAATTTCCTTTCATATCCCTATTCCATATTTCAAATGAAACTGCCAATTTTTTTTGTGCAAATTTTTCTTCTAATGTTTCCATTTCTTCAGGAAATAAAGATTTGAATATTACACCTATAATTTCTATCTTATCTCCATTTATTGATGCAGCTATTGTATAACCGCATATTCTTCCTGCACCATCATGCTCCCAATTTATTTGCTTTCCTACTAAGGTTTTTATACCTTTTTCTACAGCTTTTCTTGGAAGAATTACACCATTTAAATTTACTTTATCTATCTCCGCATATACTGTTTTTATAACAGATAAATCTGGAGATGGTATAACAAGTCCTATCTTTTCGGCAGCAGTAATCAATTCTTTATTATCAGAAGAATCTATAATTTCTGTAGTAGAATTAGCTGCTATTGTTAATAAAGCATTTGCAATTAATTTTTTATTATTCATTATTTTTTCTCCTTTATTTTATTCATATAGTTAATAAATTTAATACAAAAATCTTTCGTATATTGTGCCTGAATAACATCTATTTTCTTATTATATAATTTTTCAAATAATTTAATCTTATTTTCAGAATCTTTTCTCATATATCCTTTTGCTTCAATAAATTTATCATATTTGGGTAAATAAAAATCTATAAACATAATAGAATTATTTAAATCTACTTTATAATCTCTAATAAATTTAATTTTATTATCATACATAATTTTCATTGCTTCTTTTTCAAAAGAACTATCATACCAATATTTATTATTACCTAATTTTATCCATCCTTTTTTATATTTACTTTTTGCTTTTCTCCAATAAGTATTTCCTTTTTTAAAACCATAACTTTTATCTCCTAATAAACATGGTAATCTTGGATGTTTTTTTAAATATTCTATCCAACATTTACGAGAACAAAATTTTGGTATTAAATGGTCTTTATATTTTTTAACTTTTTTACCACATTCATTACAAGTTATTTCTATTTTACCAAATTGATATTCTTTTCCATATTTTTGTAAATAATAGTTTTTAATTGATTCATATCTACCAATTGATTTTGCAGAACATTTATTAGAACAAAAGATTCTATTTTTTATTCTATAAGATTCAAATTCTTTTTTACAAATTGGACAAATTTTTATAATTTTGCTCATTATTTCTTCCAAGTTTTTGTTTCTTTATTATAAGTATATCCTTGTTTTTTCATACATCTACGAGCAGCAGAGTTTGCTATTGCAAAAGATTTTCCTTCATCTTCAGTTTCTTCATAGACAGAATTAAAAGTAGCCATAAAAACTTCTTGACATTTTTGAGTCATTTTTTTAATATAATTTGGCAATTCATCTAAATTTTTATATGGAGCAATCTCCAATTTATTTTGTAAGTCTGATTTAATTATATCTTCCTGTGTAACCGATTCTTGGCATTTTGGACATTTTACATATCCCATTCCTGCTTCCTGAACTGAAAGATAATTAAATTCATGTCCACATTTTTTGCATTTGACAATATCTTCAGAAGAATTTTTATAATTTAAAACTTCTGGTGAACCTGGTTGTTTATCTGGTGTAATTTCTTTATCGTTTTTATTATTTTTTGGCTTAGATGGTTTTATATTAGGTATATCAATTCCTTTATCCTCATTATTAGTTAAAATATGTGGATAAAATGTTTCATCCAAACCTTTATCAGCTTCATATTCTCTGCGTTCTTTTTCCACATCTGAATCAACTCCTAATAATTCTTGATAAGTAGTAATTGATATTACTCCTCTATCATACCCACTTCTTAATATTTCCTGAATTCTTTCTATATTTATTTTTAATTCTGAATTAACAACTTTTAATTCGTTATTCTCACCAAATAATTTCGGATGTGTTTCTTTATTCTTTAATATAATCATCTGAATTAAATCAAATAAAATAGATTTAAAATCATCCACTCCATCATTAACTTCTTCTATAAATGGGGCTGGATTTAATACTGATTCTTTTCTTGTAGATGCCAAACCTTGAACTACATCTATAAATCCAAGACCAGCCAATAAAGCTCTATAACCTTGATTATATAATTCTTGGTTCAATACTTTTATTAAATCAGGTATTAAATGTTCCATTTCTGTATCAAATGGTATTGCTGCTGTTGGTGTTTCTCCTCTATGGTCTTTATATTCTTTTAATTTTTTCTTAAAATTACGACCCATTGTTTCCATATCGTCTTCTGTATATTTTGTTCCTTTTAGATATAGACTTTCTGTTCCTTTTTTAAGTAAGAATAAATAAGGAAGAACTTTTGTTACAACTTCATCCCCTTTATCCTGCAATATTTCAATTGCTTTATAATTTTTAAGTATACCTTGTTTTATTGCATATGGTATTGGGTATTTATCAAACCATCTACTAAAAGGTTTTCTTACAATTATTATTTCATCTTCTAATGCGGGTAGTTTATTTTTATCATTTATTTTATTTAAATAATATTTATAACTCCCTAAATTAAATGTTTCTCCTTTTGGTGATTCAATCTTAATTGAAGAACCATTTACAAAATATAGTGCCGATGGAATTGTTACTTTAGTTCCACCCAAATCCTGTTCTGTCCAACCAACTGCCCTTAATAGACATAATGAAGAACCATTCCATCTTTCTTTAAAATATTCTTTGGATAATTGTTTTAAACCAGAAGGTATTTGCCCATTAATATTAAAATTTATTCTTTTAAGATATGTGTTTATTAAGTCTTCCACATTCTGATTTGGACATTCTATTCTATAGTTTGTCTGAGAAGCAGAATCAACAGCATATTTTAAAATAGTATTTATAACTCCAGTGGAATCATTATCTAGCATGAGTTGAATCTCAGTACATTGCTCTCCAAAATCTGTAGGGATTCTAATGGCTTTAGTGGCGAATAATACATCCATTAGTTTGCCATATAATAATTCCTGCATGTTATCCATGTAAAACTCCTTTTAGTTTAAAAATTTAATGAATTCTTCTCTTCTGATGCTGCGTTTATATTTACAAATTCTGTCTGCCATTCACTTATTGCAAATACTTGCCATGCCTGATGTAAATGATTTGCCACTTTACTTCCATAAACTGTTCTCATTCCAGATTTCATGGCTATAATATTACTAAATTGATTATCAAATTTAAAATCTTTCGGGATAACCATTTTTTGTGTATAAAATAATTGTTTTAATCTCTGTATTGACCAATCAGTAACGTATTCTTCTTTATAAATATTCTTCCCCGATGCATCCGTTCTGGGGTTATTTTCTTCATCTAATAAAAAATCCATTGCTATTTTCTCATTAAATGATACCCAAATAACATTATTTGGATATTTCTTTGTTAATTTAGATGCTATAGCCTTGCCACCGCCCGATGTAGTATCAATTCCAATTACATTACATTTTAAAGTTATCATTAAATAATCCAATAGTTCTGTTTCTTCATCTGCTGTCAACTTCATGGTTGTTATATTATAGGTATATACATATTGTTCTTTTATTTTAAAAACTACTATAATTTCAGTTGGTGCTGAACCTTCTCCAACATCTAGTGCTATATAAACTTTATCTACATTAACTGGTTTATCTACAATTACCAATTCTTTATAGTTATAAAAATTGTCTTTATCTATCTCAAAACATTTTATCAATCTATCTTCATCATAAGATTCTCTTATTCTTTCAATATCATAAACATTGTCACAACCTTCTATTACTTTACCTAATATTTGAATTTGATATCCAATTGATGATTTTCCACCAAATTCGTTTATGGCTCTTTCATCATCTTCATTTGACCAATTAGGATTAACATAAGATGGTAAATTTATTAGTTTATTTTTATTCTTTAAATCAAAAAATATTTTTCCAGCAGGACTCTTTCTAGTAAATGTTGACATCCCGCTACTTCTGGCTATTGCTCCGAGTTCTGATTTAGCCATATATCTCTTATTGGCTACTTCTTCTGTGAGAAATGAAAACTCTTCATCCCATATTTTTTCGCAATGTTTTCCAAACCATTGATTACCTGGGGTCTTTCCAGTTAAATTATTATTTACACTTTCTATTAGAGAATCCTTTGTTGATATTTTATATGAAGGACTTCTATTTATTTTTGCCTTTAATAATTTAAATACTGGGTGACTTTCCAAAGCGGTAATCATGGGTTCTAATACACTTCTTAAATGTAAAGAATCAAGGCTGGATATTGCACCCCATACTACAGTTCTATGTAAAAGAGCAAGTAACGCATCTATCTTTATACTTACTAAACTTTTTCCTGTCATCCTACCACCTAAATTAAATGATTCTGCCATTCCTTTTTGAATCTCAAAATTTTCTCGTTTAGATTTTTCTTTATCATAAAAAAATAAAGTATCAAATGATAACATTGGTATTTGATATTTTCTAATTTCAGAAAATTTATCCATTTTAAATTCAGAAAGAATATCCATATTACTAAATAAAATTTCTGCTGAAGCTATTGGAGATGCTAATGTTTCCATTATATTAAGTTCTTCAGGTTCAATTTGCCTTAGCATTTTTTTCCTTTAAATATAAATTGGTATATAATAAATCAACATACCACGTGGCAGCACCCAGTATTTCTGCTGCATCTTCTTTTGTTATTTTCTTTTCATCATAAAGTTTAAAAACTTTAATATTATATAATAATGTTCCTTTAAACCAGGTTGATTTCTCGGCTGTTAAATTATCTGTTTTCATTAATAAATGAAATATTTGATAACAATAAGGACATTTTACTGTATTTTGTCCTTTATGTGTTTCATAATAATTTAACGTCTTCTTCTTTAAATCATCCCAAACATCAACCCAATCTTCTCTTTCTTTCTCTTTATTTACTCCAAGTGCTTCTTTTAATTCTAATACCTGAGTATTTAATGCTCTTAATTCTTCTAACATCGCCATTGGTATTGATTGTTTATCTAAAAATTCTTTATTAATAAAAGTTTTTACTCTTTCAACAATAACTTCTAGATATACCAATTGATTTAATGTATCTTTTTCTGCTTCATCTTCTAAATTATATTGCGAATATTTTTCCATAATTGAAGATGCTAATTCTTTTTCTTCAGCGTCATTGAACATATTAAGTTTTTCTGTTTTCTTTTCTTTTTCTAATTTTTCTTCAGCTAATTTAGTAATTTCTTCTTCTGATAAATCTTTATATTGTTGTAATTTTTTATATCTTTTTTTTATTAATTCTAATCTATCCATATTTATTATTTCCGTTTAAAATTAATTTATTACAATTGCATTTGTATATTTCAAAATCTTGAAATTATCTATATAGAATGTATTTTCTGCATCTGCGTTTATTATTGTAATTATTATTTTATCTATAACATCTTTATTTGTATTGCTAACTGAAGATAAATCCAAATATGCTCTTTGAAAAGTATTTGCAGATATTATATTTGGTGTAACTTCTGTAGTTGTTCCTCCTACATCATGAATACCTATTTTTATATTACTCCCGGTTCTACTTGCTCTTATATCAAATTTTAATGTCTTCACTCCTGTTAAATTTATTGGACTGACAATAGTTTTAGTTAAAGTTTTATTTAAACTATCTGGCCTAGCAATCCCTTTAAGAGCATATGAACCTTGAGTTTTTAAAGTAGATTCTGAATCTATTTGAAATTTAAATGTATCTGCTTCAACAACATTTCTAAAAAAACTTGGAAACGGACTAATCATATTTTATTTCTCCTTCATTAATTTTTATTTCTATTTATCCATTTAAGGATATAAATATCTAATATCTTTTCGATATTTTTTATTCTACTTCGTATGCTTTAAAATCTGCTGTATATTTTAATTGTTTTTGAAACCCAGTATGATTAGCATTATCATAATCTAAATTAGTTAATAGTGAATGGTCTGTAGTTCCAGCAGGTCCTGTTGCTCCAGTAGGGCCTGTCGGGCCTTGAGTACCTGTAGGAC
>Ga0247842_10007840_pt1 | contig 11397 bp, 9 predicted proteins | sample LaCruzMarch2015__3_FD_192411 | JGI IMG/M metagenome (GOLD analysis project Ga0247842, IMG submission 192411) | Freshwater microbial communities from meromictic Lake La Cruz, Castile-La Mancha, Spain - LaCruzMarch2015_19m | ecosystem: Environmental > Aquatic > Freshwater > Lake | place: Spain...
CAGATGAACCTTCAAGTCGTGCTTCGTGTGCGCGCCCAGCTGATACCTTTTCATGCGACCACATTACACTATCCTAGTCTCCGCCTGCAAGGCGGGGGGTTTCCACCATCCCCGAGGGAGACACTAATTCGGATCGGCGATACTGATCATGCACCCGCTGAGATATGCGGCGCAAAGAATCCAGTGCCACTCGCCCATTCGAGAAATCCCCTGCGCGAACGAGAAACACGCCATCCTGATCGTCCGTGCCAGGTTGCACAACGCCGTAACAAAAGGCTTCATTAGGCGAGAAAAGGAACCGTAGGTTCGTCCACCGCCACTTATCAGGTATCTCGGGCAGATCCAAGTCGTCGCGAACCGTCGCATCACGGAACCGAACAGGGCGTTTCTGCCGAACTTCTTCTATGAGGTTGGCCGCATCCTCAGTCGGATTCTCCTCCCGCCACTCCGCCGTCAGCCGCCCGGAGCAGGCGGCGGCGAGGACGGACTGGCGGAAGCGTTTGAGGATGGCTGGAACCTTGGCCAGGAACTCGCGCGCCGCATTCACTCGCGACAGCAACTCCTCCACCTTCGCCACGATCCGCTTCTGTTCGGCGAGAGGGGGGAGAGGGACGTCAAGATCCCAAAGGATCTCTGGATCAACGTGCGGAATGCCCGTGCCGCGAACATTGGTGTTTATCTGTTGGAAACTCGCCCGAAGAAAGAGAGCTAAGTAGTCCTTGTTTCCTGCGTAAGGTTGCATAACCGCAAGCGTGGATCCGACGGCACCCTTGTCCGGCATCTTGCCAACAAGACCACTGCGGGCTCCGTCCCAAACGATCAGGATATCACCTTTCTGGGCCATCCGAGCCGATTCCGGGGCCGCGTATTCGCGAAACTCACCGGTCTCGAAGGCTTTGATGTCAATGTATGGAACAGCGCCTTCAAATCTTTCCGGCAAGAGTTCAGCAGGTTTCTTTCCTTTGATGGCAGCGGCCAAGTCTCGTAGTTTCGTCTGCGTCCACCCCTCCGGCAGATCGTCGTCGGCCGCAGCCGGGATCGCAGGAAGCGGGTGTTTGGATGCGCGAGGGGTCATGACTGGGCAGCCCTTTCGGCATGGGAAGCTAATTGTGCAATGGGCCATTGCACAATTGACCAACGGGCCACCAAATCGATTTGTGCGGCGGGTTGCTGCACAATTGCTACGCATGTGGAGACATAACGCTTCATTTCCTCGTTCCTTTGTCTTGCGTGAGTGGGGCGAGCGCGGATTCGATTTCCTTGACGGTGGGGAGGTTGCTCTTGAGACCGTTTGGCAGTGACTTCACTAGGGTCGTTTCCCACCCGGCGACGCCAATGGGCTTCTTAAGATCGCGCAGGGCGTATTCGACCACCAGTTTGTCCTTGGCCCGGCACAAAAGCAGGCCGATAGAAGGTTGATCGTCGGGATGGCGCAACAGGTCATCCACGGCAGATAAATAGAGGTTCATTTTGCCGGCGAAGCCGGGATCGAACGGCACGGCTTTCAACTCTACCACCACGAAACGACGCAATTTGAGATGATAAAATAGCAGATCGAGGTAGAAATCTTTCGAGCCAACCTCCAGATGCACCTGCCGCCCGACAAAAGCAAAACCGGCGCCCAGTTCGAGAAGAAAATGCTGAATATGGTCCACCAATGCCTGCTCAACCTCGCGTTCACGCCGGGGATCAGCAGTGCCAATGAAATCGAACAGATAGGGATCCTTGAAAACCTGCTCCGCCATATCCGAATCTGAGGGTGGAAGCGTGGCCGGGAAGTTTGTAATGGCCTTGCCCTGCCTGGTATGGGCGTGACCTTCTATCTGTATGGACAGGATGGACTGCGACCACCCGTGTTCAATGGTCTGCCGGGCATACCAGAGTCGCGTGTCGGCGTCTTCCAGTTTTTCCATGAGTGCAATATTCTGCCACCATGGTATTTGTGCAAGGACCCCTTGCACAATTGCTCCGTCCGGCCAGGCTGCGGCAAAGGCACGCATGTACTTGAGATTCCTAGGCGAAAGCCCCTGCATATCGGGGAATTCCCGGCGGAGGTCGACGGACAGGCGGTCGATCACTTTGGCACCCCAGCCCGCAGATGCTTGTCGTTGAAGAATAGTCTGGCCCATGCACCAGTAGGCCATGATCATTGCGGCGTTTGCACCCAGAACGGTCTTGAGGCGGGTCTGGCGGACCAGTTCTTTCAAGTGAGCCAGGGTCTCGCCATAGTTCTTGGGTAGTTCCCCTGCCGGCGGAGGTGCTGTAAAGCGGGCATCTTGTCGGGTACGGCCCATTGCCCGACGCTCCGAGGCTTGGGAAATAACGGTTGGTAAGGATTCCGATATCTTGCCTTTACGCTTCACTTCTTTCCCCCATTCTCTAAAGCCACCAAAACGGCGTTGAGTTCCACCACCGCGCCTTCGAGCGCGGCGATGGCATCAGTGGCGAGCTCTTCAGGCTCGGGTAGTTCGTCGCTATCCTCAATGTCGTCGTCCTTGAGCCACTTGAAGCCGTCGAGTTTGAAGTCCTTGGCCTTGACCTCGGAGATTGAGAACTTGTGAAAGCGTTCGGTCTCCTTGCGCTTGGCGCTACCGTTGGGGTCATCCCCGTAGCATTTTTCGAATTCAGCGAAGTGCTCGGCACCGAGAGGGCGGTCCTTCTTGGTGATGCCCGGGACGTTCGTGCGGGCATCGTAAATCCAGACGGTCTCGGTTGGATAACCCTTGGTGAAGAACACTACGTTGGCTTTCACGCCGGTGCTGTACGGAGTGAAGGTTCCGCGCGGCAGGCGCAGAACGGTGTGCAGGACGCAGTCCTCGGTAAGGAGCTTGAACACCTCGCCGGCCTGATCGGCAAAGAGGCAGTTGTCCGGCAGAACAACGGCGGCCCGGCCGCCGGGCTTGAGAATGGTCATGACGTGCTGGAGGAAGTTGAGCTGCTTGTTTGAGGTGCTGACGGTGAAATCCTCGCGGTCAGGGGCTTGATTTGCGCCTCTGGTGCCGAATGGCGGATTGGTCAGCACAACGTCGTGGCGCTGGCCGTCAACAGGTTCGTAAATCGTGTCGCCGAGTTTGATGTGAGGCTCGATCTGGTGGAGAAAGAGATTCATGAGCGCAAGCCGCCGCGGCGTGCGGTCGATGTCCTGTCCAAAGTAGGTCTTCTCCTTTATCCGCGTGGTTATTGACCGGTCAAGTGCCCCGCCTTTGGTCTCATTGATCAACCATTCGTAGGCGACGACAAGGAAACCACCGGTACCGCAGGCGGGATCGCAGATCGTGAATTCCTTGTGCGCACGCGGATCGGGTTTCATACACCGGACAATGGCCTGGATCAGGACGCGCGGCGTGAACATCTGACCCGCGCCCTTCTTCCCTTCGCTGGCGGCCTTTTCGAGCAGTCCTTCATAGGCATCCGCCTTCACATCCACGTTCAATTCCGTCCATTCTATTTGATCAATCTGATTGATCAGCGTCTTCAGGCTGACGGGTTTCGTGAATCGAGACTGCGCGCCGGCGAAGATGTCGCCGAGTATGCCCGGCTGTTTGCCGAGTGTCCGTAGGATGTCGATGTAACCGTCGAGTATGTCGGTGCCGGTTCTGCCCATGAGCGATGGCCAGGAGCAGTTGACCACGCGTTTCTGCTTCTTGCCGTCAACGACATCTTCAACAGTCAGCTTGCTGAGGTCGCGGTCTCGTTCATCGGCCATCTTGAGAAAGAGCAGGTACGTGAGTTGTTCGACGTATTCGGTGTAGCCGATGCCGTCGTGACGAAGAGTGTGACAGAAGCCCCAGAGTTTTTGGACAACGTCGCTCATGCTGCAATTGCCTCGTTGATGGTTGTGATTATGTCATTGAGTTTGCCATCGAATGTCCTGTCGGCCACGGCCCATCCGCCATCGCGGGCGAAAATGGGCAAAGCGTCGAAGTCTCCGCGGTCTATCGTAAGGTTTGCGATGAGGTGTTCGCGGATGCGGTCGAGCCATAGCTGCTGCCCGGGCGTGAGTTTTCGCCCCGTGGTGATCCTGGTTAAGGCCCTATCTACGCGCTCATCAGCAGTGAGCAATGGCTCCTGTTCACGGGCAGCATGCTTGACCATGGAAATGAGGTCTACAAGCGCCTTGTGATAGCGGACATCGTGTACTCTTTGCAGTTTCTCGACGGTGAAACCCTCCGGAGCTGAGGCAAGCGCCTTCCGCAGTTCGATCAGAGCATCCGTGCTCCATTGCCGCGGGCGGTCAAGGAGAATGCGGATTGCCTCGACATGTGCCGCGTTCTCATGAACGAAATGCGCAAATGCTTTGATGTAGTCCTCGGGTCTGTACTCTTCCCCCGCCCCGCCGCGGATCATCCAATCGGATTCGACCTTATCTTCCGTTGCATAGGCGACGTAGAAAACGCGTGGCTTACGGGGGTAGGTCTGGATCAGTTCCTGAAAGGCCTTATCCCTGAGCAGTTTCATGACGCCGGTGAAATCGGCTGAAAAGCGTGCCGGCAGGTCCCGCGCAAATCGCGCCATGTCGCCATCGGGAATAAACCGGGCGAACTGGTCGCGAGCTTCGGCGGCCATTTCCTTGTCTATCCGCTGCAGGCGCTTGACCAGGCATCGGATGTTGTACTGCCGGTCCCGATTTGCCCATATATCCTCGATGATCTCGCTGATGGACCGGCCTGGTTTGTCCGGTGGTTCGGCAGTAATCGCGGTGGACTGGCGGAAGTACTCCAGCAGAGTGCCGTCAAAGCAATCGAAGACAGTGAAGTGTGACTTATCCGGGAATCGCTCGCCCTTGCGGGTCCCGCGACCGAGCATCTGCTCGAACAGAATGCGGGATTTGACCGGTCGCAGCATGACGATGAACTCGAGGTCAGGGATGTCCACGCCGGTGGAAAGCATATCCACCGTGACCACAATGCCTGGGTTGGGTCGGTTGCGGAATTCACGGATTCGCTGCAATGGACGATCGACCCGGCCAGTGATCTTTTGGACGAAAGAGTCGCCGCGGCCGAACACGTCGCGACAGATGTCCACAAGTGAGTCGGCATGTGAAGTATGCGGCAGATCGTTGGCAGCGAAGATGAGGGTTTTCGGGAAGCGCTTGTATTCCTGCTCGTGCTTAACGCTGTACTTCTGCAGTTCCTCGACAATCTTGCGGTTGGAATCCGGCGCGGTGATTTCCTGTTCGATTTCCGCGGACGAGAACTCGCGCTCATCCTCAAGTTCATCCATCTTTTCAAGGCCGGTACGCGTGTCGATGACCCCCACCTGCTCGCCCTCCTGGAGGAAGACGCCGTTCATGCGTACGTTCGATTTGATTCGGACGGCATCGTAGTCCACGAGAAAGCCTTCACGCACCGCACGCTCGTATTCGTAGCGAAAGACAACATCCCGGAAATATGCTTTCGTGTGAGCGGCGGGCGTTGCTGTGAGCCCGATCTTCACAGCGTCAAAGTGATCAAGTGCATCGCGCCATACGGAGATCTCGGCGGTGCTGTAGCCCCGGTGGCACTCGTCAGCGATGACGATGTCAAAAGCGTGGATGGGAATGTCGATGGGCTCGGCATCCTCGTCCAGATCCTCATCCCCCAATCCAAACGCGGCTTGACGGCCGAAAAGGTTGATCGCCATCCGCTGGATGGTGCACACATAGACAAAGGCGTGGCCCGGCTTGGGATCCATCAGGTAGGCAGCCGGCAGAACCTTGGGATCGAACTTTTCGTCTTCATCAAAATCCTCGCGATGAAATCGTTGACTGTAGACCTCGTAGATCTGGTCAAACTTCAATCCTGGTGCGGGTTCAAAGGCCGCAAAGGCGCGCACTGCCTGGGCGGCGAGAGCACGGCGATCCACCAGAAAAAGGATGCGCCGACCGGCTTCGGACTTCATGAGGCGGTAGGCCTCGTTCACCAGTGTGAAGGTCTTGCCCGTGCCGGTGGCCATGGCGACGAGCATCTGCCGTTTGCGGTTGCCAATGGCCTGTTCGATCGCTTTGCAGGCATCAATCTGATAGGGCCTCATGCGTGGATGCCACTGGGTAATACCTGCAAGGGTGTGCGCCGCGCCCTCCACATCGCGAGCCAGCAGTTCGGTCATGGCGGCAGGCGTATGGAAATCGGCAATCCGCCGGGAACGGCTGAGTTCGTGGCGGACATCGTGAAACCAGATGACCTCACCGTTTGTCGAGTAGAGAAACGGGACATGAAAGCCGTGAAAGTCAAAGGAACCGGCTGCACCGCGGGAATAGCGTTCTGCCTGGGTAAGGACGTTCTGAGGGCCAAGGGTCAGTTTCTTTGCCTCGATGATCCCGAGCATCTGCCCCTCGACCACAAGCGCGTAGTCCGCGGGACCGTTGGCCGTTGGATATTCAGCGACGGCACAGTTGTTCAGCGTCGCGAGATTGAGGTCGGGGCGATATCGGATCACGGTCCAACCCAAGGCCACAAGCTTTGGATCGATCCTTTTCCTGCGAGTCTGCCACTCAAACTCGTTCTGTTCGTTGGCTGTCATTATCTCTCACGTATCGCAGCCCGCTCGCATATTTATACGCAAGCGAACGTTCTTCTGTGGGCCAGTTCTTGATGCGGTGGGATTTCATTTTGTCGTTATCTGGCGGTCCGAAATCGGGTTGCACTGCTTCTGACGGCAACATGGTGGTCTTCCCTTTTGTAATTCGTCAAACGAATGCCATCTCCAGAATGCCGTTCATAACAACCTGCGTCTTCGTCTCTTCGGCCACTGCAGATGCAGCATTGACAAATCGGAAGTTACACTTTGCGGGATCCATTTACAACCATCTTGCAAAAGATCAGGGCGTGGTCGTGAGACTGGATGGATGCAGTATCTGTTGCAGAACGAACAGAGTATGTTGATTGATACAGGCAGTCTGAAGCGGCCTAACCCGACTTTCGCAACTGAATGGTCTTTTTGACTATTTTCGGGGTGACGAACTGCGAGTTCTCTAAGGAACTGTCCGTTTCTGACGCCAAACTGGCTTGCGGTGAAGACCTACCCCCTTGCGGGTTGAACGAAAAAGAGCGAAAGTGGCCGCATGTTTTTGAGAGCCACCATTCGAAAGAAGGACGGCAAAGATCACCGCTACTGGAGTGTGGTCGAGAACCGGCGAGTACGCGGGGATCGCACAGTCCAGAAGACAGTGCTGTACCTGGGCGAAATCAATGACGCGCAACAGGCTGGCTGGTGCCGGGCGATAGAAACGCTGGAGGGTAAGCGTCGGGTTCAGATGTCTCTGTTTCCTGCGGATCGCAAGCCTCCGGCAGATTGTCCGGCAGTGCAAGTGCATATGGATCGAATGGAGCTGCTGCGTCCACGGCAGTGGGGTGCCTGCTGGCTGTCTCTCGAAGTGTGGGAACAGTTGAAGTTGGACGAGTTCTGGCAGGACCGTCTGAAGCCATCACGAGAAGGCACTCAGTGGCTGAATGTGCTCAAGACACTGACCTGCTATCGCCTGATTGATCCAGGAAGCGAATGGCGACTGCATCGGTATTGGTTTGATCACAGCGCCATGGCAGATCTGCTCGGAGAAGACTTCGCCATAGCTGAGAAAGATACGCTGTATCGTTGCTTGGACAAGCTTGTGCAACATAAGGCAGCGCTATTCTCACATCTTCGCGAACGATGGATTGCGCTCTTCGACACCAAGTTCGACGTCTTACTTTACGATCTGACGAGCACATATTTTGAAAGCAGTCCCCCTTTCCAGGAAGGCGATAAGCGGAAGTTTGGGCATAGCCGAGACAAGCGGCGTGATTGTGTACAGGTGATTGTGGCGTTGATCGTGACGCCGGACGGATTCCCCCTGGCGCATGAAGTGCTTGCCGGCAATACATCCGACAGGACGACCTTGAAGGACTTCCTTGGGCGGATCGAAGCGCAATATGGGAAGGCATCTCGAATATGGGTAATGGATCGTGGGATTCCAACGGAAGAGGTGCTCAAGGAGATGCGGGCAAGTAACCCGCCAGTTCAGTACCTTGTAGGGACGCCAAAGGGACGGCTCACGCGGTTGGAGGATCATCTGACATCATTACCGTGGCATCAAGTGCGAGACGGGGTGGAAGTCAAACTGCTGCCGACGGAAGGCGAACTCTACGTGTTGGCGCAAAGCCGGGATCGAGTGAGCAAAGAGCGGGCTATGCGGCGGCGACAGTTGAAGAACCTGTGGAAGCGTCTGAAGAAACTGGCGACAATGAAGAATGGCCGCGACGAGCTTCTCCTGAAACTTGAGGCAGCCAAGCAGGCATCGCCGTCGGCGTGGCGGTTGGTTGAAGTTCACCTGCCGGCGGATGACAAGCCGTTTCGCTTCGCGCTGAAAAAAGATCAACTGCGGAGTGTCAGGCGCCGGGAAGGCCGATATCTCCTGCGCACCAACCTCACAGATGCAGATCCAGCCAAGCTGTGGGTATTCTATACCCAGCTCGTGAGAGTGGAAGAGGCCTTCCGAAATCTGAAAGGTGATCTGTCCGTTCGCCCCATCCACCATCAACTTCAACGCCGGATTGAGGCGCACATCTTTGTGTCGTTCTTGTCATACTGTTTGCATGTAACCTTGTCACAACGAATGAAAGCGCGGGCACCTGGGTTGACACCGCGTTCGATTCTCGAACAAATGAAGGCCATGCAAATGCTCGACGTAAGAATGCCGACCACCGATGGCCGGTGGCTTCAGATGTCTCGCTACACGCAACCGGAGAAAGCCCAGCAGCTGATACTCGCTCAGCTTGGTCTTGTCTTGCCACCGCAACCACCACCAAAAATCACTTCGCAAAAGAAACCGGAAATAGATATTGTGGTGAAGACCTAAATAGGCGCTGCGTTGATTTGCAAGCACTTACGAAGTGGATTGGCCACCAGTTGCGAAAGTCGGGCTAAAGGCCGTTGACCGCCCGCAAAAGGAGCGGTTTCAGTTTTGTGTCCATGGTCTATTCCTGTACAGATAATGCCGTCTGAAGGCATTAGTGAGGAATAGAATGTACTGTTGGTTCCCCTCCTTTTTTCGCTTTCCATGCCGCGGGTGGCGTAGTATTGTATTTCGCGTAAGTCGTCTATTAGACAATCTATGAAAAATAGAATCAAAAGAGCTGGTCAGCCCATGGGGGCGCTGGAATCGCAGTTGCTCGCCTACTGTCAGATGCGCAGACTGCAGACTGTGCGCTCGGGCGAAATTGCCGTTGTGCTCAAGTTGACGGCCAAGCAGGAACGCGACCTGTTCTACCGGTTGACCAGTGACGGATGGCTCGTCCGCCTGCGACGAGGGCTCTTTCTGGTTCCAGCACACTTGCCTGTGGGGGGAAAATGGATGCCCGACACCGGACTCGTGTTCGCCAAGTTGATGGAGGACTGCGGCGGACGTTATCAACTTTGCGGGGCCAATGCATTCAACCGCTGGGGGTTCGATGATCAGGTGCCGACCCGATATTATGCCTATAACAATCGTATTTCCGGCGAACGGATCATTGCTGGCTTGTCTTTCAACTTGTTCAAAGTTGCGGATGAACGGTTGGGGGCAACCGTTGAGACAGAAGCAGCCTCCGGTGCCGCACTAATCTATCCGACCATCGCCCGCACACTGATGGATGCCGTTTACGACTGGTCGCGATTTAACGGAATCCCCCGCGCCTACCGCTGGATTAGAGAAGCTGTCAAACGCGACGCCCAGTTCGCAGGAGAATTGGCAAGTGTCTCCATACGCTACGGCAATCAAGGCACGATTCGAAGGATCGGGTATGTGCTTTCATCGAGTGGCTGTAGCGGAGCGGCCATTCAACGGTTACGGAAGACTGTCCGTTTATCCGCGCCTGTCCCGCTGATTCCCACGCGCCCACGACGCGGAAGACTGTCGCCTGATTGGAGAGTGATAGTCAATGACGATTGAACGCCCATTTCCTCATGAGGATGCGGACCAGTTCCGGTCCTGCATTGCTTTTACAGCAAAGGAAAAGGATTTTGCCCCGAATCTGGTTGAAAAGGACTACTTCTGCTCACTGGTTCTTTCCGCGCTGGCCGGATGCGGCGATGATCTGGTGTTTAAAGGCGGAACATGTTTGGGAAAGGTGTTCCTCGACTTCTTCCGGCTGAGCGAGGATTTGGATTTCAGCATATCTCTTCCAAGCCAGGCTAAAAGAAGCCATCGAAGAAAGACTATCGCTCCATACAAATCTGCTTTGGATGCCTTGCCGGGGCAATTGCCAGGCATTGCGATTGAAGAGGCTCTCACTGGACGCAATGAGTCCACTCAATACGTTGCCGTTGTCGAGTACGCCTCGCTGATTTCACCTGGCCAGGGTAGGATCAAGATCGAGATCGGGCTGCGCGAAACACTCTTGAACGTGCCTTCACGCTGTCCCGTGCAAACATTGCTGCTGAATTCCGTAACTGGCGCTTCTGTTTTGCCGCCGTTCTCCTTTCTCTGCATAAACCAACAGGAAGCATGGGCGGAGAAGGCCCGCGCCGCACTATGCAGGTTGGAACCTGCCATTCGGGACTTCTTCGACTTGGACTATGCTGTGCGCGAAGAACAGGTCGATCTGCAATTGCCGGAGTTCATCTCGTTGGTAAAACGGAAGTTGGCCGTTCCCGGCAATGGGCCCGTGCAACTTACGCCCGAACGCAGGGCCGCCCTCGAACGCCAGGTGCAGACGGAATTGCACCCCGTCCTGCGCAGCCGGGATTTCCGCGGTTTCGAGCTGGGGCGGATCTGGAGCGCATTGACGGATATGTACGATCAAATGCGGGGCAAATAATGCCGACACACGACATAATAGACAACCGAACGGAGAAGCTGGTTGATCACCTGAACCAGATTCTCGGCTCCAGCGAGCGCGGCCGCTTTGCGGTCGGCTAAGGCCTAGAGATGCGGATCACGCCACGGAGTGAGACTATTTACAACCATCTTGCGAATGATTATGGCGTGGGCATTAGACTGGATGGTTCGCGAATTGGTCTTGTTAGGAAAAGAGGGGGCTTTTCCTTTCAAAGGCAGGCCCGATTCCCGCCGATTTCGCAGACAGTGTCTGCGAAATCAGTATGCACTGCGTATTCCCTTTTGACTCTCTTAGCCGCATATCAGTCAAATAGCCTCGCGAGCCAGTCGATTACCAGTCGATTCCATCAATGTGCCTTCTGTTTGCGAACAGTCTTTCTAGGAACGTTCCTAGCCCGACTTTCGCAACTGAATGGTCTTTTTGACTATTTTCGGGGTGACGAACCGCGAGTTCTCTAAGGAACTGTCCGTTTCTGACGCCAAACTGGCTTGCGGTGAAGACCTACCCCCTTGCGGGCTGAACGAAAAAGAGCGAAAGTGGCCGCATGTTTTTGAGAGCCACCATTCGAAAGAAGGACGGCAAAGATCACCGCTACTGGAGTGTGGTCGAGAACCGGCGAGTA
>Ga0247842_10007841_pt1 | contig 11396 bp, 5 predicted proteins | sample LaCruzMarch2015__3_FD_192411 | JGI IMG/M metagenome (GOLD analysis project Ga0247842, IMG submission 192411) | Freshwater microbial communities from meromictic Lake La Cruz, Castile-La Mancha, Spain - LaCruzMarch2015_19m | ecosystem: Environmental > Aquatic > Freshwater > Lake | place: Spain...
GGCTGGTTTTCTTCGATACCGATCCGGTCCATGATGGAGGATATTTTTTCAGCGCCGAAGATCCTCAGCAGATCGTCTTCGAGGGACAGATAAAATCGCGACGACCCCATATCTCCCTGACGTCCGGAACGGCCTCGCAACTGATTGTCAATGCGGCGGCTTTCGTGTCGCTCCGTTCCCAGGATATGGAGTCCCCCGAGGGCGGCAACCCCTTCCCCCAGCTTTATGTCGGTGCCCCGCCCTGCCATATTCGTCGAAATCGTTACCATTCCCCGCTGACCGGCCTGGGCGACGATCTCCGCTTCTCTTTCATGGTGTTTGGCGTTCAGGACGTGATGTTTGATCCCTGTTCTGCTCAGCATCGTGCTGAGCAGTTCCGACTTCACAATCGAAATCGTTCCTACGAGAACCGGCCTGCCCAGGGCGTACATCTCCTTTATTTCTTCGATGGCGGCGTTGAATTTTTCCTTTTCCGTCTTGTAGATCAAGTCATTGTGATCGGCTCGAATCATCGGCATGTTCGTGGGAACGACAACGACTTCCAGTTTGTAGATCTTTTTAAACTCCTCCGCTTCCGTATCCGCCGTTCCCGTCATCCCCCCCAGTTTTTCATACATGCGAAAGTAATTCTGAAAAGTAACCGAGGCGAGGGTCTGGTTCTCCCGTTCGATCTTGACCTTTTCCTTGGCCTCAAGGGCTTGATGGAGACCGTCGCTGTAACGTCGGCCCGGCATGATGCGACCGGTAAACTCGTCGACGATGATCACCTGGCCGTCCTTGACGACATAATCCACATCCCTGTTGAAGAGGGTATGGGCTTTCAAGGCCTGATTCACATGGTGAAGGATCTCAATATTGCGTGGTTCATAAAGATTCGTAACCTTGAGATATTTTTCTACCCGGGCAATTCCTTCTTCCGTGAGCACCACGGTCCTGGATTTTTCTTCAATCGTATAATCCTCTCCTTTACGCAGCCGGGGAATAACCTGGTTGATCCGGTAATACTTTTCCGTGGATTCCTCGGAAGGTCCGGAAATGATAAGCGGCGTGCGCGCCTCATCGATAAGAATGCTGTCCACCTCATCCACGATAGCGTAATGGAAGTCCCTCTGAACGTATTCCTCAAGGGAAAACTTCATATTGTCCCGCAAGTAGTCAAATCCGAACTCGTTATTTGTCCCGTAGGTAATATCGGCATGATAGGCCTCTCGCCGTTCATCGTCATCCATACCATGGACGATCACCCCGACAGTGAGACCGAGAAAATTATAGATCGGCCCCATCCATCCCGAATCCCGGCGGGCCAGGTAATCATTGACCGTGACCAGGTGACACCCCTTTCCGGTCAAGGCATTGAGATACAGAGGCAGGGTTGCCGCCAGGGTTTTCCCCTCTCCCGTCTTCATCTCGGCGATCCGTCCCTGATGGAGGACAATGCCCCCGATGATCTGAGCATCAAAAGGCCGCATCTCCACCGTCCGGCGGGCGGCTTCCCTGACGACGGCGAAGGCCTCCGGCAGGAGGTCGTCCAGACTGGCGCCATTTTGAAGTCTTTCCTTGAACCAGGGCGTTTTGGCTTTAAGTTCCTCATCGGTCAAGGTCGTCAGGGCCGGTTCGAGACGGTTTATTTCGTCAAGAACGACGGATAGTTCCTTAATGATCCGGTCATTCTTCGTTCCGAAAACCTTTTTCAGTACTGAAACAATCATAATTTAACCTTCAAAAGAAAAAATTCCGGCAGCATATTACCGGAATTTTAATAAGAAAACAATTTGTATGTTATTTCTATTCCTTGGTTATAAACATGAGCTGATCGCCCAGCGCCACCTTGTCTCCCGGGGAGACATGGATTTCGGTTACCTTGCCGCTTATCTCCGCGGTAATGTTGTTGAGCATTTTCATAGCCTCAAGAACGATCAGCACCTGGCCGGCGGACACCTCTTCGCCCGGCTCCACAGAGACATCATTAACAGTGCCGGTAATATGGGAACGGATGTCTCCCGCCTTCCAGGCCGCATCAATCTCCTTGGGAGACAGGGAGGTCTTCTTTTTCTTCTTCTCCCCTTCTTCCTCGTCCTGTTCAGTGACGATCGGCTCGGTATGATGGTCAATGATCAGATAAGTGGCGGTATCGCCGGATTTTGTCTTGCGTTGCGGACCAATCTCGACGCTGTGGAGTTTGCCCTCGGCGTCGGGGATTTCAAATTTTTCCCCAAGGTTGAAACCACCCTTCCGGAACCAGATGCGCGGCGACAAGACCCAGGTCTTGCCGTATTTGGCTTCAAACTTGAAAAAATCCACGGCGTCGTTCGGATGCTGAAGATAAAGGACAAGTTCATCATCCGTTGCCTCCCGTCCCAGGCGATGTTCCAGAACCTTCTTTTCGACTTCCAGATCGATGTCCTCGATCTTCTGGTAGCAGGTATCGCATTCTACGATCTTCTTCCAGTCAGACCCGAAGACGGCATGGTAGACCTCGTCCGCCGGCTGATAAAACGGGAGATCGCCGTAACGGCCGAGCATCAGGTTTTTCAGGTCATCGTTGGCATCCTTGTAACGCTCCCCCTTCTGAACATTGTTGACCGCCGTCGTCCAGAGGATTTGCGAACCCGGCGTCACACTCCACCAGTTGCCCAGCTCAACCTGTACCCGGGGTAGTTCTTTCTGAAGTATCTCGGGCATTTTTTGTAAAAACCCCCCTTTGACGGCCTGCTCGAAACTGGAGCCCGTAGCGCCGCCGGGAAGCTTGTGAATCTGGACGGTCGGATCGAAGCCGAGAAATTGGGATTCGAAATCACGGTAGTATTCCCGCTCCGGTCGCAGTTTGTTGGAGGTGTCGATAACTGCCTGACGGTCAATACCGACGGCATCATAACCATATTCGGCAAGAATATCCACCACGGACAGCAACGGCGGGGGGCCGTAAAATCCTGTAAAGGCGTGATCGCTGGCGTCAACGATTTTGGCGCCATTCTGTACGGCCGCCACGATCCTCCCGATATCATCCCCATCAGTGTTGTGGCCATGATAATGGATGACAAGATCGGAATACTTGGCATGGATGGCCCGCACCAGTTCGCCGATGCGTTTGGATGTTCCGAGACCGCCATGATTCTTGATGCACAGGATAATATCTTCACCGGTAACCGTCAATATTTCCGTAACTTTTTTAACATAGTACTCATCGTTGTGCTCGGGGCCGGTGGAAAAACATATCGACGGTTCCAGAATACATCCCGCCGCCTTCACTTCTTCAAAAACGGGGACCATGTTGGGAATATGATTCAGGAAGTCGAATACCCGCCAGACATGGACGTAAGGGGCAAAACCCCGTACCGTCATCCGAATGACATTTTCCGGGTAGGGACGGTAACCGAAGAGGTTGATCCCCCGGCAAAGGGTCTGAAACATTGTGTCGGGCATTTTTTCGCTCAGGACCTGAAGTTTTTCCAGGGGGTTTATCTGCTTGCGAAGCATATCCACATGCACGGAGGCGCCCCCGGTAATTTCCAGGGAAAAGAATCCCGCCCGGTTCCTTTCATCAGCAACGAGCAACTGGGTGTGGGGCATGATCCGGTTTTTGAAATCCGACTGGGAGAGATCACGCTCCGTATTGGTTACATAATACCCCTTTTGTCGCTTTATTTTATCGAGGACGTAGCGCGCGCCCTTTTCTCTCAATTCTATTGGTGCGATACGTAAGTCACTGTTGCGATAGCTGTCGTTTTTCATAGTCTATTCCCGCTCATGTCTCCCTTATTAATAGGCATGTTTGTTAACTTTTCTGGCATGTATTTCTGCGATCAGCTTACCAAGCTTGGCGATCTCCCGCTCCGCTTCGGGATAGTTGAAGATCTCTGGGTGGGTATCTATATAGCTAGTGTCAAATTTACCGGCCTGGAAATCCTTTTCGTCGCAGACGGCAAGGTAAAACGGAATGGTGGTCTTGGGACCGACAATGACAAAACCGCGCAAAGAGCGCTTCAATCTCTGGAGGGTCTGCTCCCAGTTGTATCCCCGCACGGTCATCTTGACTAAGAGCGAGTCATATTCCGTGGGTATTCTGAAACCCTGGTAGACGGCGCCGTCAAGACGGACACCCGGCCCTCCCGGCGACTGATAGACCTCCACCCGTTTCCCACCTTCGGGCATAAAATTGTTTTTGGGATCTTCAGCGTTGATTCTTACTTGTACCGCCTTTCCATAGAGACGAACACGTTCCTTCGGAATATTGAGAACACCCCCCTCAGCGATGCGGATTTGTTCTCTGACGATGTCGATGCCCGTCAATTCCTCTGTAACCGTATGTTCAACCTGAAGACGGGTGTTCATTTCCATGAACCAGAATTCGTTTGTCCGGGCGTCCACCAGAAATTCCACCGTTCCCGCATTGATATAGCCGGACTCTTTTGCCGCGCGAATGGCGCAATCGTACATGGCATCAAGTACGTCCTCGGGAAGATCAGCCGGGGCAATCTCAAGCAGCTTTTGATGGCGCCGCTGAATGGAACAATCCCGGGAACCAAGGTGCATGATATTGCCGTGTTTATCCGCCAAAATCTGAATTTCCACATGCCGGGGAGATTCGATGCATTTTTCCATGTAGATACTGTCATCCATGAAGCAAGACATGGATTCTGATCGGGCAAGGGGCAACTGAACCATGAGATCCGCCTCATCTTTAACCTTGCGGATTCCCCGACCGCCACCGCCACAGGAGGCCTTCAGCATGACTGGGTAGCCGCAGGCACTGGCAAAAGCAAAGGCTTCATTAACGCCGCTGCCGCCTTTGGGAATATCCGACGTTCCGGGGATGAAAGGTATTCCGGCCTTTTCCATAATATTGCGGGCGACAACCTTATTGCCCAGATCACGAATAACCTGCGGGGGGGGTCCAATGAAAATAATCCCCGCCTGCTCACAGGCTGCGGAAAAATCCGGATTTTCCGCCAGGAAACCATAGCCGGGATGGATGGCGTCGGCCCCTGTTTTTTTTGCCGCCCAGATGATCTTGTCGATGTCGAGATAATCCTTGCGGGGTCCTTCACCAATCATGATGGCGTCATCGGCCAACCGCACATAGTAGGCGTCGGAATCCGGTTTTTCATATATGACCACCGCTTCCAGGGACAATTCCTTGACCGTGCGCATGATCCTCAGGGCAATCTCGCCGCGATTGGCAATAAGTACCTTCTTGATTTTTCTGCTTGTCTTCGTCATGGACTACCTTCCCATTATGTACTTCTATCAATTTAAGTCGGCCTTTATACTGATTACAGAAGTTTCTGTCAACATCATTGTTTGGGCCGTCAAATTTGTCTTGACTTAGCATGATTTGTCAGGATAAGCAGCTCGATCGCAGCACTAATCCAACCATCGCGTCATAGAAAGGAGATGTCATGGCCAAATATGACTCCAAATCTCTAAGGAATGTCGTCGTCGTCGGACATGGTTCGACGGGAAAAACCTCCCTTTGTGAATCCTTCCTCTTTGTCTCAGGTAAAACGGACCGCCTCGGAAGAGTTGATGAGGGGACCTCTACCCTCGATCATGAGCCGGAAGAGCAAAAGAAGAGGATTTCGATCAGCTCCGCAACAACCTTTGTCGACTGGCAGAAATTCAAGATCAATCTCGTCGATACCCCCGGGGATTCGAATTTCTCTTTTGACACCCAGAGCTGTCTTCGCATTGCTGATACGGCAATCATCGTCCTTGACGCCGTCAGCGGCGTCGAATTTCAAACCCAAAAAGTATGGGAATACGCTGATGATTTCAAAACACCACGGCTGGTATTTGTGAACCGTATGGATCGCGAACGGGCCAACTTCCAGAACGCCGTGGCCAGTATCAAGGAAAAGATGGACGTCAAGGTGACTCCCATCTGCCTGCCCATCGGAAGTCATGAATCGTTCCGGGGGGTGATCGATCTCATTTCCATGCAGGCCATCATCTATGACGATCTGAAAGGAACGTTCAAGATAGCGGACATTCCCGCCGATCTGATCGAGGAAGCGCAAACCTACCGGGAAACGATGGTGGAAGACATTGCCGAGTCGGACGAAGCCATGATGGACAAATACCTCGAGGCCGGGGAGCTTACACCGGATGAATTAATAGCCGGCCTGAAAACCGGAATCAATTCCGGCGCCCTGATTCCGGTTGCCTGCGGTTCGGCCCTGAAAAACATGGGCACAGCACATATTATGGACATTATCACCCAGTACCTTCCCTCCCCGGTGGACAGAGGTCCTGTAAAAGGCATCAAACCGGGCACAGATGAAGAAGAGATCAGGCTTCCTGAGGAATCAGCTCCATTCTCCGCACTCGTCTTCAAGACCATTGCCGACCCTTATGCAGGCCGCCTCACCCTCTTCCGGGTCTATTCCGGAACCCTGACGGCAGACGTCGGAATGTATAACGCCTCACACAAGATATCGGAACGATTCGGAAATATTTTCTTTCTCGACGGCAAAACACAAAAACCCACGGATATGGTGATTCCCGGCGATATCGCCGCCTTTGCGAAACTTAAGGAGACGGGCACCGGCGATACGATCTGCAATGAAAAAAGCCCCATAATCTATGACAAGGTTGTGCCACCCCCGACCATCATGTCCTTCGCCATCGAACCTAAGAGCAGGGGCGATGAAGACAAGATCGGTTCTTCCATCAACCGCCTCATCGAGGAAGACCCGACCATGCGTTTTCACCGGGATGACCAGACCAAGGAAATGATTATCTCCGGCATGGGACAGATCCATATTGAAGTCGCCGTAGAAAAGATGCGACGCAAGTTCGGGGTGGAAGTTAATCTTAAAACCCCCAAGGTCCCCTACAAAGAGACAATTAAAGCGAAGACCAATGTGCAGGGAAAATACAAGAAGCAGTCCGGTGGCCGGGGTCAGTATGGTGATTGCTGGCTCGACATCGAACCCCTGCCCCGGGGCTCGGGCTTTGAATTCCAGGACAAGATCGTGGGCGGCGTTATTCCCAATCAGTACCGTCCGGCCGTAGAAAAGGGCATCGTGGAAGCAATGGAAGAAGGCGTCGTGGCAGGCTATCCCGTTGTGGACTTCAAGGTATCCCTGGTGGACGGCACCTACCATACGGTGGACTCATCGGAAATGGCCTTCAAAATCGCCGGTTCAATGGGTTTTAAGAAGGGCATTGTGGCATGTCAACCTATCCTTCTCGAACCTATTGTGTTTATCTATATTGAAATACCCGATGAATATATGGGCGATGTGATCGGCGACCTTAACGGACGCCGGGGTCGGGTCCAGGGCATGGACACGAAAGGATCCCACCAGATCATCAAAGGACAGGTGCCGCTGGCCGAAATCCTCAAGTACGCTCCGGATCTCCGCTCCATGACGAGTGGCAGGGGAACGTTTACCTATGAACATTCCCATTACGAAGAGGTTCCGGCCCACATCGTCGATAAGATTGTCGCGGAAGCAAAGAAGAAAGAAGAAGCGGAAAAATAATGATCCGGGCGGCGATCATCACCGTAAGCGATAAAGGTTCCCGGGGAGAACGGGAAGACCTGAGCGGCCCGGAGGCGGGTCGCCTTCTGGAGGCTCAGGGAATCGAGGTTGTCTGCACCCTTGTAGTTCCCGACGAGCCGGACCTGATCAAGGACGCCCTCATTGACTGCGCCGACCGGCAGGGGCTTGATCTGATTGTCACCACCGGCGGCACCGGTGTTACCCCCCGGGATGTAACACCTGATGCAACCCGTGAAGTCCTTGAAAAAGAGATTCCCGGCATGGCCGAGGCCATGCGTCAGGCCAGCATGGCCAAGACTCCCCATGCCATGATCTCCCGGGCTTTGGCCGGCCTCCGCGGTAAAACCCTTATCATCAATCTACCCGGCTCTCCGAAAGGGGTCCGTGAAAATCTTGCCGTTGTCCTGCCCGCCATCCCCCACGCCGTCGAAAAAATCCAGGGCAGTGATACGGATTGCGCCTCCTGAGAAGAACCAAAGGCATCATAATTCATGTATTAGCACCGTCCAATATGTTGAGCGTTACGTGGTGAAGCGATGAACAATGTGAATGATCCGGATAAAGCAAACCTTTATGCCTCACTGGTCGAGCAGTCCAACGATGCCATCTATCTCTTGCTTGATGGGCGCTTTGTCTTTGTCAATCAGAGCTTTGTCAATCTGTTTCAGATAACACGGGAAGAGATCTATCAACCGGATTTCGACTGCCTGCTCCTGGTTGCCCCGGAGAGTCGGCTCCTGATTCGGAACAGACTGGATAAGATCAAGAAAAAAGAACCTCTTGATGCCAAATATACCTTCACCGCCCTGACCAGGAACAATCGCAAGCTCCATATAGAGGTGTCGGTATCCTATGTTTCATACGAAGGCCAAACGGCCACCTGCGGCGTCCTGCGAGATATGACCGAGCGCATGGAGATGGAAGATGCGCTGATAAAAAGCGAAGATCGTTTTTCCAAGGCTTTCCATGCAGGTCCGGCACCGGCCATTATCAGCACCATTGCTGACGGGCGTTACCTCACAGTAAACGACCAGTGGTGCAATATGACAGGTTATGCCCGGGAGGAAATGACGGGCCGGACAGCCGAGGATTTCACAATATGGCCCTACCCGGAAGAAAGAGCCGCCCTAATTGACAACTTCCTGTCAGCCGGCCGTTTTCGTGATGAACTGATTCACCTGCGCACCAAAGAGGGAGACATCAGGGATATCCTCTGTTCCGCAGAAATCATCAGCTACAAAGATGAGCAGGTTGTACTTTCCATGTTCCAGGACATCACGACGAGCAGGCGAGTGGAGGCGGCCCTACGGGAAAGCGAGGAATTATACCGGACGGCCCTGGAGCAATCCAACGACGGTATCGTCATTATCAAAGACAGTCTTTATTTATATTTCAATCCAACCTTCCTTGCTACCGTCGGCAGACAAGCAGAAGATCTACAGGGCAAATCCTTTGGGTCCTACATCCATCCCGAAGATCTGGGTATGGTGCGGGAATACCATCAAAAAAGACAGCAGGGCCAACCCGCGCCCAACCGCTACGAGCTTCGCGTCTTGAAGCCCGACGCTTCCATCGTCTATCTCGATATCTCAACGGTTGAAATCACCTACCAGGGCGAAAAGGCCGTCCTCGCTTATGTGAAAGATATCACCGAGCGAAAACAGTCGGAGCGGTCCCTGCGGCAAAGCGAGGAGAGATACCGGACAATTCTTGCGGAGATCGAAGACGGTTATCAGGAAGTTGATCTCAAGGGAAACTTCACGTTTGTAAACGAATCCTTCCACAAGATCTTCGGCTACACCAAAGAAGAACTCCTGGGCACGAACTTCCGGACTTATGCCGCCGATGAAGATACCGCCGACCGGGTCTATCGCGCCTACAATGAGATGTATCTGACGGGGACGCCCATGAAAAGATTTGAATGGGAGATCCTCACCAAGGATGGGGTCAGAAGGGCGGTTGAATTTTCCGCCTCCCTCATTCGGGATGGCGAAGGACACCGCCGCGGTTTTATGGGGATCGTTCGGGATGTCACGGACAGAAAACAGGTGGAAGACCAATACCGGACCATGGCCGACGGCTCCCAGGCGGGAGTTTACATAGTCCAGGACGGCAGGCTCTGTTTTGTCAATCCCCACATCCCTGAATATTCAGGTTATACGGAAGCAGAGCTTTTAGGCGAGCGGATACTTCATTTCGTCCACCCCGAGGACCGAGGGATGGTGCGGGAAAAGGCGCGAAAGATGCTCGCGGGAAAATTTACCTCTCCCTATGAATACCGGATCATGACTCAAGACAACCAGGTCAAGTGGCTGCTGGAAACGGTCACATCTATTACCTATCGTGGGCGGTCAGCGGTTCTGGGTAATACCATGGACATCACCCAGCAAAAAGAATCCGAACAAGAAAGACGGCGCCTCGAAGGACAACTTCTCCAGGCCCAGAAGATGGAGTCCATCGGCACCCTCGCCGGTGGCATTGCCCACGACTTCAACAATCTCCTCATGGGCATTCAGGGATATGCTTCCCTCATGTTGTTGAGCATGGATCAGGGACATCCTCACTACGAAAAGCTGAAGGCAATTGAATCGCAGGTGCAGAGCGGCGCCGATTTAACGAAGCAATTACTGGGATTTGCCCGGGGAGGCCGGTACGAGGTCAAACCAACGACTCTGAATGACCTGATCAGAAAAACTGTTGCAGTTTTTGGAAGAACGAAAAAAGAAGTCCGTATCCATGAAAAATACGTGGAACATCTTTGCACTGTCAACGTAGATCAGGTACAGATCGAACAGGTGTTGCTGAATCTGTTTGTCAACGCCTGGCAGGCCATGCCCGGTGGGGGCGAGTTGTATGTAGAGACAAACAAGGTCATCCTCGACAGTAACTATATCCAGGCCTATGACATACCGCCCGGCGTTTATATCAAGGTATCGGTGACCGACACCGGGGTCGGAATGGACGAAAAGACCCGCCAGCGGATATTCGATCCCTTTTTCACTACGAAGGAGATGGGGAGGGGAACGGGCCTCGGGCTCGCCTCCGCTTACGGCATCATCAAGGGCCACGGCGGTGTCATTAACGTGTACAGCGAGAAAGGACATGGGACAACCTTCAATATCTACCTGCCCGCCTCCGACCAGAAGGTTGCCTTTAGGGAAATGCCGACGCAGGATATTCTGAAAGGTCAGGAAACCATCCTGGTCGTGGATGATGAAAAGGTCATTATCGATGTGACACAGGGGATGCTTGAACAACTTGGTTATCAGGTACTGATCGCCAGCTCCGGCCAGGAGGCCATAGAGATTTACGGAAAGAATCAGGACCGCATCGATCTGTTGATTATGGACATGATCATGCCAGGCATGGACGGCGGTAAGGCCTATGACCGGATCAAGGCGATCAATCCCGATGTCAAGGTGATCCTTTCCAGCGGCTACAGCTTGAACGGTATGGCCAAAGACATCATGGCGCGGGGCATCAAGGCATTTATTCAGAAACCTTTTCGAATGGAGGATCTGTCCCGGATAATTCGGGAAGTAATTTGAGTTAGGATTATTTCTGATCGTCTTTACACAGGGCCGGCACCTTGCTTTTCCTCGATAATCGGCGGGGGCTCATTGGCTCGAATTTCCCTTCTCAGCTCCCGAATGGTCTTGTTCAGGTGGGCAATGGTCCTATTCAAACGGAAGCGCTCCACGATACCCATGAAGCCCGTAAAGACGACCCCAATGAGAAAGCATATGAATATAAGCATATACGCCGGCAGGATGACATTAAAGATATCCAGATAACGCAATTGGACGGGAAAGGTATTGGCAAGGGAAAACGTGATTACAAACAGGATGAGAATAACGACAATCACGGTATAGACAACTTTCATATCAT
>Ga0247842_10007843_pt1 | contig 11396 bp, 12 predicted proteins | sample LaCruzMarch2015__3_FD_192411 | JGI IMG/M metagenome (GOLD analysis project Ga0247842, IMG submission 192411) | Freshwater microbial communities from meromictic Lake La Cruz, Castile-La Mancha, Spain - LaCruzMarch2015_19m | ecosystem: Environmental > Aquatic > Freshwater > Lake | place: Spain...
AAAACATTTCATCCAGGGCAAGATTGGAACCCTTGTACCATCTGGTCGTTGCAATATGTCCAGCAGAGAAACCATCACCCATTAAGATGATGACATTTTTAGCTGAATGACCATTTAGCTCTGGGTGATACTGAGACCCTCCAAACTGTGGACCCGAGAATACTCCCTGTGAAATAATTCCAATTGAAAAAATACATAGCAAACTAACCAAAAAACCACGAAGTAAAAAACGAGTTTTTAGACCTTTGTTCATATCTTCTCCTTTTATGAAATTCTTGTTACAAAGTTCATTGTACTTAGCTGTGATTACGAATTGGTTAAGATATGGTTAGGGAATGATTAAGAATTGATTAAATAGCTTTATGTAAAGAAAGGTACAGTTACACTGAATAAAATGATGGAAGGAGAAGCATGAATTTAATCAATCATAATCCGAAAGAAGTGACAAAGGTTAATCAACTGTCAGAACAACCAATCATCCATGCTTCTGCTGTTATTGTAAAAAGCTATATAGGAAAATGGATAGAAATAGGCGAGAAGGCAATCATTATGGAAAGTTCGGTCGATGATTTTAGCTACATAGCAAGTAGCTACACGAATTTTTTTTTCTCACATTGGTAAATTTTGTTCTATTGCCTCTCATGTGACGATTAATCCTGGCAACCATCCGATGGAGAGAGTGACTCAGCATCATTGCACTTATCGATCGAAACAGTACGGTTTTTTGACTCATGATGACGAAGTTTTTTTAAGTGGAGAAAGGATCACCTCTGTACCATTGGTCATGATGTCTGGATAGGGCACTTCGCTATCATTATGCCAGGAGTTACTATAGGCATTGGAGCTGTCATTGGGTGTGGTGCAGTCTTGACAAAAGAAGTAGAACCTTATTCGGTGGTAGTAGAAGTACCTGCAAAACCAATCAAAAAACGTTTTTCAACTCAACAAATCAAAGCCCTTCTTTCTATCCAGTGGCGGGATTGGGATTATGAGACGATGAAAAATCGTTTATCAGAATTTAACGATATCGATTTATTCCTTGAAAAAAGTCATAGTATCTACAACGTTGCGTTAAACGGCGTGGAACACATATAACAAATGAAGATTTGCGATGTTACACAATTATATAATCCGATAGCAGGCGGGGGAATCCAAACCTATCTAGAAGAAAAAAAGCAGCATATCATCGGCTCAACCAATCACTCCTATGTGTTCATTTATCCAGGTAGTCACTACGCCAAAGAAAGCAATGGAACCTTGGTACAGTATCAAATTCCCGGAAGACGACTCGGTACTAAAAATAGTTATCGACTGAGTTTTCGTCTGGATCTGCTTCGACAAATTTTATCAAATGAAAAGCCTGATGTTATCGAATTTCATACTCCTTATCTATGTCAATATCCCGTGATGAACCAAAAGAAAAAACATCCTACCTTGATCATTGGTTTTTTCCACACCGATATTTCAGGTGCCTATGTATATCCTACCGTTAAAAAATGGTTAGGAGAAAGAATTACTCGTTTCTTGGTCTCCTTGACAGATCAATACATCACATCACTCTATCAGAAATGTGATCTAACCCTTGTTCCTTCTGTACTTCACCAGAACAAATTAAAAGCAATGCATTGTAGCAATACCCTTTTTTTTCCTTTAGGAGTTGATGGAAAAGTTTTCCATCCTATGAAAAGGTCTCATGCTTTACGAGAGAAACTAGGTATCCAACCAAAAGATTGTATGTTAATTTATTCTGGGAGACTCGATGAAGAAAAGAAGGTTGATTTTTTAATTCACTCTCTTGCCTTTTTACCGGAAAATTTCTCTTACAAACTCCTTTTAATTGGAGAAGGAAGCAATAAGAAAAAATTAATGGATCTAGCAAAAGGAAATCATCACATCTTGTTTATCCCCTTTATGAAGGATAAAGATATTTTAGCACAATACTTAGCATCCTCTGATGTATACCTTTCTCCTGGTCCCCATGAAACGTTTGGATTATCCATTTTGGAGGCTCAGGCTTGTGGGTTGCCGGTAGTAGGAGTAAAAGCAGGTGCTTTATTGGAAAGAGTTACAGAAGGACTTGGAAGGCTTAGCCCCGTTGGAGAAAAAGAAGCCTTTGCCAGCAATATTATTGAAGTTTTTAAGGAATGTAATCCGGTCATAAAAGCAACCATACAGAATCAGGTTCTATCCAAATATTCCTGGGATTCTCGTTTGAACCAACTGATGAGTATCTATGAAAATCATAATCAGTGCTCGATTCGTAACAATAAAACTACTCCTTAGCTTTCAAAGATTATTAAGATTTCGTTAAATTAGCGGTAACTGCCTTTCGTTTCAAAGAATTTGAATTAATATATAACGTTGTTGTTATATAAAAAGAGAAGAATATAGTGGGAACCTGCACAAAATTTAGGAGGAAAGCATGGAAGCAGAAAAAAGAATAAAAGTTTTATTTCTCTGTACGGGTAATTCTTGCAGAAGCCAAATGGCAGAGGGATGGACTCGTTTTTTAAAGAACGATTCGATCGATGCTTATTCCGCTGGAATCGAAGTTCATGGCATCAATCAGAAGGCAGTAAAGGTGATGGCTGAGTGTGGAGTCGATATCTCTCACCAGGCTTCCAAACATGTGTTCGATGTCCTCCCTATTCCTTTTGATTATGTCATCACGGTTTGTGATAATGCTAAGGAATCCTGCCCCTTATTTCCCGGTAAAACAAAAGTTATTCACATTGGTTTTGAGGATCCAGCTACTCTAGAAAAACTAGAAGAATCGGAAGAAAGCAAGTTAAATTGCTATCGGAGAGTTCGGGATGAGATCAAAGAGTTGATCATAAAATTGCCAGGTTTATTAACCAAAGAAAACGAAGAGGTAAAATAAATGAACAAAAGTCCCCTAGGCGTATTCGAAAAATATTTAAGTATTTGGGTCCTGATTAGCATGGTTGTAGGAGTGATGATTGGCAAATTATTCCCGACCATTATTACTGCCCTCGATCGAATGACGATTTATCATATATCTATCCCGGTAGCGGTGTTAATCTGGTTAATGATTTACCCGATGATGCTCCAGATTGATTTTACTTCCATTAAACGGGTGGGCAAAAACCCTAAAGGATTAGTCATTACCCTCATTGTTAATTGGTTGATTAAACCTTTTACCATGTTTGGTATCTCCTACCTGTTTTTTCATTTTATCTTTAAGACCTTTCTCCCTCCTGCTCTCGCTTCCCAGTATCTGGCAGGAGCTGTTTTGCTGGGAGCTGCTCCCTGCACAGCGATGGTCTTTGTGTGGAGTTATCTTTCTGGAGGAGATCCAGCTCATACATTAGTTCAGGTAGCTATCAATGATTTGGTCATTCTTGTCCTGTACGCTCCTATTGTCCTCATTCTCCTTGGAGTTTCGAAGATTCAAGTTCCCTTTGGCACTGTCTTTTTTTCTGTTTTGCTCTTTGTAGTGGTTCCCCTTGCTTTTGGTTATATAACACGAATCAATTTAATCGGTAAAAAGGGATTAGCCTGGTATGAAAACGATTTTCTTCCGAAGCTTAAACCCATTACCATCTTAGCTCTTTTGGCTACACTAGTCATTATCTTCTCATTTCAAGGGAACACGATTATCAAGGATTGGTTTAATATCATACTCATTTCGGTACCTTTAATCATTCAAACCTATCTTATTTTTTGGATTGGTTATGGGATGTGCTATTTTTATAAAGTTCCCTATGCCATTTCAGCTCCAGCAGCAATGGTGGGTGCTTCCAACTTCTTTGAACTAGCAGTGGCTGTCTCGATTTCTTTGTGGGGACTCAATTCAGGTGCTACATTAACTACCGTAGTTGGGGTTCTGACGGAAGTTCCTGTGATGCTTCATCTAGTAGCAATTTCTAAAAAGACCAAACAATGGTTTCCGGTACATTTAATTAAATCTTAATAATCTTGACAAAAATGGGTGTTATAATAATTTTCCTTGATTGGAAAAATTTGTTCGAAAGGGAATGAGGTTGCCTTATGAATAGGTGGATCGTCAATTTTATTATTTTTTTCATCATTACTTCTTTTTCTGCTTGTCAAATAAGTGAAGAAAAAATTCTTGACCAATCGAGGACATTTCATATTGTCAGTGGATCTGAGAATATTACTCTTGAGCCAATTATCCAAAGATGGTCTCACCAGAATAAGGTCAAAGTAAAATTATCATACAAAGGATCTCTGGAAATTGCTCAAATACTCGAATCTGGCGGTACTGGTTATGATGCAGTGTGGCCTGCTAATAGCATGTGGATTACTTTGGGAGATTCAAAAAAAATTGTCAAGAATCCCGAAAGTATCATGCGCTCCCCCGTTGTATTAGCGATCAAAAAGTCTCTTGCCACAGAATTAAAATGGGTAACTGGGAATCCAACCATATTTGTAAAAGATCTGCTCGAAAATATGGAAAATGGTAAAATTAGGTTGATGATGACGAGTGCTAGCCAATCTAACTCTGGAGCTTCTGCCTATTTCTCATTTTTGAATGCGTTTGCAGGAAACCCGGATGTGCTCAGATCTGAAGACTTGTTGAAACCAGAACTAAAAAGTAAAATAAAACAATTTTTTGGAGAGATTGATAGAACCTCGGAAAGTAGTGGTTTTTTGAAAAACCTATTTGTTCAAAAATACGAACAATACGATGCAATGATCAACTATGAAAGCTTAACCATTGAGGCAAATCAAACGTTAATCAAGGAAGGAAAAGAACCATTATATTTAATTTATTTAAGTAATGGTTTGGCCATATCTGATTCTCCATTTGGATATGTTGACCATCAGGACCCAAAAAAACTAGAACAATTTTCTTCTTTACAAGCTTATCTTCTTTCGGAACCTATACAAAAAGAAATATTATCGTTTGGAAGAAGAACAGGTTTAATTGGTATTAACCTAACAGATGCAGACCCCGCTATCTTCAATCCAGAATGGGGTATCGATATAAAGAAAACACTTTCGTCTATTAAATTTCCAAGCGCAGCTGTTATCAGAGAAGCACTCGATCTTTATCAAAGCGCTTTTCGCAAACCTTCTCTAACTGCCTTTTGCCTAGACTTCTCTGGGTCAATGGCGGGAGAAGGAGAAAATCAACTAAAAACAGCAATGAAGCAACTCTTAGTTCAAGAAGAAGCGAAGAAACATCTTTTACAAGCTACTCCTGATGATGTAACCATTGTCATCACGTTTAATGGAAACGTTATCAATCAGTGGATGGTATATGGTAATAATCCTGAAAAAATGCTTTTGTTATACAAGAATATTCAAGTTTCCAAAGCTGCTGGTGGAACTGATATTTACAAGCCAGTCATTAAGGCATTGGAAATGATAAAAAAAGAAAACACAAAAGGAAATAATCCAGCGATCATTTTAATGACGGATGGAAGATCAAACGAAAACAAATTTAGTTGGATGAAGACGGAAATGAAGAATATTAACGCTGGATTTGTACCCATATATTGTATTACTTTTGGTGATGCGGAGCCGGGTGAATTAAAATCGATTGCTGGTTACACAGATGGATATGTTTATGATGGTGTAAAAGATTTAATCGCTGCTTTCAAAAAAGCAAAAGGCAATAATTAATTGGTAAGAGTATTATGAAAAACCATATCAATCAAAATATAGTTTCTGTTCTTTTCGGATTAATCTTTAGTCTCTTTTGTATAAAAATCTTTAAGATTGACACCATTGTTTCTTTAGTGTTTGGAGCAGTTACCTACCTAGCTTTCATGATGTTTTTTTCCAGAACTCCTAAGCAAAGAGAAGATGACATTTCTAAGCTTGAAATAAAAGATAATATTTCTATTATTTCAAAAAAAATAACCGATATCCAACAGTTTTCTGCCCTGTTAAAACAAAAGTCAATCAACCTGACACAATCGAACCAAATCTCTCAAATTGCTAAGTATGCTCAGGCTATTTTGACAGGACTTAAGGAACATGGAATGGATTTAGCAAAACTGAAAGAACTCCGGTCCTATTTGGAGGATTTTTCAGAAGCTATCCAGGGCTATATAGATATTTTGCAGCACAATATTACGATCAGCGATCCCAACAAACGGCAAGAATCAATCAAATTTTTTGAAGATCTATTACCTACATTTGAAATTGGTTTTCAGAAATTAGCTGAAAATGTAGATCAAAGTGAAGCTTTGCTGGCAACAATGAAAGCGCAGCTTTTAAAAAATAAAATGCTATCCCACGGTCGCATTGATTTCTAGGAAGGATTAGTATGAAAAAATGGTTTGGGATTTTTATTTTTGTTTTTTTAATCGGTGGAGTTTTCCTATATCGGATGGTAACAGAAAAGACAAAATCACCTTATACTGATATTACGATTAAAGGCATCATTGGCTCTGAGAAGTCAAATTTTCTTACTGATCACGAAGTTAAAAAAATATTGTTAGACAAATATCACCTGACAGTCGATTTTAAAACTAGTGGTTCGATAGAAATGGTTCAAGGTGACACAAAAGGTCAAGACTTTCTTTGGCCAAGTAATAGTATTGCCTTAGAATTATTCAAAACAATAAATAGCAAAGTTAAATCCGAGACAATATTTAATAGTCCGATTGTATTCTATAGTTGGACTCCTATCGTAGATAAACTAATAAACCTGGGAATAGTCCAGAAAAGAAGCCAACTTTATTACGTAGTGGATATGCCAAAGCTAACCCAATTGTTAGAGAAAGAAACAAAATGGTCAGACATTGGACTTACACAAATTTATGGTAACTTGGTTATTATCTCGACGGATCCCGTCAAAAGTAATTCAGGCAATATGTTCTACGCCCTTTTAAGTGCTATGTTGAATGGTGGAAAAGTAATTGATATGGATTCCGTAGAAAAAGTGTTACCAAAGCTTTACGATTATTATCAATCCCTGGGATTCCTGGAAGATGGTTCAGCTAAACTATTTAAGCAATTTATTTCAGCAGGTATGGGCGATAAGCCACTAATCGCTGGCTATGAGTCTCAGATCATTGAATTCATCCTGGAAAATCCGTCATATAAAGAACTCATATCGAAACAGATTGTCATGATGTATCCTGAGCCAACAGTCTGGTCCAGTCATCCTATCATCTCTCTTAATCAAAACAGTGATCGATTAATCCTATCATTACAAGATCCTCTCATTCAAAGTATTGCCTGGAAGAAACATGGATTTCGAACAGGTCTTGCAGGTGTTCAAAGTAATCCAGAAGAATTAGGATTAACTCAAATACCAAAGACCATAGACTCTACGATCCCTTTACCAAGGCCAGAAGTAATGTCTCGAATCATAGAATTTTTTAAACATAATAAGTAACAAAAATAAAAGGAGAAAAATGATGAAAGGCGAGATTGTCAATGAAAATGCAGCAGAAATAACGAATGTTTCTGACATAACAGATGTTACAAAAGTGAACACGGATGTAAGTAAATTTACAGCAATTTCTGTATTAAAATCAGAGGAGGATAGACAAAAAGCAATCGAACTTGCTAATAAATTTGTTCTAACCGAAACTTCTATTTCCAATTTTGGAGCTTCTGTACAAGTACAGGTTTCAGATTTAACAAAACCCATTCTAGAAAAAGTGAAAGCAAGAGACTTAAATCCAGGTAGAGCCACAATGAGTGATTTTGTAAAAAATCTTCAAAATATTGATTTTAATGTACCATTAAAAAACCCCGGTCTTTTGGCAAAAGTAATAAAAGCTTTAGATCCCTGGATTGCCTGGCTTAGATCATTAGAAAGTGTCGAAAAAATGCTAGATTCGATGGAAGCAAAACTGAGAGATACCTCAAATAAAATGTTAGAAAGAATTACCTGGTTTATGCATCTTAAAGACAAGCTTAACCAAGCTGTACCAGGTCTATATATGTACGGAGCAGCCTGTGAAAAAATAGTAGAAAGAGAAGCTGGTAATTTAGATCAAATGGAAACAAAATTGAATAGCTCAGAATTACCTGATCCTCAATTTAAGTTCTTAGTGGAAGAACAGAGAACATCTCTAACACGTCTTCGTACCCGTGTGTTGGATCTACATGAAGCAGCTATGACTGCTATATTAATGATCCCCATCATGAACCAATCAATTCGATCAGCAGAAATTATCAACGACAGTGTTATGAAGAGCATACGTCAAACTATGCCTAAGATACGCTTAACCCTTGCCTCTCTCATTGGTCAAAGAGACATACAGGATGCAGCAAAAGCAAGCGACGCAATCGAAGATGCAGACATTGCAATTACAAGAAAATTGGGAGAATCCCTTGGCCAGACTAACGAAGCTGTTCAGAAAACTTTAGATAAGCGAATAGAAAAAGTAGAATCTCTAAGAGCGTTAGTTAACGATATAAAGGCTCAAATGCAAAAAGCGATAGAAATTGACAACAAGCTATCAGAACAGTACGATGCAACATTAATTGCTTATGGAGAAATTAATGAATCGATCAAAAACACAAGCTCAACAATATAGGGGCGGAAAAGTATCGATTTAACGATACCATTAAGATTCAGTTAAAAAGTTGGTTCTTTTGCATAATATGTTTATCTATTACTATGCAAACTGTAATTTCATCAATCGATGATAAAAAAAGTAAAGAGCTTTTTTATTTTCTTAAGTTTAAAGAAATTGTTAAAAATTTTCCAAAGGGTAAATTAGAATTATCCGAAAGTCCTGATTTTTTGATTCTATGTGATCAAAACATTATTGGTATTGAAATGGTTGGCTTTTACAGCGATTTAAGTAACAATCGACACAAAGGCAAGGAAGAAGATTATCAAAATAAATCCGTTATCAATGAACTAAAAGAAATATATCGAGCTAAATATGGAGATTGTTATCATAGCATAAGATTCCTACCCTATATCGGATGCATGCTTGATAAAATTTCTAGCTATGAAAAAAATCGAATGGTTGAGCAAATACAATACAGAATTGTCAATCATATTTTTGGGATGAATCGACTTTTAAAAAACATAGTTAGCTTTCAAGAAGACTTGCTAGATCGATACTTTCATTTTGTTGATATAGAACCAAATATTCTGGAGTATCCCAACAAATGGAAGATGATTGAAACAAATTTTATTGGCTCTTCCATCGATGATCTTCATCGTATTATCAATAATAAAGAAGAAAAAGTTTATCGATACAAAGAAAAATGTAGTACTATTTTTTTATTGATTGTTTCGGAAGGCTACCATGAAACCCAAAAATTATCCTCAGACCAAATAGAAAACAAATTTATTGAACTGGAATCCAGCAAATTTGATAAAATATTCTTCTTTGATTTTAAAGCAAACCACTACGTTGAATGGTAATTTGCTGATGGTTTAGAACAAAACCTGGAAACTAAACCCATGTCGTTCAAAACCAAGATTTTCATAAAAACGATGTGCCTCTTCTCGAACCTGATTGCTTGATAAAACAAGTTTGTAGCATTTAAACTCCCGACAAATAGACATCGCATGTTCCATCATCAGTTTACCAATTCCTTGACTTCGAAAGTTCTCTTTTACAACCACGTCTTCAACAATCCCCGATTTTGCACCTTGATGTGCTAAATTATCCATGATGAGAAGGGCATAAGAACCAATAATTTCATCGTTTTTCTCCACCACAAAGACTTTGTAATAAGGATAATTTTTCATCTTAAGATAAATATTTTCTAGTTCGATCATAGAAGGTTCAAAGTATTCAAATTCAATACTCTGGTAGAGATTTACAATTTCTGGTAAATTTTCGATGGTTGATTCTTTAATTTCTATCATAATACTTTCTCCTTCATTGTTTCTTCAATAATAGAGAATAAATTTTTCCTAGATTCCTTGATATCTTGAAAATATCGACTGCGTATTTCCATAATAATGAATTGCTGATAGTCTCTTATCAAAACTGGTAAAAAAGCAGCAAAAGGAATGGAACCAAATCCTACCGGCAAATGCATATCCCCTTTACCAAAAGGGAGGAGATGAGTTTGTTGTTTCTCAGTATATAAAATCGACTTTCCAAAATTATCATGGATGTGGATATGGTAAATATACGGTTTAGCTTTGTTGATAGCTTCTATGGGGTCATAACCAAAAAAACTTGCTGCCATAAAAAGATGTCCAATATCTAGAGTCATTTTAACATTACTCCGGTTGATTGTTTCTAACAAATTGAGTAAGGTGTCCATATTTTCTCCGTAGCAATAAGGCGAGTAAACGTTATAAGGTCTTGCATTTTCGATACAAATCATAACATCCGGGTAATTAGCAGCAAGTTTACGGATATAGGTTATCTCTTGCTGTAGCATCTGAAACATCAGATCATCATTTAGTTGATTTGGATTTGAATAAGGAAACCACTCTTCTGCAATATAACGTCCTGCATGATATACAACTACCTTGGATTGGATATTTCTAGCAAATTGAAGGGTGGAATCCAAAACTTGATAATGAATCTCTGGATCAGTTTGATCCATCAGATTGATAGGATTGGGAGCATGAACTGAGTACTGAAAAGAAAACTCACTTAAAAGGTCCACTACCTGCTGCATTTTACTATCACTAATTTTACCATTCACAACTACATCTAATCCGTGAACTGGAATTTCAACAACTGGAAATCCCCATTCCTTAAATGTTTGTAAATCTTTTTTGACCGCCTGAAGGTCTCCGTCTACTCTCACTTCATCAATTTTGCATCCTATTTGATACATGTAGAGAAAATCTCCTTTCCCCTGACAAAAGTCTTATGAATTCTGGGGATAGATTGTTCTGTATTAATCAAAACGAAATCAGCATTTTTTCCAATCTCGATCGATCCAATCGTATCATTTAGTCCTACTGCTTTTGCAGGATTCAAAGTAACCATCTTAACAGCGTCCACTAAGGATAAGATTTGATTTTCTTGTAAAAAAAAGACAGAGTATAGTAGAGTTGAAGGAGCATAATCAGAACATAGGATATCACCGTAACCATTCTTAATTGCCTCCCTCCCACTTAGGTTACCATTTCTGGATTTTCCCCTAAAAACATTAGGAGCTCCGATACAGGTAAAGATATTCATTTCTTTTGCTTTTTGAATTGTATCCATATTCATAGGAAATTCAGCAATGGAAATCTGATTTTTACTCAGCCATTCGATCCTTTCCATTTGATCGTCATCGTGAGAAGCCATGATCACATTATTTTGATGGCATACTTGGACAAGATGATCCACTTTTTCTGCCACCTCATCTTGTACCATCGTTCTTTGTTGAAGCAAGCGATTAAACTCATCGGCGTTTGGTAAAGAAATTTGTCCCCTTCCTGCCATGGGTGATTCAACAACCCAAGAAGTCACATCTTTGTATTGACCTTGCCCAGGAGTATGGTCCATGAATGATAATAAACT
>Ga0247842_10007849_pt1 | contig 11390 bp, 9 predicted proteins | sample LaCruzMarch2015__3_FD_192411 | JGI IMG/M metagenome (GOLD analysis project Ga0247842, IMG submission 192411) | Freshwater microbial communities from meromictic Lake La Cruz, Castile-La Mancha, Spain - LaCruzMarch2015_19m | ecosystem: Environmental > Aquatic > Freshwater > Lake | place: Spain...
GCGTTCGATGACGGGCACCAGCACCCGCCCTTGCACTTCCCGGGCAAACATGATGGCGCCGGGCGGTTGGAGGATGGTTACTTTCTGATAGTCGTACTTGTAAATGGTGGAAAACGATTGAAAAAGCACAAAGTCTTTGGTGACCAAAATGTGCCAAATTTCCTCCTTGTCCAAATGTTTGGCTTGTATGCCCCTGCTCAGGGATTGGTATGCAAGACGTCCGTTTGTATCGGTTTCCCAATAGCCGAACTCGGCAAAACCACCACAAAACACCTCACCTTTTTTGCCGGTAGCCACCGAACGCACTGTCTGGTTTTCGGGCATAGAGAAAACACCCCAGCGCGACCCGTCAAATTCGAGCAAACCCCGGTTGTTTCCGGCATACATCCAGCCTGCCTGTTCGGACTGTGCCAGCGACCAATTTTGGTTCTGCGCCCGGTAGTCAGAGGGCGAAAAGTGTCGGATAAGCGGCACCTCCTGGGCGGAGAGGTTGTGCCCGGAAAAAAGCAGAAAAAACGGGATGTAAAAGCGCGACCACATAGAATAGTGCAAAGAAACACACAATTTTTTGCCCCGCAAACGACCATTTCGTCTAAAATACACCCCAAAACTGGTAACGACTGGAACTTTTTTGGCATACCCCCTTGCGCGGTGTCTTAAAAAAACCTTAATTTGCACTAAATTTAATCCCCACCATGAACGTTCGCATCCATCGCGCCGCATCATCGGCCGAAGGACTTGGCTTAACAGCATAATCAGCAGGATCTTTGAGCACCCCAAGTCGGGTGGCTTTCTGGTCGCAAGTACCCCGGAAACCAATACTGCACGACAATACATTAGTGGTACAGTTAGTGTCAAACCAACCCTTGCGAATGAGCGACGTCAATTCTCGTCTGACCCTCCCGTCAGACTTACAGAATGTAAACCAAGTTGAACCGTTTGTCAACGTACTTGCACAACGATTCAACCTCTGCCCGGAAGTACACGGTAACATCTTATTGTCCCTCACAGAAGCGGTCACCAACGCCATCTTACACGGCAACCGCAGCGACTGCAGCAAGCAGGTCTCCATTTCCCTGCGTAGGCTCAACGACGCCCTCTCCATCAAAGTTTCCGACGAAGGCCCCGGCTTTAACCCCGGCGAAGTGCCCGACCCTACCTGCCCCGAACGCATCACGGAATGCGGCGGCCGAGGCATCTTCCTGATGCGCCGTTTCAGCGACGAGTGCCGCTTCAGCCACGGCGGCCGCACGGTCGAAATGCGCTTCAAACTCTAAATGCTATTCCCGAACATACCAGAAGACGCCGACCAGGTGGAAGACGAAATCGTTTTCCACTACGAAGACGTACCCGCCCCCTTTGCCGACGAGCTGTCCTACTGCACCTGGCTGGCCGATGTGGCCGACGCCGAAGAAAAATCGCTGCGGGAGCTCACCTACATCTTTTGCTCCGACGAGTACCTGCTCCGCATCAACCAGGAATACCTCCAACACGACTTTTATACCGACGTGATTACCTTCCCACACGGCGAAGCGGAACAAGGCATCTTTGGCGACGTGTACATCAGCACCGAGCGGGTGGCCGACAATGCGCGGGAACTGAACGTTGATTTTCCGATCGAACTGGCCCGCGTGATGGTGCACGGTCTCCTGCATTTGGCCGGTTATGGCGACAAAACGCCGGAAGAGGCCATCACCATGCGGGAAAAAGAAAATCTATATTTGGGGAAACTGGAGTTGATGGGGTGATGCCCGCCCCTACAACGCCCGATGATACACCTCTCCAATGCTTACCGACTGGCCATGGAGTATAAAGGTGTGTTCCGGGGAATCCAAAATACTGCTTTCCCAGGCACCGTTGTCCATTCGCTGAAAACAATACATCAGCGGGAGATCGCTTTCCGCATATATGATCGTATTCAGGGTTGGTATTTGCTTGTAACACGGCAGCTTTTCCGTCCAGTCGCGCTCCCGCGTGGAAGGGGACAACACCTCCACGACGACTAAAGGAGTTGTTTCCGCATTGAGCCCTTTTTGATATTCGTACAAGGACCGGGGCGCAATCACCGAGCAATGACCAGTATTCATCCCACGACGCCTGTGTCCGTAACAAGTCGGGCCCCAGTGCTGCGCGTTCCATCGCGCTCATCGGAAAAGCTGCTTTTGTGGTCATCTTATTTTTGTACAAAAATACTGCATTACATTTGCAAAAACAAATTTCATGGAACGCACCCTCCCCGCCGCACTGGAACCGTTTAGAAACCGCATAACGGCTACCAGCATGCCGTTTGTTCGTGTTACACCGGCACCTCAACGGCCAACCCAACTGTGGGAAAGCAAAGTGGGCGGCCACCCCTACCTGCCGAAAGACTTCCCCATACCGTCGGCCCCCGATGGCCGCGAACTGTTTTTCCTCGCCCAAATCAACTTTTCCGACGTGCCGCCGCTGCCCGGGTTTCCGGAATCGGGCTTGCTCGGTTTTTTCATTTACGACGACGACCTGTACGGCATGAACTTCGAGGAAGGAACCACGCCCGACCATTTCAGGGTGTTGTTTTTCCCGGAGGTGACCCACGACACGGCGGCCTTGCGCCACGATTTCCCCACCGACCGCCAGGCCGACGAGCTGCCCCACCACCCCGAACGCTCGTTTCCCTTGCAGTTCGAACGCGCCGAAGAAGTGGCCCCCGTGAGCGATTACCGGTTCTGGGAGGCGTTCGGGCAGGATTTTTTCCAGCAGTTTGGCACCGAAGCGTGGAGTGTGCTGGAGGAATACGATAAAGCGGTGAGCGCCCAAGGGCACAAATTGGGCGGTTACGCGTATTTCACCCAGGACGACCCGCGCAGCGCCGACGACCCCATGCTGCTCCTGTTTCAATTAGACTCCGACCAGCCCATGGATTTGATGTGGGGCGACACCGGGGTAGGACACTTCTTCATCCGGGAGGCTGACTTGTTGAAACGGGATTTTACGAAGGTGTGGTTTGATTGGGATGGGATGTGATGTGCCTCAACGACGCGTTCTCGCAGATCGACGCCGACCAGTTTCGCAAGCAGCGCGGGCTCATTCTCCGGTCAATGGCGCAGGGCTGGCCGTGCGATCCGTGGAAGCGGTTGGCTTTCCTGGCCTGTCGCGCGCGCATGAAGGCGCTAAACGCTGGTTTGGCGCTTGTGGGTTTCACAAAGAGTTGTAACTTTGTGTGGGGGTTCATAAGAGGGCACTCTTCACGCGCTTTTGGTGTAGTGGTGTGCGCATTATGTCCGCTATGCTGCTGGCGAGTGTTTGTGGTTGGCCTTGTCGCATGGAGAATTGGAGTTGTTGCGCAAAATGCCTAGCATCATGGCCTTAAAACGGCACGTTATTACATCTATGTGGGCAATTGGGCGCTGGAAGAGGTAAAAACCCCATTTGATGCGGTACAGTTGAAGTACCGGTAAGGATTTGGCGTGCTTTTTGTTCCGTTGGGATCGACAGTACTAGAAGCGCTACAAATGTTTAGTGTAGCCGGGGGCTAGCAGCAAGCTCACAGACTATATAGCGAGTATGAACGACAGATATAAACATAAACAAGTGACGGAACAAATGAACAATCAGACAGCCAACGCCAACGCTTCTGTTTTTTTATTTTTTCCCAACGCACGTTTTTTAACAACAATTTTAGCCAGCCTCACAAATGGCACATTTGGTTTTGCCCAACACACAAGCCGACACTTCGCAAAACCAAAAGAGCCATTTTTTTGCCAACGCACAACCGAAAACTATAAATTCGAAAATTATTAACTGACAGTATAGATGAACTTAATTAAAAACAACCCATATCGGACAGTTGGTTTGCTTGTCGGGGCGACTGCAAAGGAGCAGACAAAACAAATTAGCAGGCTCAAAAAATATATTGAGGCCGAGCAAGACCCGCAAGACGACTTTAGTTTCCCTGCACTTGGAAACCTTCATAGAACGGTTGAAAGTGTTGAAGAAGCAGCATCAAAAATTAACCTTGACAATGACAAAATAAATGCGGCCCTATTTTGGTTCTGGAATGGAAACCCGATTACTGACGAAGCTGCATTTGAAGCATTACAAAGTGGGGACATAGAAGCAGCTTACGAAATTTGGGACAAATTAATTACCAAAACAGACGAAGAAGGAAAAAGATTTTGGAAACCAGTAAGTGAGAAAAACCACTCTGCTTTTCATAATTGTTCAGTCCTAAATATTATCCGAGCTAATGGCAATTTAAGTAATGCTATCGTAGCAAGTTTGTATTTCCTTGAAAGTGATTTGGTTCACAAATTCGTTTCATCGGTTGCGGACGAGACACACAAAACAAATAAAAAGGAACTTCAACTTTTATACCTTAACCAACTTCATTCCGATATTGAAGCCAATAAGAAGAGTTCACTTCCTAAATTCCTTGAAATACTTAACAAGCAAGAGTTTGTTGCTAAACAGGATTTTATGAAAGGATTTGTTCAAAAGCCTATTGAACAAATCGAACACAAAATTGAAACCGCAAAAAACAAACGAAAAGGAAGTAAAGCCAACGCAGCAAAAGCTGGACAAGAGTTATTTTCAGCAACGGCAACCGATTTGACACAACTCAAAAGTATTGTTGGTGCATCTGATTTGAAATACACTTCAATTTCAGATAAAGTTGCAAACGAAATTCTGCAATGCAGTATAGATTATTTCAACGACAGTCAAGAAAAGGACAGCAGTTCTGATTACATAGAAACGGCAATGAAATTGGCAAAACAGGCTGATACCATTGCTGTCGGTAAACTTACGAAAGACCGAGCTAAAGACAGTATTGAAACGCTTGTAGAGATGAAAGACAGAGAAATTTCACAAGCGATTGCAGTATTACAATCTATTAAAGACGCCTACGAAGAAGCGTGTAGGCAGATAGATAAACAAGTAGATGAATTACAGTATGATACATTTCCGAGTATCGGAGGTAATACACCAATGAGAATACCTAAATTTAATGTTTCGATTAACTGGAGTAAAGTAGAGGAAATGAAACGAAACTCACTTGCTTGGGATAAAGTAGTTGAGTTAGTTCGAAAAGCTATTCCAGAAAAAAACATCAGTAAAATTAAAAATGTAGACAACCCAACAAAAGTAAATGAGTACCAAACGTTGGTCACTTTTTTAATGAGTAAATTAAGTAACATATACAAAAACAAGATTGGATATATTTCTTATTGGGAAACACCAAGAACAATAAGTTCTTCAAGAACATCATCAAGCACATACCAACCAACAACAAGTTCAGGCTCTTTATCAAGTAGCAGTTCAAGCGGTAGAAGTTGGGCTGAAGAAAATCCAGGCTGCTTAGTTGCTATGATCATAGGAGCAATTATTTTCTTAATATCAGTTTTTTCAAACTAAACACAATGAGGCAAACATTAATATCAATTTTCATTTTGGCAAGCGTAAACGCGTTCGCCCAAACAGAAACTTTAACCAAAGCCGATTTGGCTAGGTATCTTCAACCCTTAAAAGAAAGTGTTCAAAACTTACAGAAAGAGAATGGCGTTTTAAAGTCTAAAATCGGCAATATGAATACTAAACTTTCAAATGTCAACAAAAGCATTGACAGCTTAAGAAGCCTTACGCAAGAAAATAGCTCTGATATTCTTCAAACTGCCAAAGAATTAGGTGTTAAAATTTCAACAACTGAAACAAACGCCAACCAAAAAATAACAAAGGTAGATAAATCATTATATATAAATTCACTTTACAGTATAGTCGGTGTGCTTTCTGCGATTCTGCTTTCGGGCTTATTGTACTGGCTGCTAAGCAACCGCCAAAAAACAGATAAAACAGAAGTTGTTGAACAACTACAAAAGACAAAATCTTCAATTGAAGAAAGTTTAGTGAAAGAATTTGGCAAACAAACCAGTTTGATTGAAGGTGAGCTGCAGTTACTGGCTCAACAAAAAACTGTAAGCCCAATAAGTGTTAATTTCGAACCTGACCACTCACTGGCTTTAAAAGTAGCCAGCGAAATCAACTTGATTGAGCGTAATATTATCCTAATGGACAAAGGAATAAAAGGATTGAAACAATTAGAACGTTCCGTTGGAAAATTGAAAGATAATCTTTCCGCAAATGGGTATGAAATGCCTGAATTACTTGGAAAGCAATATCATCAAGGAATGAAAGTAATTGTAACCAGTTCAATTCCTGACGAGAATTTGGAAAAAGGTTCCGAAATCATTACGAAAGTATTGATACCGCAAGTAAACTTTAACGACAAGATGATACAAACAGCACAGATTGAAGTATCTGTCGGAATGTAATTTTTAAAATCAACAATAACAACATAAGAAAGTATGAGAAATAAAATTGACTACGGAATTGACTTGGGAACAACCAATTCAGCAATCGCAAGAATGGAAAACGGAGTTCCTACCATTAAAAAATCGGACACATTAAAAGACACCGTTCCGTCTTGTGTTCACTTCAACAAACGCAAGGACATTTTGGTGGGTGATACTGCTTTCAACGTTATGAAAAACGATAATACCCGTGCCTTAAAGTCATTTGAAGCGGGCAAAACAAACACATTCATTGAGTTCAAACGAACAATGGGGACTACTCATACTTACGAGTGTTCCAATATGGGTAAAGACTTTACATCCGAGGAATTATCCGCAGAAGTATTAAAAAAATTGAAGTCGTTTATACAAGACGAAAACATTTATTCAATCGTAATCACTGTTCCTGCAAAATTTTTAAATCCACAAAATGAGGCAACAATGAAAGCCGCAAAATTGGCGGGTTTCAAACACGTTCAACTGTTGCAAGAACCAGTTGCAGCAGCAACCGCCTACGGCTTAACTGCAAAAAACAAAGATAGCTTTTGGTGCGTTTTTGACTTTGGCGGTGGAACGTTTGATGCGGCTTTAGTAAAATCGGAAGAAGGAATATTATCGGTAAAAGACACGGATGGCGACAACTGGTTAGGAGGTAAGAACCTGGACTTAACTATTGTCGATGAATTAATTATTCCAACGCTTCAAAAAAGTTATTCAATCAATTCAATTTTGGCTGATACCACAAAAAGGCAATTGTTAAGAGATGTTCTTAAGTTTTATGCCGAAGAAATTAAAATTGAGATGTCAACCAAGACGTCAGTAAACTATGTTATCCCATTGGGTTCATTGAAGATTGAGGATGAAGATGGAATTAATTTAGAGGATGAAGAAATTGAAATAGTTGCAACATTTAATGAATTTGAAAATGTAGTTGCTCCGATTTTCCAAAAAGCAATTGACATTACTAAAGAACTTTTGAAAAGAAACAATTTAAAGGGTTCGGATTTAGGTGCTTTGATTTTGGTTGGCGGACCTACTTTTTCGCCAATCTTACGCAGAATGTTGAAAGAGCAAATCACGGATAAAGTTGATACTTCCGTTGACCCAATGACCGTAGTTGCAAAAGGTGCTGCATTGTTTGCCTCAACAATAACCGTTTCTGATGAAGTAAAGGAAGAAACAAGAGATAAAACAAAATTGCAGTTGGACATTAAATATGATGCTACAACTGTCGAGTTGGATGAAATGGTGAATATTAAAGTGCTGAAAGAAAAAACGGTTGGCACATTCCCCGAAAAGGTTTTTGTTGACGTTGTTCGTTCTGATGGTGCTTGGAGTAGCGGTAAAAAGCAAATAGGTGAAAAAGCATCAATAGTTGAAGTGGTATTAAATGAAGGTCAGTCTAATTCTTTTGATGTAAATGTTTATGATGAAGCGGGCAATAAGTTAGAATGTCAGCCAAATCAATTCAGCATTTTACAAGGAATTGGCGGTTTGGATGGAATGCAAGTTTTACCTTATCATATTGGTATTGCAAAATATTTCCACGCAGAGGAAAAAGATTTGTTTGAGCCAGTAAAAGGATTAGAGAAAAGCAAAAAGGTTCCAGCTACTGGTGTTCGTAATGGCTTAAAAACAAGGTCAGCAATTAGACCCGGAATGGTAAGTGATTTTATTCGCATTCCCATTTATCAAGGCGACCACAATGCAGAGGGAACAAATCCAGTTCTGAATAATCTAATTACCGAAGTAATAATCAGCGGAGAAACTTTACCAAAACTACTTCCTGAAGGGAGTGATGTAAATATCACAATCAAAGTGGACAGGTCGCAAATAATGCAGTTCATAGCAGAGTTTCCAACCATTGAACACACAGAAGAATTAAAAATTGAAATCAAGCAAACAGAACCACCGACAGAGGACTTTTTAACAAAGGAAATTGCAAAAGCCAAACGCATAGCACAAAAAGTAAATGCTGATGATGTTGCTGAAAAATTGGACGCTTTTGAAGAACAATTAGAAAACGAAAAAGGAAGTGCGGACGGCAAAATGAAAATATTGGATGGCTTGCGTAAGGAGTTATTGAAATTAGACGGTGCTGAAAAATCAGCAGAATATCCAAAAGTGGAAGAAGAGTTAAAGGAGGCATTCTACGAATTGGAAGATTTGATTGAAAAAATCAAACGAAATGCTGATGACGGCAATTTGAATATCAGACAGATTGAAAGCCATTTAGAGGAATACAGAAAAAAGGTTGAACACATTGTTAAAGAAAAAAACATCAAGGAAGCAAAAGAACTGACAAGAGAAATTGGGCAGTTGGATTTTGAATTACGCAATGCCGTAACAGGTAATGCTATGGATGTTCAATTTTTACGTCATATAAATGACACGTTCAATTCATACCATTGGAGAGATGCTACAAAAGCAAGACAATTAATAAATCAAGGCTTACAAATGGCTACAAATGGAAACACATCAGGTATTCGCAATATTCTTATTCAAATAATTGGTCTAATGCCTGACAATGAAAAACCAACCAATACTCTAAGATAATGAGCAGTTACAAAGGCATATTACCAAAAGGTTTTTCCATTGATGATAAATACAGCGTTTTGCTTTTTATCAAACAAGGAAGTAATGCCGAAACTTATCGTGTTAAAGGAACAGATGGAAAGTTGTATTTTTTGAAATTATTCAACTATTCAAAATTGCATCGTTCAGCCTTTGACAGCGACAATAATCTTTTGGAAATTGAACTTCTAAAAAATGTAAAGCACGAAAATATTGTACTATACAAGGATAGCGGAGAGGTAATTTACGAAACCAAGAAGCTTGGTTATTTGGTTTTAAACTTCATTGCTGGTGAAACATTGGCAGAGAGAATAAGCCGTGATATGTTTAACAACTACTATGATATTCAGCAAATAATATCTGATGTTCTAAAAGGTTTAAGCTATCTGCATTCATTGCCTGAGCCAATCATTCATAATGAAGTTACTCCACAAAACATTATGTTAGATTTGTCAAGTGATATTACAAAGGCAAAAATTATTGATTTTGGCTTTGCCCGTTCATTTCATCAATCAACAAAAGCATACAACAAAGTTGGTTTGAATTTGAACTATGTTGCTTCTGAATGTTTCAATGGCTTGTATTCACCACAAAGCGATATCTTTTCTGTTGGTGCAGTGATGTATCAAACGCTTTTCGGCTTGCCGCCTTGGTTTAAGGACATTTCAAAGTTTCAAACAGGTAGAACAGATGCCGAAGACACTTTTTTGCAAGAGAGAAACAAACCTTTGTCATTTCCAAATATTTCAAATGACTTTGTTGGATATGATGAAAATGTGAATTTAGTTCTGAAAAAGGCATTAAGTCAAGACATAGAAAACCGTTTTCAGAGTGCTGAAGAATTTATTGACGCACTGACCGGAGCAATTGAAGTTGAAGACATTGACAAAGTTCAAAAAGTAAAATCTAACGATAGACCCGAAAAGAAAATCCAAAGCAAGAAGGCAAAAGGAAAAGGTTTTGATGCAATTGCTGGTATGAAAGAATTAAAAGCACAGTTACAATTAGATGTAATTGATGCTTTGCACAGTCCAGAAGAATACGCTAAATATGGCATTACTATTCCAAACGGAATGTTGTTGTATGGTCCATCTGGTTGCGGAAAAACCTTTTTTGCTAAGCACTTTGCCGAGGAAGTCGGCTTTAACTTTATATTAGTTACACCAAGCACATTAAAAAGCCGTTACATAAATGCAACACAAGAAAATATTGCAAAAATGTTTGAAGAAGCCGAAAAAAATGCTCCGACAATTATTTTTATTGATGAAATAAACGAATTGATTCCTAATCGTGATAGTGATGCCCACGAAATGGCGAAAAGTGCCGTAAATGAAATGCTAGCTCAAATGGACAGAACAGGAGAAAAAGGTATTTTCATTATTGGAGCAACCAACTATCCTGATATGATAGACCCTGCTATGCTTCGAGCAGGTCGCTTAGATAAAAAGTTCTATCTACCCCCACCCGATTTTGAGGCAAGAAAGTCAATGTTTGAAATGTATTTGAAAAATCGTCCTTTAGATTTTGGAATAGATTATGACCAACTTTCAAAATTAACAGAACACTACGTTTCAGCAGACATTGAATTATTGGTAAATGAAGCATCAAGATTAGCATTGAAAAACAAAACACGTATTTCAATGGTGATTTTGACAGAAGTAATAAAAAACAACAAGCCATCTGTCCCATTGCAAGAGTTAAAAAAATATGAATTGATTAAAGCAAAAATGGACGGAGAAAATATTGATCAAAAAAACGAGAGACCACGAATAGGTTTTAAATCATAAACATCGAAAAATATGGACACAATAACCTTTGACAAACTATTGTTAAAAACAGCATTTTGCTGTATGGCAGCAGACGGAAATATTGATAATAGGGAAATTTCCTTAATTAAATCAATGTGCGAAAAATCACCATTGTTTGCCAATCTCAACTTTCAAGAAGAGATCAATTTGCTTGTTGGTAAAATTAATAATGGAGGTAAAACCTTTATTCAGTATTATTTTGACTTACTAAAGCAAGCTCAACTTACAGAACAAGAAGAATTGATTTTGATTGACTTTGCAATCCAAACAATCAATGCAGATGAACAAATTGAGTATTCAGAAGTCAAGTTTTTCAAGAACATTAGACACCGTTTAAAAATAAGCGATGAAAAAATATTAGGCCAGTTCCCTGATATAGAGCATTATTTGGAAGACGACATTATCACTGACAGTTTCCTTGAAAAAATTACAGATCAGTATTTTGAAATAACCGAGTTGCCGCAATTTGATTTAATCAATATTGCAGATAATTTACAAGACGACCAGAAAAAGGATGAATAAGGGAGCACTTTCAGTTGGGTGCAATTCAAAATGTCGCAGTGAGTTAGAAAAGTAGTACCTTGTGAATTGAACAAAAGCACATTAAGAAACATGATGAGCAAAGAAGAATTTGTTGCCTTAGCCTTATCTCGTTGGCCGGAACTGGAATCCCTTGATCAGGAGA
>Ga0247842_10007862_pt1 | contig 11379 bp, 5 predicted proteins | sample LaCruzMarch2015__3_FD_192411 | JGI IMG/M metagenome (GOLD analysis project Ga0247842, IMG submission 192411) | Freshwater microbial communities from meromictic Lake La Cruz, Castile-La Mancha, Spain - LaCruzMarch2015_19m | ecosystem: Environmental > Aquatic > Freshwater > Lake | place: Spain...
TGGGCTCCTGGGCTTCCACTATTGTGGTAGTATTATTCGTAACATTGTTGCCGTGCTCAGGCTTGCCTTCCACATCCACACGGTTGGTGAGGGTCTGGATGCCTGAAACCGGGCCGTCGATGTGAGCTACTATCTGGCGCGTTTTGACTTCATCGAGATCAAGCGAGCCGATGTTCGACCAGTTGATGTAGCGGCCGTTATTCACGCCGCCTTCTGATGAGACATAGCTCATGCCATTGGGAAGAGTATCGGAGACAGAGACACTGGTCAACTTGGTCATGCCGGTGTTCTTGACGGTCAGGGTGAAAGCTACATTGGTGCAGGGCGAGCCGGAGGTTAGATTGGCAGTCTTGGTGACTGTGATCCTGGGCTCCTGGGCTTCCACTATTGTGGTAGTATTATTCGTAACATTGTTGCCGTGCTCAGGCTTGCCCTCCACATCGACACGGTTGGTGAGGGTCTGGATGCCTGAAACCGGGCCGTCGATGTGGGCTTGGATCCAGAGCGGCTTGGTATCACCAGCATCAAGGGGGCCGATATTCAACCAGCTGACGGTCTGGCCGCTGTGGGTGCTGCCCGATGAAGAGGAAACATAGCTCATTCCCAAGGGCAGTGTATCGTTCACAAAGACGCCGCTGAGATTTACGCTACCGCTGTTGGTAACATTCAGGGTGAAGTTGATCAGAGTGCCGGCTGAGCCGAATGTTGGGTTGGCAGTCTTGGTCACAATTACATTCGATACCCAAACAGTCGCATTATCTGTGGCCTCGCAGCCCTTGCTATCAGTGACGTTAACTGTGTATTTTGTAGTGACGAGAGGCGAAGCTATTGGATTGGAGTCTGAAGCATTATCCAGGCGGGCGGCCGGAGACCAGACATAGGCATAAGGAGGATAGCCATCGTAAGCCGTCGGACTTCCTCCAATCGGCACAGAATCTCCTGCTGGTATGTATTTATCCAGACCTGCCTGCACAGAGAGAGGGGATGGCACTTCAATGCTCTTGTTGACAGTGCCGGAATTACTATCTAGATCAGTTACCGTCAGAATGACATTATAACTTCCTTCACTCGCATACTGATGTGTGACCGTTTGACCGCTTCCGATGCTGTTGTCGCCAAAATCCCAGGAAAAGACATAAGGGGCGGTTCCTTCGCTGGCGGTAGCACTAAAATAAATATTCCGATAACATTGGCTCTCATTAGTGAAATTGATGTCCAGAAGAGTTACATCATCGTCATCATCGTCGTCCACCGGCGAACCAGCCAGGTCGATGCCGGTCACATTTACAAAGTTGGTTACTTCTCCATATTCATCCCCGTTGACCTGAGACGCCAGGGTTACAGGCACAGAGTCGCCATCGAGCAGATCGCCCAGTTCCCAGGTTATCGTAGTGGTTCCATTGACGTTAGGAACGACGTTATCAGGCTGGGGATCTGTACCTGCATCATAATAGGAAAGGCCTTTGGGCAGGAGATCTGTTGCCACAATATCTCTAAGCCTGCTGTCGCCATTGTTTTCAACGGTCATCTCGAAATAGATGATATTTCCCAAAGCCCCGGAATTAGGGGCTCTGGACGTCTTATCGACGGTAATATCCGGCTTGATTATTAGCATGTTGACAAAATCGCCAACCTTGCTTGTGGTTTTACAGCTGGTGGCATTGGCATCGGCACTGTTAAAGAATACGGGATAATCAGCCTCAGCTATTTGCTTTTCAATGGTGCCGTTAGCAAAATGTCCAGGAGCAAGATCAGTTACATCGAGGGTGACGGTGCCCAGAGGGACATCCACTACATGGACGCCATGAACGGTAATGCCTCCGGTATTTTTAACACTGTAGTTGTAGGTTACATTATCGCCGATATGAGCGTAGCTGAAGGGGTTAGAGGAAGAGCTTTTATCCAGGAAAATAGCTGTTGATGCTGAAATTATCACAGATTGGGATCTAAAAGGAGAGGTGTATGTACTTCCGCTCCAGGTTCCATTGGCGTTGGCAGTGTTCCCCAGACTGGAGAGCTGGCAGCAATCCGTTTCCGTAACGGTATAATTATCGCGGACAATTACTGCATTGGCTATGCCGGGAGAAACTGTGCCAATAACAAACACGGCATTGCTGCCGGAAGGTGCAGGATAGGTCCTCGCATCATATAGCTTAACATTTTGAGCAGCATCAGCGCCTGTATTTGAGATTGTATAAGTATAATGAACCACCGTCCCTTCATGAGCAGCCAGGCCGTCATCAGTTGCTGCGGTCTTTACCAAGCCTAATCTAGGCGCAGCCGAGGCCGAGATAGTCAAGGATGAAATAATTAATAGAAACAAACTTATAAATACAAATATGCGAGTTTTACCATCAGATTCGTTTGTTTTCATGAGCACATCAACCCTTTAGATCCATTTTTAATAAATTGCTTAAGGCTGAGATATAAAATATAACAGATCATGCTGCTCTAGCTCCTACCTCAACCACTAATGTCGAATTTGCTACAAGAGTACGTCCCGAGGGGTCAAGGGCCCGAACCTCGGTTGTCCTCAAGAATGGTCCTGGCAAATGCTTATCCTCTATCCTCAATATCTCTTTTGCGCCGGCTATTTGGCCGGGCGAGAGCCTGGACACATTAAGCTGCAATGTGCCCACCTCTTTTGTCACCAGGGACAAATTTATCAAAGTAAAGTTGCTCCTGTTTTTGATTTGATAGGAGATATTGAGCATATTTCCAGGGCTAATTAAATTAGAGGAAGGAATTATCACAAGCGACAATTCCTCTGGCGTTAGGCCTGCCAGACCAAGAGGGCCCCCCTCACCGCCCAAAGCGGACGTACCAAAAACTATAAATATTGAAAACGAAATACAGGCTAAAAAAAGCAGATATGATGGTGAGGAGAATGAACTCAGTGCCGCAGCATTTCTGGAAGCTTTCGCTTTAGGGTTCCCTAGAATATTAATAAATCATCCCTCCCAAATAAATCTGCTCATCACCAGTAGAGCAAGTTTTAAAACTATATGAGGGAACTCCATTAAAAAGGATTCGGTAGTTATTTGGGTAGCGTACACTGCACAAAAGCATATCATCAAGGAGGACGGCAATCGAAATATAATCACATTTTCTGCATAAGTAAATAAAAATTATCAAAACAAAAAAAAATAAAGGATATTTTACTTTACCTCACAATCGTCTCTATCCTTTGCAGAGCATGTTTAATTCGGCTTTGGGACGTGGCATAGGAGAGCCGGACATGATTTGCGCCCCCCGGCACGCTGCAGGGCATTCCCAATTCTCTCAGACCGCTTACTAGAAGATCGCGACGCGCCCGAAACTCGGTCACCATGGATGCAATCTCATCTTGCGGCCCTTGCATTGCCGCCACACCGGCCACAGCCAGATCACGAATCTTCTCCAGAACCTTCCGGACGAAAATCGATACCGTGGGATTGGAGGGAGAGTTGACAATGATTAGCCGCGTCTTGGGAGTGATACTTTCCGCGATGTTCAGGGGCATAAAATTATCATCCACTTTTCCCCAGGCGACGCTGCCTCCGGCAAAGGCCACACAGGGCTCGTAGCTCACCCAGGAGGGCCCGATGAGGACGCACTCATCCCCCTCCTGGAGGAGCGCCTGGATGGCGGCAAATACGGCCATCTTGGCGCCTGGGAGACTACGATCTCATCATGAGCCGTCTCCCCCCGTATCCTCGTCCGGGCTCAGCTCGACAGTTATTCCCTGATCGGGCGTTGTGATGTTCCAGTCCGGCGGCTGCCAGCCACCGTACCTGGTCGTCTTCGGAGCCACTCCAGTGCTCCGGACATTCACTCTCGCAGCCGCATCAGCCTCATCATAACCAGTCCCGTCAACCGCCGTCGCATCGAGGTGAACCGAGTTCACATAGTTTCCGTCCATGCCGGCCCGAGCCTGGTACTCGATAGAAACCGACCTGCCAGGCTCGATCTCAGCAACAATCCACTCGATGAACTGGCCATCGACCCTGTTCGGCTCGACCGAGGCTCCGAGGAAGGTGAGGCCCGCCGGGAGGCTGTCTGTGAGAGTAGCCGCAACTGTGCCGTTGGCATTGTTCTGGACGAATATGGCATAATGAATCAGCGTCGGATCGGACGGATCGATCTCGGCACTCTTGTCCAGCACGACCTCCGGCGGACAGCACGGCAGCTCGCCGCAATCTACCGCATGATAAGCCGCGCCCGATACGCACTCCTCGCCGTTCATGCCGCAGACCATCACCCGGTTGACAAGGCTGCACGGAGCATATTCAGTCACATTCAGGTCCAGCCCGATTGTGATGCTATCGCCTATGCCAAGATGCAGCAGCGTCCAGTTTGCCTCGGAGTTGGTGTAACTCTTCGGCCGGATGGTCGATCCGATGAACTCGGTTCCGGGCGGGAAGATGTCCCGGACGTGGATCGGGGCCAGAGCCCTGTTGCCGTCGTTTGTTATGGTTATCGAGTACTCCGCAACATTCGACATGGTCTTGTTGAAGAACCTCGTCGTCCTGTTGCCCTCCTTGGTCACAGTTATGTGGGGCCGATCGTAGCGTGAGACGCCGGTTAAGAGGACGTGGCGGTTGATGCTGTACTCTCCGACATAGCGCTCCTCGTTGTCTATTTCTCCTGAGCGGTTGGCGTAGACCGCCTTGACCCGGTAGTCCGCCTGGCCGCTGAAGCTGGCGTTGGTCTTCATCTCGCTCAGGCCCGCGGCTATGCTATCCTTCTGGAGGTAGTCGATCGACGAATACCTCTCGCTGATGTAGGTCGCTGGAGGCGTGCCGTTGCAGTCCGTCGGTTTGACGGGCAGCCGGCATGAGCTGTTGCCCGCCAGTATGACGCCGCCTGCCAGGTAGCCGGATTTGGACCACATGCCTTCGGTCCACTTCATATCCTGGCCGACTGAGACGTCGGGGGTGTAGCTGTAGTTGGTCGGGCCGTGGACCAGGTTGATCTCCTTGGCTATGTAGTTCGTAGGCGTCTCGATTATCTCGTCGCTCTGGTATGAGCCGGTGCCTGACTCGTAAGTGCGCTGGCTGTCGCGTACCCTTTTGTCGACTGCCACGTAGCCGTAGCCTGCGACTGATTTGTTCGAGCTGACGCCCTGGCCGTACTCATCGACCATCTCATAGACATGGAAGCTGCCGACGTAGTCCTCGCCGGCCTCGTAGATCGGCCGGACCTTCGGATGGGAGTCGGGATCCGCCTTCTTGAGCACTCCAATGTGGCCGATGCCTTCGAACTCGACCTCGGTTTTCATAGTCGAGCCGTTCTTGTCCAGTTCTATGGATCTCTCTTTGTCGATCTTGCTGGCGAATGTGTACTCCTCGTTCATCGTGGCGCCGGTTATGGTGTTGATGCCCTTGGACTTCTCTGTCCACTTCGTGCCGTAGTCTATGGACCGGTTCTGGGGCAGCGAGAAGATGGTAGGCTGGTGAACGGCTGAGAGGCTGGTCACTGATTTTATGGACTTGTTCTCGGTTCTCATGCGCAGCAGCTCTTCGCTATCGTATGTGCCGCTGCCAAACTCCCGCCGCTTAAGTTCCGTTCCGGGATCGACTATCCTGGTCGAGGCGCAGCTTTTCAGAGTCGCGATAAGGTCTGCTCGGGCGTAGGCGCAGTTGGTTATCGACTCGGGGCCCTGGTGGGTGTCGTAGTCGTTGTGGACGTTGACGAAGCCCTTGCCGGTGACGCCCTGGGACATGTCGTAGTTGATGTCGGTTAAGGGGATGCGGACGACTATGGTGGCCACAAATTCGTCACCTGGGCACATTGTCCCTATGTCCCAGGTCAGGGTGCTGGAGGCTAATGAGGTCTCGGGGGAGGCTGAGACAAGCTCGACTCCCTCAGGGAGGGTGTCCCAGAGGGTCACGTTGGTGAAGCAGAATCCGGAATCCGAGTTGGGATTGGAGAGGGTGATCTTGTAGGTGATGTCTTCGCCTCTATGGGCTGAGGGCTTGTCTGCCGTCTTCACCAGGATCAGATTTTCACTCGCCTGCACATCTGCCGTGGCTATGGCGTTGATTGGATCTCCGTTCTCAGGGCGGGCTGTGACGTCCACCCGGTTGGTGAGCGTTCCGTAGACTGAGCCGTCGATCCCGGCACTGATCCAGAGGAGGCGTGAGGCTCCGGCGGCCAGGGGGCCGGCGTCCTGCCAGGTGACCTGCTGACCGCTGATCGCAGCTCCGGATGAAGATGAGACGAAGGCCAGGCCCGCGGGCAGAAGATCGCTGACGGAGATATGGAGCAGAGGACTTCTGCCGCTATTGGTCACATTCAATGTGAAGTTGATTGGAGTTCCAGGCAGGCCGGAAGCAGGGTCGGCGGTCTTGGTGACGGTGATGTTGGCCTCCTCTGCCTTAATGGATGCGCTGGCACTGGCAGTGACGTTCTCGCCGTGCTCCGGCTCAGCCTGCACATCCACCCGGTTGGTCAGGGTTTCCATGCCCACAATTGGCCCGTCGATGCGGGCCACGATCTCAAGAGAGCTGCTCGTGCCGGTGGCCAACGGCCCTACGTCCGGCCAGACGATTTCCTGACCGCTCTGAGTGCTGCCCGGTGAGGATGAGACGTAGCTCAGCCCGGCGGGCAGAAGGTCGCTGACGGATACATGAAGCAGCGGGGCGCTGCCTGAGTTTGTGACCGTCAGGTTGAATGTGACATTCGCGCCTACCGAGCCGATGGCCGGATTGGCGACTTTGGTGATTGTGATGTTGGCCTCCTCGGCCAGGACGTCGGCAATGGCACTGGCAGTGACGTTCTCGCCGTGCTCCGGCTCAGCCTGCCCATCCACCCGGTTGGTCAGGGTTTCCATGCCCACAATTGGCCCGTCGATGCGGGCCACGATCTCAAGAGAGCTGCTCGTGCCGATGGCCAGCGGCCCGACGTTCGGCCAGACGACCTGCTGGCCGCTCTGCGTGCTGCCCGGTGAGGATGAGACGTAGCTCATCCCGGCGGGCAGAAGGTCGCTGACGGATACATGAGGCAGCGGGGCGCTGCCTGAGTTTGTGACTGTCAGGTTGAATGTGACATTCGTGCCTGCCGAGCCGATGGCCGGATTGGCGACTTTGGTGACTGTGATGTTGGCCTCCTCGGCCAGGACGTCGGCAATGGCACTGGCAGTAACGTTCTCGCCGTGCTCCGGCTCAGCCTGCACATCCACCCGATTGGTCAGGGTTTCCATGCCCACAATTGGCCCGTCGATGCGGGCCACGAGTTCAAGAGAGCTGCTCGTGCCGATGGCTAGCGGCCCGACGTTCGGCCAGACGACCTGCTGGCCGCTCTGAGTGCTAACCGATGAAGATGAGACGTAGCTCAGCCCGGCGGGCAGAAGGTCGCTGACCAGGACATGGGGCAGCGGGGCGCTGCCTGAGTTTGTGACCGTCAGGTTGAATGTGACATTCGTGCCCCGCGAGCCGAAGGCCGGATCGGCGACTTTGGTGACGGTGATGTTGGCCTCCTCGGCCAGGAAGTCGGCAATGGCGCTGGCAGTAACGTTCTCGCCGTGCTCGGGCTGGGCCCGCACATCCACCCGGTTGGTCAGGGTTTCCATGTCCACAATTGGCCCGTCGATGCGGGCCACAAGCTCAAGAGAGCTGCTCGTGCCGGTGGCCAGCGGCCCGACGTCCGGCCAGACGATCTGCTGGCCGCTCTGAGTGCTGCCCGGTGAGGATGAGACGTAGCTCAGACCGGCGGGCAGAAGGTCGCTGACCAGGACATGGGGCAGCGGGGCGCTGCCTGAGTTTGTGACTGTCAGGTTGAATGTGACATTCGTGCCCTGCGAGCCGAAGGCCGGATCGGCGACTTTGGTGACGGTGATGTTGGCCTCCTCGGCCAAGACGTCGGCAATGGCACTGGCAGTGACGTTCTCGCCGTGCTCCGGCTCAGCCTGCACATCCACCCGATTGGTCAGGGTTTCCATGCCCACAATTGGCCCGTCGATGCGGGCCACGATCTCAAGAGAGCTGCTCGTGCCGATGGCCAGCGGCCCGACGTTCGGCCAGACGACCTGCTGGCCGCTCTGCGTGCTGCCCGGTGAGGATGAGACATAGCTCATGCCGGTCGGCAGAAGATCGCTGACGGAGACATGGGGCAGCGGGGCGCTGCCTGAGTTTGTGACTGTCAGGTTGAATGTGACATTCGTGCCCGGCGAGCCGGAGGCGGGATCGGCTGTCTTGGTGACTGTGATGTTGGCCTCCTCGGCCCGAACGCTTGCCGTGGCGCTGGAGTTGACGGGATCGCCGTATTCGGGATAGCCGGTGGCATTGACGGTGTTGATCAGATCGCCATACTCTCTGCCGTTGATGTGAGCTGTCAGGTTGAAGCTCGATGACTCGCGGGAGTTGAGAGGCCCCAGGCTCCAGATGTATCTGCTCCCTGCCTGGCCGGGGGTCACTCCGGAGTCGTCGGAAACATAATCAAGCCCCGGCGGCAGGAGGTCTTCCACCTCTACCACGGTGAAGTTTGCATTCCCGCTGTTATTGACCTCGATCTTGAAGCCCAGGATGGTGGAGGGAGCGCCGCTGCTCAGGTTGGCTGTCTTGTTCACCCGGATCTCTGGGAGGTAGAGGATCGAAACGGTCTCTATGGCCGAATCGTTCACCTCGATACCGCAGGGCTCGGCGGTTCCATTGGCCCAGAGCTCGTTTGTCAGCGGGCCGGGCAGATCGGACAGAAACACCTGGTATCTGGTGGTGTTGGTGTAGCTCTGGCCCGGTGCAAGAGTGCCCACCGTCCAGACCGCCCCGGTCAGGTTGTCATCCGCCCGGACGCCGGTGAGTTTGCCGTCGCCTGTGTTGTTCACCCAAATGGTGTAGTTGATCCATTCTCCGACCTGGGCCTCGGACTTGTCGGCGATCTTTTTGACCTTGATGGAGTCGTCATTAGAGTAAAGGCGGTGGATGCTGTAGAAATTGCCGGTGAGTGTGTTGCTCGAGATAGCGTTGCCGCTGGAGGAATAGAGGAAGATGCCGTATCTATTGCCGGTGGCGGTGTTGCTCGAGATAGTGTTGCCGCTGGAGATCTCGAGGTAGATGCCGTCTTTGTTGTTGCCGGTGACGGTGTTGCTCGAGATAGCGTTGCAGCTGGAGTAATAGAGGTAGATGCCGTCTCTGGTGTTGCCGGTGACGGTGTTGCCCGAGATGGTGTTGCCGCTGGAGGAATAGAGGTAGATGCCGTAGAAATTGCCGGTGGCGGTGTTGCCCGAGATGGTGTTGCCGCTGGAAGTCACCTTGATCCCTCCAGCCCAACTGCCCGAGCCCTTCGCCACAAACCCCTCCAGGGTGCAGCCGTCGGCACTGAGGGTGATGGCGTCGCCGGAGCCTCCGGCATTCACCACCGGCAGACCGAAGCCGCTGTCCGCGCCCTGCAGCGTGAGTTGCTTGTTCACCACAACGTGTTCGTTGTATGTCCCGCTCTGCACCAGGATGGTGTCTCCAGGCGAGGCGGCATTGATGGCGGATTGGATGGTGGTGTATGTCTGGCCGGGGCCGACGGTCAGGGTCGCGGCATCGGCACAGTTTGCGAGCAGAATGATAATGAATAGACCTTTTAGTAGGGTCTCCAGTTTATCTTTATAATAATCCATAATCTCCCTCCAGCGATTGGATCACCCAAATTCTATTTTAGCGGTTATAGTGGAAGTTGGTTGATGGATATAGAACTATCGATAGTTGAGAATCAGGAGCTTTTGCAGCGACAAAACTGCATCTTCAAAAGGCTATTCTTCCGGCAGGCAGCCGGAAGACTCGCGCCAGAAAGAACCGGATCACGACCGCAGCCGCCCGACAAAAAAAATGAAAGCTCCATCAGGAGAGGATCTTCTCCATCCTCTCCAGAGCCTGGCAGATCCGGCTCTGCGACGTGGCATAGGAGAGCCGGACATAATTCGCCCCATCCGGCCCGAAGGCCGAGCCGGGAGTGGCGGCGATCAGAGCCTCTTTGAGCAGCCTATCTGTGAAGGCGTCGCCTCCTCCCACGGAGGAGACATCAGGGAAGACATAGAAGGCTCCGCCCGGCAGGCTGCAGGGTATCCCTAAATTTCGCAAGCCCGAGACCAGCATATCCCGGCGGGCCCGAAACTCTGCAGCCATCAAAGCCACCTCATCCTGCGGCCCCTGCATAGCTGCAACTCCGGCCCGCTGCACAAATGTCGTGGCCTGGGAGACCGAGTGAGAGAGCAGCCTAGTCACCCATTTCATAGTCTCCTTGGGTCCGGCCAGGTACCCAAGCCGCCAGCCGGTCATGGCGTAGCTCTTGGAGAAACCGTTGATGGTGACCGTCCTCTCCTCCATTCCCGGCATTGAGCCTATGCTGATGTGCTCGTGATCATAGATTATCTTCTCATAAATCTCATCGGAGATGACGGAGAGGTTGTGATCGACAGCCAGATCCCTGATCTCCTCCATGGTCTTGCGATCGAATACGGATCCGGTGGGATTGGAAGGAGAATTGACGATGATCAGCCTCGTCCGGGCGCTGATGCTCTCCGCCAGGTCAAGGGGCATGAAATTCTCATCCACCCGTCCCCAGGAGACGCTCGCCCCGGCAAAGGCCACACAGGGCTCGTAGCTCACCCAGGAAGGCCCGATGAGAAGGCACTCATCCCCCTCCTGGAGGAGCGCCTGGATGGCGGCAAATACGGCCATCTTGGCACCGGGAGTTACAACGACATCATCGGCAGTGGCGTGAAGCGAATTTTCCCGGACCAGTTTATCGGCAATGGCCCGGCGCAGTTCGGGAATGCCGGCCGTGGGAGCGTAGCGCGTCTCGCCTGCTCTGATGGAGCTACAGCCCGCCTCGACAATATGCTTGGGGGTATCGAAATCCGGCTCGCCCACCCCCATATCTATGATGTCCTGGCCGCCGGCTGCCAGCTTCTTGGCCATAGCCGAGATCTTCAAAGTGGTCGATTCGTGAATGGAGGCCATCCGCACAGAGACCATGTCTAAACCCCACCCAGATTCTGCAAGAGCTTGACCGCCGCCTCGACCGCCCGCTTGGCATAATCCACCCTTTTATGGGCATCAGGCCGGGACATCTTGGGACCGGTGATGCCGAGAGTTACCGGCTTGTCATACTCTAATGACAGATCCATCAGCTTTCGGGCCGCTTGCGAGACCACAATTTCATCATGAGAGGTCTCCCCCTGGATGACGCAGCCGATGGTCACGACCGCATCGATGTCCTCGCGACGAAGCAGCTTCTTCACCACGAGGGGCATGTCATAAACGCCAGGAACATAAACGACAGTCGCGACCTCTGCTCCCAGGAACCGGGCATGCTCTCTGCCCAAAAGCTCCATCTGATAGGTGATGTCCCTATTGAACTCCGAGACTACGAAACCAAGTCTTGCCATAAGCTCCAAACCCCGTTAGAAGT
>Ga0247842_10007865_pt1 | contig 11374 bp, 8 predicted proteins | sample LaCruzMarch2015__3_FD_192411 | JGI IMG/M metagenome (GOLD analysis project Ga0247842, IMG submission 192411) | Freshwater microbial communities from meromictic Lake La Cruz, Castile-La Mancha, Spain - LaCruzMarch2015_19m | ecosystem: Environmental > Aquatic > Freshwater > Lake | place: Spain...
CAGCAATTCGGTTCCGATCTTATCAAAGAAATCGAGAAACAAAAAGATACGGTAAAAAACACAACTCCAGTCACCAATCAAAGCAACTAACTTACTTAAAAATACTTAAAAAGATGAGCAATATAGGTCAAATAAATCCTCGGGAAATAACTGAAGAAGTTCAGCAATCATATCTGGATTACGCTATGAGCGTCATTGTGGCGCGCGCTCTGCCGGATGTTCGCGATGGCATGAAACCCGTGCATCGCAGAATTCTTTATTCCATGTGGAACACAGGTCTTCGACCAAATACAAAATTCAGAAAATCCGCTACGGTAGTTGGAGAGGTGCTCGGAAAATTTCATCCTCATGGGGATGTGGCTGTTTATTACTCCATGGTGCGTATGGCTCAAGATTTTTCTCTGCGTTATCCTTTAATCTGGGGACAAGGAAACTTTGGTTCTATAGATGGAGACAATCCTGCCGCCTATCGTTATACCGAAGCTAAGCTTTCTCCAATTTCCGAAGAGATGCTTTTGGATATTGAAAAAAACACGGTTGATTTCGTACCTAATTTTGACGGACAGCACAAAGAGCCAACCGTTCTGCCGTCCAACCTTCCCCAACTGCTTCTTAATGGCAGTATGGGTATCGCCGTCGGTATGGCTACCAATATCCCCCCGCATAATTTGAACGAACTGGTGGATGGAATTTGTCATCTGGCCGATAACCCGGAAGCTACTATCGAAGATTTGACCCAATTTATCACCGGCCCTGATTTTCCAACCGGCGGAATGATCTATAACAAAAAAGATATTTTAGAGGCTTACAAAACCGGCCGTGGAAAAATTTTGACTCGCGCTAAAGCTGAAATAGTTGAAAACAAAGCCGGCGCTTTTCAAATCATTATTACTGAAATGACCTACGCCACCAATAAAGCAACTATGATTGAAAAAATGGCCGACCTCGTTCACGAGGGCAAAATTCTTGGCATTAAAGATATTCGCGATGAATCTGATAAGGATGGAGTTCGCTTGGTCATTGATCTTAAGAAGGATGCTTACCCGCAAAAAGTTCTTAATAAACTTTACACGCTTACCGATCTCCAGAAAAATTTCGGAGTCAATATGTTGGCCTTGGTTGACGGCATTGAGCCGACAGTTTTGAATTTGAAATCAATGTTGGAATATTATTTGGCTCACCGCAAAATTGTCATCACTCGCAAAACCAAATTTGAACTCGACAAAGCCAAAGACCGAGCTCACATTTTGGAAGGACTCAAAAAAGCGCTTGATCATATTGATCAGATTATTACGCTTATCAGAAAATCTCCGACCAAAGAAGATGCTCACAAAAATTTAATACAGAAATTTAAATTTTCCGACAAACAAACAACAGCTATTTTGGAAATGAGATTACAAACCTTAGCCGGCCTTGAAAGAAAAAAGATTGAAGATGAACTCAAAGAAAAACTGGCGCTCATTAAAGAGTTGGAAGATATCTTAAAAAGCGTAAAAAGAATTTTGGCCATTGTGAAAGAAGAACTCATTCGAGTCAAAGAAAAATTCGGCGATGAAAGAAAAACCAAAATCATCAAATCAGCTCTTGGCGAATTTAAACAAGAAGATTTGATCCCCAATGAAGAGGCCATCATCACTATCACTGAACAGGGCTATATTAAACGTATGGATCCGACAGTCTACAAAGTACAAAAAAGAGGTGGCAAAGGCGTGATTGGCGCAGTCACAAAAGAAGAAGACGCCATAAAGAAAGTTATCGGTATTATGTCGCATGACGATCTTTTGTTTTTTACCAACTCCGGTAAAGTATTTCAAACCAAGGCCTACGAAATTCCCGCCTCATCCCGCACTGCCAAGGGACAATCTATCGTAAACTTTTTACAACTTTCGCAGGAAGAGTCTGTCACTGCCATCATTCCATTCAATAAGGATGACGGATATAAATTTCTATTTATGACTACTGAGATGGGAACGGTTAAAAAAACCGATCTTTCTGATTTTGACAATGTCAGACGTTCCGGACTATTGGCTATCAAGTTAGCCAAGGACGACAATCTGCGTTGGGTTGAACCAACTACCGGACAAGACGAAATGATCATCACCACTTCCAAAGGTCAGGCCATCCACTTTAAGGAAAAAGATGTGCGTTCCATGGGCAGAACAGCGGCCGGAGTCAGAGGCATCAAGCTTAAAAAAGAAGATAAAGTTGTTGGTATGAATGTTGTCCTTAAAAATCAAAAAGGTAATCAACTTTTGATTATTACCGAAAATGGCTACGGCAAAAGAAGTGATTTGAAGTATTATAAAGTTCAAAATCGCGGAGGCAGCGGAATAAAAACCGCCAATGTTACTCCTAAGACCGGGAAAATAGTCGGAGCCGATGTGATTAATGTGGATGATATTGAAAATGATTTGATCCTCAGCTCAGAAAAAGGACAAATCATCCGCATCCCACTTAAAAGCGTTTCCTCTCTCGGCCGCGCCACTCAAGGTGTCAGAGTTATGCGCCCGCAAACAGATGACAGAGTGAGCGCGATAACTATTCTATAATCAATAAACTAGCTTTATAAAATCGCATTACTAAGGAAGTCCGCCTTTGGCGGAAAGCCGCAAACTGGAGATAAAGTAAGCGCCATAACGATTCTGTAAAATATTCTGCCTTACAAAAAATCGTTCCAATTAACTGGAACGATTTTTTTATTTAAAAAGATGTTTATAATTTCTTTGATATTTTTATATTATAATATATTTTATATTATTTGTCAATAGTATTATCGGTAGCCACAATCAGGCCCAAAACTATCCATAACATTATTTGCCCCTGCTGAATATCCCACAAATAATGATCAAATAACATAATAAACAAAAACCCAACAAATATTGCTTTGAAATAGGCGCCAATTGAAATTGTTCCACGTGGAACAATTTTGCTCCATAATATTTTATATAAAAAATATATAAATAATAATAAACCAACAAGCCCCAGTTCTGACCAAATAAGCAAAAATACATTATGCACCGGTTGAAACTGCCAAAATTCCAAGACTTGTCCACAATAATTCTGCATATTCAAGACAAATTGTCCGGCACCAACTCCCATAATGGGATTATCTGAAATGTTCCACGTGGAACATTTCAGATACAAACCCCTCTCATCCAAACTTCTAAAAAGAAAAGTTCGTGAATCAAATTTAGTTAATAGTAGCAATAAGACCGTGATTGAAGCAATTAAAATAATCTTTTTCAGATATTTTCCTATTCTCAGTAAGAATGTTCCACGTGGAACATTCTTATAATATAAATAAGCCAACCCGAGAAAAAGTCCGGCTATGGCTGATTTAGAAAATGTTAGCAATAAGGCCAATATTTGAATTAAAATAATGGAATTGTTCCACGCCTGCCCCGTAAAGTGTTCCACGCCTGCCCCGTAGCAAGAAATTGTTCCACGCGTGCCCCGTAAAATGTTCCACGTGGAACATCTGTACTGGGATGGAACAATTTCTTTGCTTCTGGGGTGGAACATTCGTTGATATAAAATTGTAATAATTATCGAAAATAGGAAAAATCCACCTAAAATATTAGGATGTGGAAACAGACCATATGATCTAATAAATTTCTCTCCTCCTATAATTACCTTGGCTACTCCAAGTATTTCTGGCGAAATAAGGCTTTCTTTCAGCCAAAAAAGTCCGATTGAATACTGAAGAATAAATTGAAAAATGGCCACAACAGACTGAATGACCGCTATAGACATCACAATTTTCAACAAAATGTTCCACGCCTGCCCCGTATAATGTTCCACGCCTGCCCCGTATAATGTTCCACGCTTGCCCCGTAAAATGTTCCACGTGGAACATTTGTACTGGGGTGGAACATTTATACTGGGGTGGAACATTTGTACTGGGGTGGAACATTTTTTAAGTCCAAATACAATATAAAGATAGAGCAAATAAAACTCTAGAAGCTTTAAAGACCTAAATAAAGCAATATCTGCGTTTTTTGACCAAAAAATAGACAGAAACGCCCACAAAATAAGGCCCAAGGGAGCTAAAATATAGGCATTCCTTAGTTTACCTATTGACAATGCTATGTTTTTGTTGTATATTATATATATTAGCCAACTTCCTAACATTAAAATCAAAAAAATATCCGAAAGATACACATAAATCCCGGCGTATTCATTAAATTGATCACTAATTGGGAAAAAATTAATAACTTTCCTGATCGACAGTGTGAATGTTATTAGAAATCCATAAAAAAACCAGACATCCGGTTGCATTTTAAAATTGTTCCAAAATTTACTTATCATTCGCATGGCTTCATTATATCCCATATTGACCAAACGCAAAAACCTGATATCATTGAAACATTGGAAAAAAATTAAATAAGGGCCTATAGTAAAATGGTATTACATCTCCATGGCATGGAGAAATCTGGAGTTCGATTCTCCATAGGTCCACAAAAAGCTTTTTGTAAGCTTTTTTATTGTATTTTAAAAGAAACTTTGATATCATTCCAAGAGAATAACTAAAAATATGTCCTCGTAGCTCAGTGGATTAGAGCGCCGCCGTCCTAAGGCGGGCGTCGCAGGTTCAATTCCTGCCGAGGACACAAATAATTTTATGGAAATTAAAATTCCGGAAAAAATAAAAGAGATTTTGGAAAAACTGGAAAGTTCCGGCTTCGAAGCTTACATCGTCGGTGGATCCGTACGTGATTTGTTAATGGAAAGGGAAGTGAAAGATTGGGACATCACCACCAACACTAAGCCGGAAGAAATTTTGAAAATATTTTCCACCTTCGCTAATGCTACAGCGGATAAGCCAGCCACTTTTTACGAAAATGATTTTGGTACAGTGGGAGTTAAAACCGGAGATGAAAAATTTCCTATAGTAGAAATTACAACCTACCGCATTGAATCAAAATATTCCGACAAACGTCATCCGGATAAAATTAAATTTGCCGAAACTCTGGCAGAAGATTTGAGTCGTCGCGATTTCACAATTAACGCATTGGCCCTGAAGTTAAATCAAAGCTCGGCTTTTCCCTTGCAATCTAAAGATTGCAATTCCTCAAAGCCAAGCTTTATTGGTTTTGAGATTATTGATTTATTTGAAGGCAAAAAAGATTTGAAAAATAAAATCATCCGAGCAGTTGGCAATGCTGATGAAAGATTTGACGAGGATGCGCTGCGGATGATGCGCGCAGTAAGATTCGCCGTGCAATTGGATTTTTCTATTGAAGAGAAAACATTAAAAGCCCTGAAAAAAAATTGTAAAAATTTGAAATATATTTCGCAAGAGAGAATAAAAGATGAACTGACAAAAATTATTTTATCCAATGATCCATCAAAGGGAATTGATCTATTGCACGAAAACGGACTTTTGGATTTTATTATTCCAGAATTGGAAAAAGGCGTTGGCATAGCTCAAAACCGCCATCACATTTATACGATCTATAAACATTGTCTGCTTTCGCTTAAATTTTGTCCTTCCAAAAAATTGGAGGTGCGTTTGGCTGCGCTTCTGCATGATATTGCCAAACCGCAAACCAAAAGAGGCGAGGGAGAATTTGCCACTTTCTATAACCACGACCACGTCGGTGCTAGAGTTGCGGAAAAAATATTAAAACGCTTGCGCTATTCAAATGAAACTATCGATAAAGTGAAACTCTTGGTTGATAATCATATGTTTTATTACAACCCGGATGAAGTAACCGAAAGTTCTGTCAGAAAATTAATTCGAAAAGTTTGTTTGGAAAATATGCAAGACTTAATTGATTTGCGCGTCGCTGATCGATTAGGGAGCGGAACGCCAAAGGCCAAGCCATACAAACTTCGCCACCTTGAATATATTATTGATAAGGTTTCTGCTGATGCCATTTCCGTAAAAATGTTAAAAATAAATGGAAACGATTTGATGAAAGATTTAAAAATCACGCCTGGCCCCCAAATCGGAGCTATCTTAGATGTTCTTCTGGCTGAAGTAATTGAAGATCCGGAAAAAAATGAAAAAGAAAATCTGCTCAACCGTTCTAAGGAGCTTAAAAAAATAGATTTGGATAAACTCAGAAAGATGGCTAAGATTAAAATAGAAGAAAAGAAAGAAGAAGAAGACAAGGAAATCAAAAACAAACATTGGGTAAAATGACATCGCCAGATGTCATCCCGGATTTAATCCGGGATCCAGAAACAAAAAAACAGTCCCTTATTATTTTATTTCATGGACTGTTTTTAATTTCATTTTCTCCAATAAATCCGCCGATGAGGTGGACTCAACAAGAGAGGCAAGAGAAATGCATTACATCTCTCTTGCCTATTTTTTTATTTACGAAGACCAGCAAACCACTGTCTCCAAGTCTTATCCCAAAAACAATCGGACTTGTTGACTGCATACGCAGATACAATATGCTCTACCGGATAGCATGGGTGAAATAATTCATAATATATTTTCATACGACACCATTTTCCCTCATACTTCCAGTGAGTACAGATTGGGTGTTTGCCAATAACGGATGGGCAGTGTTTATTAATTGCAACCAACAAATATGGATCCGCTGGTTTCAGCCCACGTCTTTCATACTCTTCATACAAATCATTGTCATCGATACCAATTTCACAATTGACTCTAAAGAATATAACATCCACATCTTCCTCCTCCCCTCCCGGTATCTTCTGAATTATCTTTTCGTCATACCTATCCCAGTCTCTTAAGCGGCTACTTTCAATCACTTCTTGCAAGGCATGGGTACGGTTTACCCGCACATGAAGAATGATTTCTTTTTCTAGTTCCTTTTTTAATTCTCTTTCATTTTTTTTCATTTCCGCTTCTTGCTTCTTTGCCGCCATCATGAAGCATCTGATCCAACGTTCTCTTTCTTCTCCTCTTAATCTTGAAAGAGATATCTCAATTGAGCGAAGCCCCCAATGTATTACAGGAAGATCCCCTTCCTCTTTTTGTTCATCCTTTGTTAACTTGTTTAATATGTTGTAAATATGCATATCCGGCCCTCCTTTCAGTTTTAGTTTTTAAGGTTCTTTTCTGAGATGCAACAATTGCGATCTCAACAGGGCATCTTAGCATGTATCATGCATTATGTCAATAAATATGTCTAAAATTGTACGGCCTAAAATATCTAATAAACAGCTTAAAATAGAGATATTTTGGCTATAAAAATATTATGTTGTTAAAAATATTGACTAATACTTAAAATGAGAGTATGCTGAATATATAATAAAAATAGGATAACAATAATGGATCTGATTCAAGCATTGAAAAATCTTGGCCTAAATGAGAAAGAAGCGAAAGTATATATCGCTCTTTTGCAGCATCCGAAAGCAACCGCCTATCTCGTTGCCAGACACAGCGGGTTAAAAAGACCAACAACCTATGTTGTCCTGGAGGATTTGATTGATAAAGGAGTTGTTACTAAAATTCCACGTGCAAAAGTCACCCAGTATTCCGCCATAAGTCCGGAAGATTTTTTTTCCATATTTTCCAGCCGTTTACAAAATGCACAAAGTGCGCTTCCTGAACTCAAAGCTTTGAGCCGGGGGGAAGATTTTAAGGTCAGAGCGTCATATTATGAGGGAGTGGAAGGTCTCGATGAGTTGTACAAAAAAATATTGAAAGAATCTCCCGAAGAAGTAGTTTCCTTTGCCGGACACGGAAGAGGAGTGTCACAGGAATTACTTAAATGTTGGGACGAATTCAATGACGGCAGGATCAAAAAAAATATCAGAATAAGAACCATAACGCCAAGCGACCCAACCAACGCAAAATATCTTAAAAATCAGAAAAAATATTTGATTACGGCAAAATCACTTTCGGCCAATGAATATGACAGTGCAGTATCAATCGAAGTTTACAAAAATTTTGTTGAAATAATTTCAAATAGACATTTGCAGGGGATTCTAATTGAAAATCCCGATGTTGCCTCAGCAGTTAAACAAATTTTCGAAATGCTTTGGAAAAAAATAAAGTAATGTTTAAGATGTCTTGAAACTCATTGCCAAAAAACTAAAGGTATATTGAAATTTTACGAAAATACCTATAGACTTTACCTGATGGACGACTAGCTCAGCTGGTTAGAGCGCTGCATTCACATTGCAGAGGTCACAAGTTCGAATCTTGTGTCGTCCACAACTTTTTTCTAAAAACTACTAACCACAAACTACCAACTAATTTATGGCTGCTCCAATTTCTCACATCATATACGCTCAAAAATATTTTGAAAAAAATCCTTCAACTATAAACAAGGATGAATTTATTTTGGGTTGTCTCTTTCCGGATATCCGCAGAATAAGTGAAAACATCAAAAGAAAAGATACTCATTTGCCTGATGAGATTCTGGAAAGTGCCAAAATGAATAGAGAAAAAAATTCTGTAAATTTGAATTTTGCTGGACTAACATCTTTTCAAGCCGGTTGGAAATTTCATCTTTATTGTGATATGAAAAGAGAAGAGATTTTAAAAAATAAAAAGTTTTATTCCTTGGAAGGCACTTCCGATTTTGAAGCTTCGCCATCCAAGTTCCTTGAAGATGAACTTGTCTATGACCAATATAATAATTGGGAAAAAATATATCTTTATTTCAATAATGCCCCCAAGGCAGATTTGAATATTGATGTTCCGCGTGAAACATTTGAGTTTTGGTATGCCGTTTTAGCCAAATATATCGAGAAAAAGCCCGACGCGAAATCCCGCCACATATTTTTTACCAAACAATTTTTTCTTGATGGCAGAGCCGATGAAATCGTAAAAGCTGTTGAGAAATTAAAGGAAAATAAAAAAATCGTAGACATTTTAAAAAATATTTCCAATGAAATAATATGATAATAGAATTAAAAAATATTCAAGAAAATCCGGTCAATATGCTTCGCCGACTGGGGTATGGATTCCAACACAAGACTGATAACGGCAATGAAATGAGTTTTGTGCGCCCAATGTCAAGTTCCGGCTATCCCAGATTTCACATCTATGCCAAACTGGATGGAGCCAATCTTACTCTTAACATTCATCTGGATCAAAAAAAGGAAACTTATGGTGAAAACACGCGTCATCATGGAGAATATGCAGATGATGGAGCGCTTAAAGAAGAAGTTCGCAGATTAAAATCTTTTTTGGATTAGTCCTATTGCCAAAGAGGCTTTTAAACTGTAGGATGGAATGTGCCTTTAAAATTTAGGTAGTCCACCCCGAGGATAGAAAAGGGGCGAGTGGTGAAATGGTATACACGCCAGTTTTAGGAACTGGTGGAGCAATCCGTGGAGGTTCGAGTCCTCTCTCGCCCACATGCAAAAAATAATTGTTAAAAAAGAAAATTCCGGAATACGTTTGGATAAATTCCTCGTATCCACCTTCTCTAAAGCTTCGGCGGACAAGCAAGAATTTTTTTCACCCCGTAAAATTGCCTTGCAATCACGGGGCAAGTATTCTCGCGGAGAGATTATTCGAAACATAAATGAAGGGAGCATATTGGTCAATGGAGAAAAAATAAAGCCCAGTTATGCCATTAAGACAAACGACATCGTTAGGATTAATTTTAAAACTGCTTTAGAAAAATTGGTTTCAAATAAAGAGGTTGATTTCGAAATAATCTATTCCGATGAAAACTTTATCATCATCAATAAGCCAACCGGTCTAAAGGTTCACCCGAACTCTTTCGCAGAAGTTAACACCTTGGCAAATGGGCTCATAGCAAAATTCCCCGAAATAGAAAGTATAAATGACGGCTCAAAAGATTCAAAATTAAGACCAGGAATTGTTCATCGCCTTGATCAAGAGACTTCTGGAATTATGGTTATTGCTCGAAATCAAAAAAGTTTTATTGATCTCAAAAAACTTTTTCAAACAAGAAAAATTTCTAAAAAATATATTGCTCTCGTTTTAGGAAAATTCAAAGAAAAAAAAGGAATAATTGAGAAGTCGCTTGCCAGAGCCGGAACATATAGAAAACAATCTATTGCAGTAAGAAAGACCCAAACTAAAATTCGTCCGGCCATAACAGAATATGAAGTTATTAAAGAATTTCCTAATTTTTCGCTAGTTGAGGCCAAGCCTAAAACCGGTCGCACTCATCAAATCAGAATTCATCTGTTTTCCTTGGGCAATCCTGTAGCCGGAGACAAGCTATATAAACTAAAGAAGATACCCAAAATAGGCCTGCCTAAAAGACAATTGCTGCATGCCAAAAAACTGGAATTTGAATTATTCGGTAAAAAGTATGCCTTTAGCGCTGATTTGCCCAAAGATTTCGAAAATTTTCTGGAAAATCTGAAATAAAACTCAAAAAACGGACACTTCTTGACTAAAGGAAAGTAAGAAGGTACTATAAAACAGTTAACTAATTGTCTAAATTGGCTGGATTTTGAATGTTTTTCAAGTAGTTCAAAAATTCGGATATAATAAACATATGCAAAAGAAATTAATTGACTTCAATCTATCCCAAAGGGCAAAAAAAATGCCCGATTTTCAGGCAGGCGATGTTGTTAAGGTTTACCGAAAAATCAAAGAAGGCGAAAAAGAAAGAATTCAGATTTTTGAAGGTTTGATTATTGGTATTAAGGGCAGACAAAGCTCTTCTCCGATGATCACAGTCAGAAAGGTCAGTGAAGGCATTGGCGTTGAATTGGTTTTACCGATTTATTCCAAGGGCATTGAAAAAATTGAGTTAGTGAAAAGAGCCGGAGTCAGAAGAGCCAAGCTTTATTATCTCAGAGGCCTGACTGCCAAGAAGAGTCGTATGAAATACAAGGATATATCCGCCTTTGTTGTTGCAGAAGAAAAACCGGAAATTTCCGAGGAAGTTGCTGAAGATAAAGTTGAAAAGCCAGAAGAAAAAACAGAAAGCAAGAAAGAGAAAAAATAAATATTCCCTTTTTAATATTTTCGAGCCTTCGTGGCGGAATTGGTATACGCGATAGGTTGAGGACCTATGCTCATTAGAGCGTGCGGGTTCAAGTCCCGCCGAAGGCACCGCTTTTTATTTTGGATCCTTAGCTCAGCTGGTAGAGCGCTTCGCTTACATCGAAGATGTCATAGGTTCGAGTCCTATAGGATCCACTTGAAAAATAGAATATTCAATGCCGGGTTAGCTCAGTGGTAGAGCAGAGGACTGAAAATCCTTGTGTCCCCAGTTCAATCCTGGGACCCGGCACAAAAAATGCCGAAGTTCGCCTTCGCGGATTACTAGCGGGCTTTGCCCGCCGTAGTCTCGCTACGGCGAGACGAAGGCGGGTATCGTATAATGGCTTTTACACGTCCTTGCCAAGGACGAAATGGGGGTTCGATTCCCCCTACCCGCTCCAACGAAAAAATACAGCATTTAAGCTGTATTTTTTAGTACCCATAAGTCAGGATGGGACTGTGATATAA